>ERZ1036467.79-NODE-79-length-105820-cov-143.022219_pt1 | contig 105820 bp, 103 predicted proteins | sample MGYA00514231_ERZ1036467 | MGnify/ENA primary metagenome ERZ1036467 (study PRJEB33795, sample SAMN09464919) | human gut metagenome | isolation source: Bloodstream | host: Homo sapiens | place: USA: Stanford, California | collected 2016-07 ...
CCAATAAATATAGCCATGTGTTTAACATGAAAACAAAAACCAATAAAATATAAGTAAATACGCTTTATATCAATATTTTAAGTGGATATTATTTCTTTCAGTTGTTTTCATCTCTTTCTGTAATTTGGCTCTTTTTTGGTACATTTTTGTTTCTCGTTTGTTTCTCGTTTCCGATTATTATTTGTAACTTTGCCAACAGAAAAACAAGTAATAATTACCCTATGGCACGAGTGAAAAAACCAGCCAAACTCAAAGAGCCGATTCGTCTCCGGATGAAAGATTTGAGTGGCGGAAACAAGAGTCTGTATTTGGACATCAATTATAAAGGTAAACGGTCGTATGAGTACCTTAGACTGTACCTCATACCCGAAGTGGATTACAATGCCCGTCAGCAAAACGAGATAACGATGGCTGCCGCGAATGCCATCAAGTCGAAACGTATCATTGAACTGACAAGCGGTGAAGCCGGCATCGTGAACCATACAGATAAGGTTTACCTGCTGGACTGGATGCATACCTACCAGGAGAACCAGAAGAAACGGGACAAAAAGGGTGCAAGCCAAATCACAGCCGTCACCCACATTTTGGAGGAATACGCGGGAGAAAGGTTCACGCTGGACCGGATAGACCTCGCCTTTTGCCAAGGCTACATTGACTACATGCTGACAACCTATCGTCCCAAGGGAAAGCCGATAGCAGCTTCTACACGTAATACCTATTACCAGATATTGAACGGCGCACTGAACGCTGCCGTCCGCGCCAAGCGCCTGCTGAGAAACCCGTTTAACGAAATGGACAAATCGGAGAAGCCCAAAATGCCGGAAAGCGTTCGCTCGTACATGACCATCGAAGAGGTACGGGCATTGATCGCCACCCCGATGGAGAACAAGAGGGTAAAGAGCGCCTACCTGTTCTCTTGTTTCTGCGGATTACGCATCAGCGACGTGAAAGGTTTGAAATGGAAAGACGTGTTCCTCGACCACGGGCAATACCGTTTGGCGGTGGCCATGCAGAAGACCAAGGAGCCGATTTATCTTCCGCTCTCAGCCGAGGCATTGAAATGGATGCCGGAACGCGGGGATAAGACGGGAGACGACCTGGTATTCGACCTGCCTTCGACTACCAATCAGCTTCTCAAACCGTGGGCTAAAGCCGCCGGGATTTCCAAGCAATTCACCTTCCACACGGCCCGCCACACGTTCGCTACCATGATGCTGACGCTTGGAGCGGACCTCTACACCGTATCGAAGCTGCTCGGCCATACATCCGTAAAAATGACACAGGTGTACGCCAAAATCGTCAACAAGAAAAAAGACGACGCGGTTAATCTGACCAACGGATTATTCGATTGACATAAAACTCCGCATGTCAAATTTGAATTTACAGGTAAATATTTTATATTTCGCTCCAGTGTTCTACATTGGAGCGCAAACCCTTTTATAAAGTTTAACTATAAAAACTAATTCGACATGAAAAGACCTGACAATGGTCTTCTCTCTTTTTGGAGGGAACCTACACACGCACCACTTCGCTACGGAACAAGACGTGGCGGACGAACTGTTCGCCCTGCTTTCTGAGGCGAGAGAACTTTATCTTCGGGATGTCATAGCAAACGGCAAGCGGTATGACCGCTACGCGGCTGACTTCGTAAACAGCCATCGTTACATCGACTGCAACAAGGCGGTTTGCAGGAATTGCCACGAGATGAACATCCACATCGTGAGAGGGCTGCTGCGCAACTGCCCGGCCCTTATCAAGAGTTTCTTTACCGCTGACGCATTCTCTTTAGAGGACTGCATGAGGCTGAAGCGGGAATACGACTTCCGCAAATTCTCGCCCGGCAGTCCCGGCGCGGAAAGCTCCGCGCACACCCCTTCTCTTTCTTTTGGCTGCAATTTTTCCGGAGAACAGATGAAAAGCATCGTGGCTTGCGCCACCGCCTATCATCTGTTTCGCGTTTCTACCCTCCGCATCGAGGACATGGAGGCATTGTTCGCCTGCCGGGAGGGTTTCTGCATCCGGGTAAACAACGTCCGCCACGTCGCGATCCTGTTTGACGCCCTGCTCGAACACCGGCTTATCCAACCGTACTGGCAATCCGTTCTCGACAAGGGACGGTTCTTGTTGGCCAAGGACGGCAGCAAGCACGTGTCCGCATCCAACCTGTCCACTGCCTTGTCCGCCGCGAGGATCAGAATGACCTCGGTCGCCCATGGCATCAGGAAGGCCGTTGCCGAAATGACAGGAAGTGCCGAAAAGCCAAGTATGTGAAAGGTAAAAGCGTGATAGTTGCAGTGATACCCGCATGGTATCACTGTGGGATTTTCCGCTGTCCCGTCCATATCATCTAATTTTGCCCTCCGTAACGCGCTACATATACGGAGGTGCATCTCCATTGTCTAATTTTAACATCAGTCTTATGCAAAATAGAACTACATTCATGGAGCGGTTAAGCGAACGGCTTGCCGTCATAGAATCGGTCCTGAAGAAACTGGAGCCGGTGGAAAATCTTTTGGAGCGTGTGGCTTTGCTGGAGAACACCATCTACACGACCAAGAAAGTCTTTACCTTTCAGGAAGCGTGCATGTATATCGGCGTTTCCGAGAGCCTGCTGTACAAACTTACATCGAACAAGGAGATCCCGCATTACAAGCCACGCGGCAAGATGCTTTACTTCGCCAAGGAGGAGCTGGACGAATGGCTCCTGCAAAACTGCGAACCGACCGTGGACGAAGCCATGCGTATTGCGAAAGAAGTGTCAGCAACCCAACCGTTCTTTAACCAGAAACGCTATGGAAAACGAAAAAAGAACTGAACGCATCACGGGAGCGGAACTTGACGAAAGCCGGTTGTCGGATATTCTCTCGGTATCACAGATAAGGGCCACGGACACTTACGAGACACCGCCCCAGATCATCTGGATAGACAACTCCACCATAGCCACGCTCGGCAATTTCAGCGCCTCGACCGGCAAGGCGAAGTCGAAAAAGACATTCAATGTCTCGGCTATCGTCGCCGCGTCGCTGGCCGACCGGCAAATACTGAATTACCACGCCCACCTGCCCGAGGGCAAGCGCCGCATCCTGTACGTGGACACGGAGCAGAGCCGTTTCCACTGCCACAACGTGCTGGAACGCATCCTGCGGCTTGCCGGGTTGCCTACCACGACCGACAGCGAGAACCTCGATTTCATCTGTCTCAGGGAATACTCGCCGTCCGTCCGCATAGAGGTGATCGACTATGCCCTGCGCCAGAACAAGGGGTACGGGCTGGTCATCATCGACGGCATCCGTGACCTGATGTTCGACATCAACAGCACGGGAGAGTCGGTGGAGGTCATCAACAAGATGATGGAGTGGTCGTCGAAATTCGACCTGCATATCCATTGCGTGCTTCACCTGAACAAGGGCGACAACAACGTGCGCGGGCATATCGGTACGGAGATGAGCAACAAGGCGGAAACGGTGCTGGTCATCAGCAAAAGCAACGAGAACCCCGCCATCAGCGAGGTCCACGCCTTGCATATCCGCGAGAAGGAGTTCCAGCCTTTCGCCTTTACCGTCAACGACGACGGCCTGCCCGTCATCGCGGAGAACCACCTGTTTGACAGCGGCGTGCGGCCGAAGCCCCGGACAGGTTTCATGGACCTGACCGTCGAGCAACACCGGGAAGCCCTTTCCGCCGCTTTCGGGGACAAGCCCATCAAGGGGTTCGAGAACGTGCTGCAGGCCATGATGGCATCATACGAAGCCATCGGGTTCAAACGGGGACGCAGCGTCATGATAAAACTGCTGCAACACCTGACCGACAACCTCAAACTGGTCATCAAGCGGGACAAGCTCTTTTACTATGACGTAACCCCGACCGAAGCCATGCTTTTTGACGAGGAATGAAGGCGCGGACAGAGAGAAAACAATTTAGTTTACTTTGGTCCGGGTATATATAGGAGAAAAACCAAAGTAAACCGTTTTTTGAAAACAAGTGAAAAGAAATTGACATGACCATAGCAGAAGCAAAACAACTGTGTATCGTGGATTACCTTGCCAGTCTCGGCCACCACCCCCAGTACGTGAAATCGAACCAATACTGGTACCTTTCCCCCCTGCGCGAAGAGCGTACCCCGTCGTTCAAGGTCAATGACCGGCTCAACGAATGGTACGACTTCGGGGCGGCAACGGGCGGTGACATGGTGGAACTCGGGAAACACCTCTACCGGACAGAGAACGTGAGCGAGGTACTGGCGCATATAGAACGGTACGTGAACACCACGGGCATTCCGGGCATACGGGGTACGGTCGTGGCTCCCCGAGCCGTCGAAACCGAAATGCAGCACATCACCGTCGTGCCGTTGCGGCACCACGCGCTGCTTTCGTACCTCCATTCCCGCCGTATCGACGGGGAAATAGGCCGGATGTTCTGCAAAGAGGTACATTACGAACTGCGGAAACGGCGCTATTTCGCCCTCGCTTTCGGCAACGTGGCTGGCGGGTATGAGGTACGGAACCCTTATTATAAAGGCTGCATCCAGGGCAAGGACATATCCCTCGTAAAGCATTCGCGTGACGGGACACAGGACCGGATCTGCGTTTTCGAGGGCTTCATGGACTTCCTTTCTTATCTGACGCTGAAACAGACGGGAAATGAGGAAGTCTGCATCAATGCGCCCTGCGACTACCTCGTAATGAACTCCGTGAACAACCTGAAGAAGGCGCTGGTCCGCCTGCAGGCATACCCGATTATCCATTGTTATCTCGACAATGACCTCGCCGGGCAAAAAACCACCGAGACCATTGCCGGCATGTATGGCTTGCGGGTACATGATGAAGCACACCGCTACAGGGAATACAAGGACCTGAACGATTACCTGCGCGGAAAGAAACGGTAAGCCCATATTGTTTACCGTCCTCCCCCAAAAGCTCTCCGAATCCGGAGGGCTTTTTTTTGTTTCCATCCCTCCGCAACGAGCCAGGAAAACCCCTCAAAGTATGATATTAAAGTATGATATTGACGTTTTTGATAAATATTGTACTTAAAACAGCGATTTGAATGTTATTATTATCCACATTTCAGATATAATACATTTCTTTGCGGTCATATTTAATCATAGTTTATATCATACTTAAAAAAGATGAGTTCATACTTTACATTCGCCATTACCCTGACGGTAGCATATATCATCTACTATGCCGTCAACATCGTCCGTGACCTCTATGGAAAGAAAGGAGACGGGAAAACGGAGGAAGAGACTTTCGACCTCGGTCCCGTGGACACCACGGAAGAGAGCATCGACGTCTCGGAGAACGAGACCGGGTTCAGTGTCGGGGGTGAGAAATACGACACGGATACCGAGACTGCAGCCGCACCGGAGACGAGTGACGGCGACAAGGAAGAGGAAGAAGCCGCCCAGACGCGGTTCGAGCGGCTGAAAGCCAAGGCGGAGGCTCGGATGGAAGCCGGCACCCCTTACCTGTCCGACGCTTTTGCCGCAGAGGACCTGTACAAGGCGATGATTTCCAAAGGCCGCCTGGAAAACCGTCCTGAATTGGAATGGAAACCTGTTAAAGACAAGTTGTAAGATGCCGAGAACGAAATATATACTGTGTGCGCTATGTTCCATCCTCTCTTGCCCGGCATTCGCCAAAAGCGGCAGCGTGAATTACAGTTGGGGTGCGGACGCGCTGGCCTCGATGCACGATTTCGTGGTAACGATGATGCTGTACGTGCTTTACTTCTGTTACGCCGTCGCCACGATTCTGGCCATCGTGTCCGCGCTCCAGATCTACATCAAGATGAACACGGGAGAAGACGGCATCACCAAGTCCATCGTGGCCCTTTTCGGCGCGTGCCTCTTCATTATCGGCGCGTCAATCGTATTCCCCGCCTTTTTCGGCTACCGCGTATAAGACCGGGATATGAAGCCGTGCCGCCGTAGTCCGGGAACCGGAAGAACAATAAAAATATTCACTCAAAAATGTTATAAAGCATGTTTCAAAAAGCAAAAAGACTGATGAAGAAAATGACGTCTGCGAAGAAGATGCAGATGCTCATGCTGGTGCTGCTGTGCGGCACGACCGCCGCCATGGCACAGAACTCCGCAGGCGATTACTCCGCCGGTACGACCGCCCTGGCGACGGTAACAGAGGAAATCGCCAAGTATGTTCCCTTTGTGGTGAAACTTTGTTACGCCATCGCCGGCGTGGTAGCTATCGTGGGCGCCATCTCGGTTTACATCGCGATGAACAACGAGGAGCAGGACGTCAAGAAGAAAATCATGATGGTAGTGGGCGCGTGTATCTTCCTGATCGCCGCAGCCCAGGCCCTGCCGATGTTCTTCGGTGTCAACGCGTAAACCTTCCCGCCGATGAAAGCCAACGACGAGCGTTACCCGGACTACCCGCTGTTCAAGGGGCTGCAACGTCCCCTTGAGCTGATGGGGCTTCAAGGCCGCTACATTTACTGGGCAGCCGGTGCAGCCGGTGGAGCCATTGCCGGTTTCATCATCGCGTACTGTCTGGCCGGTTTCGTTGCCGGCCTGGTCGTTCTGGTCGCGGTCTTATCGACGGGAATCGCGCTCATCATGCTCAAGCAACGGAAAGGGCTGCATACCAAGAAAGACCGGCGCGGCGTGTATGTCTATGCCCGCTCGAAGAAGCTATGACAAGCGAAAGAAAACCACCACGTGCAACGTGTGGTCCTATTGAATGTTGAACGCGGGCAGGTCCGCCTGAAGTTCAGGTGGATCTGCCTTTTTCATGTATTTTGAAATGACCCTGTACATCATACTAATCTTTATAGCCCTGTGCGTCGGCATGGCGGTATCGGTCTATGCCTTCGGCACGGGCGGCAAGCGCAAACGTATCTTCCAGGACATCTATTTCTCCATGGAAGAGACGAAGGGCATGGGCGTGCTGTACACCAAGAACGGGGAATATTCCGCCATCCTGAAAATCGAGAATCCCGTGCAGAAATACTGCGCGGACATCGACAGCTACTACGAGTACACGCACCTTTTTACCGCCCTCGCGCAGACTCTGGGCGAAGGCTACGCCATCCACAAGCAGGACATCTTCACGCGCAAACAGTTCGAGAGCGGGACGGGCGACAAGCACGAATTTCTCTCGTCCGCTTATTTCCGCTATTTCAAGGGGCGTAATTACACGGACAGCGTGTGTTACCTGACCATCACCCAAGAGGCGAGGAAAAGCCGGCTGTTCTCCTATGACGGCAAGCAATGGCGCGACTTCCTCGTGAAGGTACGCAAGGTACACGACCAGTTGCGGGACGGCGGCGTGCAGGTGAAGTTCCTGAACAAGGCGGAGGCGAGCGAGTACGTGGACCGCTATTTCGCCATGAACTTCAAAGACCGCATCGTGTCGATGACCAACTTCAAGGCGGACGATGAAACCGTCTCGATGGGTGACAAACGCTGCAAGATATACAGTATCGTGGACGTGGACTACGCCGCGCTGCCCTCGCTGATACGCCCATATACCAACATCGAGGTCAACAACACGGAAATGCCGGTCGATATCGTGTCGGTCATCGACAACATTCCGAACGCGGAGACGGTGGTCTATAACCAGATCATCTTCCTGCCCAACCAGAAGCGGGAGTTGGCCCTGCTGGACAAAAAGAAAAACCGGCACGCGAGCATCCCCAACCCGGGCAACCAGATGGCCGTCGAGGACATCAAACGGGTGCAGGAAGTCATTGCCCGCGAAAGCCGCCAGCTCGTGTACACCCACTTCAACCTGGTCGTCGCCGTGCCCGCCGGTACCGACCTGCAAAAATGCACGAACCATCTGGAAAACTCTTTCGGGCGCATGGGCATCCATATCAGCAAGCACGCCTATAACCAACTGGAACTGTTCGTGAGTTCGTTCCCGGGCAACTGCTACAGCATGAACGAGGAGTACGACCGCTTCCTGACGCTTGCCGACGCGGCCATGTGCCTGACATACAAGGAGCGCATACAACACAGCGAGGAGACCCCGCTGAAAATCTACTATACCGACCGCCAGGGCGTGCCTGTGGCTATCGACATCACGGGAAAAGAGGGAAAGAACAAGCTGACTGACAATAGTAATTTTTTCTGTTTAGGGCCTTCGGGCAGCGGCAAGAGTTTTCATATGAACTCGGTCGTGCGCCAGTTGTACGAGCAGGGCACGGACGTGGTGATGGTCGATACGGGTAACAGTTACGAGGGGCTTTGCGAGTACCTGGGCGGCAAATATATCAGCTATACCGAAGAGAAGCCTATCACGATGAACCCTTTCCGCATCAACCGCGCGGAGCTGAACGTGGAGAAAACCGGTTTCCTCAAGAACCTCGTGCTGCTGATATGGAAAGGCTCGCAGGGTACGGTCACGAAGACAGAGGACCGGCTGATAGAGCAGGTCATCACGGAGTATTACGACACCTACTTCAACGGTTTCGACGGCTTCACGCCCATGCAGCGCGAGGACTTGCGCAAGAGCCTTGTTATCGACGACCGCAACCGCAGCGGGAGGCAGGAGGAAAACGAGGCGCAGCGTGCCGGTCGTATCGAACGCATGATTGACGAAATGGAACGCCGCCGTAAGGAGCTGAAAGTGGACGGGCTGTCGTTCAATTCGTTCTATGAGTTTTCCGTGCAGCGCATTCCCGACATCTGTGACGAGAACCGCATAACGGGCATCGACATCTCGACGTACCGCTACATGATGAAGGACTTCTACCGGGGCGGCAACCATGACAAGACACTGAACGAGAACATGGACAGTTCGCTGTTCGACGAGACGTTCATCGTCTTCGAAATCGACAGTATCAAGGACGACCCTCTTCTTTTCCCTCTTGTCACGCTGATTATCATGGACGTGTTCCTGCAGAAGATGCGTATCAAGAAGAACCGGAAGGTACTGGTCATCGAGGAAGCGTGGAAGGCCATTGCCAGCCCGCTCATGGCCGAGTACATCAAGTTCATGTACAAGACGGCCCGTAAATTTTGGGCCAGCGTCGGTGTGGTAACACAGGAAATACAGGACATCATCGGCAGCCCTATCGTCAAGGAAGCCATCATCAACAACTCCGATGTGGTGATGCTGCTCGACCAGAGCAAGTTCCGCGAGCGTTTCGACACCATCAAAAGCATCCTCGGCTTGACGGATATAGACTGCAAAAAGATATTCACCATCAACCGGCTGGAGAACAAGGAAGGGCGCAGCTTCTTCCGCGAGGTGTTCATCCGCCGGGGTACGACGAGCGGCGTGTACGGCGTGGAAGAACCGCACGAGTGCTACATGACCTACACCACCGAACGGGCGGAGAAAGAGGCCCTGAAACTCTACAAGAAAGAACTCCGGTGCAGCCACCAGGAGGCTATCGAGGCGTACTGCCGCGACTGGGACGCCAGCGGCATCGGCAAGTCCCTGCCTTTCGCCCAGAAGGTGAACGAGGCGGGACGGGTATTGAATTTAACAACAAGATTATAGGTGCAATGAAAAAAGAAAGGATTCTGATTACCCTGTCTCTCGGCTTCGGCCTGAACGAGATGGGTTTCGAGAGCAGCCTGACAAGGCAGGAGATTTCAATCGACAATCCGGAACTCACCGGCCTGTCTATCCGTGAGTTTTGTATGCTGACAAAAGAGCAACTGCTCTCGGCATACGGTCTGACACCGGAAAAGGTGTCGGCCATCGAAAGGCTGCTGTCGGAGTATTCCCTCCGGCTGGGCATGACGGGCGCGGAACTGGACGCGTATCTGGACCGGTATTACAAAGACAATCCCAGAGAGAAGGAGTTTTACGACCTGTGCGACAGGATGTGCGGCAGGCTGCCCTTCGACGAGCACGGATTCAGGGAAGAGTTGGGCAGGGAGCTGAACGCCAGCCCGCTGAGCGGCAACCCGCTGAACGGAAACAGGCCGAGTGGAGACCGGCTGAACGACCTGGGATGGCAACGCTACCAGACGGTGCGCGAGGCTTATCTGAGACAGCCCTGGTACATGAGATGGTTCGGCTCCCGCAAGAGCCGGATTCGGAAGGCCGTCGAGGACGCCACCGTCATACATGACATGTTCTGCCGGCTTGTCACGGAAAACTGCATCGAAACCGAACGGTGGCGTTTCGAGCAGAGGGAAATAAACAAGATAATGGAGAATAGATGATGAAACGGCTGTCGTTTGTCCTGATCGTACTTGCGCTCACTGCCGTGCAGCGTGTCCACGCCCAGTATTACAGCGTGAACTATGACGCGCGTACCGTGGCGGCGATGGCTACCGCCTTCGGTACGGAAGCCGTGGCCGAGGGCTATTACCGGGAGCAGGTCGATGACATCCTGAAGCATTACAACGCGGCGGAAGTCGCCACGGCGGGAATTTTCGCCTCCAAATTTTTGGAACACAAGGCCCTTTCCGACCTCGGTATCTGGTGCAGCAGCACGGAGAACTACTATTACCGCCGCATCTACCACATGGTAGCGGAAAAGATCATGCCGAAAATATGGGCGGTGGCGAAGCTGATGCTCCGCTCTCCGCAGACCGCCATCCACTGGGGCAGCTACCTGATGAAAATCTGCGACGAGACGAAAAGCCTGTGTATGCAGTTCGAGAGCGTGGTAACGAACAGCACGCTGACATTCTCGAACATCGTGTTTCTTGAAATCAACCGGGAGATAGCCCCCTTGCTGAAACTCTCGGAAGCGGGCGGCATTGACTGGCAACACATGCTGGACGACCTTGCCCGCGTGCCGGGCAACTTTACCGGCGAGAACCTGCAAGAGGACATCGAGCACCTGTACGACATGGGCATCGGGCTTGCCACGGCAGGTATCACCAACCTCGGCGACGCCCTGCTGCAGACCAGTTCGTTCCATAACCTGATGAGCGGCAAGGTCAGTGAAATCGTGAACCTGTACGAGCATTACGGTGCGCTTTTCGAGCAGGCGGAACACGACCTCGGCGGCCTGCTTGTCGGCATGGTGGGCGGCGAGGACAATGTTGCCGGACTGTTCGAGTTGAGCGAGTACAACCTCACGGGGTGGATGACGGACTATCTGGACGAAACCGCCGGGAACTATTATACCCAACGGTGGTATATCGCGAGGCGCGAGCAAGGCAGCATCGCCTTGTGCGACTACTATCCGCCGACAGACGACAACTGCATATTGAACGGCGGTGAATGGACGCGGTTCAACACGACCGATCCGGGCTTTTATCCCAACGCCTCGCAACGGGAGCAGGCACTTGCCAATTCGGAACGGTATGCCGGGTGGTCGAGAGACCGGGTACGGCAGCTCAACAACCGGAACGACGGTTACACCTATACCATCGACTACTGGCAGAATGCCTACATCATCAGCCGGGGCGGCAAGCAGACGAAAAAGGCATACGCCTACGAAATCCATGTAAAACAGAGCTGGAACCGCGAAGAGGTCATCTATGAAGAGGTGTTCGATTCCTATTCCATGGACCTGAACGTCTTCAAGGCGCAACTCAACGCCCGGCTCTCGGAGTTCAACGACAACGAGGAAGGCTATACCTATTATATAACCTCCGACGCGAGGAACTATTACCAGGCGACGGATGCCGCCAAGCTGCAAGGCTGCGAGAGCGTGACGATCAGCGTGACGTGTTCCGACGGCGCCACGCTCGGACAAGGGACGACGCAGTACAAATGCCGCAAGTGCGGCAGTTCGCTGAACGCCCATTCGAAGGAGTGCGCCATGCAGACCTCGGTCACGGAGAACGAACTGGACTTGTCCGAACTGGACGCGCTGGTGCAGGAAGCCGAGAGCAAGGTCGCCCTGCTCGGCTCGCAGGTTCAGACCCTGGAGAACGAGAATGCCGTCCTGCTGAAGAAAATCGCCGAGGCGAGCGTGGAAGATGCGGCGGTGTACCGTCAGCAATACAACGAGAACCGGAAACAGATAGACCGCCTGAAAAGCGAACTGGCGGAGTGGCAGCAGAAACAGAAGGAATACAACGACGCGAAAGCCGAGTCCGCCGGAGACAATGACGTGGCGACAGACGATTATTACCGCATACCTGCCATCATGCAGGACTGCAAGACGGCTTATAGCCTCACTTGGCAGGACGGCGGCGCATGGAGCGGCTATACCTATGTCCGCAAGGCAACCATGCCGAACATCAAGGGCGTCATCACGTTCAAGGCGACGATTTCGATAGCGCGGAAACCGAAGTATTTCCTCGGTATCAAGATACACCGCGCCATCCTGCAAATCAGCTGGGAACTGACCACGGCCTATACCGACACGCACGTGGCCGACGTGCTGACGCTCGACCCGAACCTTCCGGACGCGGAGAAAACCAAAATCGTGAACGACCGCATAGCCGAGATAGCACGGGAATACCCCTCCTGCAAAATCACGACGGAGTATGCACGCACCGCTCCGCCGGAAGAGACACCGACCGGGGAGGTGTACCACCTGCTGTGGTCGAGCGACCGGCTCGCCATAGCGCGTGAGGTCGATTCCCGGATCACGAAGATATATGCCGACCTCGTGTCGCTGGAAAAGATGATGCACTACAAGCGGAGCATCATCGACGTGCTGAAGGACGTGCTGCCGGAACCGGACACGGACGAGGGGCGCAGGCTGACGCTCGTGGAAGAGTGCCACGACCGCTGGATGGAGAATGCACGGGCATCCCGGAACGGAAACGGCAGGAACGGTAAAGACGGCAGAAAGGAGGTGCGGCCATGAAACGTATCCTACTGGCAACGGTCGTGCTGCTGTCGCTCCTGCCCAGCATCGCCAAGGCGCAATGGACTTTCGACATCGTGTCGGTGGAAGCCTACATCAACGACCACAAGAAACAGCGCAGCCTGCTGCTGGCCCGCAGTACACTGGAATACAGCAACAAGCTGCTGCACGAGTACAGCCGTGAGGAAGTCGGCGGGTACAAGGAACTGAACGTGGATCTGGACCGCTACACCCGCGCCTTCGACGTCATCGACGTGATGTACCAGTCCCTGCGGACGGTACTGAACGTGAAGAACGCCTACAATTCGGTCAGCGACCGTATCGGCGACTACAAGAGACTGTTGGAGGACTTCAACGAGAAGGTCCTGAAACGGGGACGTGTAGAGCCGTCCGACGCGCTGATTCTGACCATCAACGAGAAGGCCATACGCGACATCGCCCATGACGGGGAACAGCTCTACAAGTCGGTAAGCGACCTTGTGCTTTACGCCACGGGGGCTGCGGCCTGCTCGACCAGTGACCTGCTGATGGTATTGGAGGCGGTCAATATGTCGCTGGACGACATCGAGCGGCACCTGAACCGGGCGTACATCGAGACGTGGAAATACATACAGGTGCGTATCGGCTACTGGAAAGCGAAGATTTACCGCGAACGTACCAAACGGGAGATTCTCGACGGGGCTTTCGGACGGTGGCGCGATGCGGGACAGCTGGATTATTAACGAACGATAAAAGGGAAAAAGAAATGAAACGGACATTGTTACTCATGGCGACGGCGGCTGTAACGGCAAGTGCGGCTCATGCACAGTATGCGACTTACAACCATGACTCGCCGAAACAGAACCAGATTACGGTCATGGAGACCGGAACGGGCGCACTCTCGCCCGAACTCTACTATACCGTGCTGCACAACAAATACAAGAAGTCGGCGGCGGCGAAGAACAAGCTGTCGTTCCGCACGCTGGCAGGGGTCAACCTGTACGGCCAGGTGGACGAGGCAGAAGCCATCGACTCGGCACTGGTCAGCCGGGCGAAGATCGAGGCACTGAATGTCGCCGACCGGCAGATAGACCTCGCCTGGATTGCCGAGGGCGAGAAGGTCAGCGGGCAGATGGAGCGGTTCAAGCGCAACATCGACCGCATCCTGCCTGCCGGGGGCACGACGGACGAGAAGGAACGGTGGACGGAATACTATCACGTGTACCAGTGCGCCATCAACGCGACCAAGGACGCCTACATGCCCAACGCGCAGCGGAAGAAAGAGTACCTGCGGATCTATGAGGACGTGGCCCGCCAGAACGAGATTCTGGTCTGCTACCTTGCCCGGCGGCAGAACGCCACGGTCACGAGCAAACTGTTGGACGCGACCCATGAACGGACAACGGACAAGGGCAGCATCGTCCGCGATGCCATGAGCCGCTGGAACGAGTCGCGCCTCGCGGTACGTGGTTCCAGGCCGGGCGGAGACAGCGGAACGGGAGACGGGGACGAAACGGTAAACAAATAAAAGGACATAGCAAATGGCAGACGGAAACATACTTTCGGATTTCGGCATCAACCTTATGGAAGAGGAGATAGACGATGTAATCTTTCAGACCAACGAGTTCCTGACCGACGCCACCTTTACCGGCTCGCAAGGGCCGTTTTGGTGGATATTGCAGATGTGCATGGCGCTGGCCGCACTCTTTGCCATCATCATGGCGGCAGGCATGGCGTACAAGATGATGGTGAAGCACGAGCCGCTGGACGTGCTGAAACTCTTCAAGCCGTTGGCCGTGTCGCTCATCCTCTGCTGGTGGTACCCTCCGGCAGATACGGGCATGGCGGGCAGCGGGAGCAACTGGTGTTTTCTGGATTTCTTGTCCTATATCCCGAACTGTATCGGTTCGTACACGCACGACCTGTACGAGGCCGAAGCCTCGCAGATAGCGGACAAGTTCGAGGAAGTGCAGGAACTTATCCATGTGCGCGACACGATGTACACGAGCCTGCAAGCCAGGGCGGATGTCGCCCACACGGGAACGTCCGACCCCAACCTGATAGAGGCGACAATGGAGCAGACGGGGGTGGATGAAGTGACCAACATGGAGAAAGACGCGGCGGAGCTGTGGTTCACCTCACTGACGGCGGGCGTCGTGGTGGGGATAGACAAAATCATCATGCTTATCGCCCTCGTGGTGTTCCGAATCGGATGGTGGGCGACGATATACTGCCAGCAGATTTTATTGGGCGCGTTAACCGTCTTCGGGCCTCTGCAATGGGCTTTCTCGCTGTTGCCCAAGTGGGAAGGCGCGTGGGCGAAGTGGCTGACACGTTATCTGACAGTGCATTTCTACGGGGCGATGCTCTACTTTGTGGGGTTCTACGTGCTGCTGCTCTTCGACATCGTGCTGTGCATACAGGTGGAGAACCTGACGGCGATAACGGCGAGCGAGCAGACAATGGCCGCCTACCTGCAGAACTCGTTCTTTTCGGCGGGCTACCTGATGGCGGCAAGCATCGTGGCCCTGAAATGCCTGAACCTTGTCCCCGACCTTGCGGCATGGATGATACCGGAGGGCGACACGGCCTTCTCGACCCGAAACTTCGGAGAGGGCGTGGCGCAGCAAGCCAAGATGACGGCGACGGGCGCGATGGGTACGGTAATGAGATAACAATCCTTAAATACATAAAAAAATGGACGTACAAAAGAAAATCGAGAAATGGTGCATGGAGGAACGTTTCGTGCGCTATGCCAATGAACGCATGAGCGAGGAACTCGGTAAGGCATCGAACCACTGGGCCGATCCGGAATATGAAAAACTGGCCGAAGCCTTCGAGTGGGAAGACCGGTATGTAGTCCCGCTGGTAACGTTCCTTACTTACCGCCTGCAACTCGCCAAGTTGCAGAAAAGGGTGAAACAACGCAAAAGCGGCATCTGGTGGGTGTTCGTGCAGGTCGTGATGCAGGGGCATTATACGCAAGCCTTTTTCACGGAGTTCGACAAGCTGCAGACGGAGTTGCTGGAAACCGTCATGCCGATGCTCCACGACGAATACATACAGTGGTCAAACAAGAAAAAACGATAAGCGTATATGGTCATCAAGAATCTGGAAAACAAGATCAAGCTGGTGGGAATCATCTGCACGGCTTTTCTCGCGGGGTGCATCATCATCAGCGTGTCGAGCATCTGGACGGCCCGCACGATGGTCACGGACGCGCAGAAGAAGGTGTACGTGCTGGACGGCAACGTGCCGATACTGGTGCGACGGACCACGATGGAGGAAACGCTCGACGTCGAAGCCAAGAGCCATGTGGAGATGTTCCACCACTACTTCTTCACGCTCGCGCCTGACGACAAGTACATCCGCTACACGATGGAGAAAGCCATGTACCTGGTGGACGAGACCGGGCTGGCACAGTACAACACGCTCAAGGAGAAAGGGTTCTACTCCAACATACTGGGAACGAGCGCCGTGTTCTCCATCTTCTGCGACAGCCTTGCCTTCGACAAAGAGAAGATGGAGTTCACCTACTACGGGCGGCAGCGTATCGAACGCCGCAGCAATATCCTCATGCGCCAACTGGTTACGGCGGGACAGCTCAAGCGTGTTCCCCGGACGGAGAACAACCCGCACGGGCTGCTCATCGTGAACTGGCGCACCCTGCTGAACAAGGACATCGAGCAAAAGACGAAAAATAACTATTAACCATTGGAATTATGAATATCAAAGGATTCAGACGGATGCTCTTGGGCGAGAAAATGCCGGACAAGAACGATCCGAAATACAAGGAACGCTACAAGCGCGACGTGGAAGCGGGCCGCCGGTTCGCCAAGGCGACACGCATCGACAAGGCGGCGGCCAAGGTGCAGGGCTTCGCCGATATGCACCGGAGGCTGTTCCTGGCCATCGTCTTCGGCTTCATCGTCTCCGCGCTGGCATGGAACATCTACCGCCTGACGGTGGTGTACCGCCACCAGCCCGCCCGCCGGACGGCCACGGAGATACAGGATTCCGTGTTCCGGGAACGGCACAAGGCCCTGCAGGGGAGCGAAATGGGGGAAAGCAAAAACAAGGCAACCACACCGTAACGGGAGACAGTGCCACGGCTACCCGTCCGGTAACTGGCAAATATTTGTAAATCAATCAAGAACAAGTAATGAACATACTGGAGAAAATCAATTTCCGGCAGCCTAAATACATGTTGCCGGCCATACTTTACATCCCGTTGCTGGGTGCATCGTATTTCATTTTCGACTTGTTTCATACCGAAAAGGCCGAAATTCAGGACAAGACGCTCCAGACGACCGAGTTCCTCAATCCCGAACTACCGGACGCGACCATCAAAGGCGGCGACGGTATCGGCAGCAAGTACGAGAACATGGCCAAGTCGTGGGGCAAGATACAGGACTATTCCGCAATAGACAATATCAACCGGGACGAACCCGAAGAGAACCAGGAAGCGTATGAATCACAATACACGCAAGACGACATCGCCCTGCTCAGCGAGCAGGAGCAGGAAAAGGCTATGGCAGCGCAAGCGGCCGATGCCAAGAAGCGCGAGCAGGAAGCTCTCGCGGAACTGGAAAAAGCACTCGCCGAAGCGAGGCTGAGGGGACAGCGGGAAGCCATGCCGACCGAAACGGACAGCACCGCGCAGACCGCCCCGCCGGATACGACGGTGCAGCCCAAGGGAACCATCGACGAGACGAACCGCCCGGTCAAAGCACCGGCGGCGGACGAGAAGGCGAGCGAGGTCGTGAAGAAGGTAAAGACGGCCTCGGACTACTTCAACACGCTGTCGAAAGACGCCAGAGAGCCGAGGCTCATCCAAGCGATCATCGACGAGGACATCAAGGCGGTGGACGGTTCGCGCGTGCGGCTGCGCCTGCTCGACGACGTGGAGATCGGCGAGCAGGCCGTCAAGCGCGGCTCTTACCTGTACGCCACCGTCAGCGGATTCTCTTCCGGACGCGTGAAAGGAAGCATCAACAGCATACTGGTCAATGACGAACTGGTAAAGGTGAGCCTCGCCCTCTACGATACGGACGGCCTGGAGGGGCTGTACGTGCCGAACAGCCAGTTCCGGGAGACGAGCAAGGACGTGGCCAGCAGTGCCATGTCGGGCAACATGAACATGAACACCGGAGGCTACGGCAACAACAGCCTTGCCCAATGGGGTATGCAGGCGGTGAACAATGCCTACCAGAAGACAAGCAACGCCATCAGCAAGGCCATCAAGAAGAACAAGGTCAAGCTGAAATACGGGACTTTCGTCTATCTGGTGAACGGTCAGGAAAAAAGGTAAGCGCCATGATAGAGATTGACAAGATATATCACATGGACTGCCTGAAAGGGATGAGCCTGATGGCAGACGGCAGTGTCGATGCCGTGATAGCCGACCTGCCCTACGGGGTACTGAACCGCCAGAACAAACACGCGAAATGGGATAACACCATTCCGCTGGAACCCCTGTGGGAACAATACCGGAGGATCACCAAGCCGGACAGCCCCATTATCCTGTTCGGGCAGGGACTCTTCTCCGCCAGGCTTATGCTGTCCCAGCCCAACATGTGGCGGTACAACCTCGTGTGGCAGAAGGACCGGGTGACGGGACATCTCAATGCCAACCGTATGCCCTTGCGGCAGCACGAGGACATACTGGTATTCTACAAGAAACAGCCGGTATATCATCCGCAAATGAGTTACAAACCCGGCCAGAAGAACCATCCCCGTGGGATGTTCAAACGAATGACGAATCGCTGTTATGGCGCGATGAAACCTACGCCCTCGCATATCTCCGACTGGAAATATCCTACATCGGTCATCTATATGCCCAAAGAGTTCCGGACGGGAATGTTCTACCATCCGACACAGAAGCCGGTGGCATTGGCCGAGTACCTGATACGCACCTACACCAACGAGGGGGACACCGTACTGGACAACTGCATCGGATCGGGCACGACCGCCGTGGCCGCCATACGCACGGGCCGGCATTACATCGGGTTCGAGATCGAGCCGGCATACTGCGAGATTGCCGAGCGGCGGATCAGGGAGGAAGTGGAACGAGGGAACGGGGCTAAATGAGGGAAAAGAAGAAACCAATATGAATCACTACAATCATGTGCCCATGGAACTGTCAAACTACCTGAAGAAACTATACGGGAACCCGACGGATGAGAAATATACGCCGGGGTATGGCGTACTGCCTATCATCAAGTACATACCCGAAGGAAAGACAGTCTGGTGCCCGTTCGACACGGAGCACAGCGAATTTGTGCTGAAATTCAGGGATGCCGGTTTCCATGTCGTGCATTCCCATATCTGCAACGGGCAGGATTTTTTCGACTATGAGCCGTCCCAATGGGACGTGCTCGTGTCCAATCCGCCGTTCAGCCGAAAGGTGGAAGTCTTCGACCGCTGCCTGAAACTCGGGAAACCGTTCGCCCTGCTGATGTCCAACTATTGGCTGAACAACGTGGCGCCCTGCCGGCTTTTCCAGCATACGGATCTGGAACTGCTCATGTTCGACAAGCGCATCCAGTTCGGGCAGGGGAAAAACGTGCCGTTCAACAGCAGTTATTTCTGCCATGGGCTGCTTCCGAAACAAATCATATTCGAACAGATAGATGTCTCGGACAAATCTCCGAGCCGAATGCAGGGCGACATCCCGGATACGGACAAGCATCAGTCTGCGAGCGAATAAAGTAACCATAATTTTTAATTATAACTCTGAATTTCAATGAAAAGGAATCTACTTGGCATTATGCTTCTATCAGGCATTTTCATTTTACCGGAAGCTAACGCGCAAACGACCTACGAGGAAATGGAACAACTGACGGTGAACGAACAGATAACGACCGTCATCACGGCATCGGAACCGGTGCGGTTCGTGGACATCTCCACCGACAAAGTGGCGGGCGACCAGCCCCTTGACAACATCATCCGCCTGAAGCCCAAGGAGGCGGGACACGAGGACGGAGAGGTGCTCGCCGTCGTCACCATCGTGACGGAACGCTACCGCACGCAGTACGCGCTGGTCTATACCACAAGGCTGAAAGAGGCGGTAACGGACAAGGAAATCCTGCTGCAGGAGCGTAACGCGTACAACAACCCGGCTGTGGCTATGTCCACCGCCGACATGACGCGCCATGCACGGCGCATCTGGAACTCGCCCGCGAAGATCCGCAACGTGGCCACCAAGGCACACCGCATGGTGATGCGCCTGAACAACATCTACTCGGTGGGCGACTACTTCTTCATCGACTTCTCCGTCGAGAACAAGACGAACATCCGTTTCGACATCGACGAGATACGGATGAAGCTGACGGACAAGAAGCTCGCCAAGGCGACCAACGCGCAGACCATCGAGCTGACACCCGCACTGGTGCTGGAACCGGGCAAGACGTTCAGGCACGGCTACCGGAACGTGGTCGTCGTGAAGAAGCTGACCTTCCCGAACGGCAAGCTGCTGACCATCGAAATGACGGAGAAGCAAATCAGCGGGCGCAACATCAGCCTGAGCATCGACTACGAGGATGTACTGGCGGCAGATTCGTTCCATGCAGATTTATTGGAGGAGGAATGACCATGAAAAAGACAATCATCCTGATACTGGCCTGCGTGTGCATCGCCACAAGCGCGAACGCACAGCGAGGCAGCGGACGCCTCTCGCTCGGCGTGGGGCTGCTCTACAAGAACGGCATGGACGCGACGCTCGCCTACGAGCACGAGACAAACTACCGCCACGCGTGGGAGTTCTTCGTGGGCGGCTACCTGCAATGGACGGAATGCAGCTCGTGCAAGCATGTCTGCCCGGAATCCTTCTGGCGGAACTACCGCACCTACGGCTTCGGCGCGGCGTACAAGCCCTGCGTGGTGCGCGGACGAAACCATTACGGCAGCCTGCGTATCGGGGCTTCGGCGGGAAGCGACACGGAGAAGTTCCTCGGCGGCCTGCATTTCGGCTACGAGCACAACTACGTGCTGCGCTCCGGCTGGACGTTTTACTGGCAGGTGAAGAGCGACGTGATGATAAAGGGCGCGGACGTGCTGCGGGCAGGTGTCGTGCTGGGTGTGAAACTGCCCGTGAAATGAGGGAACAATAAAAACGGAAACAATATGATACGGAAGATACAATGGATGGCAATGGTGACGGCGGCCTTGTTGTGCGCCGCCTGCGACGCGCATTTCGATGTGCCCGATACAGCTATACGCCCGGGGCATGTCCTCTGTACAGACGGAACGGTAATGTCCTATGCAGCGTATGAGCAATCGGACAAGAGAGCGATAGCGGTCCTGTTCGATGCCGGACAGCGGGAAGATGCGGAAGGATACGGCTATGCGGTTTACCTCTGGGACATTGAACCGCTGGCCTTTGCCGACAGCCTCGGCGTTGACCAGGGCACTTCTGCCGACTTGACGGCATACGACGGAAACGCCAACACGTTCAAACTTTACGAGGCAAAGGAGACGGCATCGCCGATGGCTGAAGCCGTTTTTGACATGTGGATGTATAAACAAAGTGCCTTCGTGCCCTCGGTCGCTGAAATGCGGGTACTATACGACAATCTGGAAAAGGTAAACCCCGTCATTGAACGGTGCGGCGGTCAGCCCTTGCCGGTGGACGGGGAAAATTGCTGGTACTGGACTTCCACGGAAGTGGCCGGACAGGAAACAGCCAAAGCGTGGCTCTACTCTTTGGGCAGCGGCACGATGCACGAGACCCCGAAAATACAGGCGCACCGGGTACGGCCGATTATCACATGGAACAAGTAAACCTATCAAATTTAAACTGTAAACTTATGGATATGAACGGAATTGAAGATTTTATGACCCCGCAGTATATGGATATAGCTCATCCGGAGAAAGGATTCTTCGGGTACCTGTTGAGATGCAAATGCCCCAGGCAGGAGGATGTCTCCGGAGATTTCATATTCCTCGATGACGGAACCGGCTGCCACGTGAGGTTTCCCTCCGTAAAGAGCCACAGGGAGAAAATCCGGGCTGAATGGAACGCCCGCACCGGCCGTTACCATGATATTTTCCAAGGCCAGCTCTTCTACGTCAACGAAGGACTGACCGACGGCTTCTTTGATTTCATGACTGCCAGTCCTGACGATGTTGTCAGGGGATTCCTTGAGAAGTTCATGGCCGAGGTACGGGCTTCGGTCATACGTGACACGTCAGGGATTGAGCCTCTGTATGCGGTATCCCATATCGGACAGCTTGCCCATGACGGTTGTATGCAATGGCCTCACATCCACGTCCTTTGGGGCATTAAAAAGAATTAAGCACGGTCATGGAAGAGAGCAAGGAACTACAAGGATTCTATAACATATTCCGCGCGGCAGTGTATTTCTCCGTGCTGATGGAGTTTTTCGAGTATGCCATCGACCCGGCGGTGCTGGACCACTGGGACGGCATACTCTGCAATATCCACGGACGTATCAAGCAATGGATGATATACAACGACGGGAACCTCGTGTACAGCAAGTTCGCCACGATACTGCTTATCTGCATCACCTGCCTTGGAACCAGGAACAACAAGCACCTGGAGTGCAACGCCCGCACGCAGGTCGTGTACCCGCTCACGGGCGGCCTGTTGCTGCTCGCCCTGTCGGTATGGCTGTTCGGACACCCGATGGAGGTACGGTTCTACACGCTGCCCCTGAACATCATTTTCTACATGGCGGCATCCCTCGCGGGGGTGATACTGGTGCATATCGCGCTGGACAACATCCCGAAGTTCACCAAGGACGGCCTGATGAAGGACCGGTTCAATTTCGAGAATGAAAGTTTTGAACAATGCGAGGAGAAAATCGAGAACGAATACAGTGTGAACATCCCCATGCGATACTATTACAAGGGAAAGTTCCGCAAGGGATGGGTTTCGATAAGCAACTGTTTTAGAGGCACATGGGTAGTAGGAACTCCGGGCAGCGGCAAGACATTCTCGCTTATCGAGCCGTTCATCCGGCAGCACTCGGCCAAGGGGTTCGCGATGGTTGTATATGATTACAAGTTCCCGACACTGGCGACCAAGCTGTACTACCACTACAAGAAGAACGAGAAACTGGGCAGGGTACCCAAGGGGTGCAAGTTCAACATGATAAACTTCGTGGACGTGGAGTATTCGCGGAGGGTGAACCCGATTCAGGCCAAGTACATCAACAACCTCGCGGCGGCCAGTGAGACGGCGGAGACGTTGCTGGAATCCCTGCAAAAGGGCAAGAAAGAGGGAGGCGGCGGCAGCGACCAGTTCTTCCAGACCTCGGCGGTGAACTTCCTCGCCGCCTGCATCTACTACTTCGTCAATTACGAGAAAGAGCCGTATGACAAGGACGGCAATATGCTGTACGCGGAGAAACGGCAGGACCCGCAGACGAAATTCTGGAAGCCGACGGGCATCGTGCGCGACAAGGAGGGCGGCAACATCGTGGAACCTGCCTACTGGCTGGGCAAATACTCGGACATGCCGCACATCCTGTCGTTCCTGAACGAGAGCTACCAGACCATCTTCGAGGTACTGGAAACGGACAACGAGGTGGCCCCGTTGCTCGGCCCGTTCCAGACGGCGCTGAAAAACAAGGCGATGGAGCAACTCGAAGGTATGATCGGTACGCTGCGCGTCTATACGTCGCGCCTGGCGACCAAGGAGAGCTACTGGGTGTTCCACAAGGATGGCGACGACTTCGACCTGAAGGTGAGCGACCCGAAACATCCGAGCTACCTGCTGATCGCCAACGACCCGGAAATGGAATCCATTATCGGGGCGTTAAACGCTTTGATCCTGAACCGCCTCGTCACCCGCGTGAACACGGGCCAAGGGAAGAATATCCCGGTAAGCATCATCGTGGACGAGCTGCCGACGCTCTACTTCCACAAGATAGACCGCCTGATAGGCACGGCGCGAAGCAACAAGGTGAGCGTGACGCTCGGCTTTCAGGAGCTGCCGCAGCTGGAAGCCGATTACGGGAAGGTGGGAATGCAGAAGATCATCACGACGGTAGGCAATGTCGTCAGCGGGTCGGCACGCGCGAAGGAGACGCTGGAATGGCTGTCGAACGACATTTTCGGCAAGGTGGTGCAAATCAAGAAGGGCGTGACCATCGACCGGGACAAGATGAGTTTCAATCTCAACGAAAACATGGACAGCCTTGTGCCTGCCTCGAAGATTTCGGATATGCCGACGGGCTGGATATGCGGCCAGACGGCACGGGATTTCATTAAGACGAAAACCGGGATGGGCGGTTCGATGAACGTCCAGGAAGCGGAAGAGTTCAAGACCACGAAATTCTTCTGCAAGACGGATTTCGACATGAATGAGATAAAGAAAGAGGAAGCGGCGTATGTGCCGCTGCCGAAGTTCTACACATTCAAGTCGAGAGAGGAACGCGAACGCATCCTGTACAAGAACTTCGTACAGGTGGGGCAAGACGTGAAGGAGATGATAAAGGACGTGCAGAACAAGCGGAACGCCCGGTGAATGCCGGATTCCGAAATGAGGGATAAAAAGTGAAACACCTGCCAATGACTTCGGGGCCATTGCAGGTGTTTTTATGGTTTCAAGCCATTAACAAAAGTCTTTCGGACAAAAAAAACGTTTTTCGGACATTAAAAGAATATTTGATAATCAGGTAGTTGTATTCTTTCGGACAAAAAAACTTGTTTTTCGGACAAAGCAAAAATTGTCTTCTCAATTAAAAGATGGGAAACTTGCAGTCTTTATATAGCGGGTATTTCTTCCCGCACCCTCTTTCTGTATAATACCTATCTCTTCCATTTTTGAGATAAACACTCGAACCTGTCTGTCAGATAGAATATCCGCAAATATCTCATTGAGAACAGTGCGGTTGATAAAGCCGTTTTTACGGAAACAGTCAGACACCATTTTAAGGTGGTTCATGTTCAATCCTTTCAGCTTTTCAACCGCTTCATTGCGGTAGTCTTCGGACAAACGATAAGAGCCGTTCTCGTCTATGACCAGACCTTCTTCAGTCAATTTTTGCAGGATATGCCTTTCAAGTCCCTCGTAATCCCTCATTGCGACTTTGTATAATGTCAGCAATTCAAAGACGTTCAACTGTTCGGCAGGAGTTCTGCGGTTCTGCTCGTTTCGGATGAATATGACAAAAGCCGCATCCAATATCGGAGCTTTGAACGTGAGGCTTACCTGATACGGGTCTGTTCCCGAATAGTCCGGCAGAGCCTTTCCCTCCATGATGCAGTTGTAGAACATCTTATCCACTCCCTGCCCGGAACGCTCCACCAAACCTGTCTTCTGCAAAATCTCGCTCATCAGTTTGCTGCGCGGAACACTGTTCACCGTCAGTATGTTGCTCATATCCACCCCGGACGGAAAGCCGCCGGCATTGGTAATGGTTATGCTGTCGGGATATTGTTTGATAACGACATCACTCTGAATCAACATAGAACGGTGGCAACAGGCATTCAAGATTGCCTCTCTGACCGCCTCCTTGTTGAATGAAGGTATATCAAAGATGTAAGGGCCGTCATTGTAATGCAGAAGCGGATTGCTCGCAGGCTGGTTGATGTAATCCCACACCTTGTCAATCGCGATGAATAGCGGAAGTTGGAACTCCTTGCGTGCGGTGTATTGTATCATCGAGTGATACATCCTGAACTCCACCACGATATTGTTCTGCGGCAGATATTTCCGTATGGCTTCGGATTTGCCGAGCAGGATAAGAGCCGCGTAATTCAGCTTGCCGTCTTTGAGCAAGTCCAAATCCGACAAGACCTGTTCGTCGGGATAGTTGCGGAACAGCGGATTTTCCTGTTTCCGGGCATATTGGTTTTTCATTTCCGCTATGGCTTCCTTATCCAAATCCTCTATGGTAAACCCTTCGCATATCTTTGCCGAGAAATCCGGCTCCTGTTCGGACAGCACCTTGAATATCTCAGTATCGGACATTTCACGCAGGCTCTCTCCGGTACGCATAAGGGGTACACCCTCGAAACGCAACAGCCGACCTATGGGACGTGACGGAACGGTAATGACAAGCACACGCTTATCCTCTTCGTACAATTCCGTTGTCTCCACCCTTATGCCCAGCCGTTTGTATATTTCATCGACAAGTTGTCCGACTTCATTTTGCGCAAAATCAGAGCCGACCACCGCATGGGGGATATGGTCTGCCATACCCAACACCAACCGTCCGCCCCTTTCATTCGCCAAAGCGACAATATACCCCAAGACACACCGCCGCCGGTCTTTAGGGTCGGTGTGTTTTCCTCCGGTGAACGGATAGTTATGCTTCGCCTCCTTAAATTCTATATGGTCTTCGCTTTCGCGCAGTTGCTTCAAATCCTCAATCGTCATTTCCATCAATGTAATCTTGGTCTAAAATAAAATGCAAAGGTACAAAAAATGTGGGAGACGGAGGCTATGTTTTGCTATCTAATTGATTGCTGTGCGATTAGTCCCTTAACAGTAAGTTCCTTGGGGACGTGCAGAGAAAGCCGGCAGCGGTGTGGATAAGATTGTGAGCGGATGGAAGTATCTGGGCTGGCCGCTTCCTACCGTTGCGGAAGAAACACGACCGGACTATGTGGTGCTGACCCTGCAGTTGGGCACGGAACCCGACAAGAAAGTCCAATAAGCAGGAATTACGGAGGGAGCAAATCTTGGAGTTCTGCATTGAGCCAAAGTCGCTATCCGACATTATGCAGCATTCGGGATTGAAAGACAGGAAAAGCGTGATGAATGCCTGTATCAACCCGATGATTGGCGAGGAAGCGGCATACGGAAGCCGGTTATTTATTTTGTTTCCCTTTTTTCCGGACGATTTCGTTGTGCTTTTCGACCAGTTCGGGGAAGTTCCTTCTGATGAACTGCCCGAACGAGCAGTCGTTGAACCCGAACCGCCTGGCCAACGACTTCACGCTTTCGGTTGTCGTTCCGTACAGGTGCATGGCCTCGCTGTATTTCTCCATGCTGCGGCGGGACACCGCACCGCCCGTATCCGTCCTGACCATTCCCTGCCGGGCATACAGTTCCGGCTCGTGTTCCTTCAGGTAGCTGCGGAACGCTTCGGGTTGCAGCCCGAACTCGGCGGCGACCTGTGCCGTCGGCAGCCCGCTTTCTTTCAGCCGGCGGATGGCTTCGGCGTATTTGGCCTTTGTCGCGGGGTTGTATTTCCGGACTTTAGACCAGTCCACGGGCCGCCCTTCCTCGTAGGGGATATTCTTCCGCCTGCATACCAGGTCCAGATGCCACCTTTGCAGGTGCTCGTAGAATCCTTTCTTGGACACTCCCGTCTTTTTGGCTATCTGTGCGGCCGACATGGGAGTCGTGCTGAAAAGATGCACCGCTTCCGCATACTTCTGCACCGTTTCCTGTGAAGGGGAATGAACGGTACCCCGACCGGTGATTTCGCCCTTGCGTTGATTCCGTACCGCCTTTTCCCGTATCCTGATACGCCGCTTCACCAGATCCTTGTGGTAGAACAGCAGATGCTGCTCCAGTCCGGTGTAGGACAAGCCGCAGGAGTCGGCAACCTCCTGTACTGTCAGGTAAGAATTGCTACGCAAGAGTTTGAGAGCTTCGGCATACTGCTTCTTGCAGAAAGAACGAGTACCACGAGGAAGGCCGTCATTGATTCCCAGCCATGCCCGTACCTTCTCGCGCCACTCAATTATCCCGGGATAGTTGGTGCGCAACTGCCTGCCGAGGTTAGTTCCTTCCAAGCCGAACATGCGGGCAATCTGCGACACATTCAGCCCGATGTGTTCCATGCTTCCGCAAGCTTCGATTGCATCCTTGTATTTGATCCGGGAAGCAGGCAGTTGTCCTCGGAGCTGGTTCAGTTTGATTTTACGAGCAGTCTCCTTATCACACAAGATGTTGTTGCGTGCCAGCATCAAGTCACGGTGGTATCTGAATATGTAACCTCTCAATCCGTTTTTTGTCAGACCGCACATTCGACAGATTTCCGCGCAAGACAAATCTGTCGAACGATACAGTTCAATCGCCTGACGATATTTTGCTTCTGTTTCGGGTCTGACACCCCGGAAGCGGTTACATTTCTTACTGTCTTTTTCGGGTGTCTTCATAGGCTCCTTTTCATGAGGCATTTTTCAGGACAACCGTTCTTCCACCTGCTCGAACGAAGCGTCCTTGAGTATCACCCGTTTTTCCGCATCGAGCAGGTAAAGGGTGGGCATCGCCTTGAGGTCATATATCATTTCACGAGTCAGTCGCTGGCCGGCATCATAGCCGTCCATCCAGCCGGCGGGAAATTCGGACTTTTCCCATGCCGGGGTCTTGCCTTCCACACACACGGAGAGGAGTTTCAGACGGCCGGACTCCAGCAAACCATTTATAGCCGGGGACAAGGATAGCAATTCCTTCACCCGATGGCAATCCTCGCAATCGGGGTCGTTGAAATAGACAAGCACATAATCGGCCTGTATGTCAGACAACCGTCTTTGCTTTCCGTTCCGACAGACAACGGTGAAATCTGCCGCCACGTCTCCCGGACGGTTTTTCAATGCCATTTCCAACTGATGGCGAGGGCGCATCTTGTCCAACTCTCCCAAATCAGGATTGTCCACCAACGCACGCAGGAAGAGGATATGCAGCTCCTCGTTGTGCATGGGCGAATTGGGCTCGAACAGATATTTGTCACCCAAGGAGATGAAATGATAGAGCATTTCATTGCTGACCAAAGCACGGCAAAAGAGCGTATCAACGGCTGTCTGTGCTTTGGAGGAATAAGGCAAGACGCTGATGAAGTCCACAAACGCCTGCTCGGTGATTTCGGGGCGGGATATGAGTGACGTGTCGGCAAAGTCGAAGTGGTCCCAGTAGTGCAGGGAAAGGTAGGCGGCACGGTCTTCGGGCGCCGTCAGCGTAACGGGCACCTCGGGCAGACGAAATTCCTTTGTCTTCTCCTGCTGCTTTTGGGCATACGCGCAGGATACGATTCCTGCACAGAAGAGACACGCGAAAAAGGTAAGGTTCAAAATTTTCATGTTTCGTATCGTGTTATGAAAAACTCCGAACGTGGAAGCGCCCGGAGTTTCCGTTTGTATCATTCAACCTGTCATGGTGCAGGTGCAGGCACAGTCGCCGGGGTGAGTACCACATTTCCCTGACTACCAAACAAGTCAGACAAACTTTCGTATGTGCAGTGGTAAACCTTGCCGTTCAGTTCGTAATGGAACTGTACCGGATCGCCGAACCAGCCGAAGGTGTACTCCTTGCGCAGACGCAGTTCGTACTTACCCTCTTCAGTCACGGTGACGGCACCGATACGGCTGCTGTTGCTGACGCGCTCGAACGCTACGAAAGCACCGGCAGGCACCGGTTGGTGTTTGCCGAGTTCATCCGTATAATAGATATTTCCGCCCATCGACTTGTTCGTCACGCGGAAGGTCTTGGAGTAGAACACGACCTGCTCCTCGTTGGAAGAGATAACGATGTCGCCTGCGCTCACGATGCTCTTCGTGGTAAAATGCAGGGTCTTGCGTTCGCCAGTCTGGTTCACGTTTGCATCAGGGGTATTGTCCTTGTTGATGGCTTCCGAATTTTTGAAATATTTCCTTTCCTCCTCGCGGTCGGCATCCACCTTATAGACAAAGCGTCCCGAACTTGCCTCGTAGAGTTTGCCCTCTTTGAGATCGGAATTGTTACCCAAAGTCAGCATGGGAGCGTCGATATAGATTTCGAACTCCTCGCCGAACGGGTCCACGGAATTGTCGTCCGAACCGGCGAAACTGGTTATGTCGATGGCGATGTCCACCGGTTTACCGGGTTCGTAAGTCCACTCCAACGGCGTGAGAAGTTCGGGGACATCCGCATTCGGATTCGTCACACGGTCCGGTTCTCTTCCTTGCTCACCTTCATTGTCATAGTTCAGCCTTGCCCCGAAGCGGAACGGGTTGTAATTAGCCAGCTCGAAGGTGACACTTCTGTATGCATTCCCTGCATACGTACCATCCGGTAAAGCATCGTCCTGCAGTACAGCCTCAATACCGGTGCGGTTTGATGCTATACGAATCACCTCGGCACTCTTAGGTCGGTTGGATTTCATGTAGATGGAATATTTTCCGGTTTGACCATCAGGCCTGTTGATTATATCTTCCCGGGGTTTGAACATCAGCATACGTCCACCGTCGGGGTTGTTGGCCTGCCACCACCTTGCCGATTCATCGGGATAGAATGTACAGTCGAACTCCTTCACACCGGCCTGTTCTTCTTCTCCGTCCGCATAGTAATCCAGATACTGCGAATAGAGCAGAAACTCATCCAGTTTTCCAGCATTGAATGGTTCACCCTGCTTATCATCATTCAAATCGTCCCCCGTTTTTTCCCGTAATTGCAGGTCGAACTGTACGTTGGCATGTCTCTTCTGCGGCACCAGACGATAAAGAATCAATTCGTCAACGGGATATCCTTCTATGCCACCACCGCCAGCATTATAGGCTTTCAAACCTTCAACTGTAATGGACTTGCGTGATGAAGAGTAAGTAAAAGTTCTTTCCATTGTCCCGAAATGTTCCGCCTCAATATGAAGAGTTCCCGTATAACCTTCTTGCTGAGACAGGATATTCTCGAAATAGACACGCTGCACACCGGGCTGTTCCACCACATAGAGGTATTTGTAATCAGGTTCCGGCGTGATGTCACCGCTGCTGTACCAGTCCTTGTCCCCGTTGCGTACCACGGTCAGCTCCATGCCCGAGGCGTTGCGTATGTCCAGACCACCTACAGATATGTAAACCTTCAGCGGAAAGAGTTCTGCCGGGGTCGTTTCCGGAACGGTAAACATTACCGTTACGTGCGAACGGTCTTCAGTGGGATCTGATTGGTTCATGTTTCCATAAATCTGTGTGCCAACCCATGAAGGGACGAATGACTGTTTCTTCACCAGTATGACCTTGATCTTACGCTGCAACCGTCCGTGCTTCACGAGCAGGGTACCTTCCAGCTTTTCGTTGGCACCCATCGGAAGCAAGGAAATGGATATGGTTCCTTTACCCATGCCGCTACTGATATCAAAGTTATTGTCTATACCCTGTCGGGCCACGTTATTGTCTATCCAGGTCACTTCTGCCTTGTCAGCCTGTGTTATCGCTGTTCCGTCTTTTCCTTTTATGGTATAGGAGAGTGTGTAAGTACCGTCGGCGAGTTCCGAGTCGAGCACATAGTCAGTCTGATCAACCGTGAGAATATAGTCGTTGTCCTCTACCTCGTTCACCTTGTCAGAAATAGAAATCCACACGTTGTTCGTGGCAGCCGCTTCCAGCGCTTCGGCAAAGGTAGCCTGTCCGAAAGAGAGTTTTCCGGTAATGTTCAACTGATAGTCGTGGTTCCGGCGAATCAGAATCTGGTCACCTGCATCGTTTACCAGCATGACGCGGTAATAGAGGTTTTCTGCATCTCCTTCATTGTGCCCATAAAGAATGATGCTGACAGGATCATCCGCACTATTCTCGCTCTCGAAAATATACTGTCCCATATTCTTGGTCACGTCCGTCACGTCGCTCAACTTGGCATCGTTGACCGGAAGTGTAACGAAGTCGTTCGCCTTCCAGTCGTCTTCGGTGAAATTAAAGCCTTTCTCCGGATGGAACGGAGCTACCGTACCGAAGGCATTGGTGTTGTAAACGGCAAAGCCGGTTACGGTAAAATATCCGTTGTCAGTAGGTTGGAGGACAGACACCTTGGCATGGTTGCGGAGCATCTTGATGTTGTTTCCTGCAGAGGTCATCTGCTCTGCAATGGATTTCTTCTTCATTTCTTCGGTGGAATTGTCACAAGCGAAACGTGCCCAATAGATCATGCGCCCGGAAGAGCCTTCGAGCAACGCCATCACTTCCGCTTCGGACTTGTTGCGGAAATGATCCTGCTGGAATTCCGTCATCACCTGGTTGGCGACAAAATGCACGGTCCGGGTATTCTCGGGTACTTCGGCCTGGAACGAACCTGTACTGACCGATGATTGCTTGATATTTTTTGCCGTTACAGTCGTAATGAAAAGTCCGTAACTGTCGAAACAGAACAGTGTCATATCCTGCACGCCGCCACCATCGGGGTCTACCGCACGGGTGGCCACTTTCTTCATGGCGGGAATATCCGCACTGAACCGCAGCGCCACATAGCCTTCGCGGGCAACGGGTGACGGCTCGAACCACTCGTCCTGCCGGCAAGAGACCAGCAGGACAGCTATGGCAGCCATGACCATGATTGCATGTATCCATCTTTGTATCATTTTCTTATCCATATACGTCCTCCTTTCTATCTACCGGTTTTCTTGTTATAGGCATCACGGATGCAGCGGATTGAAGTTCCCGACGAGGAAGTTTTATTATTATATACTCGTTCACTGGCACTCCAATAAAATTCAGCATTTAGCAAGTAGTCGATTGCATCGGCATCTTCATCTTCCTCTCCTTGGAATTTCATGATAATCTCCAATTCGGCAGTCGTGGGCAAGCGCCAGTCATCCAAGACTACTTTGCTTCCATCTTTGTCTTTATAGACCTCTACATATTCCTTACAATGCTTTCTGGCTACTTCCAGTGCATAATCTTGACTCCACTCTACTCCACCTGTGCTAGTATTCACAAAGCCCAAACGCGATGCAATCATAAATGACGGAGAAACCAATTGAGCATTGTCCAGTCCGGGGTCTGTATAACCGTCAGTAATACGCGGATTCCCCAGTGTGTAATCGCCGGACGATGCTGTAATCCGAACATGGTACATACGAGCATTGCCTGTTTCAGCAGACGATTCCGTCCTTACTCCACTTGAATTGTAATAGTAATACCTGATATTAGAACTGCCATTATCATTGTGGCTGTTTGCTACTTTTGAACGCCAAAAACCAGAAGATGTGTTAGTTTCCCATCCTCCAATAATTCCAGATTGATAGTAAGAAATTTCGTAATTATAATTATTATTGCTATAACTTACTCCATAAATTCGGTCACCTTTGTATTCATAGGTAGTAGGATTGGGATCCCCATTTCTAAAGTCATCGCGATACGAATACCAGCTCTGGATATTGGTGATGTATTCCAGCGGATATTGGGCTACCTTTACGATACGGGTTATGCCTTCTATGTTTGTTAATTTGAATTCGATATACCTAATCGTCTTGTTCTCTGGCACTGTGCTATGCACATGAACCTTTCCGTTAATATTTTTATCTGGTGTAATTTTAATTGTGCAACGGTTTTTCCAATTTGGTCGAGAACTAGAGCTTGTTTTCTCTCCCCATTCATCCGGGTCTCCGTTTGTTATTCGGGTTAAATCCTTCTCCTGTCCGAACTTGTCGATATAATATACCCGGGTGATTTCTGCTGTCACTTCCGACGACGAAGCAAATTCCAGCGTCGTATTGTCATCCGCCATGTTGTGCATCTCCATCTCGTACTCGTTCAGTGTGAGGTATGCCGGACGCTCGTCCTCGCCACCGACATTTATCTGCTCTTCTTCCCAGTCGTACACTGAATACGATATGTTGTTCAACTCAACAGGTTTCGACGGGTCGCTGCCTCCCGGGGCATTGACTGTCACCGTGACCTGGTAACAGGTGTTGCGTTTCAGCGTCTTGTTCTGACTGACCGGAATCTGATAATAGCTGTTTGCAAGGTATTGCGAATCACCGGGTTTACCATCTTCATCTTGAGGGGTATAAGTCATCGGGATGTTTACGATCAGGCGCACCTCCTTTTCCAGGGTACTTGCGTCCTCCCAAACATGGGCATAGGTATAGGCTGTCACCGTAATGACCTGATCTGTCCAATTGAAATAGCTTCCGTTGAACAAAGTGGGGGTTCTCAGTTTGGCAGTTGCCGCATCCATACTCTCCGGTGGTATTACAGATGTGTTGTAAGGCATGTTGCGCAGATAGTATCCTGCTCTATAGGCTGTCGGACTGTTATCGAATTCGACTTGTTCTCCTTTTTTTATACTGACCACAATCTTGGCAGCCGCACGGCGCAGTGTCACCTGCAACTCCGTGTTGTCAGCCTCTTTTCCGTTGTTCAATTCGACAGTTCCTGCGGTTTCAGGCTCTTTTGTCCCTTTCGGGTAGGCAATGCCGTCCATCAGGAATGTCTGCGGTGCGCCGCCTACTATACCTGACAGTCCGGTGATATGGATACGTTCGTCTTCCTGTTTCATGGCTTTAAGTGCAGCTAAGTCAAAATCATCAGCTTTAAAAGTATTGACATCCGCAGTGCTGTTGGCTATCAGATATACCCAATATTTTTCATTCGCCGTGAAACTGCTTCTCTTGGCAGACAAGGTGATTGTCTTGCTTTTATCGGCAGTACTGACCCGCTCGTGCCATACCTTCGTTCCTTCTTCATTGAAAATCAGCACGTCGAGATGGCTGACCGCAATCTCCACACCGGTGGCTTCGACGGTTGCACGGGTCACGGGCAACGATGCGGATGCAAGGTCGAGTATGATACTGTTGCCGTCCCCTCCCGACCCGGCAGCGTGGAAGGTGTCATCCTTGTCACAAGCGGCAAAACACAAGACCGTCAGGCAACAGAAAACAATATGATGTAATAGCTGTTTCATAGCTCGTCAATTTTTAGGTACTTCTATTTGTCTTATCACGATCATTTCGGCAAACCGGCTTCCTTCCCATTTCAGGTCGTCGGTCAGCCCGTTAATCAGCAGCAGCGAACTTTCATTACTCCAAGTCGGTACATAACTGATACCCAGACTTACGGTTTCACCCACATTCGCGCCATCTAATGCCTTGACCCGTATTTGATAAGCATCCGGAGATGCCACCATCCTGTCAGTTTCAATTTTCTGCTCGTTCTGGAAAACCGCTACCTCGAATTTTCCGGGATTGTCAAGCAATGTGGGTGTCCATGCCTGTCCGGTAGGACCTGTCATCTTAAAACTAAAAGAGTAACTTCCTTCCGGGGAATCAAGATCGGAGTTATACCAAACTGTCGGTTGGGGATATTTCCCTCCTTCGGGAAGCTCTGTGCTGCCAAAGGGGGTAATCGGATTGTCGTAACTCGGATAGTCGAAATCGAGTTCATAGCTTTCATCTTCCCAATCGGCCACTGTATATTCTACGGTTATCTTGCCGTCGTTGTGCATCAGGCAACATACCGTGTAATAACAGTTCCTTTTAATCGGGGGCAGATAAACCAGCCCTGTGCGTGAAACTCCGTCGTATTCGTATTTAATTTGAAGGACGTTGCCTTTTTCATCACCCTTGACATTCCAGTCGATGCTGCCCCAAGGGTTCTCAAACGGATAGAAAGGTGCATCCAGCACGGGGGTATAGTTTGCAGGATTCTTCCTTTCGACATCGGAAATATCAGGGGATAAAGTCTTATCTACATTTCCACTGATTACTGCAAGCGAAATGTCTCCCGTGATACCCGTTACGTCTTTCAGCGTCTCATCGCTCTGTGGCATGAGATAGTTGCGTGTACGTGTACCGGATTCCAGCATGGTCAGTTCCGTTATCCGCAGCTCTCCGGCCTCGCCATACGGCTTGGCGGCAAATACGCCGAGCTTTCCCACGGGGCGTTGCAACTCGAACTTGATGTTGTAATCAAGCAAGGTATGTCCGGCGTGCTCGGGGTCAGACGGGGATTCTGTCTTTACGTTCGTGAAGTTGAGTTCTTCGGATTTTTTACAGAACATCGGAAGACCGTGCGATGCCATATCCCGGCTCAAATCCGTAAACCAGTATGCGTTCAGCTGGCTTTCTGTCGTGTTTTCCGACAAAGCTGCGGGAGCACCCGACCCTTGAGCTTGCATGGCGGTCTCGTTTGCCACGATGTAGAAGTCCACCTGCTGCGTGGTGGCCGAATAGAAAGTGAGATCCATGAAGAACGTGTGCGGAAGGCTTTCCACATCTTTTGTAAAGTAATGGCCCGCGGGCTGACCGCCCACGAAAGCATAGACACGAAGCGTATGGATGGCAGACTCTGCACTGGCAGGCGTGCCGTCGGTTTCGCTGACGGCGCGTGTCCCCACGTTGAGCCGCACCGCCACATCGTGCCGTTCGCCGAGCGATGCGGTATCTTCCTTGACACACCCGAAAGGCAACAGGCCACAGCATACTGCTGTAACCGCCCAGTATAATATTTTTCTTGTGTTCAGCATATTCTTTTCGGTTCGGTCTTAAAATTCAGGTTTCACTTGTTCGATGTACCATTCGGGTACGCTTACCGTGATCTCTCCCGACTTGAACTCGATGCGTATCGGGATGAGCACTTCGTGTTTGGAACAGTCAATGATAGGATTGTCAGCAAGGAACTGTGCAAGATTCACTTCTGCCAGCAGTTCTCCGGTAGAAGAGGAACTCAGGCGGACGTTCACGTTCTCGTGATCCTTGTGACGCATTATATTGGTACGAGCCGTGAGCAACGCTTTCCCGGCCTCGTATTCGGTTTCAAGCAAATAGTCGGTCGCCTCCCCGCAGGCCCGGTTCTCGAAATCGGTACAGGGCGAGACTCCGCATATCTCAAGTACAGGCAATGAGCCTGCGCGGTTTCCCGGGGCGGGAACTCCGGCCACTTCCACCAACAGATCGTAGTGAGAGCTGGCAAACTCTATGGTTTTGGTCTGGTTTTCCTCCTCACGACCGCTGTATGGCAGTATGGTATAGGAGGTAGCTGCATAATAAAGTGAATCATTGCCGGCAACCTGTTTCTCGTCGAAATAATCCCCGGCAGCAAAGAGCATCCGGCCGAAATCGCCCGTGGCGATGCCATCGACCTTCGTGTGGTGAGTGTTCCCCAGGCAGACAATCCGGTAGTCACCGGCAGCGAGCGGGGGAAGCGTAGCCGTGCGGTTCTTGACTTGTTCCTCTGGTAAGATACTCGAATTGACGCATCGATTCTCTGCATCGAATACGAACATCTCCACCCGGCAGATCTTGTCGGGGAATATCTCCGTGGTGCCGTCGCCCTTGTAGCTGAGCAACAGCTTGTTCGTGCTCAGACAGTCGTCCAAATCCTCACGGACGCAGGATGTGGCAACTCCAACGAGCAACGTCAGGCAGAAAACAATATTCGTCAATTTCATATATATGTGATTGAAGTGTTAAAGGATACAGAGGGCGGAACTTTCGCCCTCTGTATCGGGTTATCAATTATTAAAATTCAGGAATGACGGAAACTACATCCCAGCTCATGACGTCAACAGTTACCTCCACACATTTTTGAGGATTATCCAAGTCTTCATCATCAAATTCAAAGTTCATGACGTAAATCTTGGCGAAATCTGCTTTAACAGCCGGATTGAATGTACTGGTAGCCAGGTAAAGAGGTTCCTTAGTTCCATCAGACTTTGTACCGATCAATTTTACAAGTACCTGAGGATGGTTGGTGGTGCCAATCGCATCATCTTTAGGGAAGAAGTGATATGCAGGACGGACATTTCCTTCTGTGTAAGCATGCTCATACTGTGCAGCTTCATCCAATGTAATTACTTTCAATTTGGTTGTAGGAACTGCAGATTCGTCAGCACTGAACACGTCGCTATACCATACGGGGTTTGTTGCGCCTGCTTGGGCAGCTTCTTCGAAAATACCGAACACAGAAGCTTCTGTGATTTCTTTCTTGGATACGACAGTGGCTGTTCCAACTTGAAAATCAGCTTTTGTAAAATAGTTGTTCAACATAACCTGTTGAACCTCAATGCTCGTATACTTACGTGAGGTGCCTTCAGCAATAGCATTATACTTGAATGCGCCGATTTCGATTCTGGATACACGCGGTTCAAGCACCACATTCGCTTTGTAAAGCGGGTGTCCTAAATCGTCTTGCCCCTCCACAGAAGTCAATTCAACTTCTTTGTAAAGGTCAAGTTTTTGCGGATCTTGCTGCTCGGCGATTGCCAGTTCTTTTTGTAAATTTGCATAAGTAGTAGCTTCAGTTATTTCACTACCGTTGTTACCTACAACGATTACCTTGTTCACCTCGGCAGGTAAAAAATGGAATACCTTATCGTCACGACTGTCAAAACCGTCTTTAGTGGAAAAGTAGTGGACTGCCTCAGTTCCGCTTACTGTCTTTCCTTTATACAGGGTCGTTCCGTTTGTAAAGAATACCTGTAAATCTACCAAAGAAACCTTTGAGTCGTCTTTTATCGCTTGACCGGCACCTCTGGTTGAGATCACATTGGACAGGTTGATGCTCACACTCTTGGGAGTGTTGTCCAGCTGTCCCATTTCATTGTCGTTGTTGTCACATGCAACGAACGTCATTGACGCTGCTAAAGCTGTCAATAAAAAACTCTTGACTTTCATCTTTTTGTTGTTTAAAAAATTAATAAAATGGTTTTTATAACTTCTCGTTTATGGTTTTCGCCTATAACTGGTCGATGACCTGCCGCACCTCTTCGAGGTTGTGCCGGGCCGTCTCGGAGCCAGCCTTCGCAGCACGCCGGAAAGCGTCTTCGGCCTTGTCATACTGTCCCGCTCCGGCGTATGCCACACCGAGCGTAGTTAATAACCCGGCAGACTGTGCGGTGACTTCCGACTTTTCGAGCAGTTCCACCGCCTTGGCGTACTCCTTGCGGGAGATGGCATTCACGGCATTCTCGTTGAGTGCGGCGGGCGAGGTCGGGAAATAACGTACTGCCGTAGCCATCACCTTATCATACTCAGGAGTACCTTTCCCATAAGAATCGGCTACTTTATACATTTCGGACAAACTCAGAAGGTCGGGACGCTCATCGACCATGCGGCGTGCCTCTTCGAGGTTGAAGTTGCGCACGTTGTACTCGATGCGGTACTCGTTGCGGCGGAGCACAGGGTATATCTCGGTGAGCAACCTGTGATAAATGGTCGGCGGTACGAGTTTCTGGAGCTGCAATTCGCAGAAGTCCCGCTCGTCGGGATAACGTTCGATGACCTCATATACCTCGTCGCGTTTCAGCAGGTTCGGAAAGTCGCCGAGCGCACGGACGAAGCCTTCCCAGTCCTCGCCCTTCCAGTCCACATGGAGCATGTCGGGCGATATGGCATCGTGCCGACGGATATAGTCGGCCAGCGCCTTGGCGCGGTTTTCGGAGAGGGTCATGTTGTGCGCCATGCTACCCTCGGGAGAGGCGTAACCGGTGATGTAGATGCCGATAATCTTGACATCGGTATTTTTCTTTACCAGTTCGATGGAGTTGGAAACGGTGTCCAGTTCGGCACGGTTGTCCTTGAACCCGGGCAGAATATTGTAGCTGTCCTGCCGGAACTGCAACCGCGCGGTACGGGTCTCGGCACGCACCTTCACCGGTTCGGGTTCCGGGGCTATGGAATCGAGACGGTAGTCCGGAATAAAGGTGGGCAGGATGCCACTCCACAGACCTTGCTCGGCCTTACCCTCGCCGCAGTTGGTGCAGCCGTGTACCTCCTCACGGATCTCGACCCGTCCGTCGAGCATCCACCGCTGGTAGGGCACGGCAGCCGCGTAGTCGTATTGCCGGTTCTTGCTGCCGTGGCGTATGATTACCTGTGAAGAATCATTATGATAAGGCGGGAGTTCCACGCTTTCGAGGCGTTGCGCCCGCAAGTAAACCTTGTGGCGGGTCTTGCCGTCGATGACAATAGGTGGAAAGGCTATTTCGCGGCTGCCGTCCGCCGACACGAGCACGGGCGTCAGCGCCACGGTGTGCTGCGTGCGGATTTTGGCCTCGCTCAAATCGACGGACATTGTCAGCTCGACCGTGCGGCCCTGCTTAACAACACCTCCCTGACGGATCCCGATCGAGGGCAGGTAACTGGTTTCGTTCTCGGCATGTAGCATCACGGGACTACCTGCCAGTATCAGCAATAGTATGATGTATAAGCGTCTCATAGTCTTTCCATTGTTATTTAATTATGTATATCAGGGAGATGCCCGCTTTGGTCGGGCCGAAGTAGTGCTTGTTCTGACTGCCTTTGAACTTGCCGCAGGTTGCGCACTCGTACTTGTCGTAATTCGTGTAGATGTAGCCCAGGCCGACCGTGGCTTCGATACTCCAGCGTTTGCCCAAAATCCACGAGTAACCGTATGAAAGCCCGACACCCGTGGCCCATCCCTGGTAGCGGTGATCCTTGGTGGACTTATCCTGGAAGAGTACCCTCACACCGCTGATATTGTAGAAGGCATAGCCGCTGTGCAAGCCGAAAAAGTGTCCGTTATGTTTTTCACAGAGCCAGTAGCGGAACTCCGGCATGACCATCCAGTGCTTGATTTTCTTGTTCGTGTCCTTATTCAGCGTCCACGGGTTGTAGGCACCCGTGAGGTCGAGGGTCGTACGTTGGCCCAGCCCAAATTCCAGACTCAAGTTGGGCGTGGTACTTGACCAATACAACAGATTGGTCTTTACTGCTATATCCTGCGCGTTGGCGGTGCCTGTACACCAGCATACGGCAAGGAAAACACCGAGGATCAATTTTTTCATATTTTCCTTTTTCTTGTTATCTCATTTGAACCGGCAAGACCGGCACTTCGTTATCAATAATGGGGAACTATGCCCCGTGTTTTTTCTATTTTTTAGAGGGAATACCCTGCACCCGATCCATATTTCTCTCTTTAAGAGAAATACGAAAAGGTTGATTTAGATGATAATTAACTGATATTCAACTATTAATCATTTCAAGAAGAAAGGCGAAAGCTCAATGCTTGTTGTGGAAAAGAGATAAGATGCAAATAACTGAAAAAAAACATGGCTGATTTTATAGCCGTTTGAGGGATTTTTCGTACCTTTGGCCGTAGTTAATTCTCTTAAAGAGAGAAACGTTTTTTCGCTCAACATTTTTCATGTCATTCAAGAGTCGTTTGCACTTTTTATTTCTTTCCATATTGCCTGCCTTTTTCTTTTAGCCAGTCATGACAAAGACTCTTTTTAACGGTTGTCTGTTCCAACTATTCGTCTTTGCCGATCAACCTGTCGCATTTCTCTTTTGAAGAGAAATTTATTTATCCAATCATCTATATATCAGCGATGTACACTAAAAATAGCGTTAATTGGCTCAACATATTCTTCTTGTCGCACAACTTTTTTTGCACGACAAGGCAATTATTCCGGCTGCTTTCATTGTCATTCTCAATGATTTTCGTATTTTTGCAGTTGTTCAGTACTTCTCTTCAAAAGAAATCATCCGATTTTTTGTATGTATCTATCGCTTAACGGTGTAAAAAATATGCGGGTGGGATTTGTCCGCCATCCGGTGACATCATACGTCCCCATACACGACATGGGGCTGTCCTGCCGGTACCTGTAGAAATGAAAGGGGTCGTTCTGTCCGGAGCGTATTATAACGGGATGCCGCGCTTCCGGTGCAACCGGTCGTAAACGAAAACACCGCCGATACGGATGTACGGGCGGTGCAAATGGCTGAAACCTATATGTCAGGCAGGCTGTCCTTTCAGTAATATGTCGCGTTGCTGCTGACAGAACTCGTCGTATTCGGCTTTGTCGGTGCCGCTCTCGATAGCCCGGTCAATGACATCACCCAGCTCATCGAAACAGACTTCCTCATGGACGCATTTCGTACCTGCTTCGTCCTGAAGATAGACTTCGTAATAGTCCGATCCGTTGAGTGCCACGATGACATATCCGGTGTGCAGGCGTCCGTTCACCTTTATCCGGAGCGCCGGCATATCCCTGTATATGATGGCGGCAAATTTCTCAATCCCCCACGACATGAGGACGGGCATGGGTGTCAGTGATACCAACTGCTGTTGGGCGGTCTGTGCGATTCGCAATACATATTCTATTTCCATAATTTTGATTTTTTGATGATTATTTACTTTTTTAACTAAACCATTCGGGGTTGTCCTTTTTGAGTTCGGCGACGAGTCCGGCATCGGGAAGCCGGAGGGTTTTCTTGTCCGTGAAAAAGAAAATCCCGTCGTAGATCCGTTCGGCTTCATCGTTGGCAAAACCTTCGTTGCAGTCATTGAAGCTGCCCGGCTGGAGGGCGTCAAGCAATTCGGTCGAACCGATTAGCAGTTCTTCGCCCTCGTTGGATTCCACCACACGGCAGGTGTATCCGATACCGTTGAACTGTACTTCCTGTGTTTTCATACGCTTGTTATCTTAATGGGATATTTTTACCGTTTTCCTTGAGGTATTCCATGATGCACCTTGCCTCCTCGTGCGATGCGCGGTTGCGGTCGTCGTAACGGCGTGTCTCGTCCGCCATGACCTCGATACATGCCTTGACAAGCCGGTAGAGGCTCTGTTGCAGCGTGGGGTGCATATCGGGGATGGCGGCGGCGAACCGCTTGGGGTTGAAACTGAAATCGTTCACAGCCCTTTCCCAGTCTTTGGCGAGCTTGTACTCCTTGCTTTCCTTGATGTTGTCCATTGTCTTGAAATTTTAATGATTTGTTTTTCTTTCCCCTCTGTTCGGTCTGTCTGCGACCGCAGGGATTATTTTTCTGCTTTTGAAGGTGGCCGGGACAAGCGGCCAAGGCTGGACGGAAAAATACGCTCGACAGCCGGAGAGGAAGATTTTTGCGGGCCACTCGCGGCGGCAGCCGGCATTGGCAGATCGGACCGGGCGGTTTACCTTTGCGGAAAAATGCAATCCCCCACAGGTCGCACAAGACGAACGGGCGGAACGGAAGCTATAAGAGGGAGAAGAAGAAGATAGAAAGGGAGAACGGCACGCCCGTATGACGCCGGAGTACGGGCAGTGCATACGGTATAAATGGACTGGCCGCCGGGAATGGCGGTGCCGTTATCTGTCAGATATACATTATATATAATATGTATAGAGGACGGATTTCCCGTCCTCTATACGTCGAGCGGCGACCAATGCCTTCAAGACTCGTATTCAAACTATTCGATGTCCGCCTTCTGGAACTCCTGCGGGGCGTGCCGGTACAGGAGCGGCAAATCAAGCATTGCCATCGGGTATTCCACAAAGCCGCTCCTGCGCCTATATCCGGAATCGGCAGCCAGGCCGTTTGCCTGCAAGAACTCCATTGCGTCCGGATAGTTATTGACATCGACAAACGTGCGGTCGGGCACGCCGAGTGCGTCCATTTCCTCCAAATTGACGGACAGCACGATAAAGTCCTGCCTGTCGCCCACCTTTTCCAATGTGAGCGCCACCCAGCCATTCCCGTAAAACCGTGGCACGAAGTAATACCGTCCTCCCCTGAATGCGTACTCTTTCCGCATGAAGGAGGTATCGGGGTTGACGACCTCAAAGGCATCCTCCCCGACGGTAAATGTCATCATGGGATTGCTGACATCCGCATATACCTTATCTTCCTTGTAACATAGATACTCCGCATTTTCCGAGCGGACGATTGCAAATTGAATTTCCATATCCATCCTGTTTTAGTGATTGAACTTCTTTTTATTTTCCCTTTTTTCGGAAGCCTTCAGGCTTCTCCCGCCGGGATTTGATTTTTACGTGCGTCAAAGATTGCCTTAAAGGAAACAACAAACAAGAAATTTGGGCGGAATTTTATCGTTGCGGTATGGAGCGTCAGCGAGATATGGACGATTGAAAATCGGGAAAGCTACCGGAAAATTGCGTTCAAATAGCGTCAGCGGTACTTGGATGTGTTTCCCGGGCAATACCTTTGCACGGGAAAAAGCATATCCCGGCGGGCAGGGAGCCACCGGCGAAACTGTCGCGGTATAAAGGGAAGCCCATGCGGTATAAGGGGGAAACGGATAAAAAAGGGAGGGGCTGCCTGCGGCAGGTGTTAAAAGAGGATGCCGCCCTGCGGCGGGCGCGTATGACCATGAAATAAAAAAAACGGCAGGACGGATTTCTCCGTCCCACCTTTGAATTTTGGTCACGCTGCAACCTCTTCCGTCTGAAGTTCCGCCTCGGGCTGCGGCTGTTCTTCGGGTTGCATTTCGGTTCCGGGCTGTGCTTCCTCCGCTTCTACGGCTTCCTGCCTTGCCTGTTCCTGCACGAGCAGGACGGCTTTCTTTTCCTCGATGCGTTGGTGGCGTTTCTCGTACACCTCATTGTGCCCGTTCTTGATTTCCGCCAGTTCTTCGGGCATGTGCTTCTGTGCGAAGTCGAGCAAGAGGCTTGCAACGGCGTTGCCACCGAATGCGTTCTTGAAATTGGCAATCAGAAAATCCCTGCGGATAACGGCTTTCTGCTTGGCGGTGAGGTTGGCGATGATGTCCATCTTTTCCCCGTCCGTGAGGTAGTGATAAGGTTCTTTTTCCTCAAGACCTACCTCTGCATAGTGTTCCCTGCGGAGGGAAGCGAGCAGGAAGAAATAAATCATCTTGTCCTCGTCCTGCCCGAACTTGCGTTCTGACATATCCACCTCCAAAATTTGCTTCTTGGTGTCCTCCACGGTCTTTTCAAGGGCAATCTCCTTGTTGCGCTTGTCCTGCTTCTCCAGTTTCTCCACGGGAGAGAGCGGTTTCTCCACCGTCCCGTCCGTTCCGTTCGCGTTGGATGCGGCATTCTTCAAATAGCACAACACGACCTCTTTCTGCTCGATACGGATATAGAGCGTTATCTCTCCTGCTTCCGCCTGCCCGTGGATAGCCTTGCACTGCTCCATGTAGTCGCTGAAGTCCTGTTCGTACTCCTTGTACACTTCCTCGTATTCCTCACTTGTGCCGTATTCCTCCTTTTCGGGGGCTTCGGGTGTTTCGGGGTATGCGGTGGCGTAGGTTTTGAGGCATTCGACCTCGTAGCCCATGGCGGTAAGGCGTTCCACTACAGTCTCGTTGTAGTTGTACTCTTGGTGGCACAGCGACACGGCGGGATATTGCTCCACGAACTGCACGGCTTTCTCGGTGAGATACGCTGCGTTCATTTCGGCAAGGCAGGTGCGATTGGCACAGTTTCCGCAACCGCCCTCGCAGAACAACATCATGTTGTTGGTGTTGTGGGGGCACGACAGGCAGAGGGTCTTGTCGAACGAATAACGTGCAAGGTCGGCTGTGTACTGCTGTTCGATTTTCTTCGCCACCTCGGATGCTTTCATTCCTCGCCAACTATTGTATTGCACACCCTCTTTGAGGTGTGTCTCGTACACCTCACGCTGAATGTCCTCGCCGTAACGGCAGATTTCGCTCGCCACGCTGATAGTGATTTCGTCCTGCTCCAAAAGCTGTGCAATCTCGGGTATCAAGGAAACGAACTTCAAGCGTGTACGGATATAACTTTCATTCTTGCCGAACTGCACGGCTAACGACTGCACATCGTGGCGACCGCTTTCCAACAACCGTTGGTAGGCGTTGGCTTCCTCTATCGGGGTAACATCCTTGCGCTGCAGGTTCTCCGTTACCGCCATTTCTTCGGCTTGCTCGTCCGAAATTTCCATAACGATAGCAGGAATTTCCTCCAACCCTGCCATGAGGGAGGCTCGGAACCTGCGTTCTCCGAACACAATCTCAAAGCGGTTCTCTTCCGTGGGGCGCACCCCGATAGGCTGCAACACTCCCTGCTGACGAATGCTCTCGGCAAGTTCGGCAAGGCTTTCCCCGTCAAAGTTCTTGCGTGGGTTGTAACTGCTCGGCTGTACGTTTGCCAATGCTACCATAGTGATGTTCTTCTCTACTGACTGAATGCTCTTTGTCTCCATAATTCATTTAATTTTAACGGTTTATAATTGAGTTATTTGTTTTCTTGGTTCTGTTGCCCGTTGTCGGCGGTATCAAACTCGTACTCCTGCGGATTGTCGTACCCGTCGAACACCACCCGAAAGGTCTCGAAGTCTTTTTTGCCTGCCAGTCTGACGGTATCTTTTGCTCCGATGTAGTAAGGCTCGTTCATTACCCGAAAGGGTGCGCCACGCAGTACGCTATCAACCAACGTGCAAACTTTGTCGGGTTGTTCGGGCATGATATAGCCCAATGCGTATTCGTTGAAAACCACCAATTTAATTTTGTCCATATCTCTGTCATTTTGAGTTGTTTTTTTCTTTTCCCTTTATTCGGTTCTTTCCTGCCTGAACCGCTTTGGGATTTTACTGATGCGGTATCCGGCTGTCGGGACAGCTTCATACGACGGCTTTTCTTGCCAAATTACTCTTACGCAGTAAGGAAGAATTTTGCAAGAAATGCATTTCAAGACGGCGTATCAAGCGCGACAGCCTACCTTTGCATCTTGTAAAACCCAACCGGCGAAGGCAGCGGACGAATCCGGAAAAGCGTCAAAGCATATAGAAAAGGAAGGATGGCCGGCAGGCAGAGGGTATAAGGGAGGAAGCCTATAAAGGGCGGATAACGGCTGTTTATATAGAAAAGGAGGCCCGGCCTTGGCGAAGTACAAGAGAAAAGGGAAAGGTATAAAAGGAAATCACCGGCGGGTGGATTTATAACCGGGCCTTTGCGGGCGGCATCACCGCAGGAATAACGTCCCTGCGGCCCGTTTACCTAAACATCTTCTTTGAGGGAGGCGGGCAGTATCTCGCCGAGCCTTATTTCGGGCTGGTTGCAGAATCCCCTGACTATGGTATCTCCGTTTATGCCTTCAAGCCTGGCGAACATCTGTAACGTGTCGAACCCCCTGTCGAACTGCTCCATGCTGACAGCGGGGGCAAAATGGACAATCCCGCGAGGATATTGCCTTGATGTGCCGATCCACCCGCGCAAATAGTCATCAAAGCTGCCTCCCGCCTTTGATTCGTGGAACTCTTGTGCATGGGAGCTGCGGATGCTTTTACCGTATATCTCATCTCCTAAAAGTAAAATACCGGTCTGCGGGTCATACATAAAACGCCGGTTCGTTATCCGGAGAACATCTATGATTTCCCGCCTGACGTTGATAACCATCAGGGATTTTTCAACCTGCCTTCCGGTGCGCCCGACCGTATTGTGATTTTTCTTTTCCATCGTCTTGTCTTTCATGTGAAACCTTTGTTTTTTCCATTGCCGGGCTGTAACGCCACGTGCATAAAAAACGGGGAGCGAGGAGTCTCCCCGCTCCCTGTCTTCTTCCGGATAGCCCGCTATGCTCCCGGTCAGAACGGCAGGTCGTCCTTGTCGTCCTGCGGCGCATCGGCAGGGGGTTCGGAAACCCCTTCTGCTGCATCCGTCGCATTACCCGTGTCGGAAGTTGCGCCTTCCCGTTTTCCGGTGTTGATGAACTCCAGCGTGTCTGCCGTAATGGAAAGCTGTATCTGGCAGTTTTCGTCCTTGTCTTTCCACAACGAGGCCGAGAGCGTTCCCTCGATGAGCAGCAGCCGTCCTTTGGTCAGGTATTCGGACAGCCGGATGTGGTTCTCCCTCTTGCTCCGCACCCTTACCCAAGTGGTAACGCTGTTTCCGTGTGCATAATCCTCTACGGCAATATCAAAAGCGATGAATGAGCCGTGTGTTCCCGTGATGACCTGGCAGTCTTTGCCGATGCGTCCGATGGTGTGAACGTGTAACATAAATTGAAAATGTTTTGCGGCAAGGTGGTTAGTCCTGCCATTACCTGAACTGTTGTTTTTTTTCTTTCCCTCTGTTCGGTCTGTCTGCGACCGCAGGGATTATTTTTCTGCTTTTGAAGGTGGCCGGGACAAGCGGCCAAGGCTGGACGGAAAAATACGCTCGACAGCCGGAGAGGAAGATTTTTGCGGGCCACTCGCGGCGGCAGCCGGCATTGGCAGATCGGACCGGGCGGTTTACCTTTGCGGAAAAATGCAATCCCCCACAGGTCGCACAAGACGGACAGGCGGAACGGAAGCTATAAGGGGGAGGTGCGGAAGGTATAAACGGGGATACCGGCAACGGGAATAAAAAGGGAAAGGTGGGCTTATAACCGGGAGAGCCGTCGGCAGACCGAAATCCCAAAAATCCATACCGGCTGACTGCCGGTACGAATTTCGGGGTACGAACCGTTTCAGAGGTCCGGGATTTCTCCCGTACTCTGCAGCACGCCGTCCCGGTAGAACCCGATAACGCCGGGCTTAAAGCCCATCTCGCCGAGGGCTATATTCCTGATATAGTCCCGGTACTCGTTACCTGAAAAGTTCTTTCCGCAGAGGTTGTTGAAAAACATCGGGATAGAAACCCCGTCCTCGCTGCTCAATACGGTTTTGCCGTCTTGTCTGATTTCGTCTGTCATAACTGTTTTGTTTTAATTGGTTGAACACTGAAAAACCGTTTTTTCTTTCCCTGCTCTCGCCGGGCTTGCAGGTCTGGTTTCAGCTTTTCAAGGCGGGTAGCGGATAAAGCGGAAGCATCCCGGGCCAAACCCGGATAGAAAACCGGCCATGCAATAGTCTGTTTTCGTTATCCGAATGAAATGCGGCTTGGCACCGATGCGCTTTATCCAACCTTTGCCGGCGAAAAGAGAAAGCCGGCCTGACGGAGACAAAGGGAAAAATGACGATAAAACAGGAAAAAGCGGTACCGGACAGAGAAAAACATCCCGGAAAATTTGCACCGCGACATGATTTATGTAATTTTGCAGTTGTATTTCAAAATTGCATAAATGAATATGGAAACAAAATATATCCGCAGGGAATTGTCCGCCGTGATAGAAGAGGCGTACCGTTATTTCTCGGTCATAACCGTCACCGGCCCCCGCCAGTCCGGCAAGACAACCCTGATCCGAAACCTGTTCCCGCACCTGCCGTATTACTCCTTGGAGAACCTCGACGTGCGGAGCTTTGCCGAAAACGACCCGGTCGCTTTCCTGAACCAGCACAAGGAGGGCATGATTCTCGACGAAGTACATAACGCCCCGAACCTTTTGTCGTACATACAAGGCATGGTGGACGATGACGCGGACCGCCGGTTTATCCTTTCGGGCAGTTCGCAGTTCGCCATGCTGAAGAAGGTCACGCAGTCTTTGGCGGGGCGTACCGCCGTTTTCGAGCTGTTGCCCATGTCCTATTCCGAGATACGGGAGATAGCCGCCGACACGCCGCTCGACCACCTGCTGTTCAACGGGTTCTATCCCGCGATTTATTCGGGGCATAACGTGCCCAAATTCCTCTATCCGGCGTACATGAAAACCTACCTGGACAAGGACGTGCGCGACTTGCTACAAATCAAGGACATGATGCAGTTCCACACATTCATCCGGCTTTGTGCCGGGCGTATCGGCTCGCTGTTCAAGGCTTCCGAACTGGCGAACGAAATCGGCATCAGCTCCCACACGGTCACGGCGTGGCTGTCCGTGCTGCAGGCATCCTATATAGTGGCCCTGCTGCCCCCGTATTTCGAGAACACGCGCAAACGGCTGACCAAAACGCCCAAGCTCTACTTCACGGACACGGGGCTTGCCTGCCATCTGCTCGGCATCGAATCCCCGGAACAACTTGCCCGGGACAAGATGCGGGGGGCGTTGTTCGAAAATTTCGTCGTGATGGAGGCATTGAAACGGCGGTATAACCTGGGCAAGGAGAGCAACCTTTATTTCTACCGGGACTCGAACCAGAACGAGGTCGATCTGCTGCTGAAAAAAGGTTCGGGATTTTACGGTATCGAAATCAAGTCGGCCATGACTTACCACGCGGATTTTGAAAAGGCGTTGAAACAGATGGACGGCTGGGTCAAAGGCCCCGTGGAGGGCAAGGCGGTGGTCTATGCGGGCACGCTCGAAAACACCGCCGGGGAAATCAGCCTGCTGAATTACGCCCATCTGGACGATGTGCTGGAATGAGTTGTCAGGGTTTGCGGCGCTTGCCGCCTGGCACTGCGTAAAAATCCACCGTCCGCCGCGTAGAATGCGGCGATGTATATAAAATGTCAGAATATCAAACGGTTAAAGGGCACACCCTTTCGATAAATGTGAGACAAACGCTTCAATGGCCATAAAACCTGTCATTATATTCCTGATTCAGTTCTGCCTGATCGGCGTGCTGTGGCACATCATCGGCTACTGGCGGCGGAAAGCCGGAGAGGCGGCGTATGCCGCCGCACGGATGGCCGACAACGCCGGAGAGCGCGACCGTTATTGCCGTCTGGCAGTCATGGCCGGTCATCGGGACGCCTGCCGTATGTTCTGTTTCTCGCATCCCGACCTGTTCGAGGACCACCTTCCGCTCACGCCGTTCAAGTCGCGGGGCATCCGAATGGCTTTTTACGGGCATTATTACCCGTCCCGGTACCACGAGCTGCTCAGCGAAGAACAAAGGGCTTTCTGCCGTTCACTCTACCTGTTCAAAAATGGCGAAGCGCACGGCATCGAGTTCTTCAAGGCGTGCATGTCCGCCTTACAGACGGACGAGAAGCCTTACCATATCATGTTCATGCCGTGCAGCAACTGGATAAAATACGGGCAGCGGTTCAAACGGCTCGACTGGTATATCGGCAAGCACCGCCGAGAACTGACATCGGGGTTGTATGACGTCGATGTGTTCGACGAACGCGAAAGCCTGCATGAGGCCAAGGGCGGCGGGGAACGCATCCTTGAACGGAATTACCGTATCACGAGGGATATCAAAGGAAAAGAGGTCATCATCGTGGACGACGTGCTGACGACCGGGCAGAGCGTGGCCGACTACAAGGAGGAGATAGAACGGTGCGGCGGCAAGGTGGTGGCGGCCATCTTCTACGGAAAGACCGTTACCGTGCCGCCGTTGTTCCTCGTAAGACTGAACGTGTGGAGCGATTTCTACGCGGAGACCATTAACCGAAAGAGAAAATCATAGCGCCGCCAATGCCGACACGCATTCCTCCTGTATGGATCTGATGTAGTCCAGTACCAACAGCGGGTCGATACTTTTTCCATTGAGCTTGCAGGTGATATGCAGGTGTTCGCCCGTGCTGCGCCCCGTCGAGCCGGTAATTCCTACCACGTCACGCGGACGGACTGCCGCCCCTTTGCCGACGAGTACCTTCGAGAGATGGCAATAGCTGACCGTGTAATTGCCGTGCCGCAGGGTGACATACTTGCCGGATGCCTTGTCCTGCCCGACCTTCACGACCACACCCTCCATCATGGACAGCACCTCGTCGCCCCGGGCGTGCAGGTCGATACCATCGTGGAACTTCCTTTTCCCGCTGAACGGGTCTTTCCGGTAGCCGTAAGACGAATTTATCTTTATCCGTTGTAGCGGATAGCTCACGCTGAGATAGCGGTCCACCCATTCCTTTTTGCGTGCATCGACCGGCAACACTGCCGTGCCGCCTGTCGGCGTGTCCCGTGCGGAAACCGTTCCGGGCAAAAGCCCTTCCTCGCCCTCCTCCAGGGAGGCGGTTGCCACCTTGTAGCGAACCGGTACTGCCATAACCGTGTTGAATTGCGCGTGGACGGGCGACGCAAAACACGAAACGCCCGTCATTATCATCCATAAAATCTTTCTCATGCGGCAAATATAACAAGCTCTTCCCAAGACTGGAGAGCGACGCTTTCCTTTCTCTCCAAAATATGCTTAAATACTTCTTTTAAGTATGATAATTTCGGTAAAATCATACTTAAAACATCGAATTTTATTCGTGTAATGATTTAATACAGCACTATTTTGTATGACTGAATAAAAACATCCTATATTTGCAGAGTACAATTTATAATACATATCAGAGTATGAAACAGACGCAATTTGAATTGAATGAAGTGCCTTATCAGACACTGGAACGGTTCGGCCTGACACAAGAGATGATCGAAGACTTGCCGATGCACGTTCTGGACGAAATTTGTGACGGCCGCCATTCTCCGGTCCTGCCCGTCCGGGTACATGACGAGGAAGGGGAAACGGTCGAGAGCCGCACCCGCTTCGCCCTTATCCGCATGGAGAACGGGCCGGCGGATGTGGTCTTCTATCCGGTCCTGAAATCCTCGCCGCTGGAACGCTACGACGAAGCGCAGCAGAAACAGCTGCTCGCGGGCAAGGCGATTGTCGCGGAAGTGGAAACGGCAGACGGGCGGCACAGCAAGGTGTTCGTGCAAATCGACCCTGAGACGAACCAGGTGATGTCCGTACCCACGCCCATCATCGCCCGCAACCTGCAAGTGCTGGCCGAAGAACTGCACCTCGGCACGGTGGAAATCAAGGGGCTGCAGCACGGGGAACCCATGACGCTGGCCGTGGAAGGCGATCCAGTAACGGTCGGTATCGACCTGAAGAGCAGGACCGGCATCCGTTTCTGTCCGGGCGACGAGCAGAAATGGAAGGAGCAGACCAAACGCGAATGGGACAAGTACACGTTCGGCTGTTACGGCTGCTGGGTGATGGATGATGACGGCAACCTCGACTACGTTCCCGAAGAGGAATACACCGAGGAGCTGTGGAACGAACAGAAAAAGAACGCCGAGCGTAACCGTACGGCGGCACTCCACAAATAAGAACCTAAAATCCGAATCACATGGCACAGAACCGATATTACCCCGAAGAGGTGCTTATCGAGAAGATGGAGCGCGGCGAATACGGCTGGCTCGACTACGTCAACCACTTTTCGCCCGAATGGCAGGATGAGTACACCCGCTACTGCAAGGAGAACAACCTGACGATCGGCAACGACTCCGCCGCCGAGTTCGTCCACTACAAGGACGGACAACTGGAAGCGGCAATGGAAGCGGGTGGCGCGTAGATAACCGACAAACATATATCCTATGGCGATACGAACAAATACCAATCCCCGGCACATGGACCTGCAACCCGAAATGCGCGACCTGTTGCGCCGCAACGGGATGCAGGCCCACGTGGTCAGCGACGGCACGGGCTACCGGCTCCTCGTGCAGGGACACGACTCGCCGCTGCTGGCCTATCCGATAACCGAACGTCAGATGTTGGCCCTGACGGATTGGGGAACGAACACGGCCAACAAGAAAGCCTACAACGTGCTGACGAGCATTGTAGGCAAAGATTTTTACATGCCCAAGAATTTCGTCCATGCCCGCAACGCCAACGGCCGTGTCGCCATGGGGCTGCACGGCTACCGCATCGGCATCGGCGAATACGGGCGTGTGGGGCGGTTCGGTATGCCTCCCCCGTTCCTGGGCTGGACGCCACGCCACCAGTGGGGCTTCCACCTGCGCCGTGTCGGCGGGCAGCTTTTCTACCCGGGAGCGCCCATCGTCCCCGGACGCCCCGACGGGCGCATGAAGCCCGGTGAGCTGCAATCGGGCGGCTACGGTTTCTACTACAAGGGCGGACAACCGGTACGCCCTGCCGGGCAGCAGGACGTGTTGCAGAACCTGCAAGCGGCCATCACGCCGCTGGCCAGCCGTCCGCGCAGCGGGGAACCGGCGCGTCCCTACAAGGAGCTGATAACCTCGCCGGTCTATTTCTCCAACGAGAAATGGCAGGAATGCCTTGCCTCGCACGGCCTGATCGTCGATCGGGAGGCACGGACGCTGACCGTACAGTCCGAGCAGGCGGCAGCCGATATGGTCTATGACCTGACGGACGAAGAAATGGCGGTACTGACGTCCAACTCCCTTGAGGAGCATTCCGTCGAGCAACGTCTGGCGGTCCTGAACGGGGTCGTCGGGGCGGATTTCGCCGACAAAGTAACGGAGGAGGCTCTCAACAGCGAGCGGCGTGTCTCCCTTGCCCTGCACCCCGAAGTACAGCGGGAGCTGGCCGAACGGCAGCGGCAAGAGCAGGAAATCCTTTCGCCACTGGAAATGCCTCTTCCCGAAGAGGAGATGCGGAACAACGCGGTCGCCTCCGTGGACGGGCGCGACCTGCAACTGCTCAACGGGAACAAGGGATGGTACCGAGAAGAGAAACACGGCAGGGAGGTCGAAGTGAGCGAGATAGGTGTGCAGCCCTCGCAAACGGCGGGAATGTACAGAATGACAGCCGTCATCGACGGGCTGGTCATCAGCCACGAAATCACGCAAAAGGACTACGACAAATTCCTTGCGGTGGACGATTACCACCGCATGAAGCTGTTTTCCAAAATTTTCAACGAGGTGGATATGAAATCCCGACCGGAGGCGCAGCGCGGTCTCGGCGTGAAGATTTTCGCCGCCCTTACCGCCGGTGCGGTGGTCACGGCAGGCGTCGCGCACGGCCTGCACCATCACCACCACGCCCCAGAGTTTTACTGCGGGCACTACGGCGGACCTCCGCGCCCGTACTTCAAGCCCGGTGTCGATACGCCGAGGGACGTGGCCATACGCAACTTCGAGGCACAAATGAACCAGAATATTAACGACATGAGAAGAGGAAGGTAACGACATGAGAGAAGGAGAACTTACATACAACGATTTCCTGCAAAGGCTGAACATCCAGGACGTGCTTATCGACGCGGGCTATCACCTGAACAAGCGTGACGGCCTGCGCTATCCCTCGTATGTCCGCATAGGCAGTGACGGATGCCGTGTCCGTGGCGACAAATTCATCGTGACGCAGAACGGTCAGTGCTGCTTCCACGTGCAACAGCAGAAGGTGTACAACCTTATTTCGTTCATCAAGGAGCATCCGCAGTTTTTCTCGGAGTACCATGCGGGAATGTCCGGCGACCGGCTGGTAAACCTCGTGTGTAACCGGCTACTGAACCATCCCATCGAGAACCGTGAGACACGCATCATCCCACCCAAGCGGGATGTCAGGCCGTTCGACATAGCGGACTACGACATTCATAAATTCAACCCGCAGGACCGGGCGACACAGAAGAAGTTCTATCCCTATTTCAAGAGCCGGGGCATCGACCTCTACACGCAGTACGCTTTCCACCGCCATTTCTGCCTGGCGACGAAACACCGCCCGGATGGGGCTGCCTACACGAACCTGTCATTTCCGTTGACCCTGCCCAAGGGCGACGGCACGGTGGTGGGCTTCGAGGAACGGGGACGTGCCCGTCCGGACGGGGGCGGCAGTTATAAGGGGAAGGCCGAGGGCAGCAATTCGAGCGAGGGGCTGTGGATTGCCAGTCCTGCCAAGACACCACTCGCGGAGGCCAAGCATATCTACTGGTTCGAGAGCGCCTATGACGCGATGGCGTATTACCAACTGCGTCAGGCGAAAAACAAGGAATTGAGAAAGGCGGTCTTTGTCTCGACGGGAGGCTCCCCGACCGTGGCGCAGATGCGGGGCGTGCTTTCGGCCACCCTTCCTGCCCGGCACCATATCTGTTTCGATTCCGACCCGGCCGGAATGGAGTTCTGTGAGAAGCTGCGGGAAGAAAAGTTCCGGGTGCAGCGTTCCATCATCGAAGAGACACCCGAACGGAAACCTTACCTCGATTCTGTCCGTGACGGCATGGATCTGGGGAGCGGCGACGTGGAACTGCTGCCCAAGGATCTGCAGACCAGTTACGGGCGGTTCGAGTCCGAATGGGAAGAAGCGGAGTCGATGCGTTCGAGCGGCCTGTGCGCCCCGGAAGACATCTTGGACCAGGTGGGCATGATGAACAAATGCTACGAGACGTTCCGCGAAGGACTGCGGGGGTATCTCGGCCTGGACAAGGAGAATGACGTTTCCACCATACGCGAAATGCCTGCCAGTCCCTACAAAGACTGGAACGAACAACTGCTGGCGGAGCGGAAAATGGAAGAAACAGCCCAAAAGGGGCAGGAACGAGAAGAGGAACCCGAACAGGAACGACAAGCACGCTTTCGCCGATGATACCTTCACAACCCATCATGCACTTTCGGAATGTCGTCCTGCAGCCGCACGCCGGGCAGTTCGTTATCGACGAGCTGCCTTTGATATTGGCGTGCATGGCGGGACTGGTGTACGGCGGCATCGAAAACATGCCACTGGGCGGCATAGCGGCGGCGGTTTCATCACTGCCGCTGCCCGTGCTGCTGTACCGCTTCATCTACCTGCGCCGGACACGATACCGTATCGGCCCGGAGCAGTTCATCAGCGAACACGGCGTTTTCATCCGCAAGGTGGATTATATAGAACTGTACCGTATCGTGGACTTTCAGGAACACCAGAGCCTCCTGCAACAGCTTTGCGGCCTGAAGACAGTCCGTATCCTCTCGATGGACCGGAACACGCCACGCCTCGACCTTGCCGGGGTCAGGCGCGGCAACGACATCGTACCGCTCATCCGCGAACGGGTGGAATACAACAAACGAAAAAAGGGAATATATGAAATCACGAATCATTAGCCTGGGAGCGGCCCTCGTGCTCGCCGCCCTGCTTCCGCAACCGGCCAAGGCGCAGATCGCCGCGTCCAATCCGTTGGAATGGGCGGCTTTGGCCGAGGGTAACGAGGTCATAAACAGCCAAATCGAGAAACAGATCAAGGGTCAGACGCAGACAGCCCTGCTGCAAAATACCATCGCGGCGGAGTTCAACCGCATACACCGGTGGGAAAAACAGTACAACAGCTACCTCAAGACGGCGAGCGGTTACGCCTCGTCGCTGAAAGCCTGCACCCACCTTTATAATGACGGCGTCCGGATATTCCTCACGCTGGGGAAACTGGGCAAGGCCGTCAAGGACAACCCGCAGGGCATCGTCGCCAGCATGAACATGAACAACCTCTATATCGAAACGGCCACGGAACTGGTATCGGTGTTCACGCTCCTGAACGACGCGGTGGCCAAGGGCGGAACGGAGAATATGCTCACGGGCGCGGAACGGAGCAAAACCCTGTGGGAACTGAACGACAAGCTATCGGCGTTCAGCAGGAAGCTGCACCTGCTCTACCTGAGCATCCGCTATTACACGTTCAACGATGTATGGAACAATATAACGGCGGGCATGATAGACCGGAGCAACGGCGAGGCGGCCCGTATGGCCATGTCCCGCTGGCGCAGGTCGGCAGCCCTTGTCCGCTAAAACCGAATGCCTATGAAACGGACAATCTGGATATGCATCCTGCTGCTGTGCGCCGGCATCCCGAAGGTGCAGGCACAGAACGACCCGGTACTGGCGGGCATGATCCTGCTCTATACCGAAAAGGCGGAGAAGGAACTGAAAAACCAGGAGAAGGTCATGCTGATGCAGACCACGGGACATCTATGGACGAAAGAGGAAGTGGAGGCCACGACCGACCTGCAGAGGGAGTTCAACAACTACCTGAACTCGTTCCGCTCGATTGTCTGCTACGCGGCACAAATCTACGGCTTCTACCACGAAATAGCGAGGCTGACGGACAACATGGGTGACTTTACCAAACAGCTTGGCCGTAACACGACCAACGCCCTGGCTGTCGCCCTTTCCACGCGGCGGAACCGGATTTACAGGGAAATGATATTGAACAGCGTGGAAATCGTGAACGACATACGCACGGCCTGTCTCTCGGACAATAAAATGACGGAGCGGGAGCGCATGGAAATCGTCTTCGGCATCCGTCCGAAACTCCAGACGATGAACAAGACCCTGCAACGGCTGACCAAGGCGGTGAAGTACACCACGATGAGCGACATCTGGCGTGAAATCGACGGGAACGCACGTCCCGTTACCGACAAACGAGGCATCGTGGAAGCCGCTAAACGCCGCTGGAGGCAGAACGGAAAGAATGTAAGACCTTAAAAAAATCAAACGATATGGGATTTTGGAATACGATATTGAAATATGGCGGCAAGGCCATGAAGGGTGCCGGACAGGCCACGGCAACCGCCGGCAAAAACATGGGCAATGCGGTTCTGCACCCTTCGCAGACCTTGCGGGGCGCGGGGCAGGCCGTCAAGACTGCCACCATCGGCGGTGCATTCGGCTATGTGGGCTGGAAAAAGCTGACCACAGACGCGAGTGTCGCACGTATCGTCAGCGAGGCCGTGGTCGGCAAACCCGCCACGAACGTCCTTGCGAGTACGGTCGATGACGCCCGGGAACTGAAGGAGAAGGCCGGGGAGACCGTCTCGGCGATAGGCAGTGCGGTAAGCGGCTCCGGCTCGCAGTTGAACGGCGTGTCGAATTTCATGCAGGCGACCTCCGGGGGCGGCCTGACGGACATGCTCGGCGGATTCTTCAGCAACCTTGGCCGTGGCAACGTGTCGGGGTTGAGTATCGCGGGACTGGTCGCCGCAGCGTTCCTCGTGTTCGGACAACGCGGCTGGCCGGGCAAGATCGCCGGGTTATTCCTGGGAATGCTGCTCATCGGCAACAACGCGGGCGTCCTCCGCACGGCACCGCAGGAGAGTGTGCCGAGGACACAGGCACCGGCGCTCTCCCCGGAGGAGCAGACCCAGAGCGGCGGAATGAGAAGATAGACGGACAAAATAATACGGAACAATGAAATATACAGAAGAAATGATCCTGCATTCCGACAGCGGCTACTGTATGCCGTTCGAGGAGCCGCAGGGAAAAGACGTGGAGATGTCGCTCGGCTACGGCGAGCAGACGCACCCGGAAACGGGCGGGAAATTCTTTCACCACGGCATCGACTTCAACGTGCGGTGCCACATCCTCTCGGCAGTGGCCAGCGGTATCGTATCGGGCGTGGGCAACGACCCCGTGCATGGCATCTGCCAGACGATACGTTACGGTGAGTACGAAGTAATATACGGACACTTGTCGAATGTCTATGCCCAGTTCGGGCAGCGTGTCAAGGCCGGGCAGACGGTAGCCTTGAGCGGTGAGCGGCTGCACGTCGAAGTCCGCTTCAAGGGCGAGGAGCTGAACCCGCTGGAGTTCCTGACCATGCTGTACGGCAATATCCGTGCGCTGCAGGAGGCCGTCGGGGACGGGGCGTCCGGTCTCTACGGGGCAGAACCGGGACCGGCGACCGATTACGAGAAAGACAGGCGGGAAATCGAGGAGCTGATGCTGCGCTTCCTGCCGTACTACATGGAGGATTTGCAGCATGGGGCGTACCGCCTGCCCGAACACACGGAGCAGTCGCTGCGCCATATCTTCACGATGGGCGCGGTGAAGGAGTATTTCTACGAGCAGATGCCGAGCATCGCCAATCCGCTCGGACTGGGGCGCAAGGCCATGCCGCTGGCTTGCAAGGTGCAGAACCTGCTGATAGCGGATTTCCTGAACTACCTTGCCCTGCGGCATGAGGTGTACCTCTCCACGACGGGCGGCGACGTAAAAAAAAACTTCATGACGAAGCAGTAACACACGGCGGTCTCATCGACCCGTTGGCGGAGCTGGACATCGACATCCAGAGCTTCGACATACCGAGAATCGTCTCCGTCTATCCCGACCGTGCCGGAATCCGCTGGTGGACGAAAGCATGGTTCAACAACCGGGAGGAAGGGGAAGCCTCGGTGGAGATCGAACGGGAGCAGGCCATACGCTTCATTCACGACCGTATCGAGAAGGACGCGTGGCTCGAAGAGTTCTTTCCCCGGCAGATGGAGGTGTACCACAATGCCATCGAGCAGACGAAAGAACAACTCCTGAAACAGATAAACATGATATAGATATTACAATATGGACGGAATAAAGCAGAGCAAACGATTCGCGGAGATAGAGGCGCTCATGGGCGACTATTTCCATAGCCATCTCGCCCCTGTCATGAGAGAGACGCAAGCCTACCTGACCCGCAAACAGGGCGAAGAGATGAAGGAGTATTCCACGTCCCTGGGCGGCATCCTCGGCATGATGGCGTCATCGGCCCAACCGTTCTCCGACCCGTACCAGACACTCAAGGTAACGGGCGAATGGAACTCCAAGACAACCGAGGACTACATCGCGATGTGCAAGGACAGGATTCTTGCGTCGGAAGAGGTACAGCACGACCTTGCCTACATGGCCGGCGAGTGGCGCGACACCGTTGTCGGGGAAATCGGCAGGGAGCGTTACGACGCCCTGTCCGGGGAACTGGGCTGTGACCTCGCCTACGCCTACGTGGGCTACCGGGTGGAGCAACTGATGATTGACAAGCTGGTCAAGGAACGGATGCCCAAGTCGTCAGCAGACTACATTATCCGCAAAGCGGCGGAGTCAAGCCTGCTGGGGCTGTCGCAGACGTTGAACCGTTCGCCCCTGGCCGAGGAAATCGAGAGACGCGGCGAGGCCGCCTACCGACCGAGCAGGTTGGAGAAAGGGACGGCCAAGGTATTGGGAGCTTCGGCAGATACCCTCATGCTGGGCGGCGTGGGTTCGTGGGCGACGTTCACACGGTTCGTCGGTGCGGACGTGGCTATCTCGGCTGTGGCCGACCGTTTCGCGTCCAAAGCGCCGGAGGAACTTTCGGTGGAGCAATGTATCAGCAAGGGCGTGTTCGGCAGCGACAGCAACGTGTTCGACGGCTTCCGCCGCGAAGCTGCCGCAATGCCGTCCGGGGAGAACACGCTCGTGGCCGAGGCCAACGGGCAGTTACAGAAAAAAATACCTGTTATGGATTTTGACTTTATGGACTTGTGGAAAACCGGAAAGGAAGTTATGCCGCAGTGGTACGGGAACAACGAGAAGAGCGAAGAGGAACGAACCCGGGCGGAACGGTACAAGGATGTGCCGCTTGTCGTCGCCCCCGGACAAGAGGAAGCCTACCTGCAAGGCATGGCAAGACGTGAGGTTACAGCGACCGGGCAGGTGGAAACGGAGACCGAGAAGAGGGAAAAGGAGGAAAAGGCGGAGAAGGAAGTACGGGAGCAGGCCGTGTATTCATCGGAAGGGATACCGGAGAGGCAGGACACGCCGACCAACGAGAACGGTTGGGACGGGCTGGTCCGTTCCCTGGGACTGGAAGGCATAGGCGACGTGACGGGCAACCTCGGCTATATACTGGCCATGTTGCCCGACATCCTGCTCGGTGTGTTCACGGGCAAGACGCAATCGCTGGGCCTGAAAGACAACCTGCTGCCGATAGCGAGTATTGTGGCGGGCATGTTCATCAAGAACCCGTTACTGAAAATGCTGCTTATCGGCTTGGGCGGCGCGAACCTGCTGAACAAGGCGGGACACGAAGCGTTGGGACGGGAACGGCCCGGCATGGCTGCCGAAGGCAGGCATGTGCAGTACAAGCGCTATCCGGACGAACCGCTCAACCCGCGTATCGTGAACCCGGTACTGCATGGCAGTACGCTTGTCGCCACGATAGACCGCGTACCCTGCACCGTGCAACTCAGCCCCACGGTAGCGGACGCTTACCGTTCCGGGGCCTTGCCGCTGAACACGCTGGCCAATACCATACTTGCCCAAAACGACCGGGTGCGCCAAATGACCTCGCGGAACTACGACAACGGGCAGCAGGAAACAATCGTGCGTACACGGGGCATCCAGTAATTCCATAACCGACAAACACCAGGAGTATGAAAGAAAAGTCACAGATAGAAAAGAACGCTGAAAAAAAGCAAATCGACCTGCTCTCCACGGCCTTGCGTGAGGCATCGAACGCCGGAGGCCACTGGCTCAACGCCACGGGCAAAGGTTATCCGAAATTTTACCCGCGCGGCGTGTCCGTCAGTCCGTTTAATGCCTTGTTCATGACCTTGCATTCGGACAGGCACGGGTGCAAGACCAACCTGTTCACCCTTTACAGCGACGCCAAGATTCGCGGCACGTCGGTCCAGGAGCACGAGCAGGGAGTCCCTTTCCTATTCTATAATTGGAACAAGTACGTCCACCGCAACAACCCGGAGGATATCATCAGCCGGGACGCTTACATGAAACTGGACGAGGAGGTACAGAAACAGTACAAGGGCGTGCATAACCGGGAGATCCGCACGCTCTTCAACATCGACCAGACGACCTTGCCCTACGTGGACAAGGAGGCTTACGATGCGGTACTGCTGAAAGACGGGAACGCCGTGGAACGGGGTTACTCCGAAGCCGACGAGCGGCGGTTGCATACCCGCTTCAACGACTTCCTGCTGAAGATGCGGGACAATCTCGTCCCGGTACGTTCGGACGGTTGCGGAATGCCCCATTACGAGACGGACCGCGACGCGGTCTATATGCCCCGCCAAAAGGACTTCGAGCACTATAACGACTACGTGCAGGAGGCCCTGCGGCAGCTCGTAAGCGCCACGGGACACCAACAGCGTCTCGCCCGGGAGGGCATGGTGATGAAGAACGGCATAGCTCCCTCGGAAGATGCGCTCAAACAGGAGCGGTTGGTCGTGGAAGTGGCTTCGGGAATCAAGATGCTGGAACTGGGACTGCCTGCCCGGTTGTCCGATGACAGCCTCAAACTGGTGGACTACTGGAACCGGGAGCTGAAGGAGAACCCCGTCATGGTGGACGCGCTCGAAAGCGACGTGAACAATGCCATTGAAGTAATCAACAAGGCGGAACGGGGCGAGAAAATCGAATACGCCACGCTGCGTAACCGCCGGCGGACTTCGAACATGAGGGAACAACTGCCCAAGCATTATTCCGTGGCCGATGAAATCCGGCAACACCCGAACAAGGACGACAAGACCATTGTCATCGTCATCGACCCCTCCACGAAATCGGCGGACGTGATACTGCCCGCCGGTGCATCATCGGATGTGGACAATGAAATCCCGGGCATGAACAAAGCCCGTATCGGCAGGGCCTTGCGAAGGGAAGGTGTCGAGAATGTGCGCTTTTTCAATCCCGACGGCGCGTGGGGGTACAGACCCGATGACGGTTATTTCGCCGAAAAGCAAGTGTCGCTGGCCCGGTTGAAGAACTGGTCACTGGAAATGCTTTCCACACTGGACGTGTCTCCTGCGGTCAAGCGGGCGAACGAAGTGAATTTCGACCGGGCGGAGATGATTCAGGACGATAAAAAGCGCTGGGCGTTGTACATCAAGCCCGAGAACAAGAAAGGATACAGTATCTATCCTGACAAGGAAGACGTGAACCTGTTCTTTTCCACGCTCAGGCAGGCGATGGACAACATCGGAAAGGTGCGTATGGAACTGGCGCACAAGTATTACGCGCTGGCGGAGGTGCAGCCTGATTTGAAAGTGGATTTGTTCAGCAGCGGGACGAGGGAGATCGACCTGAACCGCATCCAACGTGTTTCGGTATTCAATACCAAGCAGGACGGCAGACAGTGCATCGCGACCATCGACGGCAACAAGACGAACCCCCGGAGCGTTACCCCGCAACAGTGGCAGCGGGTGATGGTGGCAGAAGACAAGACGGAATACAAGCGGCATCTGGCCGCCACGCTGTTCGCCGATATTTTGCGTAAAGGACAGACTTTGGAAGAGCACACCGTAGAGAAGCAAGAAAAGGAAGATGCGAGGCAACAGGGGGAAGAACCGGTGAAAACCCACCGGAAAGAGGAAGCGGAGGAATCCGTTACTCCCCAACGGCAGGCGTGGAACGGACTCAAGGCGAAGCATCCCGATGCCTTACAGCTTATCCGTGGCAGAGACGCCTACCGGCTGTACAACGAGGATGCCGTGAGGGGTGCGGAAATACTGGGGATTCCACTGGAAAAACGGGAGGGAAACCCTGACAAGGGGTTCACGGCTTCCGCTGAATTTCCATTGAGCCTGCTCGATACTTACCTGTCTAAACTTGTAAAAGCCGGGGAACGTATCGCCATCTGCGAACTGCCGGCAGCTCCGGAACGGACGGGAACAACGGAAAGACAGGCCCGGGCAACCGAAGAGCAGAACGAAAACGAACAACGACCAACATTCAGGAGGTAAGAATATGGCTGGCAAGAATCAACAATATGCAGCGCAGTATGCGGAATACGCCATGGAGCAAATGCGCCGGTACGGAATACCCGCTTCCGTTACACTGGCACAAGGCATACTGGAAAGTGCCAACGGGCAGAGCCGTCTGGCACAGAACGAGAACAACCATTTCGGCATCAAGGCCACGCCCGCGTGGATCGCCGAAGGTGGCCGGTTCGGGGTATATACCGACGACAAGCCGAACGAGAAGTTTTGCAGTTATGACAGAGTGGGTGATTCCTACGAGCACCACTCACGTTTCCTGAAAGAGAACAGCCGCTATGCCCGCTGTTTCACGCTCGCCCCGGATGATTACAAGGGCTGGACGCGGGGTATCGCGCAGGCCGGCTATGCTTCGGGCGGCAAGTATGCCGGGAACCTGCAACGTATCATCGAGCAGAACAGCTTGCAGAAGTATGACCGGCAGGTCATGCAGGAGATGGCGGCACAAGGCAGGAAGTTCGGTGTAGAGGACAACCCGCTCCGCACGTCCGGGCACATAGCGCAGGAGGCCGGCTATTCGTTCCCGGTGGAGCGCGATGAGTTCCTTTTCGTGACCTCGCCTTTCGGTATGCGGCAAGACCCGACGGACGGCACGAAACAACAGATGCACAAGGGCATCGACATCCGTTGCAACGGCGATGCGGTGCTGGCCACGGAGAACGGCGGCAAGGTGGTGGCGGTGAACCTGAACAAGAACACGCCCGGCGGCAAGTCCCTGACGGTGGAATATGCCCGGACGGACGGCAGCAAGGTACAGTGTACCTACATGCACCTCGGCGAAGTCAGCGTAAAGGCCGGTGACACGGTACGGGCAGGACAGCGGATCGGCATCTCGGGGAACACCGGTACGCGGACAACGGGCGAACACCTGCATTTCGGCGTGACGAACCTATATGCGGACGGTACAAGACGGGAGATAGATCCTGCGGCATACCTGACCGAAATCGCCCAAAAGGGCAATATCAAGCAACAGGTGCTGCATAACGGGAACGACCTGCTCGCCCGATATAAGGGAGCGGAAGAGAATGCCGCCGACAAAAGTCTGTCGCCCGACGCGTGGATGAAGAAGCTGCTCTCCTCGGAGGACAGCGGCGTGGGGCTGTCGGGGTGTAACGACCCCGTCGTGGAAATGGCGATGACCGCCTTTACGTCCCTGATGCTGCTGGCGGTGCAGATAGACAGCAAGAACGGGGAGGAGCAGAAAGCGGCAATATCGGCGGCGATGGATAACCGGAAGATTGACCTGAAACCGCTGTTACCGGGCATGAAAGCCTGCGACCTCGTGATCGGGGACAACGGCAAAGCCACGCTTCGGGCAGACAACGGGAGCGTTCAGGTGGCACGTGAACTGACCGCCGCCGAACTGAGCCGCCTGTCGGCCACGCTGAACAACGATACCCTTTCCGAGGAAGCCAAACGGACACGTGTGACCGGTATGCTGAACACGGTTATCCTCTCGGAAGCGGCTTCGCAGAATTTTGAACAAGGGATGTCCAGACAGCAGGGACAGACGGAGAACCTGAAACGATAAAGGCATGGGGATATGGTAAAATACGTGTTGATACAACTTTGCAGATGTCTGTTCGGACTCTCCTACCTGACCTTGCATGTCCTGTTCTGCTACCTGCTCTTCGGCTGGATAGCGACGCTCGTCATCGTGGGCGTGCAACTGTTCATTGCCGAATGGCTGGTCTGGGCGATGATACGCGCACCCGATTAAAGGACGGCTTCAGCGTGTTCAACTTCAATAAACCTCACTTTGTCCGGTGGTAGTACATGTATCACTAAAAAGGCAAAGAATATGATAAAATGCAATGTTACGGCGTGCGGCATTATCAGCCGCGACGCTTCGACGCGCACGAACAAGGAAGAGAAAACGTTCCTGTCTTTTCCGCTTCGCGTCGCAATCCCGACGAAGGATGGCCGGCATGAAACGGTCGAGATCAGCGTCAACAAGGACGGCATCCAGGAAGAAACTGCAAACTACCGCAACGGCTCGCGGGCCGAAGTATCGGGTACCATGTACCTGAAACGCAGGGGCGAAAAGCTCTATTTCAATCTTTTCGCCGACCGCATCGTCCCGGCTCCGGCAAACACGGCAGATTCCCTCAAGGGAGAGATGTCGTTCCGTGGCAAGGTGGGCAAAAACATCGAGGAACGTAAGGACAAGAACGACAAGCCCTATACGGTGTTCTCGGCGTTCAGCGCGGAGAAAGTGGACGATGGCTTCGAGTACCAGTGGGTACGTTTCTTCAGCTTTAACAAGCAACGGGAAGAATGGTTGCAGCCGGGTGCAAGAGTGGATGCCAAGGGCGAAATGAGCGTCTCGGTACATAACGGGAAAACGGATATTTCCTGCCGGGTGGAGGAACTCTCGCTGCATGTGGCGGAATCGGATAACCCCAATCAGTAAGGGCTATGGCAACGTATAAAAGACCCAGACCGGAAGGTCCGAGCAGCGAGGACAAGGCGCTGGACCTTTTTGCGGAAATGATGATCGAGAAAATCGAAAGCATCCGCGAAGACTGGAAAAAGCCGTGGTTTACCGAGGGCAGCTTGCAGTGGCCCCGCAATCTCTCCGGACGCGAGTACAACGGCATGAATGCGCTGATGTTGCTGATTCACTGCGAGAAAGAGGGGTACGCGATTCCGCGCTTCTGCACTTTCGACTGCGTGCAACGGCTCAACAAGCCCGATAAGGACGGCAAGGAGCTGCCACGGGTTTCCGTGCTGCGGGGTGAGAAATCATTTCCGGTCATGCTGACCACATTCACCTGCATACACAAGGAAACGAAGGAGAAAATCAAGTATGACGACTACAAGAAGCTATCTGAAAATGAGCAAAAGGAATACAATGTCTATCCGAAGATGCAGGTGTTCCGCGTCTTCAACGTGGCGCAGACCAACCTGCAGGAGGCAAGGCCGGAGCTGTGGCAAAAACTCGAAAAGGAATATGTGCAGCCGAAGATTGAAAACGGGGAACATTTCAGTTTCGCCCCGGTCGATACGATGATCAAGGACAACCTTTGGATTTGTCCTATCAAACCGTTGTATCAGGATAGCGCCTATTATTCGATTACGAGGAATGAAATCGTCGTGCCGGAAAAGCGACAGTTCGAATCCGGAGAGGCGTTCTACGGAACGCTTTTCCATGAAATGACGCACTCGACCGGTGCGGAGGGCGTGCTCGACCGGATAAAGCCGACTTCTTTCGGCTCGGAGGAATACGCCCGTGAGGAACTTGTGGCCGAACTGGGCAGCGCGTTGGTCGCCCAACGCTACGGCATGGGCAAGCATATCAAGGAGGATAGTTGTGCGTACCTGAAAAACTGGCTTGATGAGCTGAAGGAGTCACCGCAGTTCATCAAGACGACGCTGCTGGATGTGAAAAGGGCCACTTCACTGATTACGCAGAAGGTGGACAAGATCGCGCAGGAGCAGAAACAGCAGGTCGGTGAAGAACAAGAAGCCGCACCGAAAGAAAAGATATTCTACTCGTCCGTGGCTTATCTCCAGTACACCGATGATACGGCGCGGCTGGACGCCTTCAGGGACAAAGGCGACTACGAGGGGCTGCTGACGCTTGCCAAGGAATATTACGACGGCAACGGCATGGATGAGAAAGACACCTACGCATCGCCCCTCCAGAACCGGGGTGACGACCTGCTTATCGAGGACAAGGACTTTGCCGTGGTGTACAACGGCAGTGTCGGCGGAACTTACGAGGTGATGCTGAAATTCACGGAGCAGGAGGTGCGGGACCACATCACGCGCTACGGCATAGACCGTGCAAGCAACGATGTCAGGGAGGTGGCCAGGGATATGGCTGCTGAACAGTTCACGGCCATGGCACAGCAAAAGATCCCTGCCTTCGAGATGCCGAACGGCGAGGTGCTGTATGTCGGGTACAACAGGGAATCCGACAGCCTCGATGTCGGACAGGCCGTTAACGCGGGACTTGCCGCACGGCATAGTTTCCCTTACGACCACAATGCGACACTGGAAGCCAACCTCCAGACCGTGAACGAGAAGCTGAACGGGATGGAGGAATACCAGGAAGAACTACAAGAGGCAGAATACAGCGGCGGGATGCGCCGGTAGGAACTGGACAAAGATGCGGAGTTGGTTTTCTCCGCATCTTTATTATTCACCTGTTCTGCCGTTCATCTATCATTGACTGTAATTCCAAGAACTTGCGATACCGGTTACTTCCACCGGCATAGTCTTTGGCGTCCTGCTGCCTGGCATAAAATTATTGTACCATTATTTTTTAATTCTGTAGATAGCTTTCCCAATTCTCATGGCCAATGGTCAGCTTGTCCGTTTCCCAGTCGTATTCCACTTCCGGTATATCGGAACAAGGGAAATACACGGTATAACCTATCTGCCCGTAGGAACAATGCAGTGGCATGACGCATATTTCATGACCGAAGTAAGGCTGTGGCGTACAGTATTTCTGCCAATCAAAACGACCTGCGGCAATATTGCAGCAAAGCAATTTTAGCGTTAATATGCCTTTCCAACTCTGAAAATCTTTTTTTAAACTTTTTTCCATACTGCTAATGTGCTATATTGTAATAAATTTCGGGTTCGCTTGACACGTTGTAAATCCAACTGCCGCAACGCACCAACAGGGCATTCCTGCCATAATAGAGCTTCTTCATTCCGGATATGCTTCCCGTCCGGTGGAAATTCGGGAAACGGCTGATGTCTATTCTTTGCGCGTCGCGCTTGTTGATTGTCCTGGTTCTCATTGTATCGCTGTTTTTAATGTTTCATAAAGTGTCTTTATCATGGCTTCGGCATCTTCCATATCGCTTACGATGTCCTTGATATGGTAGGGCGCACCGTTCTTGCCGTGCCCGTCCGTACCTATCCACAGATAGGCTTCGTAGTCGGGGTCAAAATTCTCGTAAAACTCTTCGATGCCGCTGACAAGGCTTTCTGTATCATTGCCTTTCATTTCGATAGAGAAACTAAAATCCTGTCCCATTCTCGTGTACCGCTGAAAGTCGAACTCCACAACTTTTTTCTTTCGGGTATCGGCTTCTACATTCCATCCCAAATTGGTGGCTACGGCGGTAATCTGTTCTATTGCTGTCATGTCTGTTATTTTTTATTTCCCTTTTTTTGAAGCCTTCCGACTTCGCCCAAAGGGTTGTTTCATGTGCGTCCCAAACGGCGGATGCAAGAACTACGGGCAAGTAACCGGGAGTGAAATTTTATGAAATGCCGTAATCTGCGATTGCGGAAAGTTTTCGTCAAATTTCATTTCAGGTAGCGACAGCGGTGCTTGAACAATGTTCGTCCGCCGTACCTTTGCACACGAAACAGCCCCGTGGCGTATGTCGGGGTAACAAGAATGGCCATACCGTTAGAACCGGAGCATGGCATGGATAAAAAAGGGATAGAAGCGGTTGCGGCCCGGCAGAGCATGAACTATAAAAGTAACCGGGCCATCCATGCAGGGAAATGAAATCCACCCGCCGGTGTGGCGGGTGGATATTCGCAATCTGTTAAGGTACATCAGAAATGGTAGTCCACAACCCCTCCGACATGGAGTGTCGTGTCGGGTTCGAGTCCGCAAACAAATTCCATAAAAGCAAAGGATGCTTCGGCAAAGGACTGGTTGCCGTCCCCGTCAAGATAAAAACGATAATTGGTATCCAACGGGTTTTCTATTGCCTGTTCAAGATTATAAAGCGGTCTCCATTCCAACATATTCTCGACGGTAAGAGTCTCCGCTTTCTCATGGATATTGGCGACAAACTCCTTTTTCCACTGCTCCACGCCTCCCTTATAAAGTATGGTATCTTCGGATGTCAGCTCGAACATCCCTTTGGGCAGTTTATATTCAACCAAATCAGAAATCTCTTCCTTGCGCTGCTCGTCGCTCATATTCGCGCAATAGTCGTAAAAACTGAAGTCCCCATCAATGAACGTGTTCTCATCAATGTAATTCTCCTTGCCAATCGGCTGCGTTGAAATTTGAAAAATGCTGCTGTGCATAACTTTAAGTTTTAACTGGTTGATACTTGTTTTTCCCTCTTATCGAGCCTTTCGGCTACCTTGTCGGGATTGATTTTACATGCGGGTTCAACAGCGTGGACAGGAGGGTAAAGGCAAGTAAACAGCCGGGAATTTGACGGAATACCCAAATCTTTGATTTGCGGAAGGCTGCCGTTCAATTCGTGGCCCGGTTAGCGCAGCGGTACTTGACGACCGGACGGACGCTGTACCTTTGCATGGGAAAATCTCGTCGGCAAGGAGCACCGGAGGAGAGAGACGGGAAAGTGATAGCGAAGGAAGATAGAAGGGGAAGGAAAAGAAGCCGATTATATAAACGGGCTGCCGCTTGCTTAGATAAGGTATTCCGGAGAAAGTAAAACAGGCTTGTCGCCACAGAAGCAATCCCCGAAACTCCTTGTGTCGCAGGTTCGGGGAAGGTTTGTTATTACTCGATGAAATGATGATGGGCATTTAGGCACTTGTCGTTCGGTTGTGTCTTTTGTGAAACTCCTACAACACTGGGGTATCGGCAAAAGCAACCGTTGTATATTTGGTTGCCGTCAAGTGGCTCTGTTCTGCATAGTTTGATAGGTTACACACTTCCTACCTCTTGTCCATTGTATGTTCATTTTGTAGAAATATCTACAAAATAAATATGAACTTAAAAACATGTCAGAAATACCAATGAATACTTAAACAGAGATATATTTTTAAAACTCTTAAACAAAGGATTTTATATTTGGTAAATATCCTTTACTTCTTTCAAGCAGGTATTTACTTTCTGATTACTTACCATCATAAACAAAAGATGATTTTCATTAGAAGCGATGCTTTTCATACTTGACAGAATTTCTTAAGCTGAACCGAACAAAAAGATATTGCACATTTCTTTAGTCTTTTATCTTGGAACACTACCCACATTCATCCTATGCGTCTTTTACTTGATGACTAACTGTAAATCCGGAAACATTCACAAAACCTGATTGGAATTCTTCTTATAGTAAGCAGAAAAAGCAGTTTTTATTAGCTGTTATTTATAGTATTTACGTTATTTATATTATAAATACTATAATTAACTACTTCTACCAAAACACAAGTTTTCAATATAAAATATGACTTAGAGTAAGTAATGATGTGATCTAACTCACCAAATATTTCTTTTCAATTGACAAAAAGAAAGTATTCGCAATTTGGGAAGTTTAAAACACTTTTCATGTTTTTATTTTATATAGTTAACAATCAAAATAATACTATAATTTTGCACATCTTTTTTAATATGAATAAAAATGCAATCATGAGCCGTTTTATTGAATATTCTAATAATATATTATTTTTTGATGTCATGTTGACTGTTTGGAGAAACGTTAAACGAAGAGACAAGATGTAGCAAGTGTGTTCATCCATTTCTCCGTATGCAATATAGTAACGTGAAAAGAATTATATACATTTAAAAACAATTCATTTATATCATTAACTTAAAAATCAGAGATGAAAAGAGTAATTCTTTTGTTCGTCTCTCTTGCTGTGATGGCGTTCCAATTGCTTTTTGCCCAAAGTTTTACGGTGAAAGGTAAAGTCATTGCCGAGGAAGGCAATGAACCGTTGATTGGAGTGGCCATCATGCAAGAGGGTACCAATAATGGTGTGATTACCGACATAGACGGCAATTACTCCATTGAGATCAAAGGCGTTGCGCAGGCTACTTTGGTATACTCGTACATTGGTATGCAGCAGCAACAGCATGTAGTGACTCCACAGACACAAAAGTTGGATATCGCGCTGAAAAGCGATGCACAGCTGGTAGATGAAGTAGTGGTAGTGGCCTACGGAGTTCGTAAAAAAGGAACGGTGACCGGTTCTGTTTCCACAGTGAAATCTGAGAAAATAGAAAGCGTACCGGCTGCCGGTTTCGACCAGGCACTGCAGGGACAGACTCCCGGCTTGATGGTTATGTCCAACTCGGGTGAGCCCAGCAAAGCTGCCGCTTTCCAGCTTCGTGGTACCAACTCCATCAACTCAGGAACTTCGCCCTTGTTCATTCTGGACGGTGTACCCATCTCCAGCAACGACTTCAACACCATCAGCCCGAGCGACATTGAAAGCATCTCGGTGCTGAAAGATGCGTCTTCCACGTCAATCTACGGTGCCCGTGCTGCTAACGGTGTAGTAGTAATCACCACCAAGCGCGGACGCTCCATGGACAAAGCACACGTTACCTTACGTACACAGTGGGGTATCTCACAGTTAGCCAAAGGTGAATGGAACCTGATGAACACGGCTGAACGTATTCAGTTTGAAAAGGAAGTCGGTCTGGATGCCGGTCAAGACTATGACTTGTTGAACAAGACCGATGTTAACTGGAGAGACATGGTGTTCAACGACAATGCCATGCTGCAGAACTACGACCTTTCTATCAGCCGTGCTACCGAGAAATTGAACTACTTCGTTTCAGGAAGTTTCTACGACCAGGACGGTATTGCCCAAGGTTCCACCTTCAGTCGCTACTCTATCCGTGCTAATGCCGAGGTTAAGGCCAGTAACTGGCTGAAAGTGGGTACCAACTCCATGGTTGCTTATGAAGAAGTGGAGCAGGCCGATGCCGGTTCTTACAGCCTGTCATCACCGATTTCAGCCTGCCGCTTCATGCTTCCCTACTGGAATCCTTATAATTCGGATGGCTCATTGGCTACCAATGCCAACGGTGGATGGACCGGCACTACTGTGAACCCTATTGAATGGATGGACAATAACCCGGTTACTAACAAAAAATATAAGGTATTGAGTGTGCTCTTTGCCGAAGTGACTCCGATAGAAAATCTGACCTACCGCATACAGTTCGGTGCAGACTTTACGCACTCCACCGGATTCATGCAGTCATTCCCCAGCTATCAGCTGAACAACGGTCTGGGTGCAGCCGGACGTCAGTCGAACGACATTCTGAACCTGACCATCACCAATACGCTGAACTACAAGTTCGATATCAACCGCGACCACCACTTCAACGTGATGCTGGGTCAGGAAGGTATTGACTACCGGGCAGAAGGATTCACCCTGACCACCCGCAACCAGAACAACGACTATCTGACCAACATCAGTTCCGGTACACGGGCATCGAGTTGGCAGGATAGCAGTTCAGCTTATTCGTATGTATCTGTCTTCGGCCGTGCCGAATATAATTATGCCGACCGTTACTATGCCGACCTGAGCCTCCGTGCCGATGCTTCTTCCCGTTTCGGCAAGGACCACCGCTGGGGACAGTTCTGGTCAGTAGGTTTAATGTGGAACGCCAAGAAAGAACTCTTCCTGAAAGATGTGAAGTGGCTGCACAATGCACAGGTGTCGTTCAGTACAGGAACTTCCGGTAACTCTGAAATCCCGAATTTCGACCATCTGGCACTTGTAAGTGGCGGACGGACCTATATGGACACAGCCGGTATCGCACCGCAGCAGAAAGGGAACGAAAAACTGAGCTGGGAAACTACCTGGACCACCAACCTGGGATTCCATTTAGGATTCTTCGACCGTGTGAACGTGGACTTGGAGCTCTATCACAAACGCACCAGCGACATCCTAATGGAAGTACCCCAGTCCTATTCTGAAGGCAACAACGGCTTCCGTTGGGACAACATCGGTGTGATGACCAACCAGGGTGTGGAACTGTCCGTGAATGCTGACGTGCTGCGCCTGAGAGACTTTGTGTGGAACGTCAATGCCAACGTGTCGTACAACAAGAATGAAATCAAGGAACTCTATAACGGTGTGCAGGAGTATGAATTGCCCAACACCTCTACCAAATGGGTAGTGGGCCATCCGTACGGAGAATTCTTCATCAACCGTTATGCCGGCGTGAACCCTGCCAACGGCGACCCGCTGTGGTATGACAAAGACGGCAACATCACCACCGAATTCCGCGAATCGGACAAAGTGATGGTGGGCAAAAACTACCTGGCTCCCTGGCAAGGTGGCTTCGGCAGCACCCTGACCTGGAAAGGCATATCGGTAAACGCACAGTTCAGTTGGGTGGCTGACCGCTGGATGTTCAACAACGACCGCTTCTTTGAAGAAAGTAACGGACTTTATACCGGTTACAACCAGTCCAAGCGTCTGCTCTACGACCGCTGGAAGAAACCGGGCGACGTGACCGACATCCCCCGCTGGGGTGTAACGCCGCAGATGGACTCCCGCTTCCTGGAAGATGCTTCCTTCCTGCGTCTGAAGAACCTGATGATCAGCTATACCTTTCCGCAAAGCTGGATGAAAAAGACGAACTTCTTTACCAACGCACGTATCTATGCGCAGGGGCAGAACCTGCTGACTTTCACCAAGTTCAGCGGACTTGACCCGGAAGCGTTCACCAACATGTATCAGGCACAATATCCCATGTCTCGCCAATACTCGTTCGGTTTGGAACTCTCTTTCTAATCTTTTAATTAATGAAACAACGAAAAATGAAAAATATAAAAACATATCTGCTCATGGCCGCTATGGCATTCAGCACCACTGCCTGCCTGGACAAGTATCCGGATGATATGGTACCGACTGACAAGGCCATCACCACTGTGGATGAAGTAGACCAGGCCGTGATTGGCATCTACTCTTCCTGGCTGAACGGAGCGTTATACAGTGGCTACCTCACCCTGCTGCCCGATATCCAGGCAGACCTGGCTTACGCGGTGAACGGCTACTCCAACCAGTTCGGTAACACATGGCGCTGGAACATCCTTTCTACCGAACCGGAATATGAATCGGTCTATGCCGGACTCTACACCGTCATTACCCGCTGTAACTTTATGCTGGACAATGTGGACCGCGTACGCCAGAATACCACCAATGATGATGACCTGGACCGTCTGGACCAATACTGCGGAGAAGCATACTTTGCCCGCGCACTGGCTTATTCAGAATTGATTAAACTCTTCTGCAAGGCTTACGACCCGGCTACAGCAGCCAACGAACTGGGTGTGGTACTGAAGTCACACTACGACGGTGACGAACCTACCCTCCGTTCATCACTGGAAGCCTCTTATCAGTTTGTCCTGGATGATCTGGAAAGAGCAGCCGGGTATCTGAAGCTGGAAGATGATTTCGATGGAGTTCTCTACAGCACACCTTACTTCTGCGAATACACCATCTATGCACTCCGTGCACGTGTGGCTCTCTACATGCAGAACTGGAAAGACGCTGAGAAATACGCTTCCAAGGTGATCGACAGCAAATACTACAAACTGTCTAGTGTGAACGATATGATAACCAGCTCACAGAACGCTTACCAGTATATGTGGTCGAACGACGAGAGTACCGAGATTATCTGGAAAGTGGGAATGACAGTCAGCAACTATGGAGGCGCCTTGGGGCAGGTCTTCTTCAACTACGACTTCCAAAGCTTTAAGCCCGACTATGTACCGGCAACTTGGGTACTGAACCTCTATTCGGAACAAGACCTGCGCTTTGCAGCCAACTTCGTGACACAGCCTACCGGTTATCCGCACGGGTTGCAGTGGCCGTTGGTAGCCAAATACTTCGGAAATGAATCCTTCATGGCTCAGAACATGCTGCATGTATGTATGCCGAAAGTGTTCCGTCTGTCAGAGCAATACCTGATCCGTGCCGAAGCCCGCGCCAATCAGAAGAATTACAGCGGTGCCAGCAAAGACCTCAGCGATTTACGTCGTGCCCGCTTTCAAGGCGGTAACGGAAGTATCTCGGTCAGCGCACAAAACTGGCTGGAAATTATCGAAGAAGAACGTGTACGCGAATTGTATATGGAAGGCTTCCGCCTGCAAGACCTGAAACGCTGGCATAAAGGCTTCGAACGCAAACCGCAGGAACAATCACTGACCAACGGTAGTTCGCTGAAGATTGAAGCAGATGACGTGCGCTTTGTATGGCCCATTCCGAAACATGAACTGGAATCACCGGGTAGCCAGATTCAGCCCAACGAGAGCAATAAATAAGAATAGATTCATCATTTATAAAGCATAAGTATAACAATGAGAAAGATAAACTACGGACTGATGAGCATGCTGACACTGCTGATGTGCGCCATCACCAGTTGCGGTGATGCAGAGCGCCCCAGCTACGAAGGTCCAAACTATATCCTGTTCTCGGATACGCTCACTGTACTGGCCGTACAGAACAGCGAAGAAGTCTTCGATATTCCTGTAGCCGCTACAGAAGCCTGCAGCTATGACCGCACGGTAGCCGTAGAGGTTATAGACAAAAAGAGCAATGCCATTGAGGGAAAACACTATACCATTGAATCAAACACCATCACCATCAAGGCCGGTGAACGGGCTGCCAACGTACGCATCCGCGGTAATTACGATGCCATCGCAGCCACCGATTCGCTGGGTCTCACCCTGCGTTTGCTCACGCAGCAAGCCGACCAATGGGATTTGTATGAAAAGAGCTATGAAGCCAAGGTTATCCTGCAGAAATGCTGTCCGTTCGACATCAACCTCTTCAACGGATATGCCGTGCTGACTTCTACATATATGCAGGAATTTATGCCCAACGTAGATAACCGCCTGATCAAGGCAATCATCGACTCCGAAGAGGAAAACACCATTATCATGAAGGACTTCTTCTACGACAGCTACGATGTGAAAATCCGTTTCACGACAAACGACATCCTGAATCCGCTGATTGAAATGGATGAACAGACCTTTGCCTCTACAGCCGAGGCTTTCGGTACCAACTACGGCGACGGTTATCTCCACCTCTATCAACCTAGCAGCGGTGTATCTTACTACAGTACCTGCGAACAGTTCATCTTCCAGTATTTCACACTGTATGTACCGGGCATGGTTGGCAACAATGTAGTAGGAACTTTTGCCAGCGCCATTGAATGGGTAAGCAACGATGAAGCCAAGAGGCTGTATCTGGAAGGCAGCATGCTGGTATCTGAAACGGTGAAAACAGATTTTGAAAAGAAATAATTTACTAGAAACAAAAAAACATAGAATAAGATGAAAAAGAACAAATTTACGTTGGGATGGTTTTTCATCAGTCTGCTGATGGCTTTTGCTGTAACAGCTTGCGATGACGAGGATGACAACGTAGCAACTGTAACCTTCCCTGAAAAGCAAACAATTGGCGGTGCAGCCGGTGAGACTAAAAGCTTGACATTTGATGCTGTAGCCAACTGGACGCTGACTTCCTCCAGCACATGGTGTTATTTTATTACGGAAGGAACTCCGGCTGCCAAAGCTACAGAGGGTGTGAAGGAATATTCCATCTCGGGCAAGGCTGGTAAACAAACCGTAACCATCGGTATCTCTGACGAAGGTCAGGACTATGATAATACGACCGTTGCTTCCATCACTATCAGTATGAACGGACAGGAAGCTGTGTTGGCTGAAGTAACCCGTAATGCAGCCGGACGCACGTTCAAACTCTATAAAAAAGGTGCAGGCGATGAATGGGTGGAAGTTTCTGAAAAAGAAGGTATCGAAGCCGGCTACAACGACTTCATCACATATAAAGCAGTAGCAAACTTCCGTTTTGCAGCTACCAACCGTCCTGAATGGCTTTCTATCGAAGGAGGTTCCATAGTAGGCTCTGCCAATCAGGAAGTTGAATTCGGTATCAAAGTAGTAGAAAATCGCCCGGACTTCAGTAAATATGTACAGGCAGGCAATATCAACTTTCAGGACGAAGAAGGTAAACAGGTATATACTTATGCTGTAAACTACAAGGGTATGGATCCGGAAAAAATGAACTATGAAGGTCCAGGCCAATGGAACTGGACGGTGTCTATGGATGGTAAGACTTACTCACAGACAAGCAGTGGTATCTCAGGAAGTGAAGAAACGAATAACGAATACCGTAAGTTTGTAGAATACACCATCACGGTACTGAACGATGAATTCGAGGCTATCTTTGTCGAAGAATATCAGGAATATGGCATGACGATGTATCGCCTTAGCGTATATCCGGAAGATAACGTGAACTGGATGCACATGACGAAGTATGACAACGGAAAAGTTCGTATCACAGTAGATGAAAGCAGTGAGGAACGTACCGGCTATGTATTCGTATTCCCAAAAGCTCTGTATGAAAAGATTGCAGAAGATCCATTCGGCGATAATGGTCTATTTGAAATGAACCAGGAAACCTTTACTCAAGAACTGAAATATGCCTATACAGAAAACTATCTGTTGATGAACTTCGTGCAGAAGAACACATCAAGTTCATCAGACGTAGCTCCACTGGCAGTTACTTACATGGATACGATGACTGGACAAAGGATAGAAATCGAACTGACCAAAGTAGAAGAGGAAGGCATCATTTCTGATTATGGTACAGATAAGATCTACTCAGTTCCTTCTAATATCAACAACTCATTGTACATCAAGCCGACCTTGGATGGTGAATGGGACTTCGCAGCCTGGATGGGAGATACTGATGTAACCTATTTGGTAGAAAAGACCAGTAACACCGAAATAAACATATGGTTGGGCGATATCGAATCGTTGGAACAGGATATTCACGTTTGCTTCAGACAAAACTATCAGAATAAGATTGTACTTGTAATTAAGAAATAAAACAATTACACTATTGAATAAATCGAATGAAACTAAATAAATTATTTCACTTCATCCCCTTTGTCATCGGGCTCTTGCTGATGACAACGGTATTCGCCGGTTGCTCCGATGACGATGATGAATTGCAGCAGACCGCCTTCGGCTATGTGCAGTTCAAAATCTATAAGAGCGCATCGGCTGCTATCAAGGGAACAGAGACGAGAGGCACCGACATGCTGGATAAGCTGAACGATGCCAAAAAAATCAAGGTGGTGATGCTGTATGACGGAAACACCATTGAACAAACCTTGATGCTCAACAGCTATAGTGCTGAAAATGCAGAGTTTGGTCTGCGCAGTGACAAACTGGAACTGCTGGCAGGTAACTATAAACTGATTGGTTATTATCTGTACGACAAACTGGATAACGAGATTTATGCCGGTACACCCAGCAATTATAGGTTCAACGTAGTGGCTGGCGGACTGAAAGTACAGGAACTGTTTGCCGATGCTGTAGCTCGCGGATTGGTCAACTTCAAGCTGATTAAACATGGCTTACCGAAAGCAGAAGCAGCTTCCCGTGCAGCCAGCGGCTACGAGGATTATCCGTTCTCTAACATCAAGGGTATCAATATCACGGTAAAAAACCTGTTTACTCAGGAACTGACAACCATTGAGAAAGTACCTGTAAAGTATGTGGAAAATCTGAAAGATGGCTATGCCACCTGCGACACAACCGTATGGCTGAAAGCGGGCAGCTACCAGATTAGCTCTTATTCTACTTACTCCGATAAGAAGTGCGATTCCGGCAAATTGCTGGAAATAGCTATCGTGCCTACTTCAGAAACTTTCTTCGTGAAAGATAACGAAGAGTCAGAAGCCACTGTACCCATCCAGTTGAGTGCAACAGCTGAATATTTGAAGGACTACATGGCACTGAAAGAGATCTGGAAAAAACTGAACGGACCCAACTGGAAATACTACGGTGAAGCAGCTCCTATGGGTTGTAACTGGAACTTCGATAAGGAAATTGACATGTGGGGTGACCAGCCTGGCGTACAGTTGCTGGACAACGGTCGTGTGGCATCACTCGTAATTTCCGGATTCGGTGCCGATGGTGTAGTGCCCGATGCTATCGGACAGCTGACTGAACTGCGTATTCTGAACCTCGGTGCTCACGATGAACTCATCGGTGGACACCTGTTTGAAGGCGTAGGAACTTCAATGACCCCGGAACAACGTCAGAGAATCCGCATGGATTATGAACAGAAATTCCTGTATCGCGACATCCGCGAGAATCTTTCACAAATTCTGATTGACGGTATTAATGCCAACCCTGACTTCAAACCTATCAAGAAAAGCAACCGCATTGACAAGAAGGACGTACAGTTCGGTAACCTGACCAACAACATCAAAGGTATCTCTAAAGCCCTGATGCGCTGCACCAAGCTGGAAAACTTCTTCATTGCCAACTCTCCTATCGTGGCAGATAATTTCTGCATGAAATTGGTAGATGACTCTGAATCTGCTTACCGCAAAGCATACGAAGAAGAAGAAAATGACTGGAACTGGAACAACTTCACCATGCTGACAGACATGGAAATCTATAACTGCTCACAGCTGACCTCGCTGCCTATGAACATGCTAAGAGAGTTACCGGAATTGCAGATGTTGAACGTGGCTTGCAACCAGAAAATTGAAGGTAATGTACTGCTGGAAAACTGGAATAACTTCATCGACGGAAAGAGCGGCGAGAAAATTCAGGTGCTCTATTTGGGGTACAACAAACTAACTGAAATGCCCCAACATGGACAGTTGAAGAAGATGGTGAAATTGGGCTTGATTGACTTAACCAACAACTTCATCACAAAGGCAAACGCTTTCGGTAAGGAAATCAATCTGACCAAGGTTTATCTGGACTACAACCAAATCACTAAAATCGAAACGGTAGATGGTTACTTCTGCGGATATTATGACATGGAATCATTCACTTGTACTTACAACAAGCTGACCGAGATGCCTGATATTTTCAACGCAAAATCCAAGTATGTCATCGGCTCTGTCAGCTTTGCACACAATGAAATAACCGGTATGCAAAACGGTGACAGCCACCGCGGTGTGAACACCAACAATTTGGATTTGTCGTACAATCACCTGGAAGAATTCCCTGGAGTGATCATCAAAAAAGGTTCTCCGCTGGGCATCTTGATTCTGCAGGCCAACGGTATGACTACTATTAAGGAAGGTGACCTGGTAGGTCCGAAATCTCATCTGTTGACCAGTCTCGACTTCCAGTTCAACAAACTGAAAGAAATTCCTTTTGAAGATTTCGTACCGGAAAACATGCCTTATATCTATGGTATAGAATTCAGCTACAACCGATTCGCTGAATTCCCGGTTGCTCCGCTGAACTGTAAAGGCCTGACCGTATTTGGTATCCGTCATCAACGTGATGACGGCGGTAACCGCTGCTTAAGCCAATGGCCTACCGGTTTGTACACTTGCCCCAGCCTGATGGCCTTCTTTATCGGTTCTAACGACTTGCGCAAGATTGAAGATACCATTTCACCGTATATCCGCATCTTTGAAATCAAGGACAATCCGAACATCTCTATTGATTTGACTCAGGTATGTCCGTATATCCAAGCAGGTCAATACCAATTGATTTATGACAAGACGCAGAACATTCAGGGATGCGATTACTTATTGGATTAAATAAAAAAGGAAAATGAAACATTTACTTAAAATAGCATTAGGATTAGTCCTCTGTCTGGGTCTGTTCACCGCTTGCGATGACGACGAGGACAATGCTGCTGTCAGCGGCTTCAGTCTGAGCAAGACTGAAGTGGCTGCCAATGCAGAAGGAGGCAAGGAGACGGTCACCGTAAGCTCGGAAGGCGAATGGGTGACCAAATCATCCGAACCGTGGTTGAGCATTTCGCCGGCCAACGGTTTCGGCAACACAGAGTGTGTCATCACCATCGACGAGGCTCTGAAGAACGAAGTGCGTGAAGCAGAAATCCGCTTCATACCGAAAGGACAAGCTCCCAAGGTAATCACAGTTACTCAGTTGGGCTATGGTAAAATGATTCACGTAAAAGAGGCAGAAGTTAACCTCAAAGCTTCAGACGTGTATGAGAAGCGTTATTTTGAAGCAATCATTACTGCCAATGTTTCTTTCAAGATTGCCTACGAATGGCTCACCACGACCGAAGAGGGTGTGACACTGGAAAACTGGATTTCTTTAGAAAAGAAGAATGAACCGGTATTCAATCTGGAAAGTGCCCGCCCACAAACCTACAAAGTACGCTTTGATTGGAAAATGAATCCGGAATGGATAGAACGTCGGGCTAAAATCAACTTCGAACCGATGGAACAGAACGGAAAATCTGCAGAAGAAGTAGCGATTACGCCGATTCTGGTGACTCAGGCTGCTTCGCCGGTGATTACTGACGATCGAGCCGGAGACTCACTGGCTATCCTTACCATACACGAACGTCTGGCCTCGGATATCGCCATCAACTCCAGCGAAAACATGATGTACTGGGATAATGTAAGCTTATGGAAACGGACAGACAAGGAACTGCCGGGTCCGGAAGCAGTAGGCCGCGTCCGTTCAGTAAACTTCGGTACCATTACTACCAAAGAATCCCTTCCGCAAGAAGTAAGATACCTGAAATACCTGGAAACTTTCCAAGTATACGGTAATGCCAACACCATGCTGCTGAGCATCGATTTGGAAAATCATATCTGCGAACTGGAATACCTGAAGAACCTGCAGATTGGCGGTTATGGTCTGGTGTCACTGCCTGAAGATTTCGACAGACTGGGAAATTCACTGGAAAGCCTGGACTTGAGCGCCAACAACTTCACCGGTGTACCCGCTGTATTGACTCAAAACAACTTCCCCAAACTGAAAAGTCTGATATTGAGCGGTAACCGCCGCTGGACAGTAAGCAATCTGAAAGATTCTCAATACAACAAAGACACAGAACTGGGCTTCCATATTAATATGAACGAGAATCCAACAGAAATTGACCAACTATTCTTGTGGGATAATCTGGAAGAGCTGGTACTTTCTTATAATTATCTGGAAGGTACTCTGCCTACTTACGAAGGCAGAACAGGCTGGCAGGCAGATGATCTGAAACAATATGGTGATACATTGAACTATCTGCTCAAACATCCAGAAATTCCGAGGATTCTGCCGAATATGAAGCGACTGACGCTGAACCTGAACTTCTTTACAGGTGAAATGCCCGAATGGTTGATGTTTCATCCACACTTGTTGGATTGGTTCCCCGAAGTACTGATTTTCAACCAGCAGGAAATGGGAATCGACTCTAAGGGAACACCGGTGAAATTCAGCAATGAACCGCCCAGCTTTAAATATTACTTCGATGCTTATCCTAAATATGTACAGAAATATGAAGTGGAAGGAGAAGACGAAACATTAAAACCAGAAGAACAAAAGAAGTAACCTATGAAGAAAGTATATATCTATGCACTTGCATGTGCCCTGACGGCTGTTTCTTGCCAGGACAACGAATGGGTGGCCGATAGCGTAACTCCGCAGACTCCTGAGATTGAAATTCCGATGGGAGCAGCAGACGGCGAACTGCTTATCAAGTTCGTCCCTGAAATGAGTGATATCCTGGACCAGACGCTGACGCGTGCTGGCGGGGTAGCCACCCGCTCGGGTATTCCTTCTACCGATGAGGTGCTCAACATCCTGGGTGCCTATCACTTTGAAAGAGTGTTCCCGGTAGATCCAAAAACAGAAAAACGTACCCGCGAAGCAGGTATGCACCTGTGGTATATCGTTCGCTTTGACAAAGACACCGACTTGAAAGAAGCTGCCCGGCAACTCAGAAAGCTGGGTGAAATCTCCAAGATTCAAAGTAACCCTACCATTCAACGTGCCTACGATCCGAAGAAAAAACCTCTGTATCTTTCGGCTAACGATTTGCAACATGTGACCCGAACCAGCGAAGGACTAACTTTCAATGACCCGGGACTGAAACACCAATGGCATTACCAGAACACAGGTGATTATGATTTTGTAAAAGAAGGACGTGCCGGAGCCATTGCCGGTGCAGACGTAAATTGCGGCGAAGCTTGGGAACTGTGTAAAGGAGACCCATCCATCATTGTAGCAGTACTCGATGAAGGTGTGATGTGGCGCCACCCGGATTTGTTTGCCAACATGTGGACCAATGAAGCCGAAGAAATCGGTTCTACTGAAGACAAAGACGGAAATGGCTACAAAGGCGACCGTTACGGTTACAACTTTGTGAAGAATACGGGTGTCATCAGCTGGACATCAGCTGAAGACACCGGTCACGGAACTCATGTAGCCGGAACCATTGCTGCTGCAAATGACAACAGTATAGGAGTAAGTGGTATTGCCGGTGGTGACGGTAATCCCGGAAGCGGTGTGAAAATCATGACTTGTCAGCTGTTTGATGGTCAGTATGGTGCCACCTTGGCTGCTGAAGCGAAAGCCATCAAGTATGCTGCCGACAACGGTGCGGTGATTCTGCAATGTAGCTGGGGTTACAACTCTCCGGATGCCAACGAGGCGTTAGGCTATACTCCCGGACCGAAAGACGAACAGGACTGGGAAAACCAATATCCTCTGGAAAAAGAAGCACTGGATTACTTCATCCACAATGCCGGCTCGCCCAACGGTGTGATAGACGGTGGTTTGGCTATCTTTGCATCAGGTAACGAATATGCGCCTTCTTCTTCATTTCCTGCAGGTTATTCCAAATGTATTTCTGTCAGTGCCATCGCTGCCGACTATACTCCGTCTAGCTATACCAACTATGGTACAGAAATTACACTTTGCGCACCGGGCGGTGACGGTGATTATTACGGAACGCCTGGAGCAGCAGATGACGAGTTTGCCTGGGAAGGGAAAACACAAGGTCTGATACTCTCCACTGCCATCAAGAACGGACAACCGGCTTATGCTTATATGGAAGGTACTTCCATGGCTTGTCCCCATGTATCGGGCGTAGCTGCCTTGGGGCTGTCGCATGCAGTGAAAGAGCGTCGCCACTTCAAGGTCGCAGAGTTCATTGAACTGATGAAAGAAACTGCCAATGACCAGTTCTATAACTTCTACGATGAAAAAGTGGAAAAACTGTATTATTACAATCACACGACTTTTGGCGCCCCTCCAACTTTGATGAATCTGATAGAGCGTAAAGGGAAAATGGGTAGTTTGGTAGATGCCGGTGCATTGCTCAAGGCTATTGGTAATCATGGTTCAGACATGATTGTACCAAATGTATATCTGGCAACGGGGAAAAGTACATCCATTGATCTGGCCCGTTATTTTATAGATGGAGAAAGTCTGAACTACAGTTGTACCGTTGCCAATGAAAATATAGCAACCACAAGTGTAGACAAGACAATACTAACTATAAATGGCATTGCAGACGGTAGTACGACTGTGACTATCCAAGCTGGCAGTAAATCACAGACAATAACGATTACTGTTCGTAAAAATGCTGGTGGCAGTGGTTGGTTATAATCGAGAGATTAAATAGACATGAAGAAGCGACAATTGATGATACTGACACTCTTTGTGGGCGGATTGACCGGTTCCATTCCTGTAATAAAAGCGCAGGAATGGCGGTTAATGTCCCGTGAAGAGATAGAAGCCAAGGTACATCCTGTTTTGTTGGAGCAAGCCGGGGAATTTCTTCATTTTGATACGTGCCGTCTATCGGTAGGTACCATAAATGAAAAAAGTCAACCTAAAATCGTATACTTCCATTTTCAGAATGTAAGTCAGCAAACCATTACGTTAAACAAAGTTACCACTACGTGCGGTTGTACTGTTGCCGGATTCAGCCAAAAGCCATTGGCACCCAATGAGGAAAGTATTATTAGCCTGACTTTTCATCCCAAGAACAGACCGGGTACAGTTGATGCAGAAGCATTGGTATATACCAATCTGTCCGATTTTTCACCTGTGGCACGATTGTCACTATGCGGCTATGTAAGTTCGTCTGATGAATGGAAGCACCTGCCTCAAAATATGGGACATCTACGACTTACCCGCAAGCAGGTGTCATTCAGCAAAGCAGGAAAGAACACTATTGAACGCATTGCATGTGCCAATAGTGGAGACCATCCGCTCAAACTGAGCGCGTTACTGCTACCTTCATGCCTAAAATTCCATACCGAACCTGCGGTACTTGCTCCCGGACAAGAAGGTGATCTTGTGATTACACTTGATAAGACAAAGTTGCCCAGCTTCCATACTGAGGAGAAACATCTTTCTCTCATTATAGATGGTGTGATAGGCAAACCTTCGGAAAAAACGATAGAAGTAATTATTAAAAACTAAAAAATAAAAACAAGATATGAAAACCTTATTCAGAATAATGACGATTTTCTTGATGCTTTTCTGTTTCGCAGGCTGTGACGATGATAAAGAAGAAGTACTGTCCACATTGGACGTTACAGCTGCTAATCTGAATGGGACTTGGAAATTAGTGGAATGGAACGGCGCCCCCCTGCAAGCAGGCAGTTACTGCTACATTACATTCAGCCGTAAGGATAAGACTTATAAAATGTATGATAAGTTTGACAGTATGTATCCCATTCTCAAAACGGGTAGTTTTGAAATTGAAAAAGAAAAGAATTTAGGCTATATCATTAGTGGGGACTATGATTTCGGCAATGGTGAATGGGCTAATTCCTATATCGTAACCGACCTTTTGGCCACTTCCATGATTTGGACTATAAAAGATACCCCATCAGATATACAAAAATTCGAACGCTGCGATAGGGTACCTGAAGAAATAGAAAATGAAGTCCGAGATTTTTAGGAAGGTATCGAAATTCTCTAGTAATAATGAGGGGGGCAAAAACTTCTTTTTTCCATATTCAAGATGTCTTGGTACCTCATTTGACAATATAAAATTCTCAAAATAAATTTTATAGTCTCTTCTATTTTAAGAGAGGAGTAATTAAAGTTTAACAACATTAAAAGGGCATGTCTGTGAAGATATAGCCCTTTTTTAGTAATGAGTTGTTTGAAACAATAAATGACACATCTCGGTTCTTCCGCTCTTTACCCAAAGCATCTACCATACACCCGAGCCATTTAGTCCCGAATCCGTTTTTAATGAACGGCTCTTTCCGGCTTCCCAGGTCTTTCATTAACTCGTAAAGTTCTTTCACTTCTTTTGCGTCACCGTCTATGACGTACACGCTTTTGTTCCTGTTTCGCATGATTGTAATTTTTGATTGATTTTATTTTTCCCTCTTATCGAAGCCTTTCCGGCTTCCTTTCGGGATTGATTTTACATGCAGGTCCAACAGCGGGAAAAGGACGGCAAAGGCAAGTAAACAAGCCGGGAATTTGACGGAATACCCAAATCTTTGATTTGCGGAAGGCTGCCGTTCAATTCGTGGCCCGGTTAGCACAGCGGTACTTGACGACCGGACGGACGCTATACCTTTACATGGGAAAATCTCACCGACAAGGATTGCCGGAGGAGAGAGACGGGAAAGTGATACCGAAGGAAGATAAAAGGGGAAGGAAAAGAAGCCAATTATACAACGGGAGGCAAATCATGCACGTTGAATTTGTGAGGGGAGTTCTTGACGTTAGATGCTCCGAAATGCCCCCAAAAGTTCAGTGTCTAACTTTTGGGGTACAATTCATTCTCTCGGAGGTCTTGTTTTCAGAAATACACGTTCAGCATAAGATATACGTATGCCTTTTTATCTTTCCCATTTAGGTACTGGAGTTCAAACTGAATTTTATCTTCACGTGCCAGCCATCCGATCGCGCTGGCCAGTTCCATATCATCCATTCCAGTACCTTTTTTAACTTCCGTGAGTTCCCATCTTTTATGTGCGTCTGTACTTAGGAAACGCCATAAGATTCCAGCATTTTCGCCAATAATGCTCTTATTCATAATTTTCCTTTTTATAAAGTTGTTTTTTATACTTCAAATGTACTGAAATTTATAATCCATTGATGCGGATTTACTGTTAGATTGTAATTTACCCCCCCGATTTTACATTTCTTTAACATATCAAAGAAAATTTAGTATTCCGCAAGATTGAATGTATGCACATGCCTGCAAACAACAAGCATTGCATGGTAAAATAACGCACCGATAAGAAATGTGATAATGCAAAAAACGGATCTATGTAACGATAAAAAGTTGAAGATGCAATCCTTGTGTAAGAATTTAAGGACATAAAATATGCCATAAACCGAACTTGGGCAAAGTAACGGTTTAATGGCCATATAAACGGATGCACTTATGCAATTCCCTGTTACAGTGATTTAAGAATCAGGCTGTTCGCCTTGTCCACCACCGTGGTGTCGAGTGAAGCGAGATAGATGCGGGTGGTGTTCTCGGAATCGTGTCCCATCGCCTCGCTGATGGTAGCGATAGGAATATTCTTGCTTTTGGCGATACTTGCCCAGCTATGGCGGGCCACATAACTCGTCAGCGATATGGCCAGTCCCAACATTTTACCTATTTTCTTCAAGCTCTGATTTACCCGATGCGCGTCGCTCTTGTACTGTTTTCTTGCATCATTGTCGCAATTCTTGATAATAGGCAGCAAATAAGGTGTCCCGGAGGTGTCGAATTTGTCAATCAACTCCTGCATGGGTTTCTCCCACTTGATGAACAACTGCTGGTTGGTCTTGTGCCGACGGTAGGACAAGACACCGTTTTGCAAGTCTTTTTTCTTCAGGAACGCCATGTCAATGAATGACATGCCACGCGTGTAAAAAGAGAACATGAAGATATTCCTCGCGTAATCCATGGCCGGGTGCAAGTTCAAGTCCAAATCTCGAATCTGGCGGATCACGCTCAGAGGAACCGCGCGTTTGACTGTTTTGTCAATGCCCGTATAAACATGTTTGAACGGATTGCGCTGCTCGGTCAGCTCCTTATCTACCGCACGGTTGTATATGGCCCGGAGATTACGCATGTAAAAGGAACTGCTGTTAGGACAGATGCCTTTCGATTTGAGGTATGCCTCGTATGTCATCATCAGGTCGGAATCCACCTCGTCCAGGGGAACGTCCTGTTCTTTCCGGAACCTCGTGAAACTGTTTATGGCTGTCTCGTATGCCGTATATTGTTTCCCGATCTGTTTCAGCTGCCCGACAAGCGTGTGGGCAAAGGATATAAAACTGTGGGTATCGGTCGGTGAAAGGTAACTTTCCACCACATCCTCTGCCGTATAAGCTCCGTCCGCACGTTCGAGACGCGAAATAATACTTTTCAACCGTTTGATGTCTTTCCGAAGGGCATCCTTTAAGGAGACCAGATAGTTGCGGCGATTATCCCCAATCCCGGGAGGGAACACGATTTCCTTGTTTTCCGCATCCCATTCCTGCGGGTACAGTTTATAACCGGTGTGTATCTGTCTTGGTACACGCTTGTGAATCACTTGGTAGAACAATGTGCCCTCTTTCGTACTGGAGGAGGATGCACGGAATTTTGTTTTAACTGTTGCCATTATATATTATTTAATTGTTTCAGATATAAAATAGCCCGCGTAATGACGAAAATGAAAAACCGACCGTGCATCTATGATTTCCCCGGTGTGAAACTTTACGGGAAGCCATGGTGGGGAGACACGGGGAAAGCCTCTGTCCCGGGTGCCCCAAGAGTCCCGGTTCTGTAATCGGCACTCTTGGGTCCATAAAACAATACGGCGGGCATTATTCCACAGTTTGGATAGTCCCGGAAAAGAACAATTCCACTTTCGTATGCCTGTTGGCTTCCGTCGGCAGATAGTCGTCTATGCCGCCTCTGCCGGCTTTTAGAAGCCTCCCGGACGGTATTCCCCGTCGCTCCAGCTCTGTTGCAATAAACTCGGCTCTCGATACGCTCAGCGAGTCGTTGATAACTGCCGTGCCCGTCGAGCTGTCGGCTGCACCCGTAATTTTCACGGACAGATTATGCTTTTTCGCCACGCGGGCCAGTTCATCGAGATTGAGCATTTGCGAGGTATCTGTCAGGTGGGCCGTATTCAGGGTGAAAAAGAAATAAACGGGAGAACCGATACACTCGTTTCCCGAACATACCAGGGCGATATATTCCGCAGGAGTGGGTATGGTGTCGGAAAGGCTACCGGTGGTTTTCCCGGACTTTCCAAGTCCATACCCGTCACCCTGCGTACCCGTAAGGGTGTCCGCCGGTACATTACCGTCTGAACCGTCTCCTTCAAGAAGCGACCTGCCGTCCCAACGGCGGTTCTTTAACCTTGCCCTAAGCGAGTTCAGCCCGCTGTAATTATTTACCGGGAATCCGCGTCCAATGGTATCGTCGTCCTCAAAGAGGTGGCTGTATGTATCGAGCAGCCCTTCGATTTCCAGAATCTTTTTCAACTCGGCCAGTGTCCGCCTGTCCTGATCGGACCTTCCTTTGCAGCGTCTGTTCTCTTCCTTTAACAAGTTGGCGTAATCCGCAAGCCACTCGTTTTGGCGGATATAGGGTGTTGCATCTATCGCCCGTTTCCAGCCGGTTCTTCCGATATGGAATGTAAATCCTGCGGTCAGCGACAGCATGTGGTCGCCGAAACGGTTCGCCTTGCCGTACCCGTCGAAATCCTGAAACGTGGTCATGCCGGAAAGTTCCAGGGTGGCACTTACCCGTTTGGTGATGCGGTACTGTCCCTGCACTCCGTAGGAAATTGCGAACGGGTTATGCCCGTTGGTGGCGTGGTGCAGCAGACCGACACCTGCAAAAGGTGCAAGTCCCCAGCGTACCTGTTCCTGCCGGGCATACCTGCGGCCAAGGACATTCCATAGCAAATCCGCATGGATATGGTGGTAGTCTTGTGTGGACAATGCGCCGTCCTTGAATTGCAACCCGCTGTAGTTTATCCGTGCCCCGACCGAAGGTGTAAACCACTTGCCGACAGCGAGGCTGTACGACGGTTTCAACCGCCCGAACAAGTCTTCGCAGCCGAGTGGCGTGCCGAGAAAGGCGGTCGCTCCTGCGGCGACACTGACAAACCAGTTGCCGTTTCCGGACATCGGCACCACCACTCCGTCAAGATAGACAGGCTGCATCGGCAGGAAGCGTTCGGTGGCAGCGTGAAAGGATGTGCATCGTACAGTGTCTCCTCGTGCGGGTACGACATCTGCACGGGCTTGCAATGAACAAAGTATTGCAAAAACAATGATGATTTGTTTTGTCATATTCCAAAGATTTTATTTGTTAGACTTCTGATTATTGTAAGGCATACCGCCACTTATCGTTTGGGCTTCTTGCCGATGGCCGGGCGCATCATGCGATGTGCCATCCTCATACAGCGAAGTGCCCATGCCCGGTTGTCCTCGTCTTCGTCGCGGCCCCATTTAAGGTCGCTCCCGCCACCTCCGCCACCACGGGTTTCGGCAAAAGTGGTGGCGTCGTCAACCATTCCGAGGAAGAGCATCGTCGCACAGTGCATGACTTCCGCGCCACGTTCGGCGATGGACTGCACGAGCGTGCCGTCGAATACCTGACGTTCCGAAACGTCCATCCGTGCCGATATGTTCCGGTATTCACCGACTAAATTTTCCAGCAGGACATCCTTGAGCAAGCTGTCCACTTTGGAATGTACATCACGTGAATATTGGTAGGCTTCTTTCCTGAGTTCTTCGGTACGCTCTTCAATGGCACTCATGTTCTCTCTCAGGTCGGAGAGCTGCTGGTCAGCCGTCTGTAACTTATCCTGCTTGTCCGCCAGTTGCCTGCTGATTTCTTGCAGTTCTTTTTCCAGCCCTTGAATCTGCGCGGCCAACTGTGCCGCATCGCCCCTGTTCGCTTTCAAATCATGTTCGGCTGCCGACAACTGTGCCTGCTTTTCGGCTTTCGACTTTTCGAGGTTATCGACCATTGTCGTGAGACCTTTGACCCTGCGTTCTGCCAGCCGGATGTCCGATTGGAGACCGGCCAGTGCCTTTTGATGACGGTCGATGTCTTCTTCAATGTTCGTACACTCTTCCGACAGCATCCGGCGGTATTCTTCGGTTGTCCTGTGGCGTGCGCCGGTCTCCGCGACACTTCTTCCACGTGACATGCCCCATTTCGTATTGACTTCAGCGAAAAAGTCTGTATGAAGTTGTTTCATCCGTTCGCTGTATTCGTATTTGTCCTTTCCGGCAAAAATCTCCTTGTACGCAAAGCGCCCCTCCTTGATTGGCAGAAGCGTGCAGTGTACATGCGGATTCAATTCGTCAAGGTGTACAATGAACGCGGCAATATTCTGCTCGCCATATCTGCCGCTCACGAATGAATAAACGTCTTTCGCCCATTGCTCGATTTCCTTCTTGCGGACGATACGGGCATTGTCCGCACCTTTGTCAAAATTTACTTTCTGCCTCCCGAAGGCAAGTTCGTGCATACGTTCCCGCGAACCGCCGAAAATGATGTTTACCACTGTGCGAAACTTCGGTTCGGCCAACCCTTCGTTAGGGTTTTTGATTCCTCGCCGCTCCAGGATTTCTGACATCCGTTCCGGGATACTGCGCGTCTTGTCGATGGGACGAATCTTCCTCCCGGAGACAACCTCGAAATTCAGGTGTTCACGTGTAGGATCGTAATTGCCAATTTCGACCGCCCGTTTCCAACCTTTCTCCGTCCACCGGCGCGTATGTTCGTTGCTCTGTGCCGTCGTTATGCCTTTCGACACCCGGACGTCGAGCACTTGTTTTGCATTTGCCATACTGTTTTCTTGTTATTCGGACAATCCCCCGTGTCCCAGCTTGCTGCTTGCCCGGACACCTCTCCCAACGACGTAAGGCGGTTGGGGTATTAGGCTACCCTTCCCTTTGCTCGGTGGCAGACGGGCAAGCCCGGATGCCTCCCTATAACTGGCAGGATACCAGTACCGGGGTAGAGTCGGATTGTTCGCGGTTATACAATCTGTTTCCTGTTCCGGTTCAACCCACCGGTTCCTGCATTTGTGCGGCGAGTGCCAGAAAGGGGCTGCGGAATGATTTAAGGCTTTCTTCTTCCTCGTCCATATCAATGGCAGCCCCGCCCGCTTTGAAATCGAGAATAAGCTCCGCAAGCTCTTTAGAGGTCTCGATAAACGAAGTCCATTCCCCTTCGAGATCGAGGCGGAAAAAATCCATGAAGTCCAGAATATCGTCGAACTTCGACTTGCGCAGTACGCGCTGCATGGCGGCAAGGGCGATACATCCCATTGCCGTCGCACGGATTTTTATCACCCGGAGGTCATCGTTTTTCGACATCAGATCCAGATTGACGCGAATGCCGGTACACGGCCTGTCTTCCACGCCGGCTTCGGACATAGCCTGACGGACGAACTGTCCGCACGCGGTTCCGGTTTGAACGGAATCCGTTTGGCCGGTTATCCAACCGGACAACACGCCACGAAGCCGTGCGGCAAGGTCCGGGTATTCTTGCCCGCTTTCCCCCGCGAGGGCTTCGCCGGTCTGCAAAGGCATGGTAATAACAACACTTTTCGTCAGCCGGGTACGTTCCAGTTGTCCGAATGATTCGAGCGTGTCCAGAAATGAGCGGACAGTAGCGCGATGCCAGCGCCACTCTGCGGCAAGGTCGGAAACGGTCACATGGCACTGGCAAGGCCGGAGTCCGTAGTCCTGCTTCCTTAGAAACGGGGAAACGAACCCTGCCAGCGATTTGTTCAACAAGTCACAATAGGCTTCCGTTTTTGTTTTGCGGTCGCCGGTTTTTTCTTTGAGGTAGTCGAATACCTTGATGTCTGCCAATATACTGGCAGGCTTTTCCTGATTACTTTTCATACTCGTTCTTTTTTTGATGATTTGTCATTATAGGGATTATGGGAATATGCGGCGTTACCCTTGCCTGCATCGTATGGCAGCTTCACCTGCCGGTTATCGTGATAACTTTCGGCAAATGTTCCGGGATGCCTTATCCACCCGGCAACCTTGTCCGCATCACCATATTCGGACATTACCCGGACAGAGGGATAGAACAAGGCTGCCAAAAGAATGCAGGCGATAGTAACGGCCATCGTGTAGAGATGCGGCATGAAGCCGATGACCATTGCCAAGAGCGCGAAGATGACGAAAGCCCGAGGCCGGTCAATCAACCACCGCAGCCACCGGTCCGCACGTTTGGCAGAGGACAACATGGCACACACGATGGTCGAGAGCACGACACCGAACTCGCCGGGATGTCCGCTCGTATAGACATAATGGAAGAGCAGCAGCAAGATCAACAAGACCTGCGCGTACAGTTTGCGGGCTTTGGCGCTGCGTGCCATGACATCGTAGAATTTTGCCATGAAACGGCGCTTACTCTTGTACAATGCCATCGGCAAGACGAAAGGCAAGGCAAGGAAAATAAATTGCAGTATAATCCAGATCATAGGTAATAGGGTTTTGAAGGTATGTAAACGGGACGTACCACGAGTTCCAGCCGGATAACGCCGTAGGTCGCCAAACGGATAATGTTCTCGGCATCTTCTGCCGTGATATAGTTCGCCCCTTTTTTAATCCGGGATTTGAACGTGCCGTTCTGTTTCCGGTAGGCCGCCAGAGCCTTATCCAGTTCATGTTCGGGAATCGTCCACGCCGTACCTTTGTCGTATGCGCCATGCGCCTTGTAGGTCCGCAGCACCAGTGTACGGGAAACAAGGTGGTCGGTTCTGCCGCTTCTTGAAATGACATGCTCCTTGTAGAGGTTGGCATCGGCGACCTCTATCCACGTCCGGTAAGCGTCGATGCAGAATACTATTTGCCGGTATATCGTATTTCTCATAGGAAGTCCATCAGTACATCTTCTTTGCATTTCTTGTATTTGAAGTGCCCGTTCCCCTCGTGAAGTTTCAGATCGAGGCACAGGTCGCCGTACATCATTTCCAGCGAATCGTAAACGGTCGCGATAATCCGGCTGACTTTGCCGTCCGCATCCGTCTTGGCGTTCATCTTGAACATCTGGCCGAAAGCCGGGTTGGAATAGGCGCATGTGCTGTGACCGAATTTATCCGACCTGAAAGGGATGTGGTGGTAGAGCGTGATTAGTTCTATGTCATCCTCAAACGCATCCATGACCTCTTCCAAATCGTAGGGGTCGCGAAGAGGGAACGTGAGCAGGGCATAATCACCGAAGAACTGAGGGGACTCCATTGTCGTGATGTCGAGCAGTTGCGGCAGTTGCAGGGGGACGAATGTCATGAAATCGTCGAAAAAATGTCGTAGCATAATCATATCTCGTATTTGTTAAGGCTTTATAATGTGGCGATGAATATCTCCATGAGCATACCGGGCAGCTCTTCCAGGCGGTCGTTTCCCGCGTGCATCATTTTCTTCAACGCCCTGAACGCTTCGGGTGTCCAGCCCGCGAGCTTGTAAAGGGTTTCTTTTTCCCTGTCTGAAAGCAAGGCGATGCAGAAACCGTCCAACGAGGCGTATGGCTGGAGTATCATCCAGATATAGGCGTGTGCCTGCTCCGGTGTGGTGACTTTTCCCCGGTGTATATCATCGAGGCAGGTCTCCACGTTCAGTATAAGCCGTCGGTTAGTCCGCATGGCCATATATATCATGGCTTCCTTGTAAGTAATCTCCTGCCGTCCGGCGGCGAGGAATATCCGGGTACAGCACTTTTCCGTGTCGCGCGTAATGTCAGACATGTTTACTTTACCGAAGCTATGCAGGTGTGCCATGAAAGTCCGGAACACGGCATCTTCCTTTTCGATGAACCTTTTCAGGTCATCATGGCCGTGTATGTCGTCCTTCAGCGTCCCGGAAAGCAATGCACGGTAGGACGGCAGTATTTTTTCCTTGTCACCCCGATAGGCCGGGCGTTTATCCAGCAAGGCAAAGAACGGCCTGACTTCTTCTGCGGAACGGTGTAGTTCCTTGTCCCCTGCATAAGGGGATAACCGTTCCTTGAGCGTCAACACTTCCTTGTAAGTACGCGATCTCGATATAGCCAGCCGGGAAAATTCCGCCCGGATGGAATCGTGCAGCGTGAGGCATTCTTCGCGTGCTCCGGAGTGGACTTGTTGTGTCGTGTCCCTGCGGACATGGGCGAAAACGGAATCCCTTACCGTCAGCCACTGGCGGAGAAGTACCGTCAAACTGTCGGTGGAGAGTCCGTCCTGCATTCTTATTCCGGACAGGTACTCCCTGTATATACCGGCAGGGTTATCTTGGAGTTCAAGCGACGGGTTGCCATATTTCCCTCCGCATGATGAGAGTATGAAAACGGCAGCTGAAGCGGCAGATAATCTGGCTGTGAAAATTGCGGTGTTTAAGTATGATTTAATGTTTACCATATCATATTTTTAATTCGAACATCGCAAAGCTAAGTATTATTTTCAATACAATAGCAAAGCAAAATCATATTTTAATGAGATTTTAATGTCATACTTAAAAGTATGATTTACAATGAAAACAAGTGCAGTGAAAGGAGCTTTTCCAGGCGTTTTTCTAGAATTTCATTCAAAGTATGATTGCGGGTAAAATAAAACTCTTATCTTTGCAGTTGTTATCATGACATCGTACAACGACATGGCAAAAGTAGGTTACATATTCAAGGCGAACTTTTATGACGGGTTCGAGGCGGACAAGGAATGGATGCAACAGTACGGCTGCGTACAGGTGATAGAGGAAACGGTCGAGCACGAGGCGCTCAGGCCACAGTGGAAACAGCTCATGGCGAGCCTTGAGAGGGGCGACGAGATTGTGCTGTCCAAATTCAGCAACGCCGTACAAGGAGTGCGCGAACTTGCGTCATTCATTGAGCTTTGCCGCATAAAGGTAATACGAATCATCTCCATTCATGACAGGATTGATTCGCGGGGTGCGCTGTTTCCTGAAACAACGGCAGGTGAAGTGTTGTGGATGTTCGGGGCGCTCCCCGAAGAAGCTGCCGCGATACGCAAGGCTTCAGCCCATGTCATGCACCTGCAGCTCAGCATCAAGCCGCCGGCAAGGAAAACGGCTGCCCTGCCCAAAGACGACAGGGAAAGCCGGGAGAGAACTATCGTGGACATGTATAACAACGGCTACGATATTGATGACATTCTCGCTGCCAGCGGGTTTTCAAGCCGCAGTTCGATATTCCGCGTGCTCAACAAGCATAACGTGAAGCTCAACCGTGGAAAATTCAGCGGGCCGCTGGGGAAGAGGAAAAAGAAAGAAGGAGACGCCCCTGACGAAGAATAAGCCGGCCTGAAAACTGCTTTCCGGGTGACGGCCCGGCAGGTGCACGGATTGGTGTAAGGCTAATTTCCCGATAGCCGGAAACTATATTTAATTATATAATTATATAATCAGGTTTTCTCTTAAAAAGCGTTATAATAAGACGCTTTGCATCACATTGAAAACATATCTATAATATTGATTTTAAGCATTATTCAGCCTATTGTTTGTGTATATAATTATATAATTACATAAGATATTAAACATATAATTAAATACTTGGATATTCGGACAATATTCGCTATCTTTGCGAAAAGAAACAAATGAATTTATACGGCAATGAAGAACAGGATTGTTATATTCAGCAACATAAAAGGAGGCGTAGGGAAAACCACGCTTTGTGCGTTGTTCGCGAGTTACCTCGCGGAGAGAGGCTATCCCGTCATCGCGATCGACGCGGATTTGCAGGCGTCGTTGTACCGCCACCGGCAGCGGGAAAAGGATGTCGCTCCTGACGTGCAGGCCCCGTGGAACGTGGATTTGCTGGACACGGCAAAGGGGGATCATTTGAAAAACGTCATGAGCAAACTGAAGACGGTACCGGGTATCGTCCTCATTGACTGTCCGGGTAACTTGAACGACCGGAATCTTGAGTACATCTACAAATCGGCTGACACGGCCATTATCCCCATATCGTTCGACGCGGATACAGTGGACGCGACCGGAATATTCGTTAAAGCCCTGAAAACCGTATCTTCGACCAACCTCGTGTTTATACCCAACCGGATCAACACCTCCGAACGGAAATCGGAAGAATTGCGCCAGAGAGCGCAAACAACCGAATTTCTCGGGTTGGTAGGTGTGGTTATGCCGACAGTAAAACAGAGCGTATCCGTCAAAAGATATACGACCCTGTACCCGTTGGAAAGAAACCAACTTGCGGCAGTCGAGCCGTCATTCTGCAAGATTATCGAGGAACTTCAACTTAACGATTAAGGACCATGGCAAAGATTAAGAAACCGGAAATAGGCAATCCCCTGGCAGGAATGGGACTTGACGAGATTGTTCGCAATATAACCGCCCCGGAAAAAGCTGCCGTGGAAATCGACAAAGAAACCGCCGGCGAAACTCCGGACACACCCAGGAAAACGGGCAAATCCCGACGTGGCGGAATGAAAGCCTTCGAGGAAAACCTTGCCAGGTACACGGGCGTCAACGAGCAGGGAATCGCCATTTGGCTACCCAAGGAGGTCAAGAAGAAATTAGAGCTTATACGCGTCAACGCGAGCCGCAATATCCCGTTACGCTCTTTGGCATCTGCTATCATCATGACGTATATATCTGAAAACGAAGATAAACTAAATTCGTTGTAAATTAAAAATATAGTGATATTTAATTATATAATTGTTTAATTACATAACCGCATAATTCAATAATTATGTGGTTATATAAAAATATAATGGAAGTATGGAAATTTTAGTGTTAATCGCCGTGTTCTGGGTAGTGGGGAAAATCCTGAAGGCTTTGTTCGGCGGCTTCAGTAAAAGCGACTACCGACGCGACCAGTAGCCGATAGGCACCGGTGATAGAAAACCGGAATAAAGTGACGTGCCTTCTTTGGGCGTGCCGGATCTTTGTCAGCCGAGTAGTTTCTACGGCCTGAATCAGATTTCCGGTATTGTGAAACGGAAGATAGAACGGCAATCATTATCTTTAATGCAAATTTTATAATATACAATGAAAACGATACTCATAACAGGAGCTTCAGCAGGGCTTGGCAAAGCCACCGCCCGCTTATTTCAAGAACGTGGTTGGCGTGTGATTGCTACTATGCGCCATCCTGAACGTGAAACAGAACTGAACCAATTAGAAAATGTATTCATACTACAACTTGACGTGACAAATCTTAAACAGATTGACGAAGCAGTGAAGCAGGCAACTGCTATTGCTGACGTGGATGTGGTATTCAATAATGCAGGATATAGTCTGTTAGGACCTCTCGAAGCATACAGCGATGAGTAAATTGTCAGTTTGCTCGAAACGAACCTGTTGGGAGTCATTCGTGTCACCAAAGCTTTTATTCCCCATTTCAGGAAAAAGGGTAGCGGACTGTTTATTACCACGACATCCATCGGTGGTTTGGTTTCGTTCCCATTCAGTTCGATGTATCATGCATCCAAGCATGCCATTGAAGGTTGGACAGCCAGTATGGCGTGCGAACTGCTGCCTTTCGGCATAGGCATAAAAACGATAGCTCCTGGAGGTATAAATACAGAATGCTTCAATCGTTCTGTTGTCGTAGAAATGCCTGAATATAAGAAAGAATTTGACGCTTACCTTTCTTTCCCTGCAACAAATGAGATAGATGAAGCAAGCACCGTAGCAGAAGTCGTGTATGAGGCGGCTACTGATGGAAAGGATAAACTTCGTTATGTGGTGGGTAAATATGCCAATAGTGTATATAATAAAAGTCTGACTACAAACAGAGACGAGTTTGTACGCCAATTAGGTGAAAGTATTTACAGTCAAATACACCGCTAAATATTTAACTCCTCAAAAATAGTTCAAGCCATTGAAAATCTTAAATAAACTTTTTTTGGTATGACAAAAGCAGACATTGTAGCCCGGGTTGCACAACAGACCGGCGTGGAAAAAGCGGTCGCGATGACCGTTGTGGAAGCATTCATGGAGACCGTGAAAGATTCGATGATTGCAGGGAATGATGTTTTCCTGCGGGGCTTCGGCTCTTTCGTCGTTAAACAGAGGGCTGAAAAAGTTGCCCGGAATATTTCAAAGAACACGACTATCGTGATTCCGGCCCACTCTATCCCTGCCTTCAAGCCTGCAAAGACATTCCTGGATGCTGTAAAAGAGGGAAAGTAAAAAAGTTACTCCCGCCGGGAAGCCGTCCTCGAGTTGGCATTCCGGCCGTTTGATAACAAAAGAGGCTGTCTGTCAGCCTCTTTTCTTTATATATGCGAGCGGTATATATTTAGTCTGTAACCTCGTAAAAATAGCTTAACTCGTCATCCTTCAGATTTTCCTTCGCGTACAGGTCAGTCTGAGTCCAAAGGGTATTGTAAAGTATCGCCATATCCGGTCTGGTCTCGTGATATTGCCATATCTTGTGATTGAGTACCAATACCAGTTCTGTGAGATATTTGTAGTTATTTTTCCACTCCTCGAAAGCACGGTTGAAGGTGTCCTGAATAGCTGACAACCCAAATCTGTCCGCTATCGAGAAATCATCCCAAAAAGTAGTTTGCAACTCGTAACCGTTCTCCTGCATAAATTCTCTAAATGTCATAACGCTTAAAATTTAAGATGTTAATTTTTTTATTTTCCCTCTGATACATTCCGTACCGAAAGGTTGATTATTTTTTTGCCCACAGGATTGGAGGTAAGTACGGGCAAGGAGGCAACGAAAAATACGCTCTCCAACGAAGTCGGGGAGGAAGATTTTTCGGCTGCAAGCGTCAGCGGTCCTTGCTGGAACTGACAGCCGACAATCAAAATTTGCAGAAAAATAACCGGCTTTCGGCATGGAGTGTTGGGAAATAGGCGTAAGTAAGATAAAACAGGGAAACCGAGGAGTTATAAGAGGATTTCTTTCCGGTTGGATAGTCGGAGTACAATGAGGTACGGAACGCGCTTCGATAAAAGGGAAAGAGTCATGAAGATATAAAGGGGTAATTCAGGCAAAAAGGATTCAGGACACATCCATTGCCAATGTATCCCGAACCCGCACCGGTCATTATCTGTACCGAATGTTTAGGAAACCCACTTGTAACCTTCGTCCGTCAGTTCAAAATATTCATCCATTCCCGGTTTCACAAAAAACATGATTTCAAAGGCTTCGTTGCTTCCACCTTCGGGTATCGTCATGTTGATTTCTCCATTGCGGGCTGTTCCTCTTCCCGCATTGAAACCTAAGTCTTCGTCCGCGTAGGCGTAATGAAATTCCACATCCGGAAATATTTCGGAAAGTTTTTGGATAAGCTGTGGCACGCCATTCCATGCCGTATCGAACCAAAGAATATTCGGTTCTTCGAAGTCTTGGTGATAGGCATTCCATTTTGTGCCCCATGTGGCGATAGACCACTCGTACCAAGTGGGATAACCGTACTTTTTCCGGTTTTCCAGATACGTTTCTCCAAGTTGCAGCGCTTCTTGTCTGTCTTTTTCCGCCAATCCTCTCATCCATTGAACGGCTCTCAAATCGTCATCGTCCAATAAAAAATAGAATGGCTGCCGCTGCATTGCTTCGAGACATTTCATACCTAAATCTCCACTGCTGCTTTTTTCTATCAACAGTTCTTCAGGCATAGGAATGATGTTGTTGAAGTCGATGTAACAAGGCGTATTGTCATCATCGGTTTTACCTTTTAAGAAATTCATTACTTTTTGTACTGTTTCCCGGTCTGCGTTTATTTCTAAACGGTTTGTCACATGATTAGGCATAATCTTAGTTTTTTGAAATTGTTAATACTTATTTCCCCTCTTGTCGGCTCTTTTTTCCTGAACCGCTTTGGGGTTTTACGGATGCGGTACATGGCTGTCGGGAAAACTTCATACGGTGGCTTTTCTTGCCAAATTACTCTTACCCCGGTAAGGAAGAATTTTGCAAGAAATGCACTTCAAGCCACCGGATCAAGTGCGACGGCCTACCTTTGCATCTGGTAAAACCAAACCGGTGATGGAAAGAAGAAAAGACGGGAGATATGCGAAAGACCGAGGGCGATATAAAAGGCGGATATTGCTCCGTGAGTGGTGATAAAAAAGAATGGAGTTGATTATAAAAGGTGACAGTTCTGTGTTCGACCATTCGATAAAGGATACCGCAACCACCTCTGGCGGGTGCGTTGCGGTATTTGTGGACAGCATTTTATGCTGCTTTGTCCGGCTTGCGCTGCCTTGTTTTCCAACCGTACACGGCGGCTACATACGGATAGAGGGAACGTGTTCTCCGGCGGAAACCTTCTTCGTCGATTTCACGATTGTAAATCTTATCGGCGATACGTTCCGCTTCGTCACGGTCTTTGGCGATACGATACAAGGTGTAGTTCGTACCGTCATGGTGGCCCATCCGTCCGCGAATGTTGTAGCCGTCGCCGTACCATTCTGCATCGTCGCACTGGGATTTCAAAATATCGGCAATGGTGCTGCCCAATATTTGATAGCCTTGTCTCCTACCTTTCCATAATCCCAAGTTTCCGAACACGACAATAATACCGTCCACTTCTTCATTCAGGTTACTCCGTTCATCGTCCAACCAGCGATATACTTCTTCTGCCCACTCTTTATCGCTGACCTCGTAACTGTCATCGTCCAATATTTCCCTCTGGGAATTTTGATATTCTTCTTTTGCCGTTTCGTCCAACAGGTCATAGCTTGACCAAATCATCTGCTTCATGTGTTTTGAATTTTAAGTTTGACTTCTGTTTTTTATCCCTGCTTTCGGAGGGTTCCCCTCGTCCGGCGGGATTTGATTTTACGTGCGGACCACAAGGCGGACAGAAGGGAAACAAGGCAAGGAGGAAGCGGATAGTCCCGTGGACGATTTCATTTGCGTTCAACAAGTATTGACGAGCTTGCGAGTTGATGGTTGTTAACCGGAAATGAAGCCGCGCCTTGCCGATTCCCGACCGCCTTAACTTTGCACGGGAAAATCAATGGACGGCGGCGGACTCTTCGTGTGGAGTATGAAGGAGTATAAAAGTGTGGACGTTCCGGAACGGTAACGAGCAAAACAAAAGCGGCTTGAAAGCCGCTTTGTCCGGATAAGGCAGAGGTTATTTCTTGCCTTTTTTCGGTTTCTCTTCCGGCTCGGCGGGAGCTTCCTCCTTTTCGACGGCCGGATAGAACTTGGTGGCGACCATCACGATGCGGTTGTGCTTCACGCCGTCCTTGTCGGACCACTCTTCGGGTTTGAAATAACCCTCCACGGTCAGGAGCGTACCTTTGGTCAGTTGGTCGAACGAACCGGCATTCTCTTTTTTGCGCCATGCTTCCATGCTCATTAGAGCTGATACGCGGCTGGTTTCATCGCCGTTCTTCTCCTGACGGCTGATTGCCAATGGGAAACGTGCTACACTGGTGTTGGTGAACTGGCGGATTTCAGCGTCCTTTGCCACGAATCCGGTTACTACGAAACTGTTCTCGATCTTTTTCATTGCGATTGTTTTTTGAAGTTAATGAATCATTTTTACGATGCGGAAAAAGTAGGTGCAGTCAAAGGGATGCACCAAGGATAGCGCATAAATACTCTTTATTTGGGAGCGCAGCCCCAAACCGAAGGCCCGATAAAGGAAGATTTACGCGGTACGCCATTGGTCAAGGCCGCATGGCCGTTCCCGTCTGCACACTAACTTTGCAACGGAATAATGATGATGACTTCGATAGGAAACGGTCGCGAAAAGACGAGGCCAAACAGCTCGTGGCGGATTTTGGACCGGAAGGACTTGTTCGCCTGACAGACAACGCAGGGGCGGATTGTTCCGGCATGAAGCCGGGAAGAACATCAGGCATAGGAAGCATGTTATCCGCCGACAAGGTGGAAACGGCACAAGCGGATATGCCGTCCGACCAGCCCATAGGGTTGCTTTCGCGGGGGATTTCGACTGACGAAGAACCAACAACCGGCGTGTGAGGGTATCAGTGTGGGGCTGTCCTGTCTGTTCCCGGTCGAAGGAATAGAGAGACGGCTGAAGGAAAAACGGCGGAACGCTGCCTTATGGACGAAGCGGCAAGGCGGTTCTCGCACGAGTGGACGTTCGATATGAAAGGGAATGGCGCAGCCAGAAGGTATAAAGGGTTGTTTCCGTAGGAAACGGTATGGGAGTCTATTAGGGAGATAAAAAAGGGATTCCTGCCGGTGTACCTGTTTAGCCGGTATAAGCGGGCTGAAACCGATGTTACGTTCAGCCCGCTTGCATTTTACCTCTTTTCTGTTTCGGCCTGTAATTCCACCGGCTCGTCATCCCATGTCAGCTCCTTGCCGAGTAGTTTGTAAACAGACCCTTTGGGGAGTTCTATCTCGATTGATACGCTTCCTCGTTCGCTCTCGATATACACTTCTTCCAAATACTCCCAGTGCCCACACCAGCCCCTAACGGGCTTTTCGGGCATAATCCATTCTGTTCCGTCTTTATTTACTGCCAACCATGCCATAATATTACATTTTTAATCTGTTTCTCTGTGATAATTTTATTCTTCTTGTGTTATCATTCTCTTGCTGTATTCCAAAATTTTATCCATCGTAAGCCATTCCGGTTTTTCGTCTTCTTTGAAACTCTCATGCAGTTTTATCATAAACTCAATTTGCAATTTTTCGTCACCAGCCCATAAGGATTTGGGGTGTCTGTTACCGTAATTAAGGTAATACTCACAATCTGACTGTAAGCGTCCTAATAACTGGTATCTGAAAACCGAATCCCTGTGTATTACTTCCTCTACCGTTACTCTTCCATTTGAATTTGTTACATCGTTTGCCATAATCTATAAAATTTTGAGTTTTCTTTTTTCCCTCTTATAGCACCTGCTACTTTCGGGCTTGATTTAATTATGTCGCCTCGAAAGGTGTCATGGCTCTTTATGCAAGGTTTCACGATTAAATACTACCCGTGCGAAGCGGAGGGTGGAGATTTTGTCGTGGACCGTCAGGCTTTGACCTTGCATACAAGAATGACATGACAAGTACCTTTGCGACACAATTCATATCAGGCAGCCCGAAAGCGATGTGCGAATACAGGGAAGAGAAGGTCTCTTGCAAAAGGTCCGATAGTTTATATAAAAGGGTTGCAGCGAAAAGAAAAATATAAACGGGTATTCCGGGGCAGTATAAGAATTTTGATCGTGAGGATAAAAGGGGATTGCGCCGGCGTGTCTGCTGTGAGAAAAAGAAACGGGCTGAAACTGGCAGTTCCGGTTCAGCCCGCAAAGTGCATTAAAGGTCTTTTGCCTGTTCCCGTCAGAAATGGGCTACCATTATCCGGTGTCTGAAGATCCTGGTTTTATCACTCGGTCGCCGTTGGTTTATCCAGATATGGTGTGCTCCGTATCCGAATATGAAATACTCGTCGAGCTTGGTTTCGTTCTTCAAGCGTTCCATACTTGCACGAAGTTCGGTTTCGTCAGTTGAAAAAAGAATCGTGTTCATGATTCGGAAGTAGATTTCTTCCGCTTCATCGCAATAGCGGCAAAATACGTGTTCGATTGTTACGTTCATAATTCGTGGCTCTTTCAATTTAATTGGGGTGTTTCGGGTACATTGCTCATTATTGTTTCTCCGTGTTGGTTGAAAATCTCCATTGTAGGGTTGCCGTCGTTTTCTTCGGGGAGCATAAATTCCGAAGTATCGGTCAATGCTTGCCACTCTTCATAACAAAGACGATTGTCAATGATGTTCGACACGTCCTCACAGTTCCACGAGCGGACGATTGCCTCGGCTTCCTCGTAACTGTCTGCTTCCACACTGAAAAAATCCCGTTCCCAACTTGTAACCTTACGGTCTTGATAAAATTTGTATTTTCCCATATCCTTGTTTTTTTAACTGTTTACTTCTACAATATCCTCGATTCTGCCGTATAGTATCGAGCGTAACGCTGTTTTGTTAATCGCATAATATTCGTGAATACTTCCGTGCTGTTTTACGAAATACCGTTTGAGAACGTCGGAAAAGTCAAAGTGATAACCGCTCAAGGCAATTCCACGTTTGAAATAGATACTTTCCCACACGTTACGGGTAATCCAGTTTTTTTCTTCCCGGTTTAACTTGCCTCCGTTATTCAGGTGTACCCGCAATTTGTAAACCTTGCTGTCTTGTAATGTCGCCAGTTCGGGAATGTCCCATTTGACGAATTTTGCTGCTATCTGTGTCATACGTTTGTTATCGTTTAATCAATGGATAATCACTTCATCACGGTATTCTGAAATTTCCTTGCCGCTTTCAAGGCGGACAACTATGGTATTGCCATAGTCGCCCACGATTGTGCCTTCCGTGTAACCTTTATATGGATTGAGTAGCGTGCAGGATAAGCCGATAATATCGCTGTCTTCTTCGTATTCGTACATAGTGAATGTGTTTTAGGTTACAGCTTGATGTCCCATTTGCCTTGCGAGAATATCCGAAAGCTCACGTATTCGTCCTCTAACTCGTATGTCAGTATGCGGATATAGATTTTGTCTTTGGCATCCAATAAGGCTATTAGTTCGTCGATTTCTTTTTCCGGGTATTCCCAACGGGAAGAAAATTCGGCATCTAATGTGTCGTCATACCGATTGACAAAGCCGTTGAAATTGTCATCCAGAAATGCCTCTATCTTTGCGAGGTCTTGTTTGTTTTCCGTCCTTGCTTGGAAAATGTTTGTTGCGTAGTTTGCCATAACTTTGAATTTTAAATTTTCTTTTTTCCCTCTTGTAGCATACAGCTACTTTCGGGCTTGATTTAATTATGTTGCCTCGAAAGGTGTCATGGCTCTTTATGCAAGGTTTCACGATTAAATACTACCCGTGCGGAGCGAAGGGTGGAGATTTTGTCGTGAATCGTCAGGCTTTGACCTTGCATACAAGAAAGACATGACAAGTACCTTTGCGACACAATTCACATCAGGTAGCCCGAAAGCGGATGTGTGAATACCGGGAAGAAGATCCTACAAAAGGAGAGGTTACTTGTAAAATGGGATTTGCAGCGAAAAGAGAAAAGATGAAGTAGATTCCGTAATTTTTACCGCACGATTAGAATGGGAGAAATTCAGTTTAGTTTAGTACATTAGCCTATATATATGCTAAATCAAAGTAAACTATATTTAGGTAGGCATATTTGCCTGCCTATAAATTTGTGTATGGAAGAAAATACTTACCTTTGTAGAGGTCTCAAAAAATACTTCTTTTTTTCTTTTCGCTGCAACGATTATTCGACGACACGGAATTTATGAATGGGAACTGTAAAATGGAGGCGAAAATGAATTAAGGATGTCGAAAGTAGAAGCAAGTGCAGGAAAAGAAACACAATGAAAATAAAAAAACGGGAAATCGCTAAAATGTACAAATTTGTTCCTGTTTTGTTTCTCAATTAAAAATCCGTGTTTTATAAATATCTTATTTTCAATTTATTAAGCATGTATTTTTTTAGTGTATTCAATTTTTACCAAT
>ERZ1036467.91-NODE-91-length-90438-cov-17.808249_pt1 | contig 90438 bp, 109 predicted proteins | sample MGYA00514231_ERZ1036467 | MGnify/ENA primary metagenome ERZ1036467 (study PRJEB33795, sample SAMN09464919) | human gut metagenome | isolation source: Bloodstream | host: Homo sapiens | place: USA: Stanford, California | collected 2016-07 ...
GCTGTATAGACACAAAAAAGAGGCTGCACATAATCAGGAATTATGACACAGCCCCATGGAAAATTTATTTTCATCCGAAGAAAATTTAGTTTCATGCTAAGGAAACTTTATTTTCCCGGTGAGGAATTTTCTGCTGTGTTGCGGGCCTTTTCCTCTTTCTTCAGCAGTCCTTCCCGCCACCAGCATTGGAATACGGGAACGACAAACATGGTCATCGACTGGATCAACATGCCGCCGAAAGTCGGGATTGCCATCGGGACCATGATGTCGGCTCCCTTTCCGGTCGAGGTGAGGACGGGGAGCAGGGCGATCAGGGTGGTCGCGGTCGTCATGGCTGCGGGGCGTACCCGCTTGAGGCCTGCTGTCACTACGGCTTCGCGTATGTCATGTTTGGTCTGCGGGTTCTTTTCCAGGAAGACATGATGGATGTAGGTTCCCATCAGTACGCCGTCGTCTGTCGCCACTCCGAAGAGGGCGATGAAGCCGACCCATACGGCTACGCTCAGGTTGATGGTGTGCATCTGAAACAAATCCCGCATATTGACTCCCGCCAGGGAAAAGTTCATGAACCAGTCCTGCCCGTACAGCCAGAGCAGAATGAAACCACCGGCAAAAGCCACGAATACACCGGAGAAATGAATCAACGATGCGGTAATGGTCTTGAACTGGAAATACAGAACCAAGAGGACGATCAGCAGGGCCAAGGGAACGACGATCATCAGCCGGGCGGTGGCGCGTTCCTGTTGTTCGTAGTTTCCGGCAAATTTATAGGAGACGCCTTTTGCCAGTTCCAGTTCTCCGTTCCGTATCTTGTCTTCGATCACTTTTGTCGCTTCTTTCACAACGTCCACTTCAGCCTTCCCTTGTTTCTTGTCGAAGATCACGTAGCCGACGAGGAAGGTGTTTTCGCTCTGGATCATCTGGGCTCCCCGCGCATATTCGATATCGGCGAGTTCCTTCAGCGGTATCTGTGCACCGGTAGCCGTCGGGACTAAGAGCATGGACAGCGTTTCCGGGTTGTCACGCAGTTCGCGTGCATAGCGGAGGCGTACGGGAAAACGTTCGCGGCCTTCGACTGTCTTCGTCAGGATCATGCCGCCGACGGCCGCACTTAGGATCTCCTGCAAATCCTCGACATTCACCCCGTAGCGGGCCATGTTATCCCGGTTCAGTTTGATTTCCAGATAGGGAGCGCCGACGGCCCGGTCGTAGAAGACGGACGAGGGGATGACGGATGGGACGTCTTTGAGTGCCTGTTCGATTGCCTTTCCGCTTTGTTCGATTGTTTCGAGATCCGGCCCGTAGATTTTCAATCCCATCGGGGCGCGCATACCGGTCGAGAGCATGACCAGGCGTGCTTCTATCGGTTGCAGTTTCGGAGCGGATGTCAGTCCGGGCAGATGGGTGATGTTGACGATTTGTTGCCATATGTCGTTCGTGTTCTTGATTTCGGGGCGCCACTGCCGGAAATAGTCTCCTTTCCGGTCCGGTATCAGGCTGTCCGCCGGTATCAGCCGGAAACCGTCTGCCGGGTTGTATGTACCTCCGCTTTTCAAGACATATTCGCCTTTTCGGTTCACCTTGAAGCGCTCCCTCTTTCCGTCTTCGTTCAAGATATATTCGGGACGATAGTTGATCGTGTTTTCGAACATCTGGGCGGGTGCTGGGTCGAGGGCCGAATTTACCCGTCCCCATTTGCCGATTGCCGTTTCCACTTCGGGGATAGCTGCCAGGCGCTTGTCCAGAGCTTCGATGTAATCCAGGTTTTGTTCGATGCCTGTATGGGGCATACTGGTTGGCATCAACAGGAACGAACCTTCGTTGAGGCTGGGCATAAACTCTTGTCCGACCCGTTTCCAGATCAGGATACCGAAAAGGATGGTCACGGCAGGCAGCAACATGAACTTCCACCGGTTATCCAGGCACCAGCGAAGAATACGTTCGTAATAGATCACCAGCAGCCAGAGAAGTGAGAGAATGGCGGCGATACATCCCGCAACGAAAAGGAGATTGATGAAAATCCCTTTCTGGGGTCCCATCGGCAACCATTCTTCCGCCAAAAAGTGAGTGGCGACAGCAAGTGCGATGCCGATGTTGATATAGTTGCCGGTTCTCGGCTTTTTCCAACGGTGGGCAAGCAGGTTGTTCAGCCCGACAGCGGTAAGTCCGAGTGCCGGAATGTTTCCGTACAGAACAGATAGAAGGAGGCCTGCGGCTACCAATATGTAGTTGAGTATTTTCCGTATCGGCTTTGAATCGATTCGTACCGAGAATAGTATATAGGATAAGGTCGGCAGCAGGATCAATCCTAATACGAAGGCGGAGGCCAAAGCATAGGTTTTCGTATAGGCGAGGGGAGAGAACATCTTCCCTTCCTGCGCCTCCATCGCAAAGACGGGGAGGAAACTGACGATGGTCGTGATCATTGCCGTTGCGATGGCTCCCGACACTTCACTGACCGCCTTATAAATAAGGTTCACCATCGCTTTTCCTTTGCGAATACCTTTGTTTTCCGGCATCTCCATATACCGGATGATGCTTTCGACAAACACCACTCCGACATCCACCATCACACCGATAGCGATGGCGATACCCGAAAGTGCCACGATATTGGCAGCTATTCCCGTGTAACGCATAATGATGAAAGTGGATAATACGGCTATAGGTAGCATGCTGGCTATCACGACGGAAGCCCGGAGATTGAGAACCAGGACAATGATGACGATGATACAGATCAGGATTTCGTGTGACAACGATGTTTCGAGTGTGCCGATCGTCTCTTTTATCAATCCTGTCCGGTCGTAGAACGGCACTACGGTCACTTTGGAGACGGTCCCGTCCTGCAACGTTTTCTGGGGCAGTCCAGGAGCCATCTCCTTGATTTTATCTTTTACGTTATTGATGACTTCCAGAGGATTGGAGCCATACCGGGCGATAACGACACCTCCGACAGCTTCCACCCCCTCTTTGTCCAGGCCGCCGCGCCGGGTACCCGGACCGATATTCACAAACGCGATATCCGATATGCGTACCGGCACACCGTCGCGAACGGTCACAACGGCCTTTTCCAGATCGGAGACATTTTTAATGTAGCCCAGGCCGCGGATCAGGTATTCGACCTTGTTGATTTCCATTGTCTCGGCGCCGATGTCGAGATTACTTTTCTTGATGGCGCTCATAATGTCCATGACGGAAACATTGAAGGCACGCATGGCTTCCGGATTCAGTTCGACCTGGTACTCTTTCACGAATCCTCCGGCTGACGCCACTTCCGACACGCCTTCGGCGGCCGAAAGACTGTATTTGACATAATAGTCCTGTAGGGTACGCAGTTCTTCCGCGTTCCATCCGCCTGTCGGTTTTCCGGTTGCCGGATCGCGCCCTTCCAGCGTGTACCAGTAAATTTGGCCTAATGCGGTGGCGTCCGGTCCCAATGCTGGCTGCACACCTTCGGGCAGGGTACCGGGAGGTAGTGAATTGAGCTTTTCGAGAATCCGCGAACGGCTCCAGTAGAATTCAATGTTATCATCAAAAATGATATAGATAAAGGACATTCCGAACATCGAGGAGCTACGGATCGATTTGACTCCGGGAATTCCTAAAAGGGATGCCGTCAGCGGATAAGTGATCTGGTCTTGTATGTCTTTGGGTGAACGTCCCATCCATTCGGTGGCAACGATCTGCTGGTTGTCGCCGATATCGGGAATCGCGTCTACTGGGATCGGATTACGGGGGATGATCCCGCCATGCCAGTTAAACGGGGAAGTCGAGAGGCCCCATATGACCACCAGCACTAAGATCAGTATTGTTATCACCCTGTTCTCAAGGAAATAACGAATTATTTTATTTAGCATAAGAAGTATATATTTATTGATAATAGATCGTGGCGGTGTGCCGAAACTACCTTGTTCCCATGAGGGAACAGGTACATTTTGATACACTGCGATTACCTCTGGTACACACAGAGGAAACAGAATTTTTTCTTTTTTTGTTGTCTGGGATGAAGACAAAAGAGCGGTCCGCCCTTCTATATAAAGGGTGAAAGGGCCTGCGAGGGTCTGCTATCTGCTAAATAAGGAAGGTACAATGACGGATGAGCCGGTCTGTCCCGCTCCATTCGGATGGAGTGTCGGCATATGCGGGAAGGGTGGTTCCTTGTTCCGTCTCCGTCAGGTTATATAGATCCCTCAAATCAAACAGAAGGGCGATTGCCACCGGTACATGTTTGATCACTTGCAACTGGTCGACATTCTGGTCGTCCGATATCTTTATAAACTGTGTTTCGGTAGAGCAGCAGGACTTGTGAGTATGCTTGGCTCCGCAAGTATTGCAGGTTTCGTCTTGCCACATGTTTACTTCGACCAGCTTACCCATGCAGTGGTGAAGTGTCAATGTTATACCGGAAGACAATCCGATATATAGCAACGCGAATATGACAATCAAAAACCTTTTCATTTGTAATTGCAAATATAAGAAGTGTCCGGCAGAACGGAAAGCAAAAAAAATGATAAACATGTTCAAAATACTTATATCGGGGGAGAAGTGTCGGTTACGGGTGAAAAGCGAAAGAGGTCATAAATCCCCGGTTATTGGATAATTTGTTAGCTATTTCATTTTTAGTCCGATAGTTTTTAGCATACGATTTAATTTATTGTATCAAAGAGCGGAATACTAACATTTTCTTTAAATAAAATGGAAAGTTTAGCTATTGTGCTATAATTACTTTTCGTATCTTCACCGAAAAATAAATTTTGGTTCTACGTTTTTTTAATTATTAAGTTGCTGGAAATATGGTAATAGCTTATTTAAGAGTAGGAACTTCAAACAAAGAACTTCTGGAAGAACAGAAAAATGAGATTAAACGCTATGCTTCGGATCATGATATGAACGTCGATAAGTGGGTTACGGATGTCACTGTCGGCAAAAAGGAAGATGAACGTAATCTTGCGATGGTACTGGATCGTATGCAAAAAGGCGATAGTCTGGTCTTGTCGGATATTTCCCGTTTGGGACGAACTTTGTCGGAAGTAATGGAGATTATGGGGCGGTGCATGGAAAAAGGCGTTCAGATCTATAGTATAAGGGATCGGTATATCCTGGACCAGGCATTGAACTTGCCGGTTATGGGAAACGTGTTCAAGCTGGTGACGGAGATCGAACACAGCTTGATGTCTACCCGTACCAAAGAGGCCTTGAATCATAAAAAGAGTACGGGAGGTCCATTAGGCCGTCCGAAAGGATCGGCAGCAAAACAGTCTTTCCTGGATGCGAATAGAGAAGAGGTGATCAGCATGCTCGAACGTGGGGACACCGTTTTCGAGATTTGTAAACGTTTTAATGTTTCCAGAAATACCTATTATATGTTTAAGCGGAACTACGGGCTCTAAAACCAGTCCTTTTTCCGCATGTATAGCCAGGTCGAGATTGCTGTCAGCAGCATGAGTGACCAGGCTATGCCATATCCATATTGCCAGTCCAATTCCGGCATCATCTTGAAGTTCATTCCCCATATACCGGCTAGGAATGTGAGTGGGATGAAGATTGTGGAGACGATTGTCAGGCGTTTCATGATCGCATTCATGCGTAGATCGTTATTGGATATGTATAGATCGACCAGGGAGGATATGATTTCCCGGCAACTCTCGGTTGTCTGGATGATGAACTGCAACTGGTCGGATAAATCGTTATAGATGGGACGGATGTCGGGACTTATGATCCCATTCTCGGTGCGCAGCAGTTTGGCAAATTGTTCTTTCAGCGGTTGGCTGTTCTTGCGGATAACCATATATTCTTTCCGGCGTTGCTGGATAAGCAGTCCCATATTGCCCTGGTCGTTTTTGATATCGAGCAGGGTTTCTTCTATATCTTCAAGCATTTCTTCCACTTTGGATGCTGATTCCACTAAATTGGCAATAATCGTATTCAAAAGGAATGCCAGAAGCAGTCCGCTGTTTTTACGACGGATGTTCAGCATGTTGGATTCGATGGCTTTGTAGGCGTTTTCGAAGACCGGATTGTTGCTTTCCGTGAAACTGATCACCACATTTCCTGTGATCAGGATGCTGATATGTTCGGAGTTGATCTCCATATTGGTGTCGTAATAGGAAGAATTGAGTACGATAAGCATATGTTTGTCGTACTCTTCTATCTTGACTACGTGTTGGGGAGTCAGAATGTCTTTGGCATCCAGGTTGTGCATCCCGAATTCGTTGACGATACGCGTGACCGCTTCCGAATCAGTCAGGCCGCTAACCTGGAACCAATTGATGCTGTTCTCGTCGACAAATTTTTTGAATGACGTTTCATTTGTCTTGATCTCCCGTGTGTGCAGGATATCGGCATTGTATTGTGTGAGGCTGATCCGAGTGACGGTATCATGTTCGCCGGCATAGAAATACCGGTCGGCAAGATGCCGGTTCGAAATATGCTTGCGCTTATGTGGATGTACATATTCTCTTCGCCTCATATCTGTTTGTCTTTATTCGAGTTCCACAACCGTAATGCCGGCACCTCCGAATTGTACATGTTCGTCGTGATACTGGCGCACGCCCGGAACAGTGTGCAGGTAATCGCGTATCAGCTGCCGAAGTATGCCTGTCCCTGTCCCGTGCAGGATACGGATGCGAGTGGCACCAACCTGTATGGCATCGTCCACAAAGTAAGTAACGGCCTGTAAGGCTTCGTCCCCTCTCATACCTCTAACATCTATCTCCTGCTTGAAGTTCAATTTCTTTTCATGCATATCGTCCGCTGTCTGGACACTGACAAAAGTACTTTTTTGGATCTCTTTCTTGATTTGTCCTTTGCTGACCTTCTCCAGTTGTTCCAACTTGACTGTGCTCTTGATCATGCCGAATGCTACAACTGCCTGCTTTCCTTGAACTTCCATAACGGTTCCGGCAGAGACTTGTCCTTTGAGGCGGACGTTGTCGCCAGCTTCTATGACATCACGGTTAAAGACCTGCTTGGAGGCCGGCGCGTTTTGTTTCTGCTTTTTACGTTCTTTGCGTTCCTGTAATTTTGCCATTTTGCGGGCGATCTTGTCGTCCTCTTCTTCGGCTGCTATCACAGAGGCTTTGAATTCTTCCAAGGCTTTGCGGGCGAGCTTGGTCTGTTCCTTTTCCGCCTGTGCCTCTTTGATTTCGCGGATCGTGTTTTCGATCTTTGCGTTGGCTTCGGAAAGGATACGCTGTGCCTCTTCCTTGGCGTTACGCATGATCTCTTTCCGTTGTTTGTTTACGGCTTCCAAATCCTGCTCGTAGCGGGCGGTAATATCTTCCAGCTTCTTTTCTTGTTGGCGGATATTCTGTCGCTTGCTTTCCCAATAGCGTTTGTCACGAACGATATCCTGTAGATATTTATCCATATTGATATAGTCGGAGCCGACATTAGCGGACGCATCCGCAATGACATCTTCCGGCAGGCCGATCTTCCGGGCGATCTCGACGGCGAAAGAACTTCCCGGATTACCGATCGACAGCTTAAAGAGCGGTTGCATCAGGTGGCGGTCATAGAGCATGGCGCCGTTAACGATCCCTTCCGTGTCTTCAGCGAAATGCTTCAAGTTCTGGTAGTGGGTCGTGATAACGCCGTAGCTGTGATTCCGGTTGAAACGGTCCAACAGGGCTTCGGCAATCGCACCTCCGATCTGGGGTTCCGTTCCGCTACCGAACTCATCGATCAGGATTAAAGTCTTACTGTTGCAGTTCTTGACGAAAAACTTCATGTTTGTCAGGTGTGAACTGTAGGTACTCAGGTCATTTTCGATACTTTGTTCATCTCCGATATCGATAAACAGGTTTTCGAATAATCCCGTCTTCGAGCTTTCATATACGGGGATCAACAGACCGCATTGCAGCATATATTGCAGCAATCCGACCGTTTTCAGGCAGACGGATTTACCACCCGCATTCGGACCGGAGATAATCAGCAGACGCTTTTTCTCTTCCAGAAGAATATCCAAAGGGACGATCTGCTTGTTCTGTTTCTGCAACGAAAGGAAGAGTAGGGGATGTGCGGCGCGTATCCAGTCAATTTGTTGTTTGTCCTCGACAACCGGCTTGATTCCGTTTACCTGCTCGGCAAACAATGCTTTGGCACGGATGAAATCGATCTCGGCCAGGAACTCGTAAGATTGTAGGATGTCGGGTACTAACGGACGGATGAAGTTTGTAAATTCCGTCAGGATCTTCATGATCTCCCGTCGTTCGTCACCTTCCAGTTCGCGGATGCGGTTGTTTGCCTCCACAACGACTTCCGGTTCGATGAAAACGGTTTTGCCACTGGCTGATTCATCGTGCACGATTCCTTTGATCTTTCGTTTGAAGGCCGGAGCGACCGGGATCATCAGGCGCCCGTCGCGCATAGTGGGAGTAATATCCTTATCTACTACACCTTCCGATTGGGCGGCTCGTAATATCGACTGCAAGCTACGGGAGATACCGCTCATGGTGGCCGTGATCTCTTTTCGTGTCTGTGCCAGTGTAGGAGAGGCATTGTCTTTCACTCGTCCGAATTTATCGAGGATTGCATCGATCTTCCCGATCAGTTGCGGGAATACCAGGATATCGCCGGCAAGGGCGGTCAATGCCGGATACTTGATTTCTTCTTTCTCTTCCAAGGAAGGGCGGAAGAAACGGATAATGTCGTTGATTGTCTGGAGCGAACGTTTCAGATCGAATAGTTCTTTTTCATCCAGCCAGGTTCCTTCAGGACGTATCCGCTTCAACGAATAACGTACATCGAAAAAATAACTGGCGGGAAACTCGTCTTCTCCATGCAGGATGCGGACAAATTCGTCGGTCTGTTCCAGACGTCGGGTTACGGTTTGATAATCGGCAGAGAACCCCATCTCTGCTACCCGCTCTTCTCCGAGCGGGCTTAAACATTTTTCTGAAATTAAACGGCGGACTTTATCGAAGCCCGTTTTCTGTTCGAAATTTTGCGGGTATATCACGTTCTTGTAAATGCTTTATTTAACTTCGACCGTCACAGACCGGCGAATGGTCGGGCGGACGATGATTTCCATTTTGTTTTTCCCCCTTTTGATATCGAACGTACAGGTGTTGTTGCCGGATGGGTTGATATACGGGGCGTAATAATATAAATATGAGTAGGCAGCCTTGTTGCCGGATTTCTGGATCGCATCGGCTACCTGCGGGTATTTGAATGTATCCCAGAACATACAACGTCTGAAACCGTTGGCATCCGTAAACTGGGTTTTCGGATCGCGGTATTTCATCGTGTTGGTAATAAATCCTTTGTAAGCGGCGGAGAACTCTTCTGCCGTGTGATTCATTTTCTGGTCGTTGATTTTCTCTACAATATCACGGGGACGTAATCCGGCTGCATAGGCAGGTGAGTTTTTATCGACGTCGGCGATCTGTTCCATACGGTCGATATCGTAACTCAGCCCCGTGTAGTTGTAGGTTTTCTGATTGACCTTGAACGGCACGTTACGCTGATATTTGACGTACGGATATTGCATGCACATCAATGGTGCATGGATACGGGCATATTCATCCAGGCGGTATGAGTCTTCCAGCAGCTCGTTTGCTTCGCATTCCCACAGGATGCGGCCTGGTACGTCACGTTGGTCGATCAGGCGGAAACCGAACTGGAGCAGGTACTCCGCTTCCGCTTCTGCAGACATCGAGTTCAGGAACGGAAATGTCTCCATCTTGCTGTGATTGAAGTTATAGCGATAGATCGGCTCTTTTTCGACCAGGATCTTGTTCGCTCCTTTATAGTTCGGATTCTTATCGAAGAAATAGAAGGTCTGTACTATGATGTCGGGACGGTCTGTGTCGACTGTCATTCCTTTCTTAGTCAACTCCTTTTCGATGCTTTCGTTGATGGCCGTTTCCAGTTTGCTGTTATTCTCGTCTATGGCAGAGAAGGCAAAAGTCTTGAACTTTCCGAAATCTACAGGGTCGGCTGTCACGGTTGTCTTGAACGGACAGACAAATTCCCTTTCGCTGGTCGTTTCGAGGCTGTACATCGAAAAAGCGGTGGCCAGTTGTTCTTCGGTAATCGCATTCCCTTTTTTGCATTCTTTTTTGACAAGCACCTGCTTAGCCGGGGTTGCCAAATTGCCGATCGTCAGCAATACTTCGTTTTTCCCGGCGGGATTCAGCATTTCACCGATCTCTTCGGGCGAAATATCTGTTGTTTGCACGCCGTCGATAGCAATAATGAGATCGTTGGTTTTAATACCTGCAAGTTCTGCTGGCGAATAAGGGATGACACTGGTAATAACCGGTTTGCTTTTCCCCCAGTGGTCACTTTGACTGATATCGTATGTAATTCCTAATCGGCAGATATTCCGGTTTTGGGCAAAACCGGTAAGAAATGCAAATAGCAGTAAAACTGACAAAATCGCTCTCTTCATAATTAATTTCTTATTGTTTTATTAATCCTATATTTTTGTGCTATGACAATAAATCATCTTTTACTACACAAAGGTAAAGATATTTTCGTTCTATAAGAACAGTTGGCAGTATATTTGATGTTATATTGGTGATTGATATCGACAAGAATGGTGCCGACAGGCAGGTCACATGAGTGATATAGGTTTGATATCTTATTGACAATTAGATAGTAATGAAAATATATAATTGATTATGAACAAGATGAATTTTAATAGTAAGAAGGAAACAGCTGACAAAAAAGAACGCCAGGGTGCTGATGACGCGACAAAATTGCAGGATGAACAGGTAAATGCGGCAGAAGAAAATGCCGCATCTGACAATGTGACGGATGAAGGTCTGGAGCAGAAGGAGCTGGAAGAACTTAAGAAGAAATATGACGAACTGAATGATTCCCACCTGCGCCTGATGGCTGAGTTCGATAACTACCGTAAACGTACATTGCGCGAAAAGTCCGAGCTGATCAAGAACGGTGGCGAAAGTGCTTTGACTCACCTGCTCCCTGTTGTCGACGATTTCGAACGTGCTTTGCAGAATATCCGTTCGGCTGAAGATATAAAGGCTGTTACGGAGGGAGTGGAACTTATCTATTCGAAATTCATGTCTTACCTGTCTCATCAGAATGTAAAACCGATCGAAACTGTCGGTGAACCGTTCGATGCTGAAACGTCTGAAGCAGTCGCCATGATTCCTGCACCGGAACCCGATATGAAGGGCAAGGTTCTGGATTGTGTGCAGACCGGTTATACTTTGAACGATAAGGTGATTCGCCATGCTAAAGTTGTAGTAGGCGAATAATACGACAGGATAATGAGCAAATAACAACAGACAGATACGAAGATGGCTAAAAGAGATTATTATGAAGTGCTGGGCGTCGAGAAGACTGCCTCGGTAGAAGAAATAAAGAAAGCTTACCGTAAAAAGGCGATTCAGTACCACCCTGACAAGAATCCGGGTGATAAGCAGGCTGAAGAAAACTTTAAGGAGGCTGCTGAAGCGTACGACGTATTGAGTGATCCTCAGAAGCGTCAGCGTTATGATCAGTTCGGTCATGCCGGAGTAGGAGGTGCTTCGCAGGGCGGTGGCTTTGGCGGAGGAATGTCTATGGATGATATTTTCTCTCAGTTTGGAGACATCTTTGGCGGACATTTCGGTGGCTTTGGCGGGTTCAGCGGCTTTGGTGGCGGTTCACGTGGCGGTCGCCGGGTGAATCGTGGTTCGGATTTGCGTGTGAAAGTAAAGTTGAACCTGAAAGAGATCGCGACCGGAGTTGAAAAGAAGATCAAGGTTAAGAAATATGTGACCTGTTCGAAATGCCACGGCAGTGGGGCGGAGGACGATCACAGTTCCAAGACTTGTGAAACCTGTCATGGCAGCGGTGTTGTCACCCGTGTGGCCAATACGATCTTAGGACAGATGCAGACACAGACAACCTGTCCAACCTGTGGAGGCGAAGGGAAGATTATCACCAAGAAATGTAGCGAATGTAACGGTGAAGGAATCGTGCGTGACGACGAGGTGATCACGATCAATATTCCGGCCGGTGTGGCGGAAGGCATGCAGCTTTCCATGAGTGGAAAGGGGAATGCAGCCCGTCATGGGGGGATTAACGGCGATCTGCTGATCCTAGTCGAAGAAGAACCGCATCCGGAACTGATACGTGACGAGAACGACATTCTGTATAACCTGTTGCTGAGTGTGCCCCAGGCTGCTCTGGGCGGCACGGTTGAAGTTCCGACCATCGACGGCAAAGCAAAAGTTAAGATCGAACCGGGGACCCAGCCGGGTAAAGTGCTCCGTTTGCGGAACAAAGGGCTACCGTCTATCAATAGTTATGGAACAGGAGACCTGCTCGTAAACGTAAGTGTTTATATTCCGGAAACGTTATCCGCATCAGAGAAGGATATCATGAACGGCCTGGAGAATTCTCCCAATTTCCAACCGAAGAAATCTGTCAAGGAGAAGATTTTCGATAAGTTCAGACATATGTTCGATTAACGTTTGTGAAGTTTGGTAAAAAAGGCGGTGTGTCAAAATCTTCTTGTCCCCGCACTTGATGCGGGGCCGCAAAAGGACAGACCTTATCAATCAGACTTTTATAGGGCCGGTTTTTAATACGATCCCGCGTCAAGCGCGGGAACAGGATAGTTTCGACACACCTCCTTTTTTATTAAATGGTTTGACAATGAAAGGATCAGAACAGGAAACCCAGTGAGAAACTCATTATGTTTGTCCGTTTCTCAATGTTGAGAGTCCCTTTCTGGTTGGCTTCGGTCTTACCTATCTCACGGAAATCGGAGGCAACTTCATTCAAGCCGAATTCATAGCTGAAGTCAAGGAACAGACGCCAAATGCTGACTCCCAGTCCGGCGGCGATACCGATACCGAAAGGCGTGTTATCGTCTTCAAACTCGCGGGGCCTGTCTGTCATATCTGTGCTGTAGTGAGTTTTGTAATTGTATTTGATATTGGGGCCGAACATCATGCTTAATGCGTATGGACCCTCTTTTACCAGATAATAACCTACCATTACCGGGACTTCTAGCGTGGCGGACTTATAGGTAATCCGGTTCTTGCCGATAGGCATTGGGGTGTTTGTTCCGTCAGGCAGGCTGCTTTCTGTCTGTGGTATGTTGAAACGTATGTCACCTTCCGTATATTGCCATGCCAAGCTGGGCTGGATATAGAAACGATCGATATTGACCCGCGCAAACGCGGCTGCCTGGTAACCTACCTTATATTGCAGACGTATGTCTTCCATTTCCTGATTGTCGATCGTCAACGCTTTGACAATCGGAAACGCGGCATTGACTCCGACTTTTCCTCCCCAGTTGAATGTCTTATCTTCGATCTTAATAAACTTTTGGGCGTTGGCCGGGAAGTAGAATGGAAGTATCAGCAATATAAGGTAAATTTTCTTCATGACTATTTCTTCTTTCTGACCGACCAGCCGAACTTACCGACAAAGTCGCCCAATCCATAATATTTGCCATGCGAATAAGCCAGCAGGTCGGCACGCTGCATATCGAAAGCGCCTGTTTCCGGGTCCAGATATTGGTCGTCGGCCTGCACGTTCACCACATCGGCGATAAACATGTCATGGCTACCTAAGGCCATCACTTCTTTTATCCGGCATTCGATGCAGAGCGGACATTCTTCGATGATCGGGGCACTTACGACCGAGGCTTTCCCCGGCGTCAACTTCATCTCCTCGAATTTGGCATGGTCTTTTCCTGAGTTGACACCGCACCAGTCGGTTGCATAAGCCAATCGGCGGGTTGTCAGGTTAATCACAAATTCCATGTTCTTTTTGAGGATCGGATAGGAGTGGCGCTCCGGACGGACGGATATATAACACATCGGCGGGTTGGTACATATCGTACCCACCCATGCGACAGTTATAATATTGTATTCTGAAGGCTCAGAACCGCAACTAACCATTACCGCAGGCAGCGGATAGATCATCGTGCCGGGCTTCCAGTCGTGTTTCATAGCAATTGCCGATTGTTAATTATTTAACGATGATGTCTTCTTTATTGATCTTGCGTTCGCAATAATGGCATCTGATCGTACCTTTCTCTTTGTCTATTACATCAAAACGAGTCGGCATCGGTTCATTATTGGTAATACATTTCGGATTGTTGCATTTTACGAGCCCAACCAATTCGTCCGGTAAGGTAACGGTCTTTTTCTCCACCACTTCGTAATCGCGGATAATGTTCAGGATCACGTTCGGGGCGATCAGGGCGATCCGGTTGATCTCTTCGTCACAGAAGAATTTGTCGGAGATCTTGATCACGCCTTTGCAACCCATTTTATTGCTATGGAAATTGTTTCCGATCGTAATCGTATTGTTCATGTTTTCCAGTCCCAGTAATTTGGCTACTTTAAACAACTGGCTGGGGGGGATATGATCGATGGCAGTGCCGTTTTCCAAAGCGGCTACCTGCAATTCTTTTTTCTTTTCTGCTGACATAACTTTTTGTTAATTATCAATTGTCAATTTGGATATTTAAGACTTCACAGATGATGGCTTGGCGGGCGAACAGGCCGTTGCGTGCCTGCTGGATATAATAGGCTTTCGGATTATCATCCACATCATAAGCGATTTCGTTAACGCGAGGCAGCGGATGCAGGATACGCAGGTTCTCACGGCTGTTTTTCAGCATGTCATTCTTCAGGATATACACATTCTTCACACGTTCGTATTCTTCGAGATCGGTGAAACGTTCGCGTTGTACACGGGTCATGTACAGAATATCCGTCTGGTTGATGATGTCTTCCGTAAATTCGGTATATTCGTTGTATTTGATACCATGTTTGTCGCAGAAGTTTTTCTGTTCGTCCGGCATACGGAGTTCGTTCGGTGCGATGAAGTTGAATGTCGGATTGAAATGAGACATACCCACTATCAGAGAGTGTACGGTACGTCCGTATTTCAGGTCGCCTACCATCGTGATGTTGAGATCGGTCAGTTTGCCTTGTGTCTTTTGGATGGAATAAAGGTCCAGCATTGTCTGGGAAGGATGCTGGTTTGCTCCGTCGCCGGCATTGATGATAGGTACGTCCGTGACTTCCGAAGCATAACGGGCGGCGCCTTCCAGATGGTGGCGCATAATGATAAGATCGACGTAGTTGCTTACCATCAGGATGGTATCTTTCAGTGTTTCGCCTTTGGAGGAACTGGTCGTGGAAGCGTCGGAGAAACCGATCACACGGCCACCCAACCGGTTTACCGCAGTCTCGAAGCTCAGGCGTGTACGGGTGGAGGGTTCGAAGAACAAGGTCGCTGCGACTTTGCCTTCCAGCACCTTACGGTTCGGATTTGCTTCAAACTTCCTGGCGTTATCCAGAATACGAAGAATGTCCTCTTTGGAACATTGATCGATAGAAACTAAACTTTTACTCTTCATTTATATGTTGTAATATATTTATTATCTGATATTTATATATTTATGAATTGACTTCTGTAAAATATTTGTAAAAAAGTTAGTCGTTTATTCATAGATATAACGTTTCTCGTTTGGCAAAGATAGTTTTTTTCTATACGCTGTCGCACGGCATGACTAAAAAAATATGCCGGGATTTTATTGCTACGAATTAAGAATAGCTGTGATTGTTTCTGGTTATTCATAAGCTTTCCCTATTCTTTTGCCAACAACAGCTCCTTGTTCAAACTTCGAGTTTTTTATATCGACGATCAATACTCCTTTTAGTCCAGATACACCTTCTTTTTTAGCTTCTTCAAGAAATTGTGAAGCAAGCATGTCATACCCTGAATCCGAATCTGCGTCAATAGCAATCACTAAATAGCCGTTATCGGTAACAGTTGCTTTTTCACAGGTGAATCCTGTGATGGTGTTGATATATTTATCTGCGCCTGTTATTTCTGTTTTGCCACCTCCGCAGGAGAAGGTGATTATAATTATCATTAAAAATAAAATTTTCTTCATGCTATTTATGATTTAGTTTATTATCTTTTCCTGGAAGGAGCCCTTCTTGTATGTGGCCTAACATAAGTCCCATCTTTCCGATAATAGCCTTTTACTTGGACAGTTCCACCTGTTGATTTTGACTTATACTTATATTTTGACTTATTAAGCGTATAATTAAAGCGTGAATATTTATACGTAGATGTTTCAGAGTCAAATTCCCAATCAGATAAAGAACGAATTTTCTTTTCTGATAGGAATTTTGTTTTATATACATAACCTCTTTTGTTACCGTATTTAGCTTTTCTGTACTTCTTGTATTTCCCTGTTGAAATTAAACTTTTGCCAACAGGTATTTCTATATAAGTTGAGTGAGTATCTGGCGATGTGTATAATTTTACAGGGCCTGCGGTTTCACATAAAAAGTAATTGGTGGTACAACTGCCGAATATTAGTATGGAAAATAGTAGTATTAATAATTTCTTCATATCTTTATATTTAGTTTGTTCTTCAATTTGTTGAATTTGTCATAGCCATTTCTTAACTCCGCCATGATGCGAGCATGTTCCCCGTCTACTTCTACTGAAGCTATATGTACCATCTCTACATAATGCTGTTGCGCCAGCAGGAGCAGAACTGTACTTGGTAGGTGATTGCACTTTTTCTCCTTTTGAGTTGGTGTAATATTTTATCTGTCTTTTGATCTTCACATCAAGTGAAGGCTTTTCTTTTGACAGGTATTTTGTAGAAACATATCCAACTGTTCCATTATATTGAACTGGTATCCATTTGCAATCACAATCTTCCGCAATGGTAACAGGAGTACCTTTGGGAATTACCATTAATACCTCAGACTGCGCATTTGCATCGTAACGCATGTTTAGGTTCGTTGTGGTATATTTTGTTATATCTTGGGCGTTTAAGGTAAACGCAAAGATGATTTGTATTAGAAATAGTATGAGTTTGTTCATCTTGGTTTAATAATGTTTTTTGTGATTTATACAAAAATAAAAGAATCTATCCCTTGTGTTATATAAGTTCTTTTATTTTTTCTTTTTCACTCCATAAGACTATTTCAAATTGAGTTTTTCCTCCCATAAACTCTAAATAAGGTGCAATTTTATCAATTTTATAACCGGATGCCATATTATTTATTAAAGCAATTTTCTTGTCTATAAAATCTGTCATGCCTGATTTGTCAATAATTTCAAAATTCATATTGGTTTTACCAATGCTGTTGATAAAATTGTAATCTGTTGTTCCTGTTATATAATTGATTAAAGATAGCCTATCATTATTTCTTATTACAGCATTGAATTTGACTCTACTGTATTTTTCATGAATAGACTGCCCAAATTTAACTTGATCTTTGTTTTTGAAAGAAGCTATAAAATTGTCTGCGTTTCTTCTGAATCGTTTGATACTATCTTTCTCTTTTTTAGATTCAAACTGAATAAATGAAGAGCTTATTATTATGGAAATGAAATTAGATACCTCATAAACTAAATTAGGTATTAGTAATTGGTTGTTTGTTTTTTTATAATAAAATATTCTCTCTTTTGCTTCAAGTGTAGATATGCTGTACTGCGTAAGATAGTATTCATACAATCTATTAAAATGATCATCTTCCAAATCAATCAAATCATTATAATATTTTTCGGAGATCCATCCTCCATCAGTTATGATAAACTCATTTTCTCTTTGTGTAAGAAATACAGAAACAAAACTGTCGTTTGTTGTAGAGCAAGGCGTAATAATCTCAACGGTATCGCCTCTTTCTCTAAAGCTCCAAAGTCGACTATATACTTCTACAATATTTTTTAATATATCTGTTTCCATTATTTATTAAAAGTTTATTCCACTTAATGGATCATTTTCACTTTCGTAAACAAGAGGTAGGGTCCCTGGTGATAGACTGACTATTTGAGGTATATCTGTATTGTTGTACATAGTGTTAGATTCCATACAAAAATGAGCAATACACAAAGATACATCTTCTAACGCTTTTACCTGTCGAGGATCGTTTAAAATTTCTGTTTTGTATGCAATTTCTTCGCCTGTTTGTGTGAATTTATGAAAATGAGGCGTTGATACTTGTTGTTGGTCAATAGGAATGTCAAGGTTTGAATTACGATGCCATGTCCCTGCAGAATCATATCGAAAGAAGTAACAGTTATCAAATGATGGGCATTTAAGCTTAAATTTGAAATCTGTTGGATCATCTTCTTTTATTTGTACCATAAATTCTAACTCTTCTTTTAAGGCTTCATGCTTTGCTGGGACTGTTTTTTCTTTGATTGTTTTATGGTTACTTCTTATTTGATCAACAATAATTGGAGAAATCAGAATATTTTTATCTCCCTCTATGAGTTTTTTATATGTATCATAATGGGATTTTATATTATTATTTATTTTTTTCTTTGCCATCTATTTTTGAATATTAAGTGTTTGTTTATATAGATTCCAGGTATACTGCTTGAATTTCATAATATTATCCCTAAGTTACATTTGCGTCCTTGCCAACTTTCCCACAATCTTATATAAGTGAAGTACATCGTTGTCAATGTCAATCTCCATATCTGGATATTTCCGTTTACCATCTGGATTTGTTGTATTGTTATAAGAAGACAAGATTGTTTTTCTGTGTTCATAGTCTATATGGATCATTTTAAGCAACCTGTCTTCCTTGGTGATTATTACGTATGGTTGGCCGTTGTCGATGTTTCGTTTATCTTTTATTTCACGAACGAAAATAGTGTCACCCGACATATACATATCATACATAGAATCACCGTACACAGTTATGCCATAACATCCAGTGAACTCTGGAATATTCACATATCCTATAACTTTGTTTTCTTCACCGTCAAAGCCGATACCTTGGCCGGCACATACGCGTATGTCGAGAATTTTAATGTTGTTTTCTGTCCGAGGTGAATCTGTAATATCATAAGTCGTATTCAACATTTTTCCTATTCCAGTTACGAGCCAATTTATATTTAAATCGGGGCAGGCAATAGCAATTTTTTCTATGGAGTCGGCATTAAATCCAGTTTTTTTAGCAATGGCTCCACGTGATAGACCTGCTGATTCTTCAAAGGCGGTTTGTCCCATTCCTTTAAACTTTAAATATTCAACGAATCTTTCTTTTGTTGTCATTTTTATTGTGCTTACTGATATATATCAGTATATTTGTGTCTGTATCAAGTTGCGGATGATACCGACTAAATTGTTTAACTGTTCCCGTAAGGGATTATATAGGCGACTTACTCAAACCGCAACTTTGGGGTTGTCGTCTTTGCTTTATCACTATGGATGACAATAATAAACTTCCGTATCAACAGGCTACCAAAGAGTCTATTCTGAATTTAGCAATTGAACGCTATAAATCAGATGTACAAATTCAATGTGATATTTGGAATAGACGCAATGTTAACGCTTCTTTTCCATGTCATTTGAACCATCTACTTCAATATTCGGGATTAAAACTGTTATCTCCCGAAGAGTATAAGAAAGTCCAAGATGAGATAATTGAAAGCTTACATAAATTACTTTGATTGCTTAGGCATAATACCTAATCGTGCAATTCTCGAAACTAATTCTTCATATCCTATAATTTTATCTGTATCTTTTACTTTTGTGAGCAACATAAGTATTCTATTTTTCCCACTCTCTAAAACCTTGATATCTTCTGGAACAACAATCATCTCCAAAAGCACCTTAACTATTGTATTACAAGTCTCAATTTCTCCGATATTCGAAAAGTGGTATAATGAGCTTATTCTGTAATCTAAAAATCGATACTCAACTCCTAAAGGATCAGACTTAAGTAAAATGTAATAATAAAAATCAGAAATAGCATTGGTTGTTAAAGCGTTATTTCTTTCCGTGCTTATGAGTGCCGCGGTCTTAGCTTCTTCTAATTCCTTGCTTTTCTTATTTATATCTATAAATGTATATATCTGCCATCCTATTAGAATTGTCACTAACAATGATAATACTCCTACTATCACTCCTTGGTAATCAAATCCCAATTCTGCTTTATGCGGACAAGCTACACATATTGCAACTAAACTAATAAGTACAGCTACAGAACTTAATAATAACGCCCAACTCTCTTTCTTCATAACCACTCTATATAATGTACGCAAGAATACAGAAAGGTTAAATAATGTTTATATACTGAATAAATACAGTAAAAGATTTTATTTACTGAAATATGGTAGTATATTTGCATCATCAATCAATCACGAAAGCAAAGGTAAGCGATCGTGTTGAGTTAAGCAATAGTACGAACATATTAAAATGTATGTTGCTGAATAGTTCTTTGAAATGATGATGCAAATTTTAAACTATATGGATTATGAAGGAGGTATATATCTAAAAGATACCATGTCAGTAGTTTTTAGTAGACTACTGACATGGTCCGGTTTTGTGATAATTTACTCTAAATGCATACTACCAGCAGCAATAGCATTTAACATCCATGTATTCTGATGCGGAACAATATAATTTCTTAATGCTTCTTCTGCATCCTTAGTGATTTGTGAAATAAACGGGGTTCCCGTTGACGAAGTGTCTGCTTCTTCCAGCCTCAATCTTACGGATGCGTCAATCAGGTGGTAAGTTTGTATCTTTTCAATTCCTCTTGTTACGCTATTGGTACAGAAAGAAACGAACTTGTATAGATCGGTTATGGAACATACACCGTCCCCGTCTATGTCTTGTGGATTTTCAAGCCATTGGAACAGAGCGACAACCGATATGTTTGCTACCCATCTGAATCCATTCAACATATAACTCAGACTTGCGTCTATATCTGTTGCACCTATGTACACGATATTCTTGTTTTTGTCTCGGACGTCTAAAAAATTGAAGATACCGGCATAACACTGACCTAAAAACACGAGAATGTTTTTCGCGTATTTGTTGTTCTTCAGTGCCTGATTGAGGGAGAAGGGTTTAATTGGAGTTGTAGAATCTATACCGCTAATGGAACCGTGGCAACAAGAAATGACAAACAAATTCTCGCAATCTGCGTTTTCAATCACAAATTCAAAACTTGAAGACGTGGAAAAGAGCACGTTTGACATATTGTTACATTTTGCTACCAATGTTTCTTTTGTTGCATCTGTAACAACTGTAATATCTTCGTCTGCCACGCCTTGATTTTTCAATATTGCGACACCGTAATTCACATCGTACAGGAACCTGTCTTCGAGGTGCCCGCTGGAAGTAGCGATAAATATGAATTTTGAACCTTCGCTTATTTTCATATTGACGGCATATTTACAGTTGGTGCAGCCGGGATTCCCGAGAATGTGATTTTGTTCAAATATTCGAGTACTTCGTCTTTGGGTACTGGTGAGAGCACATTTCCATCCTTGTCCAAGAGAAACTCGTTTTTATCTGTCGCCAATGCGTATATTGCATTTGGGTTGGACTTGCAATGAATATCATATAAGAACCATAGTCCCATATTCACCACATCTTTTATAAGTCCGGATATTTGCGGCAATTCGGATGCCGGTATTATTCTGTCACCCATACTAATATGTATTTAGATGTTTCTTCAAAGTTAGCACTTTTTATATATAGTATAACATCTGACAAGGCTATATGTTACCATTAGGCTCATTTCCTTGAAAGGTTCTCGATCGTCCTCTGCTGACTCTCAATAATAGAAAGCAAACGTTCGGATGTGATGGGGGCTGGCTCTTCTTTCGGTAAGGATGATTTCAGCATTTCGCCTTTACCAGTAATAAGCCACTCGGCAGAAACGTTTGATTTCTCTATAATAGCTGCAAGAACTTCAAATGAAGGTTTGCTCATTCTGCCTGCTACAATATTACTCATTGTGGCTTGCTTAATATCTAAAGCTCTACATAGCTCATTTACATTGTTTTTATACAATTTTTCAGCTATTAATCTAATTCTCTCATTTACAGTTTCTTGCATATTAATATACTTCTTTTGTGTGTTAAATATTGCAAATGAAGAAAATAAATACTTCGAAAGTATTGTATTATACTTCAATAGCAGTATATTTGCATCATCAAACAATCAATCACGACACAAAGATAAAGTATTGATTGAAAAAAGTAAATAGTACGAACATATTAAAATGTATGTTGCTGAATAGTTCTTTGAAATGATGATGCAAATATTAAACTATATGGATTATGGATAGATTTTTTCAATTTCTTGATTTGCTGGCGTTGATTATAGGTCGCATTGTGATATGCGTTGCGATAGGATGCCCTATCGGTTGTTTGGTAGGTCATTTCATTGTGTCAGTTTTGATAAAATGAATCCGCCTATCACGCCTATTATAGATGCTATGATAGTTACGATCCATCCCATTGCATTCATTTGCAAAGTAAATCGTTTTTGCGATTTTAGGGATTTATCTTGTTTGGCATATCCGCCTTGTAAAATAAATCCCTTTCCCTTATCTGTAATATGATACGCCCTTCCGTTCACTGAGGTACGTAGCACTACATATCCATCAGATACAAGAATGTTGATAATATCTTGGCATGATTGGTAGTTTATAGAAACTCCAAGATAGAAGCATCTTAATATGGTGTCTTTCTCGATTGAGGTATATTCTTTCATTTCCTTGAAAGGTTCTCGATGGTTCTCTGTTGGCTCTCTATGATAGAAAGTAAACGCTCGGAGGTGATGGGGGCTGGTTCTTCGGTGTTATATTGACTTCTAAACATACTTCCTTTTTCTCTAAGAAGCCAATCAGGATTAATATCTTCTATACTGTTTAGTATTAGAAGCACGGGTTCTATACCAAAGCTTTCGCCTGCTCGCATTAACTTGCGAACATATACCTCTGATTTTCTTATTAATACGGATGCTTCTTTAACGCTGATATTCTTTGTTTTAAGTATCTCAGCAAATCTTTCATTTATTGTCATATAGTTAAAAATACTAAATAGTGTAATGTTTAATACTGATTAGTATTGAATGATACTAAATAGTATTATATTTGCATCATCAAACAATCAATCACGACAAAGATACAAGATTGATTTAATAAAGTAAATAGGATAAACACATTAAAATACACGATTATGGCACGAACTTATGAAACAGCACTCGCAGAACTCGAAAACGCAAAAGTAGAGTTAGAAGCATTAAGCACGATCAGCGAAGCAGAAGCCTGCTACATATATAATGTAGACTGCAAGTCTGAGATCGTGAAAATGCTCTCTGAAGAAATAGAATCTCTCGAAAGTGAAGTAGAATATCTCGCGCCTGAGATGTATGAACCTGAATACGATTACTAACACATATAACACACACGATTATGAAAACTTCAAATTTCAGACACAAAGTATTTTGCATGGCTCACGAGCTAATGAGAGCAACAGGTAAAGCATTCGCTGTATGTCTTTCTCGCGCATGGGCTTTATACCGGTTGACAAAGCAAATGCACAGAGGTATTGTAACGTTCGCTTATGAAAAGGCAGATGGATCGCTTCGCCGTGCTAAGGGTACTCTCAAAGATGTTCAGAGCCTAATAAAAGGAACTGGATCAGAAAACTACAAAACTGTCCGCTACTTCGATGTAGATGCGAATGGATTCAGAAGCTTCAAAGTAGAAAACTTCATAACGGCTTACTAAAGCCCGGTCGGGTGGGCGTAGGGCATATCTCACCCGGTCACTTCTGATGGTTCTTTCTCTTACTTACACCTTAGTACCCGCAGAAATGGGGTTGAAACGAAAGGATTATAAACTAACTTATTAATGAAGGTAATAAGGTTGGCGATATTGGATATTACGTCGTGTCCGTGAAGTCCGGTTGACTTGTCCCGGATCGGTGTTAAACGGTCTATCGAATGTCGCTTTAATATATAGCCCGGCATAATGTGTGATGCTGCCGATCGAATCGGTTGCCGGGTACAATTTAATTCTAACGCTTATGAAAAGAGTAATTTTTTATTCAAAAGTGCAGCTAATTTTATTCATCTGCGCAGTACTGATGTCGGCTACCTGTTTTGTTGGCATGTTCTTTAATCCGCTTCACGTATTAACATTCGTGATGTCGGTTATTCTAACGATTGCCATTTATAAAGAAAAAAGTTGGTAACTATTAATAATAATGTATATGGAAACAAAAGGTATTGAAGAAATGACAAGAGAGGAACTGATTGAATTGGTGTCGTCTCTTAATAAAGATCTCGAAGGTACAAAAAAAGACCTTGAGCTTTATAAAGATTGGAAAAATCGAGAAGAAGCAGCCAAAGTGTTAGCTGAAAAGAAAATGTTGGCTATTAAGGCTTTTCTTGAAGTAGTTTAATTCGTTTTGTGTTTAGCGTGAAAAAGCAGCCGGGTGAAAGCCCCGGCAAACGGGCGGGCGTAATGGAATGCTCTGCACACAGCCTGAAGTGTGTATGCCGGATCGTTACCGGTTCCGTCCACATTTAATTAAATATAATCAGTTTATGGAGAAAAAGGTAGAAATCATGCCTCGTATGAGAGACTTAAAGAAAGGGAAGAAAGTCGAGTTTCCTATTGATAAGGTCTGTACAGTGCGTAACAATGTGTCCTTGCTTAATGCGCAGGGGTACAAAAACGGACATAAGTGGAGATCGGAAACTAATGTTCCGAAAGGGACGGTCACGGTATTTAGAGATTCCTGATCTCAAACCTTAAACACACACACGATTATGGAAGTATTCAAAGAACTGACGCCCGAATGTGACATTACAGCACAAATGTACGCAGCCGGGTATGAAAAAAAAGAGATTGCCGTATTGAAGCATCGTGCAGTAAGCACGATAAATAACCAGCTTCAGACAGCATTTTTAATTTTGGGTGTTCGGAATGGGAGGGAGTTGGCATTAAAGTTAGCCGAGAGGATATCAGGTATCCGGTTGACGCTGGACTTTTCGCCGGCCATGAGATCATTTGTTGCTTGTGTACTTTTGATTATTCTTTGTGTTGATAGTCATTTAGACATGAAACGGCAACAAATCCGAACCCGTTCTAATGCCAATGTAGAACTTATCGCCCGTGTTCGTGTAAGAGTTAGAGGGCGTAATATGCCTTTATTATATGGAACTTGACGTTTGGCAATTACAGAAAATAATAAAAGCGGCTGCGAAAGAAGCTGTCAGCGAATATGCGATCTCCAAGGATCCGGTCATTGATGAGATTACGGAAACGCAAGCTATACGACTTGGATTTGGTAGAAGGTGGTTGGCTCATCAGTGCGCTACGGGAGCATTGACTTGGAAAAGAGCTGGTGTACATAGGAATAGTCCTAAAGTTTATTCGCTGAAGAAACTTAAAGAATTGAAGGATGGTATAGATCCTTTATTGAAGTCTCTAATATAATTACTAACTAAAAATATAACAATCATGAGTTTAATCAGAAAATCAACGGAATTGAATATTCCAACAAACGTAAAGATGATGATTTACGGTCAAGCAGGTATGGGTAAGAGCACAGTAGCTTTGAGTGCACCAAAGCCTCTGTTGTTGGATTTTGACAACGGTGTTAAGCGTATGAATATGGCTCATTTGGAGAATATTGACACTGTACAGGTCACTTCTTGGAATGATGTTCAGCTGGTTTTGCAAGAAGATTTGTCTGTTTATCAGACTATTGTGGTTGATACCATTGGTAAGATGATGGATTTTATCATCACTTATAAATGTGGAACCAGGCAGCCATCTATTCGAGATTGGGGCGGTATCAATGCTGAATTTTCTTGGATGACAAGAACGCTATCAAGTCTGAAGAAACATATCATTTTTGTTGCCCATCGTGACACAAGAAAAGAGGGTGATGATACGGTGTTTATTCCTGCCTTACGTGAGAAGTCCTACAACTCCATCGTCACCGAACTTGATTTGTTAGGTTACTTGGAAATGAAGAGTGAGAGAGGAGTGCAGAGACGTACTATTACTTTCGATCCGACATCAAGGAATGACGGAAAGAATACTTGTAACTTGCCTTCAGTGATGGAAGTACCTACCATCCTTGACAAAAACGGCAATCCGACGACCAAGAATGATTTTATCTCTACTCGGATTATTGCTCCATATCTTACTATGTTGCAATCAAAAAAGGCTGAACAAGAAGCGTATAACAAAGTGCTATCTGATATAACAGGTTGTTTAGAATTAGTTGCCGACGCAGCTTCAGCGAATGACTTTATCGCCCATATTGATGATTTCAACCATGTGGGAAGTTCAAGGATGAAAGCCTCAATGATGTTGGCAGCTAAGGCGAAAGAATTAGGACTGATTTTTAACAAAGAGACTAAAACTTATTCAGATGCAGCCTAAGTATAAGATATATGCTACATTATTGGATTCTTACTTCAATTACCTTAATAGCGATGTCATATATGAGCGTTATTGGGGCTGGAGTGAGAATCCGCCTTGTACAGAAGAAGAGTTTCAGCAGAAGCAGTTCCAAGAACTGATAGACCGTATTAACCGTAAACCGTTTGACAGCGAAGCTGCCGACAAGGGTACGGCTTTTAATGAGGTCATTGACTGTATGATTGAGAACCGGAAATCTGAAACGGTGCAGGTAGAAAAGATATATTCTGATATAGGGAATGGCGAGCAAAAGGTTATAGCCTTGAAAGCCGTTTATAACAATCGTTCATTTGTCTTTCCTATATCCCTTTGTCGTGAGTTCGCAAATTACTACAAAGGGGCGTTGACGCAGCAACGTGTAGAGGCAATCCTTCCGACTGCATACGGCAATGTATTGGTTTACGGTCTGATTGACGAACTGATGCCTACCAGTGTTCACGACATCAAAACAACCGGTAGTTATACCGTGGGAAAGTTCAAAGATCACCACCAGCATTTAGTATATCCATACGCTTTAATGAAGAACGGTTCTGATGTACGGACATTTGAGTATAACATTGTAGAGTTCAACAAAGGCGGCTATGTGGTAGATACCTATACTGAGACGTACGTTTTCAACCCTGAACGTGATATTCCTATTCTTACTAATCATTGTGAGGAGTTTATCCGGTTCTTGGAAGAAAACAGAGCACTTATAACCGATACTAAAATCTTTGGAAATGGATGATATACGACTTGAAAAATGAATACCAAATACCCAAGTTTAAGGAGTATGTAAACAAACTGTTCAAGGAGCGGGCCGTTGTGGAAGTAAAAAAGAAGCTTCCTAACCGTACGCTTGCTCAAAACAGCTATTTACATCTTCTTTTAGGGTATTTCGGTAGTGAATACGGTTGCAGCCTCGACGAAGCAAAAATTGACTTCTATAAGAGGACTTGCAACCGTGATTTGTTTGAACGTAAGACGGTAAACAAGAAGGGCAAAGAAGTAACCTATTTGCGCAGTTCTGCCGAACTGACAACAGGCGAAATGACCCTCAGCATCGACCGCTTCCGCAACTGGAGCGCATCAGTGGCAGGTATCTATCTGCCGGCTACAAATGAACATCAAATGCTGATATACGCCCAGCAGGAAATACAAAGAAATCAAGAATTTATTTAGTTATGATAGAAACAAGAAAAACAGAAATCCGGTATGTGACATCTGACCCAAAGAAGATGCTCAACATGTACCTTGCAAAACGTGTCCTCAAAACATGGGAGGAATCTTTCATTGATGAAGATACCGGTGAAACAGTAACCATTGAACGGAATGAAATTCTTTTCGACCGTGGTACGCTGATAGACCAAGACATTTTGGCGAAAATTCGTTTCAGCATGGAAGCTGACGGTATCAGGGAAGTGGAAGTCAGCAATCAGAACCGTTTGGCGTTCGAGAATGAAAATAATGTGTTATATCCGCATATTGCCCAAGCGGAAATAGGAGGTAAGAAAAGCAAGTTCCTGCTTTACGCAACAGGGTTGGAGAATGCTTGCCTTATCTTGAAAGACTATATCGAACTAAACTATTTGTTCGGATTCACTCTGACTATGGTAAAAGAGTTCGATTCCTGTGTAATTCTCACCGATACTTTGAAAGAACGCAAGGTGGACGACGCTTCGATAGCCTACCTCAAAGAAGAGATTACTACAGAAGAATATCTTGATAAGATGGATGAAGAGAATCAGGAAGATGAAGAATCCAAGCCTGATGAAAGGAAGTTCTACCAAATTGAGACGAAAATTACCTTCATGAATGGAGAAAATGAAGATGAAAGAGTTCAAACTTTTGTCGTGAACACTTTTAACGTTGATAGGGCGATGATGCTTATTACCCATTACCTTAAAAACAAAGAGGATGAGTGTGAGAAACAAGCCAAAGAAAATGGACATGAGTTTAGAAAGAGGGAAATCCATACAACTATAGAATCGGCAAAACCTATTCCGGTAGGACGATTCATCCCGAAAGAATTTTCAATAGCCTATATAGAATAATAGCATATTGTTTTTTCATGGTATTAGTTTTAGAGTAGAAACAGCCCTGTTCCGTCCGTGAGGATATGTCGGGGCAAATGGGAAGAAAGGTAAGTAGCCATGATATGTATATGTTTTTCTGGGGTTCGATTCCCCGGCTTCCCACCAAATCAACAAATAATAAAAATTAAAACATTATGGATAGCATGGATTATATGGAATACTGGTATCACTCAATGGATTTTGGTAATGATATACCTGTAGATAGTGATGATTTTGACAACTATAACTTTGATTGATTATGAATATAGTAAAGAGTAAAAGTTTTAAGAATGGTACCGTCTATTGTTTACGTCTTGAAGACGGTATGCTTGTAGAGACGACTGATACGTTTCTTCCGTACTACACGAAAGATGCGATAGGAAGAAAACAAAACTTCCTTGACAATGATAACTTGGGAAGTCGTTCCGAACGCTGGATGATTGGCGTTTCGACAATGAGCGGATGTCCTGTAAGATGCAAGTTTTGCGCTACAGGTAATATGAAACGCTATCGCAACCTTACGGCTGATGAGATTGTCGGTCAGGTGGAATTTGCCATTGAGCAGGCTGGATTCGACCCTTGCGATGCCAATGAGTTCAAGATAAACTACACCCGTATGGGAGAACCATTCTTGAACATTGAAGCCGTAAAGGAAGCTATCGGGCGTATTTCTGAAATATATCCGAACACTCACCATTATGTTTCAACGATTGGAGTCAAGGGTAGCGATTTTTCTTTCGTTAAAGGCAATGTGACGCTTCAGATCAGTTTACATAGCTTTGATGAAGAGAAACGAAACTGGCTTATTCTTTACCCAAAGAAGATGAGCATTGAGGAACTTGGCCGGATTCGAACCGGAAGTAACCTGAAAGCTACTATCAATCTTACGTTGGTGAATGAATCAGATTTTGATACGGAAAAACTGGAGAAATATTTTGATAAAGAGCACTTCTTTGTTAAGCTATCCCCAATAAATCCAAACAACATATCGGAGAAAAACAATCTCGGTAACGGAATTATCGAGGGAGTGAATTTAGTATAAACATTTTAATTTTCAGAGTTATGGAAAAGATTAAAGAACAACTTGAACAAATGGGTTACGATTACGCAGTAGCAATCGCAACAAAGTCAGAAATTGAAAACGGGGCCGCTTGTGGCCAGTTATCTATCATCGTTGAGACAGAGTGATAATAAATTTGATTCAATAGATTCATTTAATTCGGCAAGCTCGGTCTGTGAAGATATGGCTTGCTTACATGGCGGTGTGTTGCATAATGTGGAAATGGCAGCCACACCCGTAAGGGTTGCACTTTAGATGCCGGTTTGAGTCCGGTCGCTGCAACAAATAAATTATTCTAAATATGCCGTACTACATAAAAAGAAAAAAGGCAAAGAAGAAAGACAAGCCTTTGCCACTGTTTGACAAAGCTGGTATAACAGTAAAGAAGAAGCCGGATTTGAAGGCAAAACTTGATAAAGAGTTTTCCCTTTTCATCCGGCTTCGTGATTGTATGCCTAATGTTTTTTTTCGATGTATCAGTTGCGGGCAAGTAAAGCCCTTTGAACAAGCTGATTGTGGCCACTATTTCAGTCGTACACATTTGGCGACCCGTTTTGATGAAAACAATTGTCATGCCGAATGCCGACACTGCAATAGATTCAAAGCCGACCATTTGGAAGGGTATCGGGTGAATCTGATTGATAAAATCGGACAACAGAAATTCGCTTTACTAAAAGTGAAAGCTGCTGGTACTACTAAAATGACTGATTTTGAGTACGAACAATTAATCAAGTATTACAAAACACTGAACAAGAAGTTACGAAAGGAGAAAGGTGTATGAGTTATATTTTGCGTGATTATCAACAACAAGCCTCTGATTCAGCCGTCACCTTCTTCAACAACAAGACGAAGAAAACAAACGCCATCATGGTGTTACCCACCGGTAGCGGAAAGAGCCTTATCATAGCCGATATAGCTGCAAGACTTGACGGACACACCTTAGTGTTTCAGCCAAGCAAGGAAATTTTGGAGCAAAACTTCAAGAAGCTGTGCTCATACGGCATTCTTGACTGCTCCATCTATTCCGCCTCCTTCAATTCAAAAGAGATAAGCCGGATAACATTCGCAACCATCGGTAGCGTGAAAAGCCATCCGGAACTTTTTGCCCACTTCAAGAATATCATCGTGGACGAGTGTCACCTTGTGAATCCGATAGAGGGAATGTACAAGGATTTCTTCGATGCTGTGAAGTGCAAGGTTCTTGGATTAACGGCAACGCCATATCGTTTGAGTTCCAGCCGTGACTTCGGCTCTATGCTAAAATTCATAACCCGGACAAAGCCCCATGTGTTTTCAGAGGTCATTTATCATGTACAGGTATCGACCTTGCTTGATATGGGCTATCTCTCAAAGGTGAACTACTATCCGATGAATCCTACCGGATGGAACGAACTCAATTTGAAGATAAACACTACCGGAGCCGACTATACCGATAAGTCAGTTCAAAAGGAATATGAACGGATAGACTTTTATAGTTACATCGTTCATATCGTCCAAAGGCTGATGAATCCGAAAGCAGGAGGCAAGAGGAAGGGTATTTTGGTATTTACCCGGTTTTTGAAAGAAGCGGAACGATTGACGATGTCCATACCCGGATGTGTCATTGTTTCCGGTGATACTCCAAAGAAGGAACGTGAAAGAATACTCGAAATGTTCAAGGTTGGGGAAATACCTGTAGTAGCCAATGTTGGTGTACTTACTACCGGCTTTGATTACCCAGAACTTGACACAGTTGTTATGGCCAGACCTACCATGTCACTTGTGATGTATTACCAGATTGTAGGTCGTTGCATCCGTCCTCATAAAGATAAGGAAGCCGCATGGTTTGTGGATTTATGCGGTAACATCAACCGTTTCGGTGAAGTTTCCGATTTGCATTTGAAAGATACTGGAAATGGTAAGTGGGCGGTATTCTCGAAAGGGCGACAATTGACAAATGTAAGATTTTAGGATATGGCAAAGAAAAGTGACCGTCCGGTTATCAGACCAGACACCTGTGCGAAATGTCGTCACGGGACACTGGTTCCGGTAATGAAAGGCAATCCCAAAGTGGTTTATTGCAATTTTTTCAACAGACGTTTCGTTGCGGATAGCAAACGAAATTGTGATTATGCGATTTGATTATGGAATATTACATACCTATTAGCAGGCGACTATTTGAGCACCAATTGTGGTGCGAAGAGCGTATATATTCGAGGTTTGAAGCATGGCTCGATTTGATTCAGAGCGCACGATTTGAAGACACGAAGCAGCTTATCGGTAATAGGTTTATAGAGGTTAAGAGGGGCCAGATTCTTGCTTCATTGCGGTTTTTAGCTGGTCGTTGGCAGTGGTCTACAAAGAAGGTAAATTCATTCTTGGATCTACTGATACAGGACAAAATGATAATAAAGGAAACACCAAAGGAAACAGGACAAACCGTTATAACTATCTGTAATTACGATAAATACAATTCGCAAATAATACAAGAGGAAACGGAAAAGAAACAGCAAGGAAACACTAAGGAAACACCTTGGAAACAGCAAGGAAACAAAGTTAATAAAGATAAGAAAGAAAATAATATAGGAGATTCTGACGAATCTCTTGTATGTGGGACTTCGCAGCCCCACGCCGAACACATCGATTACTCCGAACTTGTCAAATTCTTCAATGAAGAAACAAAAGGTGTATTTGGTACGGTCAGGACTCCGCTTTCTGATAGCCGTAAAGGGATGATTAACGCACGTATAAAATCATATGGCAAAAAGACGTTTGCCGACATGATTCATAGGGCATACCAAAGCGATTTCTTGAAAGGGCAGAACAAAAAAGGCTGGACAGCATCTTTCGATTGGCTTATCAAACCAACGAATTTTGAGAAAGTAATATCAGGTAATTATGACAACAAGAATAGCAGAAACTATCCGGCAATTCCAAACGGGGCAAAATCACGAGAGGAACAAACAGACCGTGAAATCCTCGAATATGCCGCAAAAGCTTTCGGAAAGGACACGGTTAGTAGTAAATAGATACGGGGACGGTGAAAGTTTCGCTAAAAAGTTCAATCCTTCATTACAGGTTGTATGTGCTCAAAATGTGGAACGTTCGTTCAAGGGGAATGCGCCTTCATTGGCTTTGCTCGGAGAAACCTATCCAGATGAACAGGTGAATACTTGGATAATTGCTCAACTGATGGACTTGTACAAGTTTGCCGGTGTAAAAGAGAAGCCTACATTCCAACAGGTTTTGGAGCTTTCCGTGATGATACGTGTGGAATACTATTACCTGAAAGCTTCCGAATTGTTACTTTTTTTCTTCAAGTTGAAAGCTGGCGAATATGGCACCTTTTACGGTGTTGTGGATCCTATGGTGATCATGTCTGCTCTAATTGAGTTCAAAGCATACAGAAAAAGGCAACTGGAGAAATACGACCGGGAAGAACAGGAAAGACAACGAGAAAAAAGATACGAGAAGCAAGACAAGAACTCCGTACCATTTCCGGATCATTTGGAGTTTCTGAAAAAGATTATGGAATCAGAATAATCAAGCTAAAAAAATGAAAACAGTAGAAAAGTTAAGAATAGCACCTATTGGCACCATTGTAAACTTCGCAGATCGGACACTGATAATAAAGCGTTTCCGAGCTACCGTAAAGGGTAAAATGGTAATTTGTCGCGGATGCGTTTTCCGTAGCAAGGGTGGTGCGAATAGTTGCAAGTATATGACGGCTTGTTTTTCCAAATATAGACCGGATAGTGAGAGTGTGGTGTTTGAGGAGGTGGATACAAAATTGAAATAATTAAAATTATCATGGAATATATAGAATTTCTAAGAAACAAGATGGCTATCAGTCATCAAACGGGGGTTGATATTAATCCGGAAGAGATTACCCCGACATTATACCCTCATGTAAAAGATACCGTTCGTTGGGCGGTTGCCGGTGGATGTCGTGCTATATTCTCCAGCTTCGGTATGCAAAAGACAGTCACCCAACTGGAAATACTACGGGTGATATTGCGACATAAAGGTGGTAAGGGATTGATCGTTTGCCCAAAGCGTGTGGTGGTGGAGTTCCTGACACAAGCGGAACAGCACTTGCACATGAAAGTTACTTATGTCCGAACAATGGCCGATGTGATGATATGTCCGACCAATATCATGGTGACTAACTACGAACGTGTTCGCGACGGTGAAGAAGGGGTTAAGATAGATCCGGTGTATTTTACTGTCACTTCACTGGATGAGGCAAGTGTACTTCGCGGATTCGGAACCAAGACCTATCAAGAGTTCCTTCCCTTGTTCTCGGATGTGCCTTACAGGTTTGTCGCCACCGCTACACCTTCACCAAACAGATATAAGGAACTGATACATTATGCCGGTTATCTTGGTGTGATGGACACCGGGCAGGCTCTTACTCGATTCTTTCAGCGAGACAGCACGAAGGCGAATAACTTGACACTTTATCCGCATAAGGAAAAAGAGTTTTGGTTGTGGGTATCTACATGGGCGTTGTTCCTAACCAAGCCTTCCGACCTCGGTTATCCGGATACTGGCTATGAGTTGCCTGAACTCCGTGTACATGAAGAGATCGTGAATGTGGACAATTCTACGGCTGGAGCTGATCGTGACGGACAGGTGAAAATGTTTCGTGAGGCTGCTCTCGGACTTGCTGACGCGGCAAAAGAACGCCGAGATAACATGCAGGAAAAGATTGCTCGTGTGGTAGAGATAATCAATCGCCCGGAAAACAAGCACGACTATTTCCTTTTATGGCATGACTTGGAAGCTGAACGGCTGGAACTATGCAAAGCGATTCCAGGCTGTAAGGCTATCTATGGTTCACAAGACGATGAAGAAGCCGACAAGGTAATATCCGACTTCAAAGATGGCCGGCTGAAATACCTTGCAGCTAAACCGGAGATGCTTGGTGAAGGTCTGAACTTCCAGTATCATTGTCATAAAGCAATCATGTTCATTGACTACCGCTTCAATGATAAGTTCCAAGCGATAGCTCGTATATACCGCTTTATGCAGCAGCATCCCGTTGATCTCTATCTGGTTTATGCCGAAAGCGAGGGTGAAATATTTAAGAGCTTCATGCAGAAATGGGCACAACACTGGGAAATGGTCGCAAATATGACTGATATTGTCCGGCATAACGGTTTGTTCGGTTTGCAGGCCGAGGAAAAGATGATGCGCTGGATGTTCGCCAGTCGGGAAGAGAAATCCGGCAAGTTGTGGAAAGCAATCAATAACGATAATGTATTGGAATGTCTGAAGATGGAAAGTAACTCTGTAGATTTGATTGTGACCAGCATTCCATTTTCAAACCACTACGAATACACGCCCACCTATAACGATTTCGGACACAACGAAGATAACGATAAGTTCTTTGAACAGATGGATTATCTTACACCAGAGTTAATGCGCATTTTGAAACCGGGTCGGTTGGCCTGCATTCATGTGAAAGATCGTGTTTTGTTCGGCAACGCCACGGGGGACGGTATGCCAACTATTGACCCGTTCAGCGAAATGACTGTATTTCATTACATGAAGCATGGCTTCCGATATATGGGGCGCATTACGGTCGATACTGACGTGGTGAGGGAAAACAATCAGACCTACCGTTTGGGCTATACCGAGATGTGCAAGGATGGTTCCAAGATGGGAGTCGGATGCCCTGAATATGTATTGCTATTTCGCAAGTTGCCTACCGATACCTCACGTGCTTATGCCGACCAGCCTGTCAAGAAGGACAAGAGCGAATACTCACTTGCACGCTGGCAGATCGATGCCCATGCAAGTTGGAAATCTTCCGGCAATTCATTGTTGTCATACGAAGATATGAAAGGTGCTGGAATAGATAAGATTCGGCATTTGTTCCGTAACTACGAACGTGAACATATCTATAACTATGAGGAACATGTGTCTTTTGCGGAAGAGTTAGAAGCATACGGGAAACTGCCAAGAACATTTATGGCCGTTGATCCGGTAAGCAAAAAGGATTGGATATGGGATGATGTGGTCCGTATGCGAACGCTTAACACCAAGCAATCGCAAAAGAAACGACAAAATCATATTTGCCCTCTTCAGTTAGATATCGTTGAAAGGCTGATTGAACGGTATTCGAACAAAGGAGAATTGGTGTTTGACCCGTTCGGAGGTATCGGGACCGTCCCTTATTGTGCTATCAAGTTAGGTCGTAGGGGACTTTCAACAGAACTCAATTATGATTATTGGAAGGATGGGCTTTCTTATCTACGTGAGATTGAAATGGAAGTTAGTGCGCCTACCTTGTTTGATTTAATAGCTATGTGATATGAAAAATTGGGAAATAGAAGAAATAAAGCGCCTCGAAAAAGAACGAGACCGGAACTTAGCAATACACTGCAACTATGTGGCTGCTAAGTATCAAAGGATGATTGATAAGATTAAGATCAAGAAAGAAGATAAAAATTAAAAAGATATGAGTGAAGCAATAAGATGTGATCGTTGTGGCAACGTATTTTCAAACGATATTCCAGATACCATTGAGTTTTGGGAGATTGAAAATAAGTACCTCTGTTGGGATTGTAAGAGCCAATTAGGATTAACTGATTGTTGCTCTTGTGGAAGTGATATGTATATAAATGAGAATGAATTTGATTTAGATTTATGTCCTAAGTGTTTGGAAAAATGGAGGGCAGGTAATTCTAAAAATAATTGATAATTGAATCATGAATATAGGTTTACTGGCAGTTGATAGTACTTATCCGAACCTGGCGTTGATGAAGATTAGTGCTTATCATAAGGCACGTGGCGATAATGTAGAATGGTATAATTCTCTCTGCCACTACGATAAAGTATACATGGCGAAAGTCTTTTCCTTTACTCCTGATTATGGGTACTATGTCAATGCAGATCAGGTTGAAAAAGGTGGAACCGGCTACGACATATCAAAGAATTTGCCGAAAGAGATAGACCGGAGTTTTCCTGATTATAGTTTGTATAGGATTGATAAAGAGGCTTACGGCTTTTTGACACGGGGATGTCCGAATCGGTGCAAGTGGTGTATTGTTCCGGCAAAGGAAGGAAACATAACTCCGTACATGGATATCGAAGAAATTGCCGGAAACAGAAAGCATGTGATTTTGATGGACAATAATGTTCTGGCATCTGATTACGGGATACAGCAGATCGAAAAGATTGTTCGGCTTGGACTACGAGTTGACTTCAACCAAGGGTTAGATGCAAGATTAGTGACGGACGATATAGCCCGGCTACTGGCTCGTGTGAAATGGGTTAAGCGCATTCGCTTTGGATGCGATACACCGGCACAGATCGCAGAGGTTGAACGGGCTGCAAAGTTGATTGATAAGTATGGTTTTAAGGGCGAATATTTCCTGTATTGTATCTTGATGGACCTTGAAGAGTCGTTTCATAGAGTTAATTATTGGAAAAGCGTTAGCCGTCGATTTGTACCGCATTGTCAACCCTTCCGAGATTTAAACAACCCGCACCAGATCATCCCGCAATGGCAGAAAGATTTAGCACATTGGGCTGATCGGAAAGAACTCTATATGAGTTGTGGATTTAAAGACTTTACCCCGCGCAAGGGATTTAGGTGTAACGAATATTTTAAAAAGAAATGAAGCAAACAGTTGAAGAAGCGGCAAATGAATATTGCCGTAAACATATAGCAGACTTAACAGGACTTGTTACTGCTGTTGAAAATGGATTTAAAGCAGGTGCAGAATGGGTATCAAAGAATACTAATCCTAAGGCTAGATGCCTTAGAGACAGTACGAAAGTCTGTAATTTATGCCATGAGTGCGATGTTAGTGTTCTGAATCCAAATTATTAACTCTAAAGTAAAAAATAATGAGCTACAAAGTTGGTGATATAGTTCCTTACCGGAACATAAGAAGTAACGTAAAAAGTGCAAAGATAACCTCTTTTGAAACGGTTGAGAACGGGAAGATATGGTTTCATGGGATTGATACTATTACGAAAGCAAAGGTGTGGTATCCAGTACATATCTCAGAAAAGATAGAAGCATATCAAAAGCGATGTCATTGCTGGAACAGTCACAACGATAGTTGTTATGATGATAATTGCTCTTGTGATAGAGATTGTGAGTATATGAAAAGTTTCAATAGTAAAAAGATATGAATGAAAAAGAATATTTACAGCAGGAGTTAAATGAATGGTTCAATATTCAGAGTACATTGTTGTATTTTTTAAGTCGATGTAGTGATGAAACAACAGCCTTTGTACGAGGTTCTCTTGAAGAACTTGCAGAGAGTTTAGATACAGAATAATAATTCACTTCACGAAAGATGTGAATCATTTTTGTGAAACCACAAAAATGATATCTGAATACAGTATTAATTTGGGCTGCTACAACTTCCGGTTTTTGTAAGTTCTTTTAGTTTTTAGGCTATAAAAACATAAAACTAAATAAATCATCATGAACATTAATTACTGCGGCTACATTCAAGTAATGGCCGACTACAAGAAAGAACATATCAACCCGCTGCCTGGTATAACAAAAGAGCACGCTTTACTTTACTCCGGTCTATTTATCAATGATCAAATTTATAATCATCTTCTAGTATTAAAAGAAGAACTGAAAGCCGCTGGATTATTCAGGTTCTCCGTTAAACGGGAATTTCAAAAAGCAGAGCATGAAGTAGCTAAATATAATATGACGGTCATGGATATTATTAATGTCTCTCCCGACATATTCGCTTCAGTGCTTCAGGATATGGAAGACTGCTTTATGCAAGATATTGACATTCTAAAATACTCTATTAGCCAGATCATGCTTGATCATGATATAGGTGGAGTAGATAATCGGATAGCAAGCCTCGCGATCTTAATCAATATTTTTTGTCAGAGCAGTAGAATATTAGTTAAGTTTTACAGGGAAGATGCCTATGAGATATTTGGAATACACTCGAATAAAATGGATTATCTTCTACTGCCTGTAACAGAAAGATACACTGCAGAACTGGCAGCTTCCATATCAGGTAACAGTAATATTTCAGATAACTCCCAAAGAGCAACAGAAGCTTTCAATGTATTCGTTACAAAGTTGATTGATCCGGAAAGATTCGGGAAAATAGCAGAAAAATATAATCAAATAGCATAATCATGAGCGTAAATAAAGTAATCCTTCTCGGTCATACCGGCAAGGACCCTGAAGTGAAAGATGTTGCCGGGACAAAGGTCGCCAATCTATCGCTTGCTACAACGGAGAAAGGCTATACCCTTCAAAACGGGACCCAAGTTCCAGATCGCACGGAATGGCATAGTCTTATCTTTTGGAAAGGTCTGGCCGAGGTCGTAGAAAAGTATGTCAAGAAGGGTTCTCAAATCTATATCGAGGGCAAGATCAGGACCCGGCAGTATGAGGGCAGAACGGGATCAAAGCGGTATGTGACAGAAATATTTGTTGATAAGCTGGAGTTATTGGGTAGTAGACCTGCCCAGCAAGAAGCCAGTTCACAATCGGAACTCTATCAACCTGAACAATCAAAAGAAGATCTTCCATTCTAAAAAATACAAGAGGCAACGCCCCGAACCACCAGTAACGCTACCTCTCCACACGATTATTTAGTACAAATATACTATTTACTTCTAAATAATTGTGCCATGTTTTCAGAAATTGCGGAAATAAAATCAATTAGAGAGCAGAAATCAAAGTTATCGGAAAGGGAAAAAGAGCTGACAGAACCTATATTGACGGATCTTGATATGATAGGAATGTTATATCGGTGGTTCCAAGAGATTATTTCTCAAAAGGAGATATTTAGGTCAGGGAATGTTACCCAACGAAAGAAATTCATTTTTATCATCTTGTTTTTGTATTCTCCGAGTACCCTTGCCGGAGGAAAGATGAAAAATGGCCTTCGAGATAAGCTGGCGGAGGTTTTAGGTGTAAATGCCCAGACAACCATATCCAATAACTGTAATAACTTGGTTTTCTCTTACCAGCTGTACAAGTATTTCCGGCAAGATGTGGATTGGATATATGGGGAGATGATGGAAAGGATAAAGCTAGAGAAGTAGGCCGGCTTCGTTAATTGTTAAAAGTAACAAATATGTTACTATTTTCTTTGTGGTTACTTTTGTTGTTGTAACAAAAACGTTACATTTGTGGCGTCAATTAAAAAGTTCTTTGATTTTATGAAGTATTCAGAGTTTTACAAATTGATTGAATCAGCAGGCTGGACAATCAAGAAGGGGACGAACCATTACAAATATGTTCATCCCGACTTTGACTACTTTATCCCTGTCGGTAGGCATCCGGCAAAAGAGATTCCAAACGGTACTCTTGATAGTATGATGAAAAAGGCGGGGTTAAAGAAGTAAAAGGACTGCACCCACTTCGGTGGGTGCTTTAATTGACGAAATTAAAAATGGCACGATTATGAAGAAGATTAAGGCGATTATCGAAAAGGCGAATGATGGAGGTATTTCTATTTATTCGGAAGATGTGAATGGTGCGTATGGCTTCGGGCTTACGGAACAGGAAGCAAAGAATGACTTCATATCCATACTTGAGGAACAAGCCGAATATTATAGCGAGAAGCATGGGGAGTATCCTGCGTGGTACAAATCCGGATATTCAGTTGATTATGTATATGACTTGAGCGGATTCTTCGAGGCATTCCCTTTCATAAATGCCAGTAAGTTTGCAAAGGAAATTGGCATGAATGAATCTGTCATGCGGAAATATAAGGGAAAGATTGTAACAGCTTCCGATAAACAAAGAGCTCTTATACAAGAGAGATATAATAATCTTCTCAGAAGAATGGAAGCTGTCAGATTCTGATATTCCAGCCGTGAGGCTCTGATATAAAATCAAGAACTAATTGACAATAGGAGGCGCATCGTTTTGGTGCGCCTTTTTTATTGATAGTATTCCTTTCCTCGTATGTTCTTATGTATGGGCATACGTGGTTCTCCGTCAAAATGAATTTTACCTCCGAGTGATAGCAAATTATTTGTAGGCACATCTTGTTAATCATCCAACAAAGACGCTAAAGGTATACAAGATACCATACCCAAACTTGCTTATCATGCAAAAGGATAAACAGCATATTACATCCGGTGAGGTTATGGAAGAAGTTTCAGAGGAAGAGTATTTCAAAATGAAAGGTAAGAACCCATTAAAATAAGAAAGCCGGAGAAATCCGGCTTTAATTTGTTTCTTCCCGCAGTTAGGGTAGGTGCTTATTTTTTCTTATTCCCTTTAGATTCAATATCTTCATTAAACTCTAATTGAAGCTGAACAGGACTTGCATTATATTTCTGCTGAAATAAAGCGTCAAATTGCTCTTTGGATTGAGATATTGACATAAGTGTCGTTACTTCGATTATCTGTTTTTTTAAGTGCTCTCTACCAATTTCTGGCGTTAAAGATTGATGCCATTTATATTTCCAATTCCCTTTCTCTGTTTTTCCTGTTTTTTCTTTTATTTTATCAACCACGCCTTTAGGCAATAACTCATATATATATTTATTGGTTAACTTTCCAATGAAAGAGGGCTTATTCCTTATATATTTAGGAACAAATGGTAGCCCCCAAAGGCGATAAATCTCCTTATAAAAATCATCAGTAAAAGTAAGTTGCCACTTTAAAATTTCATCAGAAATGTATGCTGCAAGAATCTTTTGCAACTCATCTTTTTCACGCTCATACTGATACCCTGTGGCTTCATCAACAAGTGCTATAATTCCAACCCGAGCTAAAGCTCTTATTATAATGTCAGATTGTACAATAACAGCCTTTTGCCTACTTCCTAATTCTATATTATTGGCTATTGCATAATCCCTAACCTGAAGCATGATTTCGCATATATCAGGCAGTACAGAGGCTTCATATCCTTTTATCTGCGTACTCCCTTTAAAACAAGTTATGGTAGAAAATTTCGACGACACATTTTCTTCTGATATACAACGACTTACTATCTTAGAGCTTAATATTTCAGCTAATCTTCCCGACGACCTTTGTCCCGGTTCATTTTCAATAGCCCCCAAAGCTCGTTGCATTCCAGATGTTGAAAGTATTCTTCGTCCATCTTCTAATACATAACAAGGAATTTCTAACCCATTCAGGTTTAAAATGCCATCATACTTTATTATATTCTTTTCTTCCATATACCTAATTTTCAAAGTTTCTCTGCTAACATCTTAATATCCTCTTTGCTATTGATTACGTGAGTGCTGTCGCCTATTCGGACAGCTCCTACAACTTCATCGGAAGATTTTTCAAACAGGTCTGTTATTTCAACTCCGAGGGCATCTGCTATTTTGGATAGGGTTTCAATGGTAGGATTGCCTTTTGATAATGTATTAGCTAATGTCGAACGAGCTACCCCCATTTTATCAGCTAATTCCTGTAAGGTGATGCCTTGCCTTTTACAGTGTTCGGTAATTTTTAGATTCATAATCGTGTACTTTAATTTTATGCAAAGGTACGTTTCTTTGAGTGTTATACTATTATGGTAGTATTAAATAAGGTTAATATACTAATTAGATAGTTCTTTCCTTTTTGCATTATACTATTAAAGTAGTATGTTTGCGTCATAAAAGTACAATAAAATAGTATTAACACATAAAATATAAGTAATATGAGCACAAAATTTAGAAGTCAGATGAAAGAGGTTATGTCAATGGCATGGTCTTTTGTTCGCAAGAACGGTTATTCAATGAGTGAAGCGTTAAAATGCGCATGGGCTAATTTAAAGCTGAAATCGGCTTTGAAAGTGAAGATAGTAGAGTTCTACTTCAAAAAGACCGATGGTACGTTACGTCAAGCCTTTGGCACTCTCAAAGAAGGATTAATCGGTGATGTGAAAGGTACTGGTAGAAAGCCGAATGACAATCTGCAAGTGTACTGGGACACAGAGAAAGAAGAGTATAGATGTTTTAAGAAGTGCAACCTTATTAAAATCGCATGACTATGAAAAAGAAAAATATGGCAACAGTTGAGATTGAATGTTCAAATACACATTCAATACCCGTATTCAGTGACTTTTTAAATGAAGTACAAAAGCGGTTTGATATTGAGAAAGAAGCTAAGAACGAGTTATATTCTTTTATCATACAGATGGGGTTGTTAGACCAATTTAGAGAGTTCTCTCAGCATTATAAGGGCGTGAATCATCATGCTGCGTGTATTGATATGCTTGCAGTGTAATTCTTAACACGGTTACTTAAAGGCAGTCTTCGCACGACATTAAAGGCTGCCTTTAATTCAGAATATTATTAACTAATAAATTATAGGTTATGAATCAATTAACAAAATCAAGTTCAAGCGAAGAAATTAAAATGTATTTCAACGCTGTATTAAAACTGGCGAAAGCAAATGAAAAATATCCGGTTAATTTGGATGAAGTGTGGATGTTGGTATATAACAGAAGAGATTACGCTGTGGATGCCTTGAAAAAAGACTTTATCGAAAATGATGACTTTATTTGCACTTCGGTAAAAACCGAAGTGGGTAGCAATAAGTTTGAATACTACCTTACTGTTTCTTGTCTTGAATACTTCATCGTAAAAAAAGTACGTCCCGTCTTTGAAGTCTACCGCAAAGTCTTTCACAAAGCAGCAGAACACGCAAAACGTTTGAAAGAGCCAACGATTAAAGACAAGTTGATCGTTGCCGATTGGCTTACGGGTTTCTTGCATCTTAATGAGAGTAGTAAACTAATGTTGGCTAAGAACATCGCTGAACCGCTTGGCTTGCCTACACCTGACTATACACCATCTAAAGGTATTCTCAAATCCGCAGGTGAACTCTTGAAAGAAAACGGACTTTCTATCAGTGCACAAGTGTTCAATCAGAAAATGATAGAGAAAGGCTACATGGTTGAACTAACCCGCCCATCGAGTAAAGGTGGTGTAAAGAAATTCAAGTCAATAACAGGTGACGGGTTGAATTTTGGAGAGAATCAGGTAAATCCGAATAACCCAAAAAGTACGCAACCTCTTTATTATAAAGATAAATTCTTTGAATTGCTGACTTTGTTAGAATTGAAACAGATTGCTTAGGTTATAATGCGCACCCGTTTTTCGAGATTCGGGTGCGCCTACCTTAGAGGTATGTAGAGAAAAACGGGATAAATGGCTTAGTTTACGACAATAAGCCTATTGTCATAAATAACGGTTGAAGATATTTATGTATCTTTGGTTATGGTCGTACCTTAGTGGTGCTATCGCGGGGTAGAGCAGTGGTTAGCTTGTCGCTTTGACTTGGCGAAGGTCCGGGGTTCGAATCCCTGTCCCGCAACTAATTTATTAAAAATGAAAATGACACGATTATGAACGTATTAACGCTTTCGATTAAACAGAAATTTTTTGATGAAATTTTAGCCGGTAAGAAAACACAAGAGTTCAGAGAGATCCGCCCTAATACTTCTCAAAAATATGTCCGATATAAAGTCGGTGATAAAGAATACAAGCATTTTGAAGAAGTACCAGAAAATCAAGAATCTGAAGTGGTGCCGGTTGAATACGATACTATTAAGTTTCTCACCGGTGAGTACAAAGGTACACGCCCGTTTGCTATTGTAGAGGTTAAAGGCGCAAATGTTGAGATTCTGACTGATGAAGATGGTAATGAAATCCCTTATGAAGTCGATGGTGTTGAATACGTGATGGCTCAGATCGTTTATGACCTGGGTAAAGTGATAGAAAAATCCAATGTTTAACCATATAATATTTTTTTTGCTGAGTCGGTAGAAGAACTAACAGAACAGGTTTTGCGACCTCTAATTATAGGGGTGGTCGTAGAGGTTTGACGGTACCAGGAACAAATCGAGTTTCTCAGGGTGGTAGATTCATTACAAGAAACCAGCAGTACAGAAATGTGCGTGCCGGTTTAGGCATGAGTTCAGGATGACCCTGCTTGAGAGAACATATAGGACGATAGACCTCGTTAGAGTAAAATCTAATGAGGCTATCGTTTTTTGTTCTCTAGGCAAGGACAGCCTTGTATTGCTGGATCTTCTTTATCCAAAGTTTGATCGGATCGTTTGTGTGTTTATGTACTTTGTACCTGGATTAGAACATATCGAACGCTGGGTGAACTGGGTTAAGGCCAAATATCCAAAAATTGAGTTTGTACAGATACCACACTGGAATTTGACCTATATTCTTCGATCAGGCATGTACTGTGTCCCCAATCCCAAGATCAAGTTATTGAAGCTGGCTGATGTTGAAAAGGCCATGCGATTAAGGTTTGGCATAAACTTCGTTTTCTATGGAATGAAGAAAGCTGACAGTATGAACCGCAGGCTGATGCTGAATACTTATCCAGATTATGAGAATGCAGGTAAGGTTTATCCTTTAGCTGACTGGGCGCAGAAAGAGGTTCTTACCTACATGAGGCACAAAGGACTTCCTCGACCAATCCGGTATTCAAGTAAGGCTTCGGGCGGTATCGGGTTCAATCTAGACTGCTTTTTGTGGCTTCGAAAGAATTACCCTGGGGATTTGAAGAAGATTATCAAAGCATTTCCTATGAGTGAAAGAATTTTATTTGAATATGACAATGGAATTAAGCAAGTACATAAAGAGTGAATCAGTAGAACTAAGTCGTTCTGCCATTCACTTTGCGGATTATAACCCAAGAAAACTATCAGATGAATCACGTAAAACTTTAAAACGCGGTATTAAGAAATTCGGTTTAGTCGGTGGAATTGTCGTGAACAAGCGTACTGGACTGACCGTAGTTAGCGGACACCAGCGTTTATCGGTCATGGACGAGTTACAGAAGTTTCCTGATAACGACTATCGTATTCGTGTCGATGTCATTGATGTTGATGAGAAGCTGGAAAAGGAGTTGAACATTTTGATGAACAACCCTAATGCACAAGGTACGTGGGATTTCGATGCCCTTGCCCGTATCGTCCCCGATATTGACTGGAAAGACGCAGGTTTGACCGATGCCGACCTGAACATGATTGGTGTTGACTATCTTTTGCAGACCGAAGAAGAAAGCTCTATTGCGGATGCTTTGTCTGATATGATGGCACCAGTAAACGAACAGAAAGAAGCTGATAAAGCCGCCAAACAGTTGGAACGTGCCGAAAAGGTCGCCCACATGAAAGAGGTCAAGCAACAGGTTAAGGAGAAAGCACAGAGGCAAGCCGAGAATATGGATGCTTATGTAATGCTTTCCTTCGATACCTATGAAGCAAAAGCAGCTTTCTGTGAACGTTTCGGCTATGAGCCGGACATGAAGTTCATAAAAGGAGAAGTGTTCGATGAACAAGTGGAACGGGTAGATTGATATGAGCAATAGTGAATCTCAAAATAGAAAAGGTAAGGGAGGGAGAAAGCCCAAGTTTGACTACACAAGCGAGGACTTTCTTTCTCTCGTGGAATCGTATGCCAAAAAGGGATTCACAGACAAGGAAATCGCTCATGCCATTGGATTGTCACCGCAAAAATTTAGTGAGAAGAAAAGTAGATACAGTGAATTAAGTGATGTCCTTTCGCGTGCGCGTTGCGCTATTAATTCTCTTGTACGTGCTAAGTTTCTTGCTATGGCTTTGGGTGGCATAAAAACGAAGAATACTACAGTTCGGAAAATACGAGATAAGGATGGAAATCTAACAGGTGAAGAAGAAGTACAAGTTGTTGAAGGTGAATTGGCTCCCAATTTAAGTGCTCAAATGACCTGGTTGTACCATTACGATGAAGATTGGAGAAAAGTTGAACGTAAGCAGGATGAGGAAAGCACCTTGTATTCTGAAAATGGCATCGACATAGACAAATGGATGGAGGAAAACGAAAGTGAAGATTAACCCGCAAAAAATATATGCTCCATTATACCACAACAAGGACAAATTTATCATCCTTGTAACCGGGGGACGTGGCAGCGGAAAGAGTTTCAACGTTTCCACTTTCATTGAAAGGCTGCTTTTCGAGGTTCGGCATCCTTCACCCGCGAAAAGGATTGTACACCAAATCCTATATACACGCTATACAATGGTTTCCGCCCATATCTCCGTTATCCCTGAATTTATGGAAAAGGTGGAATTGGATGGGCATTCCAAGTTTTTCAAGAGTACAAAGACTGATGTAAAGAATTTGCGAAGTGGTGGATGCGTAATGTTTCGTGGAATCAAGACTTCTTCGGGAATACAGACGGCCAAACTGAAATCCATACACGGTATTACGACATTCGTAGTTGATGAAGCCGAAGAATGGGTCTCAGAAAAGGAGTTTGAAACAATCATGCTTTCAATCCGTCAATTAGGAATACAGAACCGTATCATTATAGTGATGAACCCCACGGATAGCAATCACTGGGTTTATAAGCGGTTTATCGAGAGCACTCACAAACTGGTGGAAATTGACGGTGTGCAGGTGCAAATCTCCACGCATCCGAACGTACTTCATATCCATACTACCTATTTTGATAACATAGAGAACCTTTCTCCGGAGTTCCTGAAAGAGGTGGAGGATATGAAAGTGAACAATCCTGAAAAGTATGCCCATGTGGTTATCGGTCGCTGGGCTGATGTAGCGGAAGGTGCGGTGTTCAAGAAATGGGGAATAGTGAAAGAGTTCCCTTCTTACGCCAAGAAGGTGGCTCTTGCTTCCGATTGGGGTTACACAAATGACCCGTCAACTGGCGTTCGCTGTGGAATTGTCGATAACAGGCTTTATGTGGATGAGTTATTCTACGAAACAGGGATGCTTACAAATGCCATTGCGCAAAAACTCAAGCCGTGGGGATTGAAAGTTTACGGGGATAGCGCAGACCCTCGTTTGATACAGGAAATCAAGAACAGAGGTGTGAATATTTATCCGGTAGATAAGTTCCCCGGCTCTATTAATGCAGGCATTGACAAGATAAAAGAAATGGAATTGTTTGTCACAGAACGCTCATATCACATTATAGAAGAACTTCGTAAATACGTTTGGGATAAAGATAAGGACGGGCATTATATCAACTCTCCCGTTGATGCTTGGAATCACTGCATCGACCCGATAAGGTATTATATCTTGGGGCATATACTTGGGCGTATTTTGAAGCCAAAAGATTTAACAGGAATATTCACACACTAAAATTATAGATTATGCCATTAACACTCGAAGAAATATTAGCTCTCCCCGACATCGGGCAGAAAATCAGTAACCTAAAGAAAGGTAGAAAGACCGAACTTCCCAACCGTTGCAAGCTGTGGGACGACTGGAACCCCAAACGCCATGAAATAATGGTCGACAAAGAGAAGTACCCGGACAGAAAGGTGCTTGAAAAGGAAGCGGAAAAACACTACGATGAAAAGACTGGCAAGACATACGAAATCGAAGCGAAGTACAAGACCGAGCCGGTGAACCGTATCTCTATTCCTTTGGAACAGGACATCGTGAACATTCAGACGGCTTTCACGGTTGGTACAGAGCCGTCTATGGATTGTACTCCAACTGATGATGACGAAAAGAAACTATTGGATGCTGTTAAGGCTGTATTCAAGTCCAATAAAATCAAGTATCAGAACAAGAAGATAGTCCGTGCTTGGCTTTCCGAACAGGAAGTAGCCGAGTATTGGTATGTGGCCGATGACGATTCATTTTGGGCAAAGTTTTGGAAGAAGGTGAAAACCTCTTTCGGTGGAAAGGTAAAGCCTACCAAGAAGCTGAAAAGCGTGCTGTGGTCTCCGTTTCGGGGCGATACGCTATATCCTTTCTTCAATGATGAGGGCGATTTAGTGGCTTTTTCTCGTGAGTACAAGAAGAAGCTGATGGATGATTCGGAGATAACCTGCTTTATGACTATCACTGAAAAAATGGTCTATCAGTGGGATTTGTCTAAGCTGGAGGAAAGACCGTCTTTCGCTCATGGGTTCGGGAAACTTCCGATTCTCTATGCTTATCGCCCCGAAGCGTATTGTGAGAAGATAAAGCCTTTCCGTGTACGGCTGGAGAAACTCCTTTCTAACTACGCCGATTGCATAGACTACCATTTCTTCCCCTTGTTGAAGCTAATTGGAGATGTAGAGGGTTTCATGGGTAAGGTGAAGGACAGAATGGTTAAACTTACGGGTGAAGGTGCGGATGCTCAATATCTGACGTGGAATCAGGCAAATGACACCGTCAAATTTGAGGTTGAAACACTCTTTGAAAAAGCGTATTCTATGACCAATACTCCGCAAATTAGCTTTGAGAAACTAAATGGTGCTGGTAACGCTTTATCGGGAGTGGCTTTCGATTACGTGTTTCTTTCGACACATTTGCAAGTTCAAAATCATGCCGAGGTGATAGGTGAGTTCTTGCAGCGTAGAGTGAATTTTTTGGTGTCTGCTTTAGGTGCAATTAACCCATCCGAATTTAACAGAGCATCTGAAACGATAGACATTATTACAGAAATTATCCCATATCGCCTTGATAGCCTTGATGATAAAGTAAGTGTAGCTGTGAATGCTGTTTCCGGTGGCATATGGTCTCAGAAACACGGGATAATGTTTGCTGGTAACTCTGACCGCATTGAAGAAGAACTCGCTGAGATAAAAGAAGAACAAGCAGCCAGGAATGGGCAAATCGGAAATCAGGGATAGAAAAACGCTTCTTAGCAAAAAAAATTGCGGGGTTTATAATTTTGTGATAAGAAAAACAGGATAGTTGGCGGTGATTCGTATGAGTTACCGCTAGTTTATTTTCTAAATAATGGAAAAATATTTTGTTTTCCAGAAAACAAATAATATCTTTGTGTCAAATTAATGCGTTATGAGAATAATATCATTTGCAGCCATAAGAAATTACGTCAAAAAGCATGCTGATGCTGATGTGCCTTTGCGTGATTGGTATAAAAAGACAGAAAAGGCAGATTGGTCGTGTTTGGCTGATATAAAGCAAACATTCAATAGTGTTGACTATGTAGGTAATGATAGATTTGTCTTTAACATCAAAGGCAATGATTATAGGCTGGTTGCTATGATTTTGTTTGCTGCTAAAAAAGTGTTTATTCGTTGGATAGGCACTCATAAAGAGTATGATAACAAAGATTGTTCAAATGCTTAAATTTTTTGGTATGGCAAAGATAAAAACAGAAAAACAGTACAAGGCTGCTTGTTCAAGAATTGAAGAACTGCTTAAGGTGGTTAGTAATGATACTCCAACCGATGATAAAAATTTCCTCGAACTGGACTTGATTTCCGATTTGGTCGCAGACTATGAAGAGGAGCATTTCCCTATAGAAACTCCTTCTTTGGTGGATGTTATTAAGCTTCGTATGTATGAAATGGGGCTTACCCAAACAAAACTGTCAGAATTGTTGAATGTAAGTCCTTCCCGGATTAGCGAATACCTTTCAGGTAAATGTGAGCCAACCTTGAAAGTTGCTCGTGAGATAAGTCGGAAGCTGAATATTGATGCTAATATTGTGTTAGGAGTATAAATTCAAAGAATAAACTACTATGGAAAAGAAATATCAAGTGTTTGTTAGTTCAACTTATCAAGATTTGCAAAAAGAACGACAAGAGGTAATGCAGGCTCTTTTAGAACTTGATTGCATACCTGTTGGAATGGAATTGTTTCCAGCAGCTGATGACGACCAATGGACTCTAATAAAAGGGCTTATTAGTGATTGTGACTATTATGTTTTAATAGTGGCAGGTAGGTATGGATCTATAGATAGAAAAACAGGGAAAAGTTATACGCAAATGGAATATGAATTTGCTATTGAAGAGGGGATACCTGTAATTTCATTTGTGCACAAAGAACCCGGTAACATTCCTGCATCAAATACAGAAGCCACAGATGAGGGGAAAAACAAATTGAAGAATTTTATTGAATTAGTTGAGAAAAAAATGTGTCAATTTTGGACGTCCCCAGAAGATTTAGGATCGAAAGTAAGCAGAAGTTTAGTGAAATTGATTAAAGCTAAACCTCGTATTGGCTGGATAAAAGCAACTCAGGCATCCTCTTCTGAAGCTAATAAAAAGATTTTAGATTTAAAATTAGAAAATGATAAACTGAAGGATGAAATAGAGAAATTAAAAACAGCTTCGGCATCTCCTTGTGGAAATTTTCAGCAAGGAGAGGATTATTATACAATTTCTTATACACTATATGGCCCAAATGATGATGGCGATGATGTTCCTGAAACATATAAAATGACTTGGAATGAGCTTTTCGAATATATCCTTCCTGAAATGATAGATCCTGTTGGCGACTCAGAAATAGATAACATTTTATGTTCTTTTTTACAACATGTCTCCTCTTTGAAGTATTCTAATGTGCCTATAGAAGAATTATCTGCAGAAATCTCAAACAGTGATTTTAAGAAGATAAAAATACAGATGTTAGCTTTAGGTATTTTGCATCCGGTTAAAAATAGATTGCAAACGGAAACAAAGTGGAAATTATCTGAATATGGCTATAATTTAATGATTAAATTGATTGCTTTAAAAAAATAATATTATGGGGCCTGCTTCCATTAGGAAGTATAAAAGATTCAGGGCGTGGCAATGGTCACGCCTTTTTTACCATATTTATGACAATTGATTTATTGTCGTATATTACCTATCTGTTTATTTTTCACCCACTTTATTATGTACGATATTTACCGTATGAAATTATAAATCAATTCATACGGTATGACAATTCAAGAACTTATTTTGGCAGGACTACAAACGAAATTTCCGGGTGTGGACACTGCTATATTAACCCGAATTGCCACTAAAAAGGCAGAGGGTGTAACGGACGAGACAAAGGTAAACTCCATCGTTGAGGGTATTAGTTTTTCGGACGTGTTAAATTCCTATGGTGATTTCCGTGCCGGGGATGCTTCAAAAACGGCAGTTACTAACTACGAAAAGAAGCATGGACTGAAAGAAGGAAAGCCAATCGAGAACCCTAATCCCAAGCCGAAACCGGAAGAAAAGAAAGACGATGTGCCTACATGGGCGCAAGCCTTGATTGATTCCAACAAGAGTCTTTTGACGGAAGTTTCCACGTTGAAGCAGGAAAAGGCACAAGCCACCCGTCAGGAACAGATTCTTGCCAAGGCTAAGGAGTATGGTATTCCCGAAAACTACGCTAAGAGGTGCGCTATCAAGGACGATGAGGACTTGGACGCTTATTTCAAGGACTTAAAACAGGACTTCGCAAATGACGGCTTTAAAGGCGTAACCCCTCCCGAATCAGCAGAGCAAAAGATTGAGAAAGAAAACGAATCTATTGCCGATATGATTTCGGAAGGAACAAAAACTATTGTTGAATCTAAAAAGTAAAATTTATGGCAGCAGGTACTAAGTATAACTTGACTCCGGAATACAAGCCGGAAGAGTTTTACCGTGTTGAGACGGGTGTCAGAAAGAGCGGTCCTTGGAAGTTGGATATTACCAATCTTTCGGTAGGCTCTGTTCTTCCTGTGTTCACACCCGTACAAGCAAACTTGAAGAAACGTACTATCGTTCCAGTCCGAAACGTGAAAGTTGTTGAAGCGTATGCCAACGGGACAACCGATCTCGCGATTAAAATCGCCAAAGGTTCTTTGGCTTACAGTGGTATGTTTATCGGAAGCGGTAAGAAAGGCGCAGAGGTAGTGTCTATCGACAAGACTAACAAGGCTTATGATGTTTTGACAATCAAGGCTGTTTTCGGTGAGAAAATCGAAAAGGATGCAGTCCTGTTTGAAGCCACCTCAGTGGAGGGAACGGCAAAGAAGAATACAGCTACATTCGTCTTGTTTGATGCGAAGAAAGTGGAGGATGATGGTCCAGTTCTTTGTACCCTCTTGATGCAGGCATACGAAGTGAAGGAATCCAAACTTCCGATGCCCATTCACGAATTGGATAAAGAGGGCTTGACCTCCCGTTTCCAGTTTGAGTAATTAACCATTAAAAAGTAGAGTTATGAATCTGACTATACAGACTTTATTTTCAGACCCTATGATTGTGAATGCGGTTATCGACCGTGTTTTGCAAACGAGACAAGATAGAATCTACTGGCAACAGTACGGCTCATTCCTTGAAACCAAGACCCGTGTGTTCAAGACATACTTGGGAACGGTTACGGGTGTGATGGCTGGTTCTATCATTGGAAAGAACGACCAGAAGCCTATCCGTGAAAGACGTTCACTCGGAAGTGGCTACACTGAAATCGCTTATTTGGGCGACCGCTATCAAATGGACATTGAGAGATTATCCCAGTTGCAGGATATTCTCGACAAGTTCAACGCAGCTAATACGGCTGACCAGCGTACTATTCTGAATGAAATTATTGACTTCATCTATGACGACTACCGTCAAATTCTGCTTGCTCCGCATAAGCGTATGGATATTGTAACCGGCGAGTTGTTGATGACCGGTAAGGCTAAGGTACACTTGGCGGACAACAAAGAGAATATCGAATTGCTCGATATTGACTTGCCGTTTAAGTTCTTGACTCCGGAAGCAGCTGATAAGAATAATTTCATTTCTTATCTGAAAGAGCAAATCGAAGCGTTGAAAGCAAAATATGGCGTATTCTCCAAAATGATTATGTCTCGTGGCACATTCAACAAGAATATCGTTGGCAGTAAGGAGTTCGGGGAAACATTCAAGATGATTCTTGGTAGTAACCAGTTCTATGTGAGCGGCGGTTTGATTACCTCTCAAATGGCATCAAGCGTATTCTCCGGCATTGGTCTTCCGACTATCGAAATCAAGGAGGACTACGTGGAAAATCAGAACGGTGAGAACGTGCAGATTTACGCAGACGACCGCATTACTCTTTTGCAGAGTGACAATGTGATGCGTATGCGTCACCACAGACCGTATGTGATGACCGACCCCGTTCCGGGACGTAACTACTCGCAATCGGAAGGACAGATGTCTATCTGTAACTACCGTGATGAGGAAGGTAGATACATGGAGTACACCGCCGAGTGGATTCCTGAGTTTATCTCTCCTAACAAGATTGTGAACATTGACCTTTCAACGATGAACGCATGACGGTAAACGAATACATATCACAGAAGTTCCAGTCTTTCGGCATTAACTTGTCGGAAGCTGACCTTTTGGATATGTGTCTTACCTCGAAGATAAGCGGAGAGGATGAGATGAATGAGGATTGCTACGATCGTGTCTCTGTGGCGATGGCGAAGTTCATCCCCTCTCTTTTACTTCGGCCCACATCTATTGGGGAAAGTGGTTTCTCAATGTCTTGGGACATTAAAGGGATTAAGGACTACTATTCTTTCTTGTGCAAGAAGTACGGACTGAAAGACGAACTCAATACCGATAAACCCAAAGTCAAGTTCTTATGATATTCGCTCCACATAGATTAATGGTCAAGGTCGTGTCCGGTCCGTCATTTGACGAGGATATGAACCCGCTCCCCCCGAAAGAGGATTGGAAAGACTTTGGTTCCTGCCGGTGTGATGATAATGGCGTGATGAAGCAAATCTCCGTAAACGGGGTAATGTACGACTATAATTATCATGTTGTCTATGAGGGTGGGATACTAAATGCTGGTACCGAGGTGAGAATCCTGGACGGGGAAAGTGTGAGAGCTGAAGGAAAGGTCATCAAGTCCGGTAAGTCTAACTATTTCAAGTATGCGGAAATATGGCTGTAGATTTTGACTTCTCAGATGTTGATGCGGCCTTTGATGAGTTCTATGAAGAGGTCAAAGAAGCGATGATTGAGGTAGGAGAGGATGCTGTTCAGTACGCTAAGGATAATGGGGATTATCAGGATCACACCGGTACACTTCGAAAATCTAATGAATACGAGGTTGACGAAACAGGACTGACGCTGAAGAATGAGACAGAATACGCATCTTATGTGGAAGCAAAAGGATTTGAAGTATTGAGTGGTGCCGCCTTGGAAGCGGAGAAACGATTAAAAGAAAAGTTTGAATGATAGTAACAGGCGACATAGAAACTATTTTGGTTCGGGACTTGAAGCCGTTTGGTATCCCTACTTACAAGAAGGACGCAATACCGGAAGGGGAAGTTACCGAAGAAAGGATAACCGTTATCCCGAAAGAACCCAAACCGGGAACTTATTGGATTAAAGGTTTCGTTGAAGTTAATTTCTGTGTACCTGATATTAATGGAATGGCAAACAAAAGTAGATTAACCGAATTAGAGCGGCAAGCGTCTGGTTTACGTTCTGTTTCCTCTTTTGACGGTTCTACCTATCGTTACAAAGTCTATTCTACCCATCAAGAAAAAGATGTACCGCTAAAGTGTCATTTTGTGAATGTGAAAATAATGTTTGAAATTTTAAATGTGAGATAATTATGGCAGAGAATAAAAAAATTGTGGTGGTAAACCTTCAGAAGCTGGAGGTTGCGCCGATCGGGGCTGATGGTGCCGAAGGTTCTGTTTTTGAAGAAGTCCCGGTAGTTCATGAGGACACCTTCACTTATGAGGATGAAGATCCGGAGGTTAAGGATTACAAAGATGTAGCTGGAAATACCTATTATTCCTCTAAAAAGCCGGGTGCGGTTAAGATCAATGCTTCTATTGGTATGTATGATCTTGAGACTAAGGCTAAATTCCAAGGTGGTAAGTTTACGGCGGGGTCAGAGAGTAAGCCGGGCACATGGGAGCGTGCCGATCATGTAGAGAGTAAAGAGTTTACCGTCCGTGCCACAACTGAAGATGGTGTGAAAATTATTTTTCCTCGTGCCGGTGTTTCTGCTTCTGGTAAAGCGAATGAAAAGGCAATTGGCTTAGCCCTTGTTTTTACGGCGTTGAAACCAACCAAAGCCGGTGTTCCTATTGAGCGCTGGGAAGACGGGGAGGATACAACTTTAGGTGGATAAGTTAATGACGAGGGTGAGCAATCACCCTCTAATATTTAAACTATGAGTGAGGTTTCAAAAAACATATCAGAGTTACTTTCCGGTACTTATGGAAAAGCTATTGTTGTAGGGGGAACAGTATATGTAATCAAAGCTCCTTCTATCAAAGTGATAATGAGGGCTACCCAATATTTAAGTAAGGTCGATTTACCGGAGAATGGCACTGTGCGGGAATTAATGAAGGTCGCTCCTGCCAATTTGGAGAATATCGTCAAGGGACTTTCATTCTTGGTGGTTGGTGATGTCCCGAATTATCAAAAAAGAGCTGAAAGCCTCGAACGGCAGATGCTTTCAGGTTCTAAAGAAGAATTATTGCAAGCGTATTTTGTCGCTTTTGAGTTAATAACCGGACGTGATTTTTTCGTAGTCTGCCAGTTAGCGATGGAACTGGCAAATCTAACAGTAAAACCCAAATAGTAGGAGGAAATACCATCGTAGGAAGTATTACTTTATTCATGGAAAATTTGAACCTTTCTTACAGGGAGGTGTATGAGGATCTTCCTTATCTTCTTTTGCTCTTGATGAGTGCTGATAAGCCGAGAGCTGTCTATGAGGACAAAGAAAAAAAAGAAGTAATAAAAATGTCGGGGAAGGATCTTATGAGACAGAAAAGAGGCGGGTAGCAAAAATGAAGATTTTTGCCATATACATTAACGGAATAGCCTCTCCCATAAAAATATAAATAGATATATGTAAGCAGTGATTAAAGCTATGACTTTAAATAAGAGAAATAACCAAGGTATGCAATTAAATGACTCTGGTTCATGTACTATTTGTTCTTCATCATCATTGTTATAATGTTTCCATAGATAATAAATATACCAAGTAAATGTTTGTATTAAGTATTGACATAAGTCTAATGCTAAAGATATAATTAAAAAAATAACAGGTTCTAATAATTCATTGGGGATTATAGGCGAATGGTCATCTGTTATTTTAAAGATCCAAATAATACCTATCCCGGCAAATGCTAATTGGCGATTAACGTCACTTAGCTTGCCGGATAGTTCTTCGTATGCTTCTCTTATTTGGGATAATCTCATCATGTCACTTTTGAGGAAGTCGCGGACCGGTACCTCTATTTTCTGTTGGTTTCTTATGCCCTAAAGCTCCTCCATCTTTTTTAGTTGGAACTCCTGTTGGTTTTTGTTGTGGACGTGGTGTAGATTTTGTTCCGCCATTTGTTTTCAATGCCATAATTTTAAGTTTATTATTAATAATACAAATTAAATGCTTATGACTGAATAATCAAAACTTTAAGATAAAAAACTAATGTATTAATTTGTTTCCTGCAAAAGTGTCTTAAAAATTATTCGGGAAGAATGATTTTACGACAATTCTTTTATTGTCACATATCACTTTCCCCTAAAATTATCCTACTTCATTTGCCTAATGTACTTTTATCCAAAACATTGATTCAGTATATATGGCAGGTCTTTATTTCAAAGTAGGATTAGACTACGAAAACGTTATCAGGCTAAGGACGGAGATTGAGAAGTTGAAATCAACACTCTCTGGGATGGACGGTAATACTCCACCGGCAACTCTTCGTGCGATGGAAGTTCAGTTAGCGAAGAACACCAAGGAATTAGACACAATGGTATCGGCTGCTGCTAAAGCAGGTAATGAGCTGGATCAGAATTTCAAAAAGAAGATATTTGATAGCTCTATGGCTGTTAATCGTTTATCTGAAGATATTCTTGATACGAAAGAAAAGATTGATGAATATACAATATCTGTACGTCGTCTATCAGAATATTACAAAACATTGTCTAAAAGCTCTCCGAACTTTAAGGTAACAGAAAAAGAACTTGCTGATGCTCGTAAAAATCTCGAATTACAAAAAGACAAGCTGAAAGACTTACAGTTGGAGCAGGGCCGAGCGAGGATTTCTGTGAAGAAGCTGAAAGATGAATATGCGCTGTTTAATAAAGAGAGTGCTTCTACGGTTGATGTCTCAAGACAGATAGAGACTGCTATGGAGAATATGGCAAAAAAGGTTTTCAGCGTTGTAGCCGCAAAAGAATTTGTTTCTCAAGTAATAGAGGTACGGGCAGAAATGCAAATGCTGAATAAATCTTTTGAGGTCCTTTTAGGCTCAAAAGATAAGGCTGATCTTTATGTAAAGGAGATCAAAGATTATGCTTTAGTCAGTCCTCTTTCTGTATCTGATGTATCAAAGGCGGCACAAACCTTGTTAGGGTTCAATGTTGAAGCCGAGAAGACTATTCCTATAATTAAGTCAATTGGCGATATTTCTATGGGAGATAGTCAGAAATTCGGTTCTCTGACGTTAGCCTTCTCCCAGATGTCCGCCGCTGGTAGGTTGATGGGCCAGGATCTTAATCAAATGATTAATGCTGGTTTTAATCCTCTACAAGTTATTTCGGAAAAAACAGGAAAGTCAATTGCCCAGCTTAAAAAAGAAATGGAGAGCGGGGCTATTTCTTCTCAAATGGTCGCAGATGCTTTCTCTTCAGCTACAGCCGAAGGAGGAAAATTCCACGGGATGATTGAAAAATCTGCTGATGGTATAAGAAATGCCCAAAATCAGTTGACTGGAGCTATTCAAGATACTTTAAATTCGATTGGAGAATCACAAGAAGGCATAATAAAAGGCTCTTATGAGGTTGCGACAAGTCTTGTGCAGAATTATGATAAGGTTGGTCGGGTTATAGCCGGACTTATTGTTACTTATGGGGCATACCGTACCGCTGTAATGTTGGCTACCATTGCTGAAAACGGACATTCTGTATCTATGCTGTTAACAAGAGAGAGAATATTACTTGTTAGAAAAGCACAACAACTATTGAATGCAACGATGTTGGCTAATCCATATGTTCTACTTGCTACAATCGTGGCTGGTTTTGCTGCAACGATGTGGGTACTTCATGACAGTACCACCGCCGCCGAGAAAGCACAAAAGCAACTTAATAAAGAACAAGAAGAAGCTGCACGTAAGAAACAGGAACTAACTTCTAAAACTGATAGTCTGATCTCAAAGATAAACAGTGAGACAGAATCCGTTTATTCACAAGTTAAGGCATACAAAGAGCTTATAAAGTTATTTCCTGAACTTGGAAATATGACTTTTGAAGAGTTTAAGAGTTTGCCGCAGGATCAGCAGAAGAAAACGCTCTCTAACATTTCCGAAAAAAGAGAGGTTGAGGATGCTATTGGTGCTTATGAGGCAGATTTGAAAAGGATAGAAGAGCTTAAAAAACAGATAAAAGAAGTAGGAGAAGAGGTTACTTATTCTCAAACTTCTTCTAATGTTAATAAATTGCAGAGATTGCGTAAAGAGCTTGAGGAAATTAATAACCTTGCGAAGCTTCACAAAGAAGAGATTGATAAGATAAAAGAGGCCCAATGGGAAGCCAATACCCCAGTCGAAGAGAAGGTCAAGCATTATGAAGATGTGAAAAAACGTCTTGTCGAGGAAAAGGATGAGCTTGAAAAAACTCTGACAAAATCAGAGGATATAGCTTCTGTATGGATGGGGTTGCCTGATATTATCAATAACGTTAAGCTTGACGCTTTAAATAAACAAATTGATGAAACAACAGGTAAGATAAATTCCCTTACGGGGAAAGATGTTTCGGTTGTTAAGAACAAATCTTATTGGGAAAAGCAAAAACAAGAAGCAGAGGCGGCTCGTGACGCTTTGGATATATCAGAAAAGAACTCTGAAAGATGGAATAAGTATACTCGTGAGATTCAACAGACACAAAAGGAGATAGCGAAGTATGATACAACAGGTAAGGCTGATAATGAAGCAGCAAAGCGTCTAAAACTCCAACAAGAGCTATCCCGATTCATTCTTGACAGTGAACTCAAACTCCAATCCGCTCGTGTCGCCGCTATGGAAGATGGTAAAGCCAAGCGTATCGCCTTGGCCGAACAGGAAACTAAGGACACTATTGCCGCCATCCTAAAGGAGAAAGAAGAATACCAGAAGAAGGTGAAAGAAATAAAAGGCAAAGAGTCCCCCGCAGTCCTCGCTACCTTTGATAACCGTGAGTTGGCAGCTAAAGAGAAGGAGAGAGCGGATATCGCCCGGATTGAGAAAGAATACGCTGAGGAGTACAAACAGCGAGTAAAGACCTTGACGGATGTTTTTCTGAATGAAGAACAGCGCAAGTTGTCCTCTATAAAGGAGCGGTATGATAAGGAGCGTAAATGGGCTAACGAGCAGCTAAAGACAGGTGGAATGACCAAAGATGAGCACAAATCGTATACCACCAATATCGACAAGGCCCAGCAGCAGGAAACATATCGTGCTCTTTTAGACAATTTGAATGATTACAAACAAAAGGAGAAAGACCTTCGAGATAAGTGGGACACAGATATTGCCGTTGCTGTTGAATCAAAGGACGCTTATCTGGTCGCTAAACTGATGGAAGGTAAGCAAAAGGCTTTGTCCGCTCTTAACGGTCAGATGCTCCAAGAATCGGACGAATGGCAACAGTTATTCAGAAATCTTGATAATCTGACAGTTCAGCAGTTGGAGAAATTGAGCAATACCATTAAAGAAAAGGCCAAAGGATTAAAACTGAATCCTATAGATGCCCAGGCTGTAACCAATAGCTTAAAAGAGGTCGATGAGAAGATCCGAACGATGAATCCCTTCGGGTTGCTTTCTAAACACTTGAAAGAGTACAAGAAGGCCGAGGATGATGTAACAAAAAAGAATGCTCTTAAAGAGATGTTCCGGGATACTGCGGCATCTATTGATATGGTTAAGGGTGGATTTGATGCAGTCGTTGGTGGGCTTAATGAGATGGGCTTGGCTGGCGACGAGGCCACCCAACAGCTACTTAGCGATCTGTCAAATTTAATGGGTTCCGCCAGTCAATTGGCAACGAGCATCGCTTCTGCTAATCCTGTCGGCATCATACAGGGAAGTATTGGAGTTCTGACATCTGTCTTTAATATTTTCAATAATGACAAGCGTCACGAAAAAAAGATAAAAGCATTACAAGATCAGGTGGATGCGCTTGATAAGTCTTATGAAAAACTTGGTAAAGCGATAGATAAGGCTTATTCCAAAGATGCTTCCCAATTGATTGACCAGCAGAACAAACTACTGGAACAACAGAAAGTCCTTATCCAACAGCAAATTCGTGAAGAGCAGGACAAGAAGAAAACGGACAAGGATAGGATTAAGGATTGGCAGGAACAAATCGAGGAAATCAACGACGTCATAGCGGACAACAAGGAGAAGGCCGTGGACGCTATCTTCGGTGAAGACTTGAAATCCGCCATTGACAACTTCGCAAACGCACAAGCCGAAGCGTGGGCTTCTGGTGAGGACCGGGCAGAATCGGCGAAAGACACGGTCAAGAAGATGATGCGCCAGATGGTTACAGAATCCATCAAAGCTGCAACGGAATCTTCCGGTGCAATGGAGAAGATTCGTGACAAGCTTAAGGAGTTCTATGCCGACAATGTCCTTTCCGGTTGGGAACAGGATTATATCTATAATATGGCGGAAGAACTGCAAAAAGAGATTGACAGGCAGTTCGGTTGGGCTGATAGCTTGATGAAAGACAAGGTAGAAGAACCGGAGAAAGAAGATGTTTCCGAAAATACCCTGAAAGGTGCGTATGCCAAAGCCTCCCAGGAAAGCATCGACCTATTGGCCGGTCAGAGCGGGGCCGTCCGTGTCCTGTTGGAAGACATCCGCGGCAGTATGCAACCGATCCGGGAACAAATGAAGCTGATCTATGATATGCAGTCCAGAGGTTGGGAAGATGTGAAAGCCATCCGCGAATTATCAGACAAAGTGGAAAAGAATACCGACCGGATCGCCGAGAATACGAGAGAGATCAAAGAGGTTGCCGGTAAGATATCGGAGAACACCAGAGGTACGGTTGATGCTTTGGAAGGTACTATTAACGTAAAAGTAAAAATGTAGCATTATGGATAAAGAGTTTTTTGAGATAGCAAACCGGTTAGGTGCCTGCCGGTTGTTGCATGGCACGGAAAACAAAGAAGAGCTTATGCGCCTCCTGTTGACACCGCAGGGTACGGAGTTCTGCACAAAGAATAATTTCCCGTCTATGGTACAATTACGGGAGTTCCGGGGCAAGAAGGCTGAAAGCATGGGAATCTATATCGAGACGGATGTGGAACTGACAAATCCGGTGAAGGTATTCCTGGCCGGTTCTAAGGCAATCCTTCATTTTGATACGATCGGTCGCTACAACGTAATCCTGATGCACGGAGCAGAGGCCGAGATTCATGCGAGTAACTATGCTGTGGTGTTCGTAAAGAACGCTGGCGGTAAGGTAATAACTCATAAAGACCATACAGCACGTGTATTATGACAATAGACGGAAAAGACATATATACTGAATGGGGATGTAAATTATTGGAAGGTTCTTTTGATGATCTTCTGAAATACCCCAAACGTAAGGCAGTCAAATATAACAACTGGGCGGAAGCCGACGGGATCGATCCCGATCTGTCGATAGTGGAGTTCGAACCTAAAACCGTCAAGTTGAAATTCCTCATGAAGGCAGAAACGCTTGAGCAGTTCTGGTCCGGGTATGAAAAGTTTGTTGCTGATCTGTCCGCACCGGGCTATCGGGAATTCAATCTTATTGCCGGTCTGACCAACCGCTTACGGTTCAACGCCGGCTCTTCTCACGAACAGCCTGTGCCGTTTAATGCAGGGGAGAACGTATCAGTGTTTGAACTTTCTTTTGTCGAGGACAACCATGCCATTTATCCGGCAACTCCGGTCGGCGGTATCGGGCTTCGCGGGCAGTATGCGATTAATGGGATAGACTTTGCAGACTTCGGTATAGGATCGGACGATAACCAGGAGGACATCTTGAAATATCCTGCGGTTAAGGCGCCGTTCACTGATGGCCGTACGGTAGACCTTTCGACAATCAAAACCCAGCATCGGGAAATAAAACTGTCCCTTTGGATGTTGGCCGGCAGTGTGGAAGAGTTTCTGAATAACTATCGGGCGTTCTTTAGCCAAATCGCCGGTAAAGGGAACCAGGAATTATATATTAAAACGTTGGACGGTATCATCCAGGTGTACTATACTGATTGTCCCTCCTTCTCGGTGGAAATCTGGCGGGAGAAGCAGGTAGGGGTGAGGTTCACAATCACTTTGGTCGCCCCTGTTGTGAGCTGGGTGGATGCCGGAGGCGATGTTCGTTATCGTGTGCTGAAAGATCCGGATTTGGGGTTGTTGGCAGATGAGCAAGGTAGAATAATAGTTTTCAATTGATATGGCAGAAGAATTTGAAATAATCAGGGCTAATTTGCTTCCGGCAGCCGGAACAATAACCGATAATGATATGATCCTGATCATTCAGGGGGGAAGGCCTAAGCGTGCTTTGCCCTCTGCAATGAAAGGGAAACAGGGCGATCCCGGCCTTAGTGCGTTTTTAGGGATAAACGATAAATACATCCTTTGGAAACAGGGAGCTAATGGTGCTTGGCAGAATCTGTTGGAAATTGAGAAAATTCGTGGGCCGAAAGGAGAGAAGCCGGTTTTTCGAAAGTTGAACGGTACGCTTCAAATGAAATACGAAGGTGAGCCGGATAGTGCATACGTGGATATTTTCGACCGTGAAGAATTGAAAATGAAGTTTTCCGATCTGACGCCAGCAGAAGTGGATCAATTGAAACTGCATTTTTCTGATCTGACAGAGACTGATAAGGCCGAACTTATGAAGCCGGCAACGGATGCGGCAAAAGAGGTTCGTGAACAGATGTCCCAAATTAAGGAGGAAGCTAATACTGCTATTTCGAACGTAAACACCGCAAAAGTGAGCGCAGATGCTGCAACCAAGGCTGCAAATGATGCCGCAGCTTTAGCAAATGCCGCAGCTGGTCAAGCAACTCAATCTGCCGGAGATGCTGATGCAGCTACCAAATTGGCTGTTGCTGCCGCTGCATTGGCGGAGGAAAAAGCCGGTATAGCCAATACCGCTGCCGAGAATGCAGATACCGCAGCAGCTTCTGCCAATAAGGCAAAGGAAGAAGCCGATAAAGCGACTGTTGAAGCCAATACAGCCGCTGCAAAGGCTAATGATGCCGCCGCAAAGGCTGACACGGCAACAATAAATGCCAATACCGCAACGGATAAAGCGAATGAAGCAGCATCCTCGGCTACAACTGCCGCCGAAAATGCTGATGCGGCTGTAGAGCGTGCGGATGATACCATAGCTTCTGCCGAAACTGCTACAAAATCGGCGACGGATGCAGCTTTAGCCGCAAACACGGCAAAAGAAAATGCAGACAAGGCGGCAAATACAGCCAAAGCTGCCGCTACTCTGGCCAATGAAAAGGCAGGACTGGCGGATACGGCAGCTTTGGCTGCTAATACGGCAAAGGAAGATGCCATAGCTGCAACTGATAATGCCAACACAGCCGCCGACCGTGCCAATCGTGCAGCCGAAGCCGCCGAAGGAGCCATCAGTGGACTACAACCCGACTGGAACGTTACCGATCCTGTCAATAAGAACTACATCAAGAACAAACCGGAGATCCCGACGTTGGATATGGCACCGACTGCCGAGACATTGAGCTATGTCAATACCGACGGTACAACCATCAACTTTCGTATCGGCGACGAAGTGCGTGTAGCGGAAGATGGCGAATATGTATTCTACCGGCTTTATGATCTTGCCGGGGGAAAAGCCTCTTGGCAGGAATCCGGCAGCGGTACAGCCTTACCCGGTAATGTTTATCTGACAGGAGCCAATTATTACAATGAATCAGTACGAACGATAAAACAAGGATATTTAAGCAATGAGTAAGAAAGGTGCATTTATTTATCAACAGATCGAACTGACGACGGCTGAATGGGCCGATAACGTAACCGTCTACCCTGCATCAGTCTGGTTATTTGAACGTTTGGAAAACGGTAAATTCAACATGAAGCTGGCTGATGGCGTTCATACGTTTGCCCAGCTGCCGGCCGTCATGCAGGAGGTGAAGGTCACAGTTAAAACGAATGATGCCACAACCTATATCTTGACGATCACGACGGCCGGAGGTGAGTTTGACACCCCGAACCTTCGGGGAAACGATGCTCCGGTTCCTTCGATCGATCCGGAAACCAAGCATTGGAAAATAGGCGAAGAGGATACGGGTGTGGTGGCCGAAGGACAGGACGGGGAAAGCTACGACGACACGGAAATCAGGAACGCGCTGACAGCTTTGCAACAGCAGGTCAACACGCTCGTTTCGGGCGACGCATCAAGTGCCATCGAGTCATTTAACGAGATCATCGCTTTCCTTGCCAACGTAGAAGACACCGATACATTACAGGGGCTCATCGCCGGATTGAACCAAAGCATAGAGAACGTTCAGACTTCGATCCCGACAAAGCTATCCCAGCTACAGAACGACGACCATACGGTCAAAGACGCTGATTATGTCCATACCGACAATAATTACAGCGATGAAGAGAAAACGAAGGTATCGGACTCTTTGCGGTTGAAGGAGTATGTCGATGTCGAGTCTCTGGAGGCTCTTCCGTCATCACCGTATAATTTGCGTTTTACCTATTCGAGTACATCTGTACAGGCGATCAACTTTGCGAATATAGGAAGCGTACCGGAGATGCAGGAGTTTTATCTGTCTATTAAGAACAACACCGGATCAACGATTATCCAACCGATCCCAAACGGTTCGGGCTGGCAATCGGAGGAAACAAGCGTTGAACTGCCAGCTGGTAAAGCTACGGGGGTATCGCTGAAGAAAGAACACGGGATAATAGTAGCAAGAATATAAAGGAGGTGAAAGATGAAGAGAAGGGTGATGGGTGGAAATAGAGAGATTATAGAAGTTGTAGAAGAGTTAAAATCCTCTGGGACATGGACGGTTCCGGCAGGGTGTAAGTCTGTTGATGTTTTTCTTGTTGGTGGAGGTGGTGGCGGCAGCGGTGGTGTATCTGGCGATTCACCTGGTGGTTCTGGTGGTGGCAGCGGCTATACAAAAGTTATTTACAAGATTGCTGTAACTCCAGGAACTAATATTTCTTATACAATTGGCAAAGGTGGAACAGGGGGGATAGGGGATTCATCAGAAAAAGGTGGCACAGGTGGTTATACCCTATTTATGTCATCATCCTACCGTGCAAATGGTGGAGAAGGTGGCTGTAATCGTCTTAATTCCGATTATGGGAAAGGAGGTGACGGTGGTTCTGGCGGTGGTGGAGCAGATAGTGGAAATGGAGGTTCTAATGGTTCCAACGGCGGACAGGGTGCACAAGGTCAACCCGGAAAAGGACAAGGTACGACAACTATCTGTCCATTTAACAATAAAAGGTATGCTGGAGGAGGTGGTGCTTCTGGAAATTCTATAGGCAAAGGGGCTGACGGTGGTGGAAATGGATCATCCAATGGCACAAAAGGAGGCGATGGCACTCCTAATACTGGTAGTGGTGGTGGCGGTGGTTTCTGGGGAGGAACTCTGGGTGGAAAAGGCGGTTCAGGCATCATTGTCTTACGATATAAAAAATACAAACCGAAATAAAGTAAAAACAAATAATAACAAGAACTATGCTATATATTCAAAAACAAATAAACTTTTGGCCTGTAGAAGAAGCCTTACCTGCTTCCTATAAGACAGGTACAACTCCTGAAGAGTTTGAAGATGGTGCTTATCTCCTGCTTAACGAAGAACAGGAAAAGTATCATAACGACTATCCGGAGGCTTCACCGTTGGAATGCTGGTACATGGCACTAACGCCAGAACCTGAACCTACTCCGGAAGAATTACTCTGGCGTGCCCGTGATGCCAAACGGCAGGAAATCTACGACAAAGACATCCATCATTATTATATTGATGAACAGGACGCATATGTCTCGAACACCCTGCAAATGAAGGATAAGTGTGGGCGGCAGGAAGAAGTCGAAGTAGGCGGTCATCTTTACGCCTCGAATATCTTAATGGTTGCTCTTGATGAAATAGCGGACTATTCGGAGCTGTGCGGTAAGGTGACAGACGGCTTGCTATCCCGTATCGATGCCGCCCAAACAGCCGAGAAGGTCGAAGCTATCGTGGTGGAAGGCTATCCCGAAGCGATCCATACAACAACGGCAACCTTGCAAACTAAGGCAGATAAGGCAATAGCTAAATCCCCGGAAGCGCAGGCAGTGACCTTTGCTCGCTCGATGGTGAACAGCGTTTCCCTTACCGCCAATCAAGCGTTGGAAATGCAGGTCTTATTCCCCATTTGGGGTGAGAAAGATGCGGAGTTTGGCAAGGAAGTTGAAATAGGCTTCCGGCTTCGTGTAGTGAAAGGAGAAAGCGACACTTTATTCGAGGTGATACAAAAGCACAAGCTGCAAGCCGACTGGAAACCTGGCATAGAAACCGCTTCGCTGTATAAGATCGTTGAAGCTGAGCATGCAGGCACGTTTGATGATCCTATTCCATACGTGCAGGGTATGGCATTCAAGAAAGACAAATATTATGAACAATACGGTGTGATCTATCTCTGCATTCTGACGACCGTTACAGGTTGTCCGAACGACTTGAAAGACTTGCCCACAATTGTACAGGAGGTAAAGCAATGAAACAGGTTGTGTTATTAAAAGTTAAACGGGGGGGTAAAACACTCTATAAATAAAGAAGTTACGCCTTCTTGTCATAAGAAAGGAGGGCGTAGATGAGACGGTCGATGATGGGACGGAAGAAAGTAGACAAGAATACTTTGCTGTTGCTACATTTTGATGGATCATTGAAAGATGAAGTCTCAGGCAAGCCTTATGTTGGTAGTAATATGTCCTATGTAGTAGGAAAATTCAAGAATTGCATTTCGTTTTCAGGAAACGGATATGTAAAGGTGAGTGGAACGAATGCTATAAACGAATCCCTATATCCAGACTATACCGTCGACTTTTGGATTAAATTGAAAAGTGGTGTGAGAAACGGTATAATGTCAAAAGGCGATGGTGGCGGAAGTTACAGCTTTGATATAATGGAGGAATCTGACGGACGCATTTTCTTTGGATTGCAGTATGGTGGAACCCGAGGGGATGCAATATGCTATTTTACGATGCCACGGGATCAGTGGGTTCATCTTGCGATCGTCAGGTCACAATCTCGATATTGGAAAGTGTATGTAAATGGAGTGTATGTGTCTGGTTTCACATCGACGATGGTTTCAGGGTATTATAGTTCTTTAATGATCGGAAAATATCGGGATTATGGATTGTATCTGAACGGTATGATTGACGAGTTTCGCATCAGTAATATTGCCCGTTGGACATCAAACTTCACTCCGCCTGCAAGGCCGTATTAATAAATTAGTGACACTGTCTTTGGGCTGTCACAGCAGAAAGACAGCAAATGTATATTCAGAAAAAATTATTGATAATCGCCATCCCCAGGTTGGGTATTTTCTTTAAAAACAAATGAAGATATGGAATGTTCGGTGGCGAAAGAATAATAAAAACAGCCTCCAGGCTATCACAGATTGGAGGCTGTAAAAAAGAAAATTAGGGGACCGATGGTCTCCGGAAACAAAGTTAAACAATAAAGTTTGAAAATCATGTTATTATTAATTATTTCTTTTTTGGTTATCGCAGCTTATACGGCAGCAGTTTGTATAAAGGCGAAAGGTGTACCTTACTCTATCAGTGCGACGTATTATACTCTTGATCATAAATTGATCTTTGAAGCAAGCATGGTACTGACGGCTATGTTCCTATTCCCGATCATTTGGGAAATGAGTACAACCTTCACCATGCGGTTGCTGGCGATCGCAGCTTGTATCGGTTTGATTGGTGTCGGTTTGGCTCCTGATTTCAAAGACGCTTGGATAAACCGCATTCATTGTGGATCGGCGGCATTGACGTTGCTTTCTTCTCAGCTATGGGTTGGCTGCACGTCTTTCTGGTGGGTTCTTATTCCGGTGTGGCTGGCTTTTATCGTTTACACGGTAATAGGCATGGGTAAACGGTTGAGTGGTAATATATGGCAGGACTTTGTATCAACGAAGCCGATGTTCTGGTGTGAGATTGCAGCGTTGTCTACGACTTTTGGCGCGTGTGGACTTGCGCTTTAGAAATCTACCATAAACAGAACATCCACCTTATATATTAAAACACGACAACCGGTAAAATGTCATATATCCGGTTGCCGTGTTTTTTATTGCCTAAAAATAAGTAGGTTATTTAGCAGTATGGAAATAAGGCGCGGAAATACGGTAGTCTGTGATGTCTATCTGAAGGATAACAGTTATACGGTCGAAGAAATCATGGGAGAGGACACTCTTACCCTGAATTTTCTTTCCCGCAATGTGATAAAGCTTCAGATCAACGACTATATAGACTTTGAAGGGACAAAATATAAGATCCGGCATAACGAGAAGGTGACGAAAAGGGAGACATCTCTCGGCTGGGAATATACCGTTATGTTCTATTCATCGAAGTATGACCTTTTGGATGTAGAGTTTTTCCTTCACGGTAGACCGGAACGAAAGAAGAACTTCGACTATTATACAGGGACGGCACGTGACTGGCTGGAATTGTTCGTGAAGAATATGAACCGTAGTGGATCGGGTTGGATAGCCGGCTCTTGTATTGAGTCTCGGATGATTACCCTTTCTTTCAAGGACAAGAAGGTCGGAACCGTTCTTGACGAACTTATCAAGGAACTGGATAGCGAGTACTGGATATCCGGCCAGACAATGAACATCGGCAGGAGGGAGTATTCCAGCAATGGACTTGTTTTGGCACAAGGCGAAGGGATGGGTTTTACCGAACTGGAAGTTTCGTCCGTAGATGATACGCCGCCGATTACGGTACTTTATCCCTACGGTTCAGACAAGAACCTTGGTTCCGATTATGGTGCTGATTATCTTCTTCTGCCTGATGGCCGGCTTTCTATCGAAAAGAATGTAGAGAAGTACGGCCGGATAGAAAAGTCCATGCAATTCGACCATATCTTTCCGAAAGGAGAGTTTGCCGTAACAGAAAAGATCGACGATTACACTCTGAGAGCTTCCGGAATGGATTTCAATCTTACCGATTGCCTGTTGGACGGGGTGGAAGTAATCGTTACATTCCAGGATGGCGGCTTGGCCGGCTATGACCTTGCAATCGTAGAGGATAGTTGGGATAAAGACTTGAAGCAATTCAAACTAAAGCAGAATGACCAAGAAAACGCTTTGAAGGTCCCCGGCGACATCAACTTCTCGGTCGGCGACAAGTTCATCCTTACCGGTTTGAAGATGCCGCAAAGCTATCGGGACAACGCCTCCTTGCAGCTACAGGAAGAGGCACAAGCATGGTTGGACGGCAAGTGCGAGCAACGCATCCAGTTACGAGGAAAATGTGATGAAATTGTTTTTCGTCTGCAAAACATCTTTATCGCCTGTGGCCAGATGGTTGGCGTATATTCCGAACAGTTGGATATCGATCGAGAGATTCGTGTTACCAAAATAAAAAGGTATATCGAGAAAGACGGTACACCTTCATACCGGTATGAACTTACCTTGTCCGATTTTCTTGAATCGAATGGTTTTAAGGATTTGGTGGATGATGTGAATAAAGTGCCGGAAGAGATTGAGGATGCAGTTAAGCCGGTTCGGGAACATACGAAACGTTCATGGCGAGACGTGATGGAAACTTTGGGCATGATGTTTGACCCGGAAGGGGATTATTTCACTGAACTTATCAAGCCGTTGGCCGTGCATACGGCGCAACTTATCGTTGGTACCAATTCTCAGCAGATGGAACTTATAGGGGTGAAGTTTATCCCGAATGCGGACAATGATGCCAACTATTTCAAGAATACGGCAGGAAAGTTGGTGCACTTTACTGTTAGCGAGGAAATCCGCGAATGGGTTATTCCATCGGCTTCTTTCCGGCTAAATAATTCGCTTGCCTATTACGTCTATGCCAAATGTCCGAAAGAAGGGGGAAATGGCTCAATATATGTCAGTGAACGGCAGATAAAGTTAGAGGATGAAACAGGATACTATCATTTCTGGGTGGGCGTGCTTAATACTCCGGAGGAAGGCGTACGTTCCTGGCTTCCGAATTATGGATACACTGAGATAGCTGGTCAGACGATTACGACAGGGTTGATAAAGGACAAGTTAGCCCGGTTGGTGATTGATCTGGTGAATGGGACTATAACCGGACCTGTGATATTCAAATCTGGAACATCCGGTTATAATAACATTTCTGACCGTCCTAATCTTCAACCGTTGTATGATGGGATAAATGATGCCCTGACGGATGCAGAGAATGCGTCGAATGCAGCTAACAACGCCCAATTGACTGCAAATAACAAGGCAAGGGTATTTTATCAAACGACAGCTCCAACATCGGGTATGAGGACTAATGACTTATGGGTGGATGGTGTGAATATTTATAGGTATAGCGGTTCTTCATGGGTTCTTGCCTCGAAGTATGACAATACGATAACGGAGATCAACGGTGGGCTCATAACAACAGGTGCAATCGCTTTTGGAAGCACAGGTGGAATGGCCGCTTCTGGTACGATCCGTATTTGGTCGGGAGGAGCAGCTGGGACTAATGGACAACCACCTACTGATCCAACTTTTAGTGTTGATAGCTCAGGTAATGTGGTTTCAAATGGAACTATTACAGCGAATGACGCCATTTTGTTAAGAAATGGACAAGCAGGGATTACAGGATATGGTACATCTAATAGTTCTATAAGATTTTGGGCTGGAGGAGCAGTTCCAGAAAGTGCAGATTTTAGAGTTGACCAAAGTGGAGATGTTAACGTTAGAATGTTAAATGCTATAAGTATCAATGGAGGTACATCTAATTTTTCAAGCATTTATTTAGCCGACAAATCGTGGAATAATAACTATGTTAATCTGTTTGCAGCAAGAGAAGCTCAAGGAATGGAAATTCAAAAAACTTACCAAGGTGTTTTAGATAATATCGGAAAATTCATTGTAATGAAATACAATCCTGATGCAACAGCTTATCGGGAAATAAGTTTTTTTGTTAGGCATTTTAAATCAGACATATCGTGGCTTTTTAGGACTTGCATAAAGGCAAGTCAATTGCCGTCTTTGGTTCAGATTAATGATTTAGATACATCTGGAACAAAGTATAATGTAAAATGGGATAGTGCAACTGGTTTATTATATATAGAATAAGAATATGGATTTAACATTGAAAGACAGAGTATTAATACTCAACACCGTGTTACCACAGTTTGACACGAGAAAAAACATGGAACTGAAAGTATCGATAGACAGTAAGATAGCGATCTCGGAGGTTGATCAGAAGCGTATCGTTATCAAGGATATGGGGAGTGGTCAAATCAATATCGGATTTACCGATGCTGCCGCCATAATGGAAACAACGGATATCGTTTTGACAGACGAAGAACTTCAATACCTCAAACAACGTGTTGACTTCATAGATCGCAACGGCATGTTCTCTGAGTTCACGATGCCGACGTATGTCAAAATTTTGGATGAACCGCTAAAAGAGGAGCAACCGGGCGAATAATATAAAAATCCGCCTCCCATCTATCACAGACCGGAGGCGGAGAAATAACAAACACTGCCTTATGGCAATGAAAAAACTCGTAACAAAGATGATCAAATAAAACAGAAGGAGGTGTAAAGTGAATGTAGAATTAACTGACATCCTGACAATCATCGGAACATTGGGAGGATTCGAGGCGATAAAATGGGGGATTAGCTTCTATACGAACCGGAAAACGAATGCGCGTATCGAAGATGCCCATGCCGATGCAGAAGAGTTCAAGGCTTTACGTGAGTATAACGAGTTCCTGCAAAAACAGCTATCAGAAAAAGAAGAACGCTTTGTAGAACAAACCGGAAGGCTTCGACAGGTACAGGATGAGCTTTTTACTTTGAAAGAGAGCTATTCGGATCTAAAGCTTGAACTTGCTATGAAAAGGTGTGAGAGAAAGAAATGTGGTGATCGTGAACCGCAGAATGGGTATTAATATAGGAGGATAAAAATGAAAAAGATAGATTCAATCATTATCCATTGTTCGGCCACACGTGCCGGGCAGGATATTAAAGCTAAGGATATTGATCGTATGCACCGTGCACGCGGTTTCAGTCAAATTGGTTATAACTATGTAATCGACTTGGACGGAACCATAGAAGCTGGTCGGCCACTCGCGATAGCTGGGGCTCATTGTATCGGTTACAATGATCATAGCGTCGGGATTTGCTATATTGGTGGACTGGACACTTCCGGAAAACCGGCTGATACCCGGACTCCGGCGCAAAAGACGGCAATGGACGACCTAATTAACAAGTTAACGAGAGAATATGAGATTGCAGAACTTCTCGGCCATCGAGATACGTCACCGGACCTAAACGATAACGGCATAGTTGAGCCGTTTGAATTTATCAAGGTGTGTCCCTGTTTTGACGTTCGGGAAGAATACAAATCATTTTTGAAACCGATAATTGTACGGCCATGAAAGCCTGGTATGTTATAATTGTTTTAGCTCTCTGCCTTCTTTGCTTCCTGGCCGGCCGGCACTCGAATAGGGTAGGAAGTGAACTTGTTGGAAAAACCGATACATTCATCCATGTTGATACTATAAGAGATAGCATTCCTTATCCTGTCTACGAAACAGTAATTCAGACAGTGCCGGAGATATTTCCTATCTACATCACACTTGAGGGAGATACAGTGAGAGAGCCGATTTTTGTGCCTGTCCCGGTCACACAGAGGGAATATCGGACGGACGATTATCATGCTTGGGTATCTGGATATAATCCGTCACTTGATAGTATTGATGTTTTCCAGAAAACAATGTATATCACAAAACGGCAGCCTGCACGTCGCTGGGGGATCGGTGTAAGTACCGGATATGGCATAGGAAGAAATGGCCTGTCTCCCTATATTGGTATAGGTGGATTTTATCGGATTTGGTAAGTATACTTTTGTTATTGATTGATATTTGTATAAAAAAACTATAGGATAGTCGTTTTACGTAAAAAAAATCTATCTTTGTTAGAAATATCAATTGTGCATAATTATGAAAATAGCATTTACAAACATAAAATGGACAAAGAAATTAATTAATAGATTGTTTTGTGTCAGACATTTTATGTTGCTTCTTTTAGTATTCTTTATTTGGTTATATTGGTTTATAAATACACCTATAAGTAGAGATATAGTTATTATGATTGATAATATTAATACAGAAGACTCTTTTACTGAAATATTTTTTAGACAAGAAGGATCTGTATTCAAAGGTCTAATTGGAGATGAAATGAAAAATCCTGAATATTTGGATGTAACAATCGGTGGAATAAGCAAAAAAATGAATGATAGTCTTTATAACTATTTCGATAATGAATATTTTGACAAAGGCGATTATTTCAACAATGCATCAAATGATTCTGTACAATCATTTATGGGGCAGACAATTTTTTCTTCAGTTCCTTTAAATGTTAAAGAGATTGATAAATATAGTCCTTTAACACAAGAAACGGAATTATGTAATGAATATAAAAATAATTTGTCAAGCAGGAAAAAATATAAAGATGTATATCGAGATATAATACAAATTAATGATAGTCTGTTTGTATCTTATAGTGATAGTTTGATTCAACACAGGATTCAATGTGATGAAGCTAAAGGACATATTTATGCATCAGAAAACTATGTAACAAAACCATTTTTATATACATATAATACAGAACGGTATGCAGGAAATCTATTTCCGGCATACCATCATGAAATTATAGCTCGATTTTATATATTTTATGACAAAGGTATTAAATATGATGTCGAAAATGATCTTCCAAGTGAAATTCCAGATTCTATGATTATTGGTTTTGCATTTAATAATTCAACAGAAATTAAAAGAATTACACCAGCTCCAGATTGGGAATTGAATCAAAAGGTTTTGTTTTATACCGAAGAAGCAATTGAAGACATTCTATATTCAGGAATATCTATATATGCTGAAGATTTATCCAAGAAATCAAGAAATGAAATGATAAACTTTTTATTAGCGACAATTATTGGTATTTTTATATCCATTTGTACGGAATTGTTTATATTAGATAAATTTAGGACGGAAAGGAAAGAATGAACATTAAATGATACTTTTCCCAGGTAACTCTATTAACATAAACATGCGAGTAAACCGTATATTCTGCGGTAGAGAAAACTATTCCATGGTTTACCTGCATGTTTACTTTAGAAAAATTGGAGCAAAATATCAGAACAGCAACCTCCCATTCTTCTTATCCATCACCGCATTGAAAACACTCTTATAAGTTTCGTACAATTCTTTCCTATTTTCCGGTCCCGGCCAATCGGCAAAAGACTCTCCTGCAAAAAATTTCCAAGCGAAGATCCGTTTGGCTTTTTCGGATAAGTCTAATTGGCCGATCTGATTTATTTTAGGCCATCCCATTTAAACAAGGATAACAACTTCCTGTTGGCTTCCCAAAGCACACTGTAGTCCCGTTCGATATACACACGAGCCAGCTTTAAAGTTGAATCGGAGTGGTTTAGCATTTCATCAACTCTGGCAATATCAATTCCAGCCTTATTTGCTGCTAACGTTGCCATCGTATGGCGGGCATAATAATAATTCAGATCTGGAACCCCTATTATTTTTCCTATCTCATCTAATCCTTTATTTATTGATTTATTGAAATTCTCTGAACTTCTATACCACTTATGAAAAATAAAGACTTTCTCTCCAGATGGGTCGGAGTATTTCTCAAACAAGCTTTTTATTTCCGGTTCAATCCTGACCTTCATTTCAGCCTTATCTTCACGCCTTGTGCGTGTCTTAGTCCTTTGATAGGTAATAATTTCGTTTTCGACGGTAGGAGCATTATAGAAATCAGCACTATTCATGCCCATCATCGCAAATGATAAGATAAATAGGTCTTTCGCTAAATTGAAAACAGGCTGACCTCCATTGCGAGCATTTTGTTTATACGGAAGATCTATTATTTGCTGCACTTGGTCTATAGACAATGTTCGATGCTCACTTTTGGGAACTGGTGCGATTTTGTATTTTGAGAACGGGGAAAATGGGATGCGTATGATTCCTCTGTCCTCGTCGTTATATTCATTTTTAGCGAGGTTGTGTAGTGTTTTGATTTGTGATGTGTAAAGAGATATGCTCCGTTTACCTTTAGGCTTATCAGTAGGTTTTGATCCACCATCGCGACATCCCTTAAAAGAAGGTTCGTTTTTCAGAAACTTCTCAAACGCCCTCATAAAAGATGCTGTAATGAGGTTTATGTCGAGTTCTTCTTTTCCGATAAACCTGACAAGCGCATTTATGGCTATCCGATAGTTCTTTGCTGTACCCAACCTTCCATCTTGCTCAAGATCATCCGCTATTTTTCGTCCATAGGAAATGAAATTCAGACTGAAATTCTTTTCCTCTGTAGTCAAGTACTCCACAATTCGATCAACATCCCAGTGTTCTGCTTCAACACCTGCGGATGTCAATTTTTTCTTAAATCCTAATATCATCTCTTCCATTAGGTCGATTACGGCTTGATTCTTGATCTTGATTTTTTCTTTTCCGTTGTCTTTCTTTTTTATAATATCTGAAGCTGATACATTGTGGCTGGTCTTGATGTATTTGGACTTGCCTTTCTGTGTAATACGGATTTTTACGTTATATGTACCATCTTCTTTCCGTTGATGCGGGAGTACCAAAAATTTGAATGTAGCCATAATCGTGCGCTGTAAAACATTTGTAAAAAAAATAGTACACAAAAGTACGTCAAAAAGATATTTTATATGTACGTGTTTGGATTATTTAATTAGCTGAAAGATTTTAATTGTATAATTAAGTAGTTGGTTATTAATAAATTATTGATGTTCTGTTCACGTTAAAATACGGTGTATTAGCTAATAATTGAACAATAACTTTTACTTTTCATTGTTGTGTATATTCTGTCTTATGCCCACAAAAGTATAAAAAAATGAATAGACAATGTCATGGCTCCGCGTATTTTTCGCTCGATAAAAAAGGACCAGTTTCATCGAAGTTTGAATACTTTTCTGAAACAGGTCCTATGGAATAGGTAAAAGGTCCGGTTTAAAAGGTTTTTGGCTTTTATGGATAAAAAATGTTTTCTTATTCTCTACCGCCGCCTAAAGCTTGATAAAGGTTGATCACGCTTTGTATCTCGGTGAACCGGTTAGCTGTTTGCGACAACTGTGCGCTCAACAAGGACTGGCGGGCAGTCAGCACTTCCAGATAGGTGGTCGTACCGTGCTCCATCAGTAACGAGGTACTTTCCAAGGCCTTTTCCAGAGATTGGATTTGCTTTTCGAACAAGACCGTCTTGGCCTTGCTTGTCTGGCAGGCGACCAAAGCGTCGTTGACTTCGCTGCCGGCATTCAGCAAAGCCTGCTGGAAAGACAGGCTTGCTTCCTCCTGCTGTGCTTTGGCGATGCGGTATTGGGCCATGATCTGTCCTTTGTTGAACAACGGCTGTGTGAGCGATCCGACTGCCGAAGCCAAGAATTTGCCCGGATTGACGATCATGCTCCCTGCCGAGTTGGTCCATCCGGCACTTCCGCTCAGTACGATGGAAGGATAGAAAGCGGCACGAGCCTGGTTGGTCACGTAAAATGCCTGTTCCAGCGAACGTTCGGCTGCACGCACGTCGGGGCGGTTTGATAACATTTGCATCGGTACGCCGACTGCCACGTCTTCCGGGAGCTGCTGGTCTGCCAGCTTTCCGCGTTCGTAGCGGCGAGGAGTTTCGGCAAGCAACAGGGCGAGACTGTTTTCGACCTGGTTGATCTGCTCTTTCAGGTCGAGAATGGAAGTCTGCACACTGTAGTAGGCCGCTTCCATCTGGGAAGTGGCTGCTTCGTTGGCTAATCCGGCATCCATCAATGCGCGGGTAGAAGCTACCGTCTCTTTCCAAGATTCTTCTGTCTGTTGCGAAATGGCTAACTGTTCATCTAACATCAACAATGTATAGTACACATTGGCGATCCCGGCTATCAACTGGGTACGCACGGCCTGCTGGTAGTCCTTGCTTTGGGCATACAGCGCTTTGGCCTGTTGCTTGGCATTGCGCAGACGTCCGAAAATGTCCAATTCCCAACTGGCTGTGACAGGCAGCGTGTATGTTTTAGTCGCTTTCCCTCCGTCGAAACTGCTGATCGTTCCTTGTGGGGAAAGTGCGAACGAAGGTAGGAAAGCGAGCTTCGCCGACATTAACGCCGCTTCCGCTTCCTCGATCTGCAATTGGGCGGACCGGAGGTCGGTGTTGTTTTGTAACCCTTGTTCGATAAGAGCCTGTAACTGCGGGTCCGTAAAAAGTTCCCGCCAGTTCACATTACCGAAGTTGGTCGTATCATCGACAGCCACCTCTTCTCCGTACAGATTGTCCGGAGTTGTTTCGGCCGGTTGATATTTGGTGTATATGCCGCAACTGCTCAACAGAGCGGTTGCAGTTGTCAATATGATTATTTTCTTCATACTTTATTTATTTTCATTGTTTAAACCGTCACGTTCGGTTTGGCTCTTTTGCTTCTCCAACGCAACTTGCATATCGGTTTCCACTTCCATCGGCGGACGGATTTTTTCTTGCATGTATTCGAAAATGATGTAGAATACCGGCACGACGAACAGCAATGCCAATGTCCCGACTGCCATACCGCCGACAACACCTGTTCCTAATGAACTGTTACCGTTGGCTCCGGCTCCGGATGCGAACATAAGCGGAAGCATACCGAAGATCATCGTAAGTACAGTCATCAAAATAGGACGCAAACGGGCTTGTGCGGCCGAATAAGCCGATTCGACGATACCCATCCCTTTACGACGGCGTTCGATGGCAAACTCGGTAATCAAAATCGCCGTCTTGGCCAAAAGTCCGATCAACATGATGACACCGGTCTGCAAGTAAATGTTGTTTTCCAATCCAAACAGTTTGGCGAACAGGAACGAGCCCATTAAACCGAACGGAACAGACAGGATAACGGCCCAAGGCACAAGGAAACTTTCGTACAGACAAGCCAGGATCAAGTAGATAAGCAAGATACAGACCGCATAGATAAAGAGTGTCTGCGAGCCTCCCGTATTGGCCTCTTCACGTGCCATACCGCCATACTCGTATCCGTATCCTGTCGGCAGCATCTGGGCGGCCACTTCCTCGATGGCCTGTTGCACTTCACCGGTGGAATATCCCGGTGCCGGATTCACATTGACTGTGATACAGCTAAAGAGGTTGAAACGGTTGGCCACTTCAGGTCCGAGTACCCGTTTCAGGGTTACGAACTGGCTGATCGGAGCCATTTCCGTTCCGTTGCGGACGAACATATTGTTCAAGGCTTGTTCGTCAAGACGGTATTCCGGTGAGGCTTGTGACATCACACGATATACTTTTCCGAATTGGTTGTAGTTAGAGACGTATGCACCACCACAATAACTACCCAATACGTCGAGAACCGTCGAAGGTGAAATGCCGGCCCGTTTACATTTGGCTGCGTCCACATCGACCGATATCTGCGGGAAGTTCATGGCATAAGAAGTGTAGGCCATCGCCACTTCGGGACGTTGGTTCAGAGCCCCGATATACTGCATGGCGTTGCCGTAGAAAGTGCTCATATCTCCACCCGTACGGTCCTGCAAGTTCAACTCGATAGAGTTACCCAAACCGTAGCCCGGAATCATACCCGGCTGGAAGCAGAATATCTGCGCCTCTTTGATTTGGGCGAATTGTGCGTTCAGGCGTGCGACCACCGCATCGGAAACATGTTCGGCACCTTTTCTTTCATCCCAGTTTTTCAAACGGATGATTGCCATACCGTAGGAGGTACCCTGACCTGCCAGGAAGCCGTAACCGGCTACACGGGAGTAATGTTCTACTTCCGGGGTATTCTTCAGGATGTCCTCTACCTTGTCCAGCACCTTGCCGGTCTCTTCCAGCGTACTACCCGGAGCAATGGCTACATTCGCCATGATGGTTCCCTGGTCTTCTTGCGGGACAAGACCTGTTTTAGTATTGCTGATCAGCCAGCCCAGCAGAATAACGGATGCGATCAGTCCGGCCCATACCATCCAACGGTGATGGATGAAAAACATGACGCCTTTCTTGTATTTACCCAACACGGCGTTGAAAGAGGCATTGTAGGCGGCACGTACACGGCCGTTAATACTTTTGGCACTCTTATTCCCATCACTCGGGCGCATCATCATAGCACACAGGGCAGGGCAGAGCGTCAATGCACAAATCATGGAAAGACCTACGGAGGTCGCCATCGTCACACCGAATTGCGTATAGAAGATACCGGAAGTACCACCCATGAAAGTTACAGGCACGAACACGGCCATGAACACACAGGTACAAGAGATAACGGCCATCGTTACGTCGCCCATCGCATCTTTTGTAGCTTGGTAGGAAGAGGTGTAGCCCGCATCGAATTTCGCCTGTACGGCTTCCACCACCACGATCGCGTCGTCCACCACCGTACCGATGGCAAGCACCAGGGCGAACAGGGTCAGGATGTTGATCGTGAATCCGGCGGCTGTCAGACAGGCGAATGTACCGATCAGCGAAACGATGATTGAAATAGACGGGATCAGCGTACTCTTGAAGTCCTGAAGGAAGAAATACACCACAAGGATTACGAGGATGATCGCCACGATCAGCGTTTCTACCACATTATATATAGAAGCGAAGAGGAAGTCGTTGGAGCTCATCATCGTGATAAATTCCGTTCCTGTAGGCAATTCCTCTTTCATCTTTTCCAATTCGGCGGCAATACGTTCGTTTACTTCCGTTGCGTTAGAGCCGGCTACCTGGTAGATCATGAATGTCACGGCCGGCTTACCGTCCATCTGGCTGTCGAAGCCGTAACTCAATGTCCCCAGCTCGACCTTGGCGACATCTTTCAGGCGCAATACCGAACCGTCTTCCTGAGCCCGGACGACGATGTTCTGGAATTCTTCCACGCTCTTCAAACGTCCGCGGTATTTCATTGTGTATTGGAAAACGTTTTTCGAGTTTTCACCCAACGAACCGGTCGGAGCCTCGATATTCTGTTCTCCCAATACGGAAGTCACATCCGAAGGAACCAGTCCGTATTGGGCCATTCGTTCGGGGTTCAGCCAGATACGCATACTGTAGGTATCGCCCAACTCCATCACATCGCCTACGCCTTCGATACGTTTGATACGCGGGATAACGTTGATGTCGAGGTAGTTTCCGAGAAATGTCTTGTCATATCGTCCATTGGAGCAGACAAGTGCGTCGATCTGCAAGAAACTGGTCTGTCGCTTCTGGGTGCTGACACCGATACGGGTTACTTCGGCGGGCAATAAACCCTGTGCTTTCGTTACACGGTTCTGCACGTTGACAGCCGCCATGTCAGGGTCCGTCCCTTGTTTGAAATATATTTCGATACTTGCCGAACCTGCATTGGTGGAAGTAGAAGTCATGTACATCATGTTTTCCACACCGTTGATACTTTCTTCCAACGGCATGATGACACTGTTCATCACCGCGTCGGCATCTGCACCGGTATAAGTCGCCGATACGTGGACCGTAGGCGGCGCGATGTCAGGATATTGCTCGACCGGCAAGGTAAAGAGCGAAATCAATCCGATCGCCAAAATAAGAATGGAGATGGAGATGGCCATAACGGGCCGTTTGATAAAAATATTTCCTTTCATACTTCGATCCTTTATTTAACTTGCGTTCCTTCACGTACTAATCCGGCTCCTTCGGATACGATCTCTTCGCCTACCTTCAATCCGTCGAGTACGATGTATTCACGGCCGTCGCTGATTTCAGCTACGGTAATCAATGTGGAAACGGCTTTACCGTCCACTACTTTGTAGACAATCGTCTTGTCCTGCAAACGAACCGTGGCGCCTTGAGGAATAATGATACAGTCTTTGTAGGCCTGCGGTATGAGCACATTGCCGGAGGCTCCGCTATGAAGCAGGCGGGATTCGTTGGGGAATACGGCACGTACGCCGACTGTTCCGGTCTTCCGGTCGATCACCCCGCTAATCGATTCGATCTTTCCTTTCTGCTCATAAATGGACTGGTCGTTCAGTTTCAACGACACTTCCGGCATGTTTTCCAACGCTTCGTCCATGCTTTTGTATTGGCGGCTCATGGCCAGCAACTGGTTTTCCGTCATGGAAAAGTAGACATACATATTCGAATTGTCCGAAATCGTTGTCAGCGGTTGGGGAATACTGGCGCTGACCAATGCCCCGGCACGGTAAGGCAACATACCGACAACACCGTCAGTCGGACTTTTAACTTCCGTATAAGACAGGTTGTTGCGGGCGTTCAGCTCCTGGGCTTCGGCCTGGACCAACTGTGCTTTGGCGGTCAGGTAGCTGTTCTCGCTTGTTTTCAGGTTAAAAGCGGAAACAACCTTTTTCGCAAACAGTTCTTTTGTGCTGCTGTAGTTCAGTTCGGCGGTAGCCAAAGCTGCTTTTGCCACTTCCACGTTTGCCTGGGCCGTCTTCAAAGCGGCCTTGTAAGGAACCTGATCTATGACGAAAAGTAATTGTCCTTTCCGTACGACCTGTCCTTCTGTCACACACAGTCGTTCGATAGTTCCCGATACTTGCGGATAAATATCAATATCCTGGCGACCGCGGATCGTGGCCGAATAAGGTGTTGTCAGCTCTTTGTCTGCAGTAGAAACTTTCATCGTCGCATAAGATGCTTTCATCTGCGCATCCGGTGCATGTTTGCAGGATGCCATCCACATAGTCGTACAGCCGATAACTGCCATCAGCCGTATCCATTTTGCATTTGCTCTTGTCATATTCGTTTATTATTTTAGAAATGACGCAAATGTATTTCAAAAAAGATCGGTCTTATTTGTCTAAAAGTCTATATAAATCTCCCGTATTGATACTGTATAGATATTTTAAGAAAAGAATGATTGAAAAAAAACAAATAACTATAACGTTTTACTGTGTGGTTTGTAATTCGGGCGTTTAGAAGAAGAGAACCGGTTAATGGGGGAGATAAGGTTTCACGAGAGAGAAAGAAGGCGGTGTGTCAAATGTACTTGTTCCCGCACTTGGCACACCACCCTGCTATCGTCTTTGTTTTTATTGCAGATATTCTACCAGTTTGGTCGGCAGATAGAATGTGTTGTTTTTGTCAACATACACGATTACCGAATTCAGGCGGATTTCTTCCTGTCCTTTTTTTCCGATCGTTACGATGTTGCTGAACGGCGTGATGTTGATCTGCTTCTTTTTGTTCTTTACAACTAATGAAGGAGAACCTTTTTCGTCTTTAGCCGGAACGATTTCACATTTGAAATCTTTGAATACTTCCGTGTGAGGAGCGAAGTTGCCGGCTGTCAGTTCTTCCAGCGTGTCGTGTGTCATGCCGAACAGGGCGCAGAGATAATGGTTCAGTTCGATATTCGTGTGCATACCGAGAGGCAGGCTTGCACGGTCAGGATGGTAAGCAGCGAGGAACACCTCTTCACCGGTGTGGCCGCCGGTTGTGAAACCGAAACAAGTTCTGGAGGTAAGCAACTTGGACATGAAAGTCGTCAAAGAACCGCTGTATAAAGAACCTTTGCCTTTGGTCGAACGTTCGTTTTCCGGGATCGGGCTGTTCTTATAGTCTTTACAATGGTTTAAGGCGTCCAACTCTTCCGGTGTCAGTTCGAAACCTGCGTATGTGCGGAATACGTTCTGTACTTCGGATGCCGGTACACTGTTCACCTTTTTGGCAAAACCTTCGGCGGTCAGCTTATACAAGGAAAACTGGTGGAAGAGTTGGCCTTTGCTCAGTTTATCGTACCCTTTGCAATCGGCACGCCCGATGCTGATACCGCTGTTGCCATGATCAGGAGCGATCACTACGGCAGTCTCACCATTCTGACGGGCAAATTCGAGGGCAGCACCGCAAGCACGGTCGAAAGCCAACATATCTGTGGCCATGCCGACCGGATCATTCGCGTGTGCAGCCCAGTCAACCTTACTGCCTTCCACCATCAGGAAGAAACCGTTCGGGTTTTGAGACAACTTTTCGATCGCTTTGCGAGTCATCTCTTCCAGAGAAGGCTGTTGGGCCGGGTCGCGATCGATGTCGTAAGCCATTTCCCTGTCTCCGAACAAAGCCCACATATTGTTACCGCTATAATTACGCATACCGTTGATGTCATTCTTAAAGACACCATATCCGTTCGCTTTCAGGTAGGCTTCGCTCTCTTCGGGAAGCAGGCTGGTGCCGCCTCCGATCACGACGTTCAGGTCGTTGTGAGCCATCTGTGGGGCGATCCATTCATATTTGCCACGGTTGTAGCTGTGGGCGGAACAGTCGGCCGGTGTCGCATGCGGGAATTCGCAGGTGAAAACCAGTCCCGTCGATTTGCCCTGTTTTATCTTGGCCGCTTCCAGGACGGTTGTCAGCGGTTGGAAAGCACGTGCCGGATCGGTCGGGTAGATATCGTTGTCGCCGTCGTTCTCCGGATAAGTGGAAACGTAGCCTGTACGGCTGGGCTGTCCTGTCATGTAGCAGGAAGTCGTAGGGGCCGAGTCTCCGATAGGTGCATTCGAAGAATGTGTGCGGACTGTCCCGCAGAGATACGGGTCGATGTTCAATTTCGGTTTGTCGGGGTTGGTATACCATTGCAGCCAACGCGCCATGGAAACAGTTGCCAGCGATGTCCCGTCCGGGATCAGAAGAATGACATTCTTCACCGGCTTAACGTTTTCTACATCCTGAGCCTTTGCCGGCATGAAGATGATAGCCAGTAACAGGAGAAGTGAGATTGCTTTTTTCATTTATGATTTATGATTTATAATTTATAATTGTATGATATCTTCTGTAAATTGCGTGATCTTCTCCAGTCCGGTTTCCGTAACCAAGAAGCTGTTTTCGATGCCGACGGCGCCGACACCCGGTATCACATATTTTGGTTCGAGAGCGAACACCATGTTCGGTTCGAGCCTCTCTTTCGAGTGGGGCGTAAGTACCGGGAGCTCGTTTATCTGGATGCCGATGCCGTGCCCCACGAATTTGGCTTGTTGCTTGGTCCCCATGAAGTAGGCGCCGAGTCCCTGTTTTTCGGTGATTTTGGCAGCTATCTCATATAGTTCGGCACAAGGTGTTTCCGGCCGGGCGATATTTTCGATCTCGCTTTCGATAAGAAGGGCTGTCTGATGCGCCCGGTAAGCAAGTTCGGGCAGTCGGCCGATGGAGAACACACGTGTCATATCCGTCATATAAGCCGTATAGTTTCCCGCCATATCCACCATGACGGCCGTCCCTTCTTTCAGGGTCGTCCCGTTTGCACCTAACGGGCAGGAGGCGTCGATACCGCCGCCACCTAAGGCGAAGTCGAAAGGAGAGGGGACTTCGGCGTTTTCTCCCGCCAGGATACTTCCCATAAAGATATCCATGTTGGCGCCGAAAGCACGGAACAACCCGATGGAGCCGTTCTTGCGCATCCGTTTTTCTATTTCATACTGGAATTCGAGGTCGGTCATTCCGGGACGGAAACATTCGGGAATTTCAGCGTATGTCTTGGCGTGTCGTTCGGCCGAGATACGGAACATTTCGATCTCGTACGGCGTCTTTATCCGGCGTAGCTCACGCATCATTGCGGTTGCGTTTCCGGTCTCTTTCGGATTGAAGATCTTTTGCAGGCGTATATAGTCGTTGTATGTCAGTTCGTCGGCTTCGAGCAGGAGCTTTTCCGGCATTTCCAGTCCGTGGGATGCGAAAAGCTCAGCCATTTGTTCCGGTTTGCGGATGTATTCAACATGGTCGCCGGTCAGTCCGTTCGGCCGTTTCACGAAGAACCAGGGAGCACCTTCCGCAGGAAGATAGAAATAGCCGCTATAGATACGTCCGGTTGTATAATACAGATTCACATCCACGGTAAGCAGGCATCCGCCGGCATTTATTTTTTGCATCGCCTGCTGCATGTGATCCCATTTCAGCTTAAGATCGCCAATCAATTCTTTTTGTATCATTTCCAACACTTATTTTTATCCGGCACCAAAGATATTAAATTAATGCCGGGATGGAATGATTTCGGATATTAATTCTTGATTAAATTTAGAATTGTTCGAGCACTTGTATCCGTTTTTCGATGGGCGGGTGAGTGGCGAAAAGTCCGCTTAAGCCGCTCAGTGCGCTTTTAGCCTGTTGGCCCGGATGCTGGATGAAAAGCTGGGCTACGTCTTCCCGTTTGACGGCTTCGATGTCGGGATCGGCCGATATTTTCCGTAGTGCGCTGGCGAGGGCGAGCGGGTTCTTGGTCATCTCGGCGGCTCCGGCGTCGGCCAGGTATTCCCGTTTGCGCGAGATGGCGAAACGCATCAGCATGGAGAAGAAATAACCGATGGCCGCAACGATCATGACTAAGACGATAATGATCGCAGTGTTGTTTTTCTCGTCTCTCCTGCGGCTCATCGACGAGTAGTAGACGGAGCGCATGGCTATCTGTGCGAGCATGGCAAAGATACCGACGAAAACGATCGATACGATCATCAGGCGTACGTCCTTGTTGCGGATATGCGACAGCTCGTGTGCAATGACCGCTTCCAGTTCGGAATCGTCCAGTTTGTCGATGATTCCCCGCGAGAGGCTGATGGTATAGGTCCTTTCGTTGATGCCGCTTGCAAAAGCATTCAGCGAATCGTCGTTGATGATATTGATCTTGGGCATTTTCATCCCTTGGCTCATACACAGGTTCTCCACTAAGTTATATACCCTTTTGTTTTCCATTCTCGACAAAGGCTCGGAACCGGTTGCCGAGTTGATGATGCTTGTATTGGCAAAATAGGCGATGATAAACCAAATCAATACGCCTCCCAACACGTATGGTACCAAATGGATGAACATTCCGGTGGAATATTTTAGTATCTCGGCTTGCGTCAAGCTGTCGTCGTTCATCGCCAACAGGTGGAGCAGGTAGCAGAACGCGAAAAGCAATCCCATCACCAGGCAGGGAAACAAGCAAAGCAGGAGCAGGGACCGGAAATTGTTCCTGCTCTGTTGGGTTTGTATGCCGACGTATTGCATCCTTAGAACTTGATTTTTGGTGCTTCTTCGAGTGTTGCGCGTTGTTCGCCGAGGTCGAACATCACTTCCTTCTTAAAGCCGAACATACCGGCGATCAGGTTGGATGGGAATGTCTCGACCGCGTTGTTCAACTCTTTCGTAGCCGAATTGAAATAACGGCGTACGGCAGCCAGTTTGTTTTCCAGATCGGATATTTCTTCCTGCAACTGCAAAAAGTTCTGGTTGGCTTTCAGATCGGGATAGGCTTCGAGCGTGATCTTCAAGCCGGCCAGTGCGGAAGTCAGGGCGTTTTCAGCCACGATCTTGTCATCGATCGTTTTGGCGCTGATCGCTCCGTTGCGGGCGTTAATGACGCGCTCCAGTGTCTCTTTCTCGTGTGAGGCATAGCCTTTGACCGTTTCGACCAACTGCGGGATGAGGTCATGGCGTTGTTTAAGTTGCACGTCGATATCGGCAAAAGCGTTCTCGCGGTTGTTACGCAATTTCACTAACGAATTATACAAGGAAGCGATCCAGATTGCCAGGATCACGATCACTGCTATTAAAATGATTGCTGTCATTGTCTATATTTTTTAGGTTCTGTCTGCAAACATACGAATTAATTTACAATGTTGTTTCTCCTGCGTCTTAAAAACAAGTCGCTATGTGATCCATTCCGAACCAAGGCTAATATGAGTCGTCCTTCGTCTCGTTTGTAGATCAATAGCCAACCCGGAGTTATATGGCATTCACGACACTTCTGTAGTCCCCTTTTAGTGCGTGATCTTTATTTTTAGCAGGTAATTTTTTATCATTCATTAATAGGAGAATAATCTCGTTAAGTTTTGATTCATCTAACTGTCGTCGACGAGCCTGTTTAAGGTCTTTTAGATATTGATGGGTAAATTCGAGTGTGTATTTCATTTTTTTACTTTATCAAGATAATGGAAAAAGAGACTTATTTGTTACGGTAAGGTTTCTTTTGGGCATAAATGTTTGCTTTCCGCCGGATCTGTGAGTACTTTTGTATAATATCAATACATTAATACCATGTTAAACAAATTAGATTATTCTTTGGTTCCGAACGATTTTGCACTCTGTTTTAATGGGAAATGCTTGCATGCTTCCACCTGTCTGCGCTATCAGGCTTCGCGGTATATTCCGAAAGAACGCTGGGCGGTGAAGGTGGTCAACCCGGACCGTGTTGTTCCCGATGGTGATTGTTCCGGATTCATGGACGACAGTCCGTTGAAAAACGCCTATGGCATGGAGCATTTGCTGGATAATGTCCCTTATCGCCAGGCAAAAGAAATACGGCGGGAGATGCGGGAATATTTCGGGACTACTCATTTTTACCGCTTAACGCGCAAGGAGCGTCGTTTTACTCCCGAAGACCAGCAGTATGTACGTGACCTGCTCCGTCAATACGGTATCGAAGAGGAACCAGTCTTCGACCGGTATGAAGAAAATTTCGGTTGGGAACGCTATTCTGATACCATTGCATGAAAAAGTAGTTTCCACCGCATGAAAATAAATTTTCTATAGCGGGAAAATAAATTTTCATGCGGTGGAAAATTTATTTTCACTGTTTGGAGAAAGGTGAAACATTTTGGTGTTTCTAAAGAGAACCTACCTCGTGTATTTTGATAAAAGTCGTTCCACAGTAAAAAGTATCCATAAAACCGTAATTTGTATCCTTTTTGTATGAATGAAGCCCTGTAATTTTGTTCCCGAAAGAAAACGAACAAAAATCAAATCAGAAATTTGAAAATATGGAAACAACAAAAACAGTGCTGACTTCCGGAGGGCGTATTACAGTGATTGATGCCTTGCGTGGTTTTTCTCTTATCGGTATTTGCCTGATTCATTCTATGCAACATTTCGGAGCTATGGGGACGATGACGCCTCAGGAAATGTTCCCGTGGGAGGGAACGATGAACGAAATTTTCAGATGGTGTATCAACTATCTTGTTTTCGGGAAGTTTTTCATTATTTTCTCTTGTCTGTTCGGCTTGAGTTTCTTTATCCAGATGGATCGGGCGGCCAAAAAAGGGGTAGATTTCCGTCCTCGCTTCCTGTGGAGATTGGTGTTGTTGTTGGCCATCGGTTATTTGCACGGCTTGTTTGTCCGGGTGGACATCCTGCTGATATATGCGTTGCTGGGCTTCCTTTTGGTGTTGATGTATAAATGGCCGACCAAGCTGCTGGCCGGGATCACGCTGTTCCTCTTTCTGGGAGGTGCCACGCTTATTCCTGTAGCCTATAAAAGTCTGACAACTCCGGCGACGGAACAGGTAGAGCGTGTACCCGAAAGAGCGGTCTCCCGTCCGGCTGCTCCCCGCCAGGCACCGACTCTTTCCGAAATGGTCTCGAACAATGCTTGGGACGGGGTAGTCGGGAAAATGAGATTCCAGTTCTCCAGTGGTCGTATCTATCTGACTTTGGGACTTTTTGTCTTAGGGTTCATCGTAGGGCGTATCCGTCTGTTCGAACGCTTGGACGAGTTTCGCAGCCGGCTGAACCGCGGAGGGCTGTTGGCTCTTATAGGATTGGGACTATTATATATGATACAGTCTTACCTCGCGCCTGTGTCTTGGCGCGAAGTCTCTTTTAACGCGTGGATGGGATCGACCGTGACCAATCTGATTAACTTACTGACGGCTTATTTATGGGTGGTTGTCGTGATAGAGGCATATCGTTTTCGAAAGGTGCAGCAGGCGATGACACCGTTAGTCAGCTATGGTCGTATGGGGTTGACGAATTATATCGTACAGTCTGTGATCGGTGTCTTTATTTTTTCCAGTTTCGGGTTGGATTGGAGCCATCTGGGCGTTTTTCTGAGTGTATTGGTTTGCCTTGTTTATACGGGTGTGCAGATTGTGCTGAGTCATTATTGGCTGAAGAACTTCCGCTATGGTCCGATGGAATGGTTGTGGCGAACCGGAACTTATTTGAAATGGCAGCCGTTGCTCAGGTGATTGTTTAGAGTGGCTTTTTGAGGAAAAAGACCTATATTTGTAAATTCAATCGATAAAGTTAACTCAAAAGACATCGTGTATATGGAAAAACAAAAACAGTCCCGGCGGCTGCTATCGCTGGATGCCCTGAGGGGTTTCGATATGTTCTTTATTATGGGAGGAGCTTCCCTTTTTGTTGCGTTGGCAACGTTGTTTCCGAATCCTTTTTTTCAGGTGATAGGTGACCAGATGCATCATGTGAAGTGGGACGGGCTGACACACCACGACACGATCTTCCCGCTGTTTTTGTTTATTGCCGGTATTTCGTTTCCTTTCTCATTGGAGAAGCAGCGGGAGCAGGGAAAGACGGATGCTGATATCTATAGGAAGATTATCCGCCGCGGACTGACACTGGTGGTGTTGGGTTTCGTCTACAACGGATTGCTGAATTTCGATTTTGAGCATCAGCGCTACGCCAGCGTGCTGGGACGGATCGGTCTGGCATGGATGTTCGGGGCGTTGATCTTTGTCAATACGCGGACGATCACACGTGTCTGGATCACGGTGGCTATCCTGGTCGGTTACTGGTTGCTGTTGGCTTTTGTTCCGGCGCCGGATGGCAACGGGGCAGGTGTCTTCACGATGGAAGGCTCGCTGGTCGGCTATGTGGACCGGTTGCTGCTGCCCGGACGCCTGCACTTGACGGTGCATGATCCTGAAGGAATTCTGTCGACTGTGCCTGCGGTTGCGACTGCCCTGTTAGGCATGTTTACGGGTGAGTTCATCAAGATGCAGAGGGAAGGGTTGACGGACAAGAAGAAGGTGGGCGGACTGGTTATCTCCGGAGCTGTCCTGTTGGCTGTCGGTTTGCTTTGGAGCCTTTTCTTTCCGATCAATAAGAACCTGTGGACAAGTTCATTCGTCTGTGTTGTCGGAGCATACTCCGTGTGGATGTTTGCGCTGTTTTTTTATGTTGTCGATGTGTTGGAGTTTCGTAAATGGACCTTGTTTTTTAAGGTGATCGGTGTGAACTCTATCACGATCTATCTGGCCCAGGAGTTCGTCAATTTCTCTTTCACCTCCGACGCTTTGTTCGGTGGGCTTGCCGGGCTGATGCCGGAGGCCGTTCAGCCGTTGATCGTCTCGGTCGGCTATATTGCCGTCTGTTGGGGATTCCTGTACTTCTTGTATCGTCAACGGATTTTCCTGAAAGTGTGAGAAGATTTATGATTTCAGATTTATGATTTATGACCAGAAAACATAAAGATTTATGATTTCAGATTTATGATTTATGACCGGAAAACATAATATTAAACATAAATCTGAAATCTTTTTTATACAAATCATAAATCATAAATCATAAATCATAAATCATAAATCATAAATCATAAAT
>ERZ1036467.109-NODE-109-length-80338-cov-23.913680_pt1 | contig 80338 bp, 54 predicted proteins | sample MGYA00514231_ERZ1036467 | MGnify/ENA primary metagenome ERZ1036467 (study PRJEB33795, sample SAMN09464919) | human gut metagenome | isolation source: Bloodstream | host: Homo sapiens | place: USA: Stanford, California | collected 2016-07 ...
GGCCCCCGTCAATTCCTTTGAGTTTCACCGTTGCCGGCGTACTCCCCAGGTGGATCACTTAACGCTTTCGCTGTGCCGCTTACACTGTATCGCAAACAGCTAGTGATCATCGTTTACTGCGTGGACTACCAGGGTATCTAATCCTGTTTGATCCCCACGCTTTCGTGCATCAGCGTCAGTCATGGCTTGGCAGGCTGCCTTCGCAATCGGGGTTCTGCGTGATATCTAAGCATTTCACCGCTACACCACGCATTCCGCCTGCCTCAAACATACTCAAGCCTCCCAGTTTCAACGGCAATTCTATGGTTGAGCCACAGACTTTCACCGCTGACTTAAAAGGCCGCCTACGCACCCTTTAAACCCAATAAATCCGGATAACGCTCGGATCCTCCGTATTACCGCGGCTGCTGGCACGGAGTTAGCCGATCCTTATTCATAAGGTACATACAAAATAGGACACGTCCCACACTTTATTCCCTTATAAAAGAGGTTTACGATCCATAGAACCTTCATCCCTCACGCGACTTGGCTGGTTCAGGCTTACGCCCATTGACCAATATTCCTCACTGCTGCCTCCCGTAGGAGTTTGGTCCGTGTCTCAGTACCAATGTGGGGGACCTTCCTCTCAGAACCCCTATCCATCGTCGGTTTGGTGGGCCGTTACCCCGCCAACTGCCTAATGGAACGCATGCCTATCTATCAGCGATGAATCTTTAGCAAATATCCCCATGCGGGGCCCCTGCTTCATGCGGTATTAGTCCGACTTTCGCCGGGTTATCCCCCTCTGATAGGTAAGTTGCATACGCGTTACTCACCCGTGCGCCGGTCGCCATCAATAAGTATTGCTACCTATCATGCTGCCCCTCGACTTGCATGTGTTAAGCCTGTCGCTAGCGTTCATCCTGAGCCAGGATCAAACTCTTCGTTGTTTAAATTGTTTTATTATCCTCGCTCCGGAATCCGTTATTGTAGTCCAAAGTCATACTTCTTTGACGGTATCAATCCGGAAAATTTCTTCTCCTATACTTGTACTACTTGTTGAATTATGTAAATCTCTCAAAGAACTCTTTTGTCGCTTTCGTTTTGCGAACGTGGCTGCAAAGATAAGGACTTTTATTTTAAACCTCCAAATTATTTCGGAACTTTTTTTTCTAAAAGTTTGTTTCATCATTTTGGACCGGCGTTCTCTCTCGAATGCGGGTGCAAAAGTAGTGCTATAAAACATAACTACCAAACATTTTCAGTATTATTTTTCAAGTTTTTTTTCAAGACTTAACAAGTTATATAATGTACGTGTGATAAAGCCATACTACTCGATTCTCACCCTATTGGAGACATCCTGCTATAGAGACATAGCATGCCGCACTTCTACATGGAGGTATATTATGATTTATTGAGTGGCGATGTGATAATTTTCCATACAATAAGTGCGTGAATGATACAAAAATATAAATCACTGAACATTAACAGTTTAAAAACACGATTATGTTTTACCGGAAAGTCGTACATGTTTATGAGAAAAGTCGTACGTGTTTTCGAAAAAAGTCGTACGTGTTTTTCCGAAGTCACATAATAGAAAATAAGAGTAGATAAAAAATACACAATAAGCATAGCCCAATCTCAGGATCAACATTTCTTTCAATCTTTTTCAGGAAACCGCCAAGACGTAATTATCTATGATAATCAAAAAACGATTTTAATTCTTATCACGAATCGAAACGAAGGTAATTTGCTAGAAAGAATTCAGACAATGAAATTATAAAGCTGAAAAACAAATTTATTCCTTACCTTTAGCACAAATAAAGCAAAAGACCATGATACACGTATTAATAAACACACTCGCAGAGAAAATGAACGAATTTCTTTCCAGCTATTATGAACGGGCAGAAATTATAGTGGAAGCCGGAAGTATTGATGCGACTCCAAATGAGGATCAATCGGATAAAATCATACTTTCTATCGTGAATATAGAGCGAGAGACAGCAATGGGAATCTCTGCCCCCTATAGGAACACAAAAAATAACACATTCCAACAAACATCTCCACCATGGTACTTGAATATATATATTATGGTTGCCGCTGTTTTTTCATCTAAAAGATACTTAGAATCTATACAAATATTATCGGATTCAATCTCCTTCTTACAACAAAATTCCATTCTTAAATTACCAGACCAAGGTACCATAACGCTCGAACCCGTAACAATTAGTATGCAAGAGCTCAGCAATATATGGAGTATATTAGGAGGGCATTATTATCCATCAATCCTATGTAAAGCACGAATCATATCTTTTGACGGAACAGAAATCAAGGATATAAAACAACGAATATCAAGTCAAAAAATAAATTAGAAATAATGTTATCAAACATATAGCATTTAATATCATGCCATATTCTTTTTATCTACTTTTGGAATATTATAACTATAAAACAAACCAATGATGAAATTTGACTTTTTAATTAACATTATATTTAGCCATGAATATTATAGTGAATGTATTCCTTCTGAAATCTTCGAGATAGAACCCAGGAGAACGAATAGAGTCGTATTAGGAGGACCTAAATATCCTTTTAGGCAAACGGGTCGAAATCAATATGCACTAATTGGAGATCGAGAAGAGCTTCTTGATCACCTTTCAACCTCCCCGGATGGTCTCAACCTTGAGTTTCAAGCACATTCAAAAGATCCGAATTTTTTACTGTATACACAATCCCTGCTACCGGAAGAGCTAAATGATTCAGATATACAATTAAGTGTTATCGATAACCGACTGAATCGGCTCAATGTGATCATTCATGTTACCAAAGAATTATTAAAAACGAAATGCCCAATACAGAAAGAAATCCATTATCACACAAAAGAAGCCTATTGGGATTTTATCTTGATACCTCGTAATCCTGAAAATGCGTCAATGGATATTTTTATGGAGGATAATGGACCGGAAAATATTAGCTTCAAGAATCCCGAGCAAATCCGTTTCATGGATAAGGACGTTTTTCGTATCAGCACAGAATGTCCGATAAAGATTAAGGAAGAGTCTTATTACCAAAGAAGATCAGATATCACGATTTACGAGAAAAGAGAATATGCTAAAAGAATGCTATTAAGGCATGTTCCTGTTCCCTCTTTGGGACGTTTCCTTATAAAGGAATTACAATCTACCGAGAATTCTATTATACAAATTCTTTATATCTAAATCCTTAAAAAAATAACGTATGGCACAAATGAAAACCCCTGGCGTTTATATCATAGAGAAAAACGCTTTTCCTAATTCAGTCGTAGAAGTCGCTACCGCCATCCCTGCCTTTATCGGGCATACCCAATTCGCACGGGACGGTAACAAGGATTTGACCGGTATCCCTTTCCGTATATCTTCTATGGCTGAGTTCCATTCGTTCTTCGGTTTCGCTCCCACCTTGCGATTCGGAATTCGTCCGGAAGATTCCGAGAGTGAGGACACCACCAATGACATAAACGTATTATTCCCCGACGGAAGTTGCCAGCTTACTTTGCCAAAAACGTTCTATGCTTTATATTATAATATGTTGTTGTTCTACGCTAACGGTGGAGGACCGTGCTATATCGTCTCCGTAGGAGATTATGAGCATGACTTTAAAAGCATAGACTTTACAAATGCGCTCTTAGCCTTAAAAAAAGAACAGGAGCCCACGTTGGTCGTCGTTCCGGAAGCCGTATATATGGAGGAAGGCGATTGTTACAAAGTTCAAACTGCCGCTTTGATGCACTGTGGTAACGATATGAAAAATCGCTTTGCCATATTAGATGTTTTCAACGGATACAAAGATGAAAACGGTGCGGTTATCAAAAGTTTCCGGGAAAATATAGGTAGCAATTTCCTTGCGTACTGTGCCTCCTATTATCCATGGATAAATACATCTATCGTCACCGAGAAAGATATCACTTTTTATAATATAGAAAAGGATAGTTTAGAGAAATTGGAGGAACTGATCTTGAACGAATTCTCAAAGAAGTCCGGTGTAACGAATGAGGCTGTCAATGAACTTATGGACAAGTTCAAGCTTTTGCTTACCATGAAAGAGGACGAGGCGGAACGTTTCCATACCTTATTATACCAAGTCAGTTCCGTATACCGCTCCATTTTGAGAGAGATTCGCTTGAGGATCAATTTACTTCCGCCTTCAGCTTCGATGGCCGGTCTTTATACTATGGTAGATAACACCCGGGGAGTATGGAAAGCCCCTGCGAATATTTCCATCAATAACGTAGTCACACCCGCACTCTCGATCACAAATGCCGAGCAAGAAGATCTGAACGTACCGATGAACGGAAAAGCCGTAAACGCAATCCGTAGCTTTCCCGGTGAAGGAATCAAGGTTTGGGGTGCCCGCACGATGGATGGTAACTCGTTAGACTGGCGTTATATTAACGTAAGGCGTACGATGATCTTCCTAGAGGAATCGATCAAGAACGCCGCCCGTGCCTATGTATTCGAACCGAATGTAGCAAATACATGGGTAAATATGCGTAGTATGATAGACGGATTCTTACGGGGCGTATGGAAACGAGGTGGATTAGCAGGAACTTCCCCCGAAGACGCATATAGCATTCATATCGGATTGGGAGACACGATGACTCCCGAGGATATTCTGGAAGGTATCCTCAGGATATCCGTATTCGTGGCTATTACCAGACCTGCGGAATTTATCGAGATCACATTCCAACAACAAATGCAAAAAAGCTGATAATTTAAGAATTAAAACCTATTAAAGAAATACGAATATGGCAGGAGAAGCACAAGATAATGTATGGCCGTTACCCAGTTTTTATTTTAAGGTAGAATTAGGTAGCCTCGGGGAAATCGCTTTTAAAGAGGTATCTGGTCTGGATATGGAAGCCCAAGTAATTGAGTACCGACATGGTAATAGCCCGGTTTTCTCAAATATCAAGATGCCGGGACTGAAGAAGACGAGCAATGTCAGTCTAAAGAAAGGGGTTTTCAAAGCGGATAACAAATTATTCGATTGGTTTAACAAGATAAAAATGAACACAATACAGCGAGAAGATGTAACAATCAGCTTACTGGATGAAGCAGGAAGCCCTACGATGGTTTGGAAATTATCGAACGCATGGCCGACTAAGGTTACCGGCGTCAGCTTAAAATCCGATGGAAACGAGGCTGCCATCGAAACCTTAGATTTAGCGCATGAAGGATTGACCATAGAAAACGCTTAATGCTAAGGTTTGATCATATTGTCCCTCCTCCGGTAGCGTTTTATTTCAACGTGACTTTCGAAGGATTGATCGAGACCTCTTTCCAAGAGGTCTCGGGACTACAACTTGAAATGGAGACGGAAACGATTAAAGAAGGGGGAGAAAACAGTTTCAGCTATCAGGTGCCTACCCGACGAAAGCACGGTAACCTTGTGTTGAAACGTTCTTTAATGCCTTTGCCTCATGTGCTAGAGACATATGTGGTTAAAGTATTGGAAAATAATGGAAGTGCCCAGATCGTTCCCGTCAATTTAACTATATCATTGCTGGATGCCGGTCATTTTCCCCTAAATAATTGGTCTGTGCTCAATGCTTACCCTGTAAAATGGGACATTAGCGCATTGAATTCCCAAAAGAATGAGTTGGTGATTGAAACATTGGAGATGGCTTATACTAATTTGATCCGTATGTCGATAAGAGATACAGAAGATACGAAAAAAGAACAATTTAAGCAATGGCTATAACTATAAAAGAAATCCAAGTGTCCGCAAAAGTGACACAACAGAAAAAGGAACCCGACCTCCCTCTCTCCCGTGATTTGATACAACAAATCAAAGAGGAGATAATTCGTGAGGCCAAGAAAGACTTGTCTAACCTTTTTTCTTGTAGAAAGGAGCGGTAAAACATGAACCAAAAGTTGATCATCGAGGCATATAAATCAATTGAATACAAAGGTGGCGAGAAATTGGGTAATATCACCGTCCAAATCAATCCGGATAGCTATAAGTTAAGCAAATCTACCTCCTATAAGAAAGACGAAAGCATAAAAGAGGATAAGCAACTACCGGAGTATAAACACACCAACCCCTCCACTCTCTCTTTTGATATACACTTCGATGGTACCGGTATTATCCCGACGGGGAAAAAAACCGTGACAGAAAGGATCAAGGATTTGGAGAATATCATTTTTCTACCTAGCGCGGAGATCGATCCACCCAGCCCTTGCTTCCTTAAAGTAATTTGGGGGAGTCTCATTTTCAAGGGGAGATTAACCAGCCTAAATTGGGATTACACCTTATTCTCGCCCAATGGCAATCCTTTACGAGCTAAAGGCTCCTTGTCACTAACAGAGGCGATTAGTAGTAGAGAGACACAAGCAAAAAAGAAAAATCAAAAAGCTGAGGGTAAATTCGTTACTTTTAAACAAGGAGACAGTCTAATCGGGTTATGCGCAAAAGAATATAAAAATTCTGGTTACGCTCCAATGATTGCCTCCATTAATAACCTAATCAGCTTTAGAGATATAAAACCCGGAACTCAATTATGGTTCCCTAAAATATAATGAATATGGATAATTCATTTATAATCAAACTATTCCTAAATGGTAAAGATGTAACGGAGCAATACTCCGTAATCAATGCAAAAATATACAGAGCATGTAATAAGATCGATAAAGCAACGATCTCCATCAGCGCTGATATTATCGACAACAGCCAATTTGAAATACCAGACAACAAAATATTCAATCCGGGTACGGAGCTTAAGTTTCAAGCGGGTCCAACAGATAAGGTCAGCACCTTATTTGAGGGATGCGTTACAACCCATCAGTTAAAAATCAATAGCGAACAACAAACTCTATTTGTTTTAGAATGTAGGGGGTTCGCATATCCTGCAACCTTTGGACGTAAAAATAATGTATATGAAAATAGTAAAGATGATGCCGTTATCAAGAAGATTCTGGGACAATACGGGCTTTCCGCCAAAGTAGATAGCACCGGTATAGAAATTCCACAACTGGTACAATATTATTGTACAGATTGGGATTTTGTACTCACACGAGCACAAAATAACGGATTAGTCGTTATCACTGACGGTAAACAAGTCAAGGTATGTAAACCGAATGTATCCGCCTCCCCGGTCTTAACCATCACCTATGGAGATAATTTAATCGCTTTCGATGGTTCTATATCCGCTTCCGAGCAATACACAGATACAAAAGCCTGCGCTTGGGACGTGAGCCGTCAACAAATTATCAAAGCCACCGCCAGTAAACCTTCCCTCAATGCCCAAGGCGATATCGCCGCAAAGGATCTATCCGGTCTGGCAAATGAAGTGATGCTTTATCAAACCAACGCTCCCATCGGCGACGCTTCTTTACATGCTTGGGCCGATGCGCAAGCTTTATGGAGCGGTCTGGCACGTTTTCAAGGCTCCATCACAATTTACGGGAATGCGTCTATTATTCCGGGCTGTATTATCAAATTAGAAGGATTAAGCAAACATTATAGTGGAAACGCATTTGTTCAATCAGTAGAACATACACTACAAGGAGGCGAATGGAAGACACAAGTCTATATGGGTTTCAATCCGGTAGTCATTACCGAAGAGCCCGATGTAGTCGCTCCCGCAGCTAGTGGTTTTTTGCCCGGTATACGAGGATTACAAATAGGGATCGTTAAAAAGATCGGAGATAATAAAGATTTCGAGAATTTTATATTAGTCGATATACCCTTGTTACAATGTGAGAAGACGGAGATATGGGCTCGGCCGGTCAGTCCGTACGCAAGCAATGGGGTCGGCATGTTATTTCTACCGGAAGTCGATGATGAGGTAGTCCTGCAATTCATCAATGAGGACCCCTGCCACCCTGTGATTATCGGAAGTTTGTACAGTCGCAAACGAAAAACGCCGGTTTCTTTAGATCCAAAAAATAATTTAAAGACAATTGTTACAAAAAACCAGTTGAAAATTACTTTGGACGATGATAAAAAGATTATCACAATAGGGACTCCCGGAGAGAACACGCTCATATTGGATGATGACAAAAAGCAAATTCTGTTATCCGATGCTAATAAGAACAAGGTCTGTATGGATAAAAACGGAATTATGGTAGAATCCGGCAAAGATCTCATATTTAAGGCAAGAGGGAATGTCAAGACAGAAGGAATGGGTATCGAATCCAAGTCTAAGCAAGATACCAAGATAAATGGCTTGAATATCGAGGTTTCCGCACAAATGGGAGTTAAAGTAAAAGGGTCTGCCACCGCCGAAATATCCGCATCCGGCCAAACCGTTGTAAAAGGAGGCGTTGTAATGATTAATTAAATCGAATGATTTATGCAGAACAAAAATAGTTTTTTAGGTAAAGGATGGGCATTCCCCCCAGAATTCAGCCATAATGATAATCCCACCCGCATGTCTAATTATGAAGAAGACATCCGGCAAAGCTTGATCATCCTTCTCTCCACTCGCACAGGGGAGCGAATACATCGTCCGGATTACGGTACGGAACTATATCGTTATCAGTTTGAACAATTAGATCTTACCATGGAGACCATGATTAAAAGCGCTATTGAGAAAGCTGTTCTCTTATACGAGCCTAGAGTCTCGCTTGATCGCATAGAAATTAATAAGGCTTCGATTCAAGATGGCATTCTGATTATCGAACTTTATTATACGATACGTATGAATAATGTCCAACAAGAATTGACCTATCCTATCTATTTTGATTCTAACCGATGAATAAACAATGGAATAAAGATGGATTAACAAGAAAAAGATTGGAGAATGATTTCCGGATACATGAGCCTTTTCAAGTACTCGAGAAAAATCTCTCCAATTTATTGGCTCGTGCCTTTTCGAAATCATCCTTTTTATATCATTACCAATCCTTAGCCATACTCAATGAGATCAAGCAAACAGATACAATCGGGATCGAACAGAGTTTCATTTTGTGGCAAAATGAGAACTCACCGGAAAGTAACAGAGAAATCACCTATCTAAGAAACGCTCTATACCATAAGTTCTCTGATTGGTATCAAAGATTGAATCATCGGATCTTTAGAGATTCCATGTCCGATTTATTTCTGGATATGGAGAAATATAACCAGAGACTTCAGCTAATAACCCTATCCAATCCTAAAACGGTTCGTAGAAGTCTCTACCTATTATTACGTATCCTCCGCAATTTACAAAACAAACGGGAGATTTACATCCAAGAAATCGCTAAAAGCGGAGAGACCGATCCCTCATTAGCTGTTTTAATCGCTTTCTTGAAAAACTATCAATATCTGGTAGATCAGTTCAATAAACGCTGGGAAGCTTATCCGTTATTTTATGTCAACCAAATATTGAAGGAATCTCCCCAAAAAGCGATTATTCCTTCCGCTTGGTTTATCGCCGTGAAGAATAATACCGCACGGCAAGCCCAGTTACCCAAAGGTACAGGTATTATAACACAGGTACCATTTCCTGTGCAAGATATCCAATTTTGTTATCGTACGGACGAAGATTATTCGGTCAATAACATGAAAATAACGAGTATACATTCGTTACTATTGGAAAAAGATCCGAAAAAATATCCAGCGAGCCGATTAGGCTTCGTTACGTCCATCTGGCAAAAACAGTTGAATGACAGGATCGGAAACGTTCCTTCTAAGAAGCCCAATCTGGACTCAGAGCTAATCTTTGAGAACCAATCCTCTATACAAGCCGGACTGATGATCGAATCTCCCATGTTATTACTTCGGGAAGGACATCGGGATATACATATCACATTCGGATTAGAAGAAGACTCCATATCATATTTCAAAGAATTAATCGCTACTACGGAACAATCTTCCCACGAAACCGGGCGTGTATTAAACGACGCTTTCCTATTGGAGTTAAGCACAGAGAAAGGTTGGGCCCCGATATACGCCTACACCTTGACATTCATCAACGAAAACTCCTTTTATCTGAAATTCGTCCTTAATGAGAAATTCGACCCTACAACACCTTGCGCTGAAGCTCATGGTTGCCAAACACGGAACCCTGCGCTCCGTATATTGATGAACACGGATGCTTGGTTATTCCCCTACTCTTGGGTACACCGTATTTTTATTACTAGCTTAAAGATAAAGGTACATGTATCCGGCATGTCATCCTTGAAAATCTATAATCCTCTGGGAGAAGTAGACGCAAGCGTACATTTCCCTTTATTCGGGTTAGAAGCTCAAAAAGGCTCATGGTTCGCATTCGGTAATTATGAGATAGCGATCAAGCCTATCCAATCCATGGGTATTACTTTACAATGGGCGGATCTACCTTATTCGGAAGGAGGTTTCTATGATTTGTATCAAGCATATAAGACACCTATCGATAATACCACCTTCAAAGTTGAATGGGAAAAACTAACAGACCAGAAATGGGTAAAATTACCGGGAAGTACATCTTGTCTTTTCAATACGAAAAACAAGCATACTTCCCCTAGGGGAAAGCTCTCGGAGTACAGCGAGATCGTTTACGACAAACCGTTCAAAAACATTACGGTCTCCACGGAAGAAGAGCAATATCAATATACGAAAACCCAGCAAGGCTTCTTCAGGATTAGACTCACAGATCCGAACGGCGGATTCGGGCAGACGGAGTACCGGATGCTCTTTGCGGATATCATGATAAGAAACAGCCATACCCGTAAACAGACCCCGGTGCCCAAACCTCCTTACAACCCTATGATTGAAAGTATAGGTATCGGTTATAGCGCCGAGGAAGAATACTTTTTCAATGGCGATACCCCAAGAGATAGATGCCGTATCTATCATATCCATCCATTGAGGCAAAAGGAATTACATGAAATCGATCTACGTCATCCGTTCCCAATGGTGGAAGTTCCCACAGAAGATGGGATTATTCTATTCGGTATTGGTAACTCGATCGGTAACGACCAGATCCGTTTATTCTTCGAGATGGCTGCCTTGAAACGAGAAATCGGAAAAGAATATCTTCCTTGCGTACAATGGTCTTTCTTCAACGGCAAGCAATGGGAGTTTATCAAACCGGGTAATTTACTTTCCGATACAACCGGGAATCTGTTGAATACAGGTTTGGTAGACATCCTGCTTCCCTCACCTATTAGCGAGGAAATGCTAGACATAAATGGAGATTTCTGGCTTTCGGCAAAAGTATCTTGCCACACGCAAAATTGTTCATCCATACGAAATGTCTATCTAAACCCAGTGAAAGCCCGGTTAGAAATCCCCGAAGAAATGGAAGCCCTGATCAGTGAGGAACTCGAAAGCTTCACGGGACTCGTTTCTTTCGAGAAAAGTATGCCGGGACTTACGGATATTTACCAGATCATACCCGCTAAAGGAGGACGTTCGCCGGAAACGCCAGAGGATATGCGGCTCCGGATCACCCAAGAGATGTCCCATAGGAACCGGGCTGTATTGCCTAGGGATTACGAGCAAATAACATTGGCTCAGTTCCCCGAAGTCGAAAAAGTACTTTGCTTGCCCGGAATAGACAGTAAAGCTCAAAACAGGAGCCCGATCGTAACATTGGTCGTGATGCAAAAGGAGAAAGATAAAAAGATCTTGCCTTTATGCGAACATAGGCTACTCATGCAAATCGAAGATTATATAGGTGACAAGACAAGTCCGTTCATTACCGTTGACGCTATCACTCCGGTCTACGAGGAAGTAACCGTTTGCTGTAACTTCCGGATAAAGCCCGGATATCCCGTAGGAGATATACTCCGCCAGACAGAGGCACGCATTAATAATTGTATCGCACCTTGGCGAGATAAGGAAGAGATCCCGGTATTTGGGCTTTCGTTCTCATCGACCGATCTTTATAACTCCATACGAGAGTGTGAAGCCATCGTGGACATTGATATATTAAGCGTAGCGCATGTCGTATATACGGCAAAAGACCAACAAAAGAGCTATTATCTAAACCGCTACCCGGAAGAGGCAAGGCAAAATTTCAACGTTAGCCCTTCCCAACCTTGGTGCATATTAGTTCCTTCTGATAGGCATTTGCTATATATTGACCAAAAAGACGAACTACTGGAACAACTCGGACTCGGATATTTAGGAGTTGGAAGTAATTTTATTATTAACAAATAAAACAAACCGGATATGCCTCGTACAAACAGAAATACACTAAAAGAATACTTTAAGCGCGGAAGTATGCCCAACCAAAAGCATTTCTACGAATTAATCGATTCCATGGTCAATATTTCCGACGACGGGATCGATAAAAATCCGGATGATGGCTTACGGTTAGCTCCTTCCAAGGAAAACAGTCCCGTCATCAGCTTATTCACGAACATACAAGACAATATTCCAGAGTGGAAAATATACCTAGGTAACAATAGCCAACTCCATATCATACGTCAAGGGCAAGATGAACCGATACTATCGCTTCATCCAAACGGTCGCATCGAGATGAACCAACCCGGTATGGATATACGTATCAACGGCAGTCTTTCCGCAACCCGCTTCGACGGTGCGATACGGGGTAAATTTCCCGCAGATGGCGAATGGCATACCCTGCAAATACCAACGGAAGGATGTCGTGCCTACCGCATCATGGCTGGATGCGGTAAGTTAAAAAGCGGACAATACGCATTAGTGGAAGCCACGGCTATCCATTGTTACGGAAAACATCGAAAAATCCGTACGAATCAATCCTGGTTCGGTTCCTTTTTTAACAAGATCAAATTCCGTTGGTACGGCCCCGGACAAAAATGCAAGTTGCAAATACGTAGCGGACGGGATTATGGAGACAACATCTTTGTTTGTTTCCAGATAACCGATTTATGGAAAGATTACCGGATGGACGCCTCCGACCGGAGAAACACCTTTAATCAAGAATAGCCATGGATGATCTGCCCAACCTGCAAGAGCTAAAAAAGGAGGAATCCATATTCGATAGCCTCCAAAAGAATGCCTTGGAAACAATCCGGGAGCTTTCAGGGCAACTGTGGACAGACCATGCCCCACACGACCCGGGAATCACGACTCTGGACATCTTAAATTACGCCTTAAGCGAATTGGATTACCAAATGAGTTTCCCATTAGAACAATATCTCACCGGATCGGATAATCGTTTCAATCCGGAGGATTACGGCTTGTTCAGTCCTGAACGAGTTTCCGGGATGGCCCCTGTGACACCCAAAGATTACCGAGACCATTTTTTAGATCAATTAGATAACACTGACTTCTTAGTTAACTTATCGGACATACAAATCCATCCCTATAGATCCAATGATCAGATCTGTCACGGATGGTTCGACATATTTATAGAACTCTCGTCCTTTATCTCAGAAGATCAACACAAACAGGAAGAAAAGAAAATCAAGGAAAAGATTAAGAAACTATATCACGCAAACCGGAATTTAGGTGAACACCTACACGCAATCCATTTCGTAAGAAGGAAACCTTTATTACTCATTGGAAATATCGATATAGACGGTAGCATCTCTCCGGAAAAAACCTTGATCGCCATTTATACGGAGGCGATTCAATTATTCGCACCGGGAAGTCATTATACAGGTAGCGCACTTCCCATATACAAGCTTTTCAAAGGGATCAAGCAGATACAAGGGGTTCTATCGATACACTCTTTGGAATTTCAAGGTTTTGAAGAGGGTGAATACGCCTATACATTGGCATTATCTTCCCCTGAGCAAATCAAGATACGACTTTACCAAAACCAACAAGCGGTAGAGATTAATGCCACAAAAGTATTGAATCGTTTGCATTCGCGGAATAATATCAACCATGCAATACGAGAACAGAAAAAACAAGCCAAATCGATCCTCATGGACAGTCGCCATATTCATCTGAATGATTATAGCGTCACAAATGATTTCCCAATTTGCTACAAGGACTCGTTTACCGATTCATTCAAGGCATATCTTTCTATATTCGACCATCTCTTTTCGGAGGGACATGAAGAAATGAATCATCTAAAAGATTGGATGGCCTTAAATATGGAAACACCCGGTTCCGCTTCTATGGAACAAAACAAAGATCTGCTATTGGATACGTTGGATAAAATCTACGGAGAAAATAGCAACCTGCCTTTTCTCCGCTACTCCCATAAAGAGATAAACCGTCAACGAAGAGTCCGGTTCCTGCGACAACTACCGGAACTTATCCGGGACCGGTATCTGGGTTGTAATCTATTCGACGCAGACTCCCTTTCCGGATTGGAAAGATATCTCTATTCCATACTCGGATGGGAAGATGCGGAAGAGCAAATTTTCATTCTGGAAAACATACTCCTGCATTCACCGGAGGCGACTGATCATTCAGTCCCCTCCCGGGAATTTACCTTAACGGCAATCCTCTCGCAAACAGAACGTACGCAGCAACGGCCGGATTTTCAGCTTCGTCTTGAAGAATTCTTGCGAGAGAAGATACCGGCACATCTACGATTCACGGTTCATTGGCTTCCTCCGAAAGAGCTAGCCCTATTTGTCAAGGACTATAAGGCATGGAGAAAAGCTTGGGCCGATAATGACAACAAAGAGATTGGCCGCACCGGAGAAATCTTAAAGAATAATCTGATACGAATAAATATCGAACTTTAAATTTACCCTTATGTCAACCAGATATCGAACTACCTACCACGGCATTTTATTGGGCTTATTACTTCATGTAATCATGGCACAAGCCGTTAACGCCCAAAGAAGTCTCTCGGAGCGATTGGATTATTTCCGGAGTTTAGGAGAGCGGACCGAGTTGGAACTGGAAGAGATTCGTACCCCGATCGTCTCTTACCAGACTCTTATGGACTCGATCACCCAGCGTATCTTAACGGAACAATGCGGTTATATCGTTTATCCCGCTGAATTGGGGAATGCTTTCACTTTCGTAACAAACCCGGACGCAAACCAAGCGATCTCACGTTTGGGTTATTTACAGTCCCCAAGTTCTTTATTACCCGATCATGTAGAGCAATGCGCATATACACCTTGGCTGTTCGGAAACGAGTTATTAACCGCATCCAAGAATAAAGCCAATGCGGATCCTCTCTGCCGCTTCTTCGATGAAAAGCTTGGCCCAGTCAAAGTAACGCAAGCTTTGTGGTATTATTTCAATAAAAGAGAACCGGAAAAGATCTTGCCTCCCCCTACCGTCGAGAATATGTATTTCTTCAAAGGTAAAACCGGAGATCTGGATAATATGCAATCGTTGCTCAACTCCGATAAACAAGGCTATATCATTTGCCCCGTATGGACAGAAGACGTTACAGGAGTTCTGGACAATCCGGACGAGAATCCCTCCATCAGAGGAAGCGGAACGATTGAGTTTTTCATCAAGGAAGCTCCCCTTTCCATCGCCCTCAACATCACGCCTTGGGAAGAAGACGCCATTGGATACCGAGAAACCGATTTCATCCCATTCGTTTACGACACCACTTACACGCAAGCCGTAAAGAACTGGTTGCTATCCGTGCGTGAGCTGCGTCCCTCCACGATTCGTACGTTCTTCTGTTATTTCGATAAACGTAGCAAAGAAGAGATCGCCGCACAAAAGAAAAAGGGAAATTGCAGTATTCCCGTATTCAAGGTAGATGGCGCATCATCGGAAACCGAACGCCTATCCGAACGTCTAAGCCAATACAACCAACGAGCTTTTCCGATCGTACCGTATTGGCTGCAATCCGTATATGAGCAATTACCGGCAAACCTTATCCGGAAATTCAGCCGAATGGAATATCTAGGGTATGTAGTGGATACAGAAAGCAGGCAACCTAGCCAAGTAAGCGACTGGCAACAACAGGAGTGCTTGATAGATATGCCCGTTTATTCGGATACGCCCGTCGATTTGCTGGTCCTATTCCGAAACTCAAAAGCGACGAATGATTTCTTAAGATCGAAAGAATCCCAGATGGCTCTTTTAAATAACTTATTCACAAAGGGTACCGGTACGATCAACCGAAACCCGTCTCTCCGGAAACTCAACGGATTGACTCTTTACTTCCCTGATTTCGATTTTAAACTGGAGAACCGGAGAGAACTTGTACAATTCGTGAAGTCCACTAGTTTCGTAATCGATTCCTTTTGCGTGGATGGTAATAAAATATATAAAAACTACGATCTAAATGTCATATTCCCTATCAAGGAAAAAAAGCATATCGGTTATCTATCCATTCTATTGAAATACCAATTGGTAGACCGCCTTTGTTTCGTCGATTACGATGAAATGGGCGTTCCCGTAACTACTTGCGAAAATCGAGAGAATAAGCAAGAACCAGTACTCAAGATGGTCATGTATGAGGAAGAATGCGAGGTATCCTTACTAGATAATCTTTTCAACTCTTTATTCTATTTGCTAAATCCTTTTCCGCAAGGCGAGCAACTCACCAGTTGCTCCGATGATCTGGCGCAACTGGCAAATACGGAATTCTCCAACCCGATGCTTATTTATTTCGTATTGGGTGATATATTCCTATTTCTCATACTATTAATCCTAATCACCCTGTATATGACATCCAGTAAGTTCTACATGTTGGCACAACATTATAAGCGATATGTCTTGCCTCTATTACTGGTATTCATATCCGAGATCGTATTGGTATTATACCTAATCACCAATATCGTATCCTCACGGGAAACTTTCGACATATGGACCCAAATGATACTGTTGGCGCTCCCACTCTTCTTTTTTCTCTTAATCATCGTACCGATCGGGCACCGGGAAAGAGAGCCGTTGCCTTAAATCACCACCGGCCCTCTTTATTCAATTCCCGGCGGATCGCCATAGATAAGATATCGGAATCTAGCCGGGGAGTGTCTTGCTTTAGCAACCGAAGGGCACAACGCCTGATCACATTCGAGATGGAGCCACCCGATAACTCATAAGTAGCTGCCATACGGATCATCTTGTCCGCATCCGCAGGTAGCCAAGAAGAGGGAAGCATTCTACGCCATAATTCCTCACGTAAGTCTTGATCCGGCATCGGGAAATAGATAATAGACTGGAAACGACGGGAGAAAGCTTCATCAATATTACTCTTTAAGTTTGTGGCTAAAACAACGGTTCCCGGGAAATCCTCGATCCGTTGCAGCAAATAAGCGATCTCTTGATTCGAATGGCGATCATTAGAAGTGTTCGTCGAGATTCGTTTACCGAATAAGGCATCCGCCTCATCGAAAAAGAGAATCCAATTTCGGTTTTCCGCTTGGTCGAATACATTCGCAAGGTTCTTTTCAGTCTCGCCGATATATTTGGAGACAATCATGGAAAGATCGATACGATATACATCCATCCCGTTCTTCTTGCCGATCAAGGTCGCGCAAAGCGTCTTACCCGTTCCCGGCGGGCCATAAAACAAAGTGCGGTAACCGGCCTTCAAAAAACGACTCAATCCCCAGTCCGAAAGGATGACCCGATGACCCGTAATCCAATTATTTATCTCTTCCAACTCCTCACGCACATAATAAGGCAATACGGCATCTTCCCAATTCAAAGCCGTACTAATCCGTTTGGCCGGAAAACCCATATTATAGTCCGGCTTATATTCTCCCTCAAAAGATAAACGGTACAAGAAATCCTCCGATATACGCAGTTGTCCGCTCAAGAACGGTTCACCATTCCCGGCTCCTTCCAAGCCAACGACGTGATACATATGGAACCAATGCTCCTCACGAAATAGACGAACCACTTCCAGACGGCGTTCCACACGATCGCCCGCCAACAGGAAAACGGCCGTCTCGCCCGTTGGCAAGAATCCTCCGTGCGATAGTCCTTTCCAACCGCCAAATTCCGTATAAGGACGGTCAAAATTCTTATTATGCACAAAGAAAATATCCAACACCTGCGGAGAAAGATGAGGCATTAAGGCCAACATCAACACCATCCACTCATCGAAAGTAGGATCAACCTGTTCCGGCAACAACGCTTTCCAAAGCGGTCCTGCCTTCGGGAGTGGGATATCATAGACGGAAGATAAATCGCACTCCTGCCGGAAATACAAACGAATAGAGACATCCAATACCCGCTGGAACCAATCGATCCACTCGTTCATAAGACAGAAGCAGCTTTAGCGCCCATCACATCCGCCTCGTGTTCCAAGGATAAATCATCGTTAACGGCCATTCCACCTACCTCGGTAGTAGGCTGCACACGTCCCTCGGCTTGCTGGATGACGTGTGTCAACTCATGTCCCAATAGCTGCTGTCCGGCAGACGTATCCGGTTTGAATTGTCCCGGGGCGAAATGGATATCCGTACCTTGCGTATATGCCAAAGCCCCAACCTCCGGCGCTTTCGATGAATCCGGGTGTACACGTACCGAAGAGAAATCCGTCCCGAAGGAAGACTCCATGCCTTGGATTACATGATCCGGAATCCCTGTCTGGTTCTTCGTTTGCCGTTGGGCCACAAATTTTCCTTGAAGAAGCTCATCCTCATCTTCCACATCCCGCTGAACGGCGAACTTACCTTGCAGGAAATCATCCTCATCCATCGCGTCACGTTGCATAGTTTCCACCATTTTAGCCTGCAAAGCAGATTGTACCCGATTATCTTCCATCAATTGTGTTGATTCACCTTTACGGTTTTGAAAGACCCGCGAAGGTCCTTCTTGAATCTGTATCCGATCCGCATTCATAATGTTATCATTTAATAGTATTTTACCGCCACTTTACTCTAAGCATTTTTTCCATCCATGGAGCTTTAACGAGCTTGAAGTTCCAAGGAAGCGAGTCTAATAAGATGTCAAAAGGCTTCTCCTCGACCGTTAGCATCCAATTATCCTCTTCCATTTTTAACATTCCCTTTCTCTGGATAAAAGTTTTTTGAAAACCTTCCCAGCTTGTATGCCTCATCTTGTCCCAATTCATAAGTACCGCTTTCTTCAATTGTTCCATGATCTCCAATTCATTCTCGGTTAAATCACACGAGCGAGGAAGCGGTTCCGGGCTGTTGTCATAGCCCGTCAAGACTTTGTTTAAGAATAATTCTGACTCCGGGATTTCCTTCTCATCCGTCACAAAACATTGGGACACAAAAATAGCTTTCACTTGGCATTCTTTCGATTTAAAGTCACGCCTGTCATCACTCAAGTAGCCTAACCGATTAAAAAGCATTGGCAGGTAGACGGCTATGATCACTAGGCCCGCATTGTCAATAGACACGCCATGATCTTTTAACTGGCCATTCAAAACGTTCATATTCATATTATTTTTAAGTTGATATATAAAAACTGACAATTCAGGTAAATTAGTTATATGTCGCCCTATAAAAGTCTCGATCTTACGTAATTCCTCCTCTGGCACAGACTCCCTCAAACGCTGCCAAAAGAGGAACAACAATCCATCCTTGGAATAATTCCGGTAAACGTTGTCGGAAAGAGCCTGTAACCACCCCAACCAAAGGTTCTCTTCCAACCCGAAGCTATTGAGACGAAACAAGCGGATTACCTCCTCGACAAGTAAGCGCAAAGCGGGAGTCGCCCCTGTATATAATTCCTCCAATAATTCCATCTTTTGGGAATTGGACGGATAGATAGCGGGAAAAGCAGTACGGATGGGAAGCTCGGGCGCTTTCCCCGGTTTCGTGCCCAGTAAAGCATCCATGGTACGTGTAAACGCATCCATATTCTCCAACATACACTCATGCAATAACAAGCGCAGCCGAGCGGCATCTCCAAATGTACGATTCTCTTTTACATTCGTAAGGTATTGGATCAAGGATACCTGATTCGGAAAAGCCAGACCGTATTCACGGATGACAAGCAGTAATAAGGAAGCGAAGATACGAGCAGCCTCTATCGGTTCTTCCACCCTTATTCCGGATGAAGGAATATCCTTCAATTGCCGTAATTGGTCCAGTAAGACTTTCGGGTTCGTCTTCTCCAAGTCCCTCACGTACTCGAATAGATCGCCCAGCGGTTCATCGGCACGGCCCGTGATTATAAATTGCCCGAACCGATAGGCTTTCCTCTCCTCATTCAACCAAACAGAGAATAAAGGCTCGGGAGATTCCTTATCCATATCCTCGTACAGCAGATCTATTATCTCACGTAACTCTTCTGGGACCCATGGATGTTCCCCATGTGTTCCCTCATGGAAATAGGAGATCAGCTCCCGCACCGTGATATTATAATGGGCAGAGAACTGTCCCAACACCGAACGTACGAATTGTTTCCGGCTAAAAGCGGACAATGGCGCGCTAAACAGCACCAGAAAGATAAATTCCCATTTCAACAGCCGGAACTCGTCGCCCACCCTTCCTTCCAAACGCCCTTGCTCTTTCCCCTTATCCAGCGTCTGGGCATACCGGATAATGAAATGGCTTTCCACCGGAACGGTTTGCTCGACCACCGAATAGATTTGCTCCTCGCGCAAGAAACGGATAAAGCAACGGCACAAGCCGGGATTAGACAACCGATCTTTCAAATCTTCCGGGTAATAAACGGATATACCGGCGGGAGAATCATCGATAGCATTCAAGTACAAAGCAATGACCAATTCCCGAACGGCTGGATAAGCCGTTAGCAGCCCATTAGCCAAGGTACGGTAAAAATATCCCAACAACTCCATCACCGTCAGATTATAATGCGCCGCCAACTCCTTTAACACGGAGAAAGCGAACTGATGGCGGGAATATACGCTTCCACTTCTACCGAGAATAACCTCGAAGATAAACACCCATTTCAGCACCCGGAAATCATTCCCGGCTTTCCCTTCGAGCATGCCCAATTCCTTCTCCTTATCCAACGCTCTCGCATAGTCGATGACAAACGGACTCTCCGCAGGGATCACCTGTTCCACGATCTGGTAAATCTGTTCCTCATTATACCCGGATAAGAAAGTCAAGCTCTTCTCCCGCCGCACGAGCAAAGCCTTCAATTCTTCCAGAGAAAAAAGAGAGAGATTTTTAGTGAATTCCTTTTCCGATAATGTCTCTAGCCGGATATCCTTCAAAAGCGATAGTAACTCGGGCATGAACAAGCGGGTAGAGGCGAACTTATCTAAATCATACGTCAGCATCCCCAGTAAATCCACAAAATAAATGGAATAATAGCCGGATAATTCCCGCAGTGCGTACGTCACCATTTGTTTCCGGTTGAAATAGCCTTGATCCTGAGATAATAAATATCCCCATAGGATTATCCAGATAGCGTTTCTGTAATCATTCTTCCCTATCTCCGGACGCTTTATCTCGGGATAAGAGTCTTGCAAGAAACGGGCATAAGCGTTTATAAACGAGCTTTCCGAGGGTACCACCACATGTACCAAACGTTCTTGATAGATATCATCCAATTGAAAGACTAGACGTTTACGAATGGTAAGCGCCTTTCCCTTCTCACGCAGGAAATGACTTAATTCTATCGAAGATGTTCGTACTAATTTATCCAGAAGCTCCGGTAAGGTGAGTCGCTCCTCTTCCAGCCAAGGCCAATACCCGTGCGACATATAATAGGTAAATACTTCCAGCCAAGATTGCCTGATGGGAACAACTGCTATTCGGTCTGGATGCTCTTCTTTACTTCGCAAATAAGAAGCGAAAGTCTCGTCCAGTCTCTCCGCCAGTCTACGGGGGAATTGCTCATAGAATTCATCTTCTTCTAGCTCACCTAGATCCAAGTCTAAACTCTCGATCCGGATCAACTCATCTTCCGTATCATAACGGCTTAAAATCTCATCCACGATCCCTTCTAAAGAGGTTCGGTTAAAGGTATCCCAACGACCATATAAATCATGAACGAAAGGTTCCCGATCCGCAACTAAATCTAGTTTTAAGGTGCCTATTGTTATCATATGGTTTGCAGGGTATTTCAGTCTTTATTAGATGCATGCAATATCTATATTATTCTTCGATTAAACAAGTATTATCCAGATTCTTTTCCACAAAAACATATAAAAGTTGATTGTGCCAGAATAAAACTTATGCGTACCTATAGGTAAACCTGATCGGTACCTATTCTATTCTTAAATTATCGCCACTGATTTTACAATCAGCGGCGGCATTTGTATATTCAGCGGCTGTGAATATAAATTCAGCGCCGCCAAATTAAGAAATAGAGCTTATCCGACAAAGAATATATAGGCTCTTGGAGAAGTATTTCCTAGGGAGAGAAGCGTTTTTCCTCCAACAGAGAGAGATATCAAAGATATTTACGTAAATTTGCCATTCAGTTACAATTTATCAACCTAAATTCTTTATTTACATGGAATCTGTAATGAAAAAAACAGCCGCCACAAGCTTGTTAGCCTCTTGTGCGGTATCGCTGGCCTTGTTTTCCTCTTGTGCCAGTCAAGAACAAAACACACTTACTCCCGAGGAAATCGCTGACGGATGGGTCCTGCTTTTTGATGGAAAGACATTGGATGGTTGGAAAGATTACAACGGGACTACATTGACACAGCCTTGGCATGTAGTGGATGGTTGTATCCAAGCCAAAGGTGATGGCAGCGACGCTAGTGGCTACATCGTAACCGATAAAGAGTATGAGAACTTCGAGCTTTCTTGGGATTGGAAATTGTCCAAGGGGGGCAATAGCGGTATGTTGTACCATGTGGTAGAGCGTCCCCAATTCGCTGTTCCTTACGTAACGGGGCCGGAGTATCAATTGATCGACGAGCCGAACTTCCCGGACCCATTGGAAGAGTGGCAGAAATTAGGTGTGGATTACGCGATGCATTTGCCGGATAAATCCAAGATGAAGGTGAATCCGCAAGGCGAATGGAACAACTCCAAGATCGTATTCGATAATGGACATGTGGAACATTGGTTGAACGGACAAAAGATCCTAGAGTTCGAGGCATGGACAGACGATTGGCACGCTAAGAAAAATAGCGGCAAATGGGCCAACGCGCCGGAATACGGATTGGCGAAAAAAGGTGTGCTTTGCTTGCAAGATCATGGTTATCCCGCATCTTTCCGTAACTTGAAGATCAAAGAACTTCCTCGTAAGGCCGGTAAGGAAGTGAACTTGTTCAACGGCGTGGATTTGACGGGATGGGAACCATACGGTACGGAGAAATGGTACGTAAAAGACGGTTTATTGGTTTGCGAAAGTGGTCCCGATAAGCAATACGGTTATCTCGCTACCCGTGATTATTATGATGATTTTGATCTGACCGTAGAGTTTAAGCAAGAGGCTGACGGAAACTCCGGCGTATTCATCCGCTCTTTCGTTGAGGAAGGCGTGAAAGTAAACGGCTGGCAGGTAGAAGTAGCTCCGAAGGGTCACGATACAGGTGGTATCTATGAGTCGTACGGACGTGGCTGGTTGGTTCAGATTCCGGATGAGAAAGAGAATATCTTGAAAGAAGGCGATTGGAACACGATGCGTATCAAAGTACAAGGCGATAACGTACAGACTTGGCTGAACGGACAGGAAATGGTAAACTTGAATGATGAGAAGATCGGAGCGGGTAAAGGCCGCATCGCCCTTCAGATTCACGACGGTGGAGGCATCAAGGTTCTTTGGCGAAATTTAAAACTTACGACATTATAATAGAACGAAGCTAGATTATAAACCAAATAAGGTGTTTCAAAAGAAGTCTTTTTGAAGCACCTTATTTTTATCATTGATAACACCCTCTTTTATCACTGGATTTTATGAATAAACTTATCTTTACAGCTATCCTTTCGGGATTTGCCGGCCTCTACGCCATGGGCCAGAACGAGATCCGGCTTATGGACATGGACCTAAATAAATCCTACCAAACTTACGGTGGCGCCGTCAAAGGGAAATCAGTTACCAACGAGCCCGCCTCTATACAAGGAAAAACGTATGATGACGTGATCGGGGTACAAGCCAAAAGTCATATCAAGATCGATTTACACAAGAATGCGTCACGCTTTCAAGCGCAGGTCGGGATTGCCGACTCACATATCGATTATACGGATAAAAGCCTCACGGTTATCCCTTTTGTTGACGGAACGAAAATGTATTTCGATACCCGAAAAAACGCCAAGACATTTGTTGGTCTAGAAGGTAAAGACGGAAAAGTACATCCGGGCTCGGCCTTATTTATCTTGAAAGGAGATGACAAGGAGCTTTATAACAGCGGTATCGTCAAATTTGGCGATGCCCCGAAAACAATCGATATCCCCCTAAATGGCATAAAGATATTGGATCTTATTGTAGAGCCTACCGACGATGGACCTAGCGGAGATCATGCCTTATGGATCACTCCCCAAATAGAGTATATGGAGATCATCCCCTCGATCGTCTCCACGAGCTATCAAGGGAAAGGGCCGGAAGTATCATCCGGTACGGAGAAGAAATTACTTGATAAAATCAAGCAATTACCCCAACAAGGGCTTCCTTTGGAAAACACCTCTTTCGACTGGCTTTTACAACCCTCACGATCAAAAGCCGGCATATATGCGACTCCAGATGGCAAAAGCATCTTATTGTCAAACGGAATGGTAGCACGTATGTTCCGTGTCTTACCCAATCTTTCCACTCTCGATATCTTTAACCGGATGACCGGAGAAAGTATGCTTCGTGCCGTAAGTAGCGAAGGTAGTTTGACGATTGACGGGAAACGTTGGGAACTTGGCGGGCTGGCCGGCCAGCCCGAGCGCGGATACTTCCAAATGGAATGGGTCGACCAGATGACTACTCGCCCCGGTTCTTTTCTCATTGAGGATTTCCGCATAGAAGAGCTACAGGAAGATATCAAATGGGCCAGAAGCCGCTGGGCACTGAATAAGAACGTACCCACAGGGAAAAGACTGACTTTCGTATTGAAAGGAGAGAAAGAAACAGAAGGTGTCACCGTAGAACTCCATTACGACTTATACGATCACATCCCGGTTATCCGGAAAAGTATGGAGGTTACCAACAATACCCCGCAGTCCATAGATATCGATGCCTTTCAATTGGAATATCTGGCATTCGCCGAACCGGAGTCGCCCGGCGGTGGAGATCCCTCTAAATTCAAGCTCCCGAACATACATGTAGAAAGCGATTATGCTTGTGGCGGAGAGTTTACCGAGCGGGAAACCGATATCACGGAGAAATGGGTGGCCGATCCGGAATATACCTCCCAACGCAATTATCCTTTGCTAACGCCTTGTATATTAGATGTATCCCCCAAGCTAGGTCCTGATTATACCCTAGCGGCGGGCCAGAAATTCAAATCCTTTAGCGTATACGAGATGCCGTTCGACAGCGATGATCGGGAACGGAAGGGTTTGTTTAAACGACGCTTACATTATACGGTAGCTCCATGGGCTACGGAGAATCCGATCTTCATGCACCTTACCTCTTCCGATCCGGATGTTATTCGTACCGCTATCGATCAATGCGCTACCGTTGGATACGAGATGGTTATCATCAGCTTTGGGTCCGGATTGAACGCCGAGGATATCTCAGAAGAAAATATCGCCAAATATAAATCTTTGGAGGATTACGCCCGCAACAAAGGTGTAGAGTTAGGGTGTTACTCCCTCTTATCAAGCCGTTGGATCAGCGACGAGGTAGATGTTATCAATCCCAAGACAGGTAAACGAGGGGGGATGCGTTTCGGTAGCGCTCCCTGCCTTTGCAGCGATTGGGGATATGAGTATTTCCATCATATACGAACCTTCTTCGAGCGTACGGGCATGCGTTGCTTCGAGCACGACGGCTCCTATCCCGGCGACGTATGCGCATCTACCCACCATACCTATCATAAAGGGCTGGAAGATTCCCAATGGAATCAGTTCCATAAGATAACCGATCTCTATCGTTGGATGTGCGAGAATGGCATTTATATCAATGTTCCCGATTTCTATTTCTTGAACGGGTCTACCAAGACAGGCATTGGTTACCGTGAAGCCAACTGGTCGCTTCCCCGGGATCGGCAGATCATCCATGCCCGCCAATTGAATTATGATGGTACATGGGATCGGATGGCTTCGGCATGCTGGAGCTTTGTTCCTCTCGTGGAGTATCAAGGAGGAGGAGAGGCCGCTACCTTGGAGCCCCTCCACGAACACTTGTTCGAATACAAAACACATATGATGCAAAATTACGGAGCTGGTGTCCAAGCTTGCTATCGAGGCCCACGTCTGTATGATACCCCGGAAACCCAAGCGGCCGTAACCGAGGTCATTCAATGGTATAAGAAATACCGCAATATACTCAACAGCGATATGATCCATTTACGCCGACCGGACGCACGAGACTGGGACGGGTTCATACACGTCAATCCCCACAAGAAGGAGAAAGGTCTAGCCATGTTCTTCAATCCGACCCATCAAGAGATCACCCGTACGATCCATATCCCACTCTATTATACCGGCCTGACACAAACAGCCCGCATCCGGGAAAAAGAGCAAAAGCCTGTCACCTACAAACTGAACCGGGACTATACGGTGGAGCTTACGGTTAAAATCCCTGCCAACGGATATACTTGGTATGTGGTTGAAGCAGCCGATTAGAACTAAAATGGCCGGGATAATCGCTACCCCGGCCATTTTATCTATCTATAGACTTCTTTATCTACGCCCGTTACCTAGATGTTTTCTGCCATGTTTATTCCCTTTAGGCTGCTGTTTCTCCAGATATTGTTTGTATTGTTCCTCCGTCAATATCTTTTTCATCTGGGCGTTCTTATCCTCACGCATGGCCAACATCTTTTCCCGTTGCTTCTCACGCTCAGCCTTCATCGCCTCACGTTCTTTCTGAGCCTTTTCCATATACTCTTTTTGAAGTTTACGGAACTCCACCGCTTGTTTCTCATCTAACTTCAAGTCGGCGATCATCTTCTCGCAACGTGCGGACGGATCCATCTTACGCTTGTCCATACGCCTGTTCTCACGAGCGAACACAGAAGTAGAACTCAACAATACAACCAAACACAATCCTATTACCTTTTTCATAAACTACTACTTATTACTTTTATTATAAATTACCTGTTTATGAAGCGCTTCGAAAGAATAGACATCGATAAAAAGGAAAGGTTTAATCGGAAATAACATTTAACATTTTACCACAGGCCATTTACCATCTCGGAATCTCCAAATCATCCTTACTGGGCAATGCCGGGAATTTAGCGTGTGGTTCCACCTGATACCAGAAAGTAGTCGATGAGATATCCGACTTTTGATTATTATACCTACCGTCGTGCCGCCAACCCAAATCTTGAATCGTAACCTTCAGATCCTTTTCAAAACGAACCGGGTCCAAGATATGCCAGCGATACAAGCCGAACGCCGTAACAGCCCGATATAGGCCATCCGGACGGATCACTTGGTGCATTCCCGCATAAGGAGTGGTGAATTCTTGGTATTGATGTGTTTTCTGATTCTCGAAGTTATACGAACCGCAGAAATAATCCTCCGTACCTGTTCCACAGATTGTCGGGTATTCCTTGTCGCCATCCATATAGAACTTGATCTCTCCTTCACCCCACCAACAGTTATCATTGACACGCCAAGCTAAATAAGTTCCGACATATTGTCCCTTTCCCTTGATTCCATCCACCAACGTATGGATAGAGCCTTGTGTCGGGTTGGAACGGCGGAACTGCGCATGGAAATATCCCTCGTCCTCCGGCACTTCCGTCAAGGTATAATTAATCTGGTAATACAAACGCATCTCTTCCGCATTATTAATATTCTCCAACGTTATGCGTGCTTTCTTACGGAACGGCATCTTCCAGTAGCAATTGAAAGAGCTCCCGGGATTTACACAGACCGCCAACGAGGAAAGTTGGGCATACTCATTAAAAGCACTGGCGAAGAAATCCCCGACCGGACATTCAACCGAAGGCTCTTTCTCGTCGTCCCAATACATACGGAGTATCGAGAATCGCCAGTTGCCAGTGGGAGTCATCCATATCTGCTGGATAGCCCCCGGGCCATCAATCTCCGCGATAGTAACTGTCTCCCCCGGTTTCACGATAATAAAAGGATTTACTTTCCAGCCTTTCCCCAAATCTTTCGCTGGGCCAGCTGCATTCGCCTTATTCCGGACATCCTTATCTCTCACGGGATCAGCCATCGCTCCTTTCCCTTTCTCCCCCGTAAAATTCTCCGGACTGATCGAACGACTCTGCGCATTCGACAAACGAGAAAGGTTTCCCATATTCATATCCAACCCGTTAAAAGGATACTGCTGGGCATTCGCCCAAAAACTTAACAGCAAAAAGGCTAACAGCAAAACATTGATCTTCTTCATAATGACTTTTATTATTTAAAATTTATACATCGTCTACCTATCATCCGCCTCCAAAATTAAGATCCAATCATTTCCCCTCTCTCCCGCTTCTCCGGGCGCATTGAATGTACGAATTCCCTTATTCTCGACCGCTCCGATCAAAGTTCTCGCCCCATTCCTCGGATTGAACCAATAAGCTTTACCAAAAGATCGCAATTTACTCATTTGTATTCTTACATCCTGCCCTTGACTCAAATAAACTAAAATAAAAGTCTTATCTTTTGCTAAAACTGGAGTGATATAACTTGCGTCATTGTAATTAATTCCAAACAAAACGGATAGATCCGGACGGAAACGATCTAACGGATACATCGTAAACAAAGACTTTACATAGCGCATACATTCGGCTCCCGGCCTATCCAACGCACCATCCCAAAACGTGAGGCATGGTACATGATATTTACCTCCGGGCTTATACATTTGCCAAATAGCGTTATTCCCATATGTATATCCGGCAGCTCCAGACAAATAAGTCCAATAAGCCTGCATACGAATATCATAGTCATCGTAAATTCCATCCGTAAAATAAGTCGTATCCTTAATCAACCCGTTATCACCTATTATGTCCTCCTTTTTCTTCCCGAATTTAGCATAATCAAAATATTCCCAGAAACGAACCGGTATGTCCTCGTATGAAGGTTCCGCATTTACAAACGGTTTAATCGGACTCAATTGAGCATACATACCCGAAAAACGATATACCGGATCCATCCGGCGGTAATGTCCGCTTTGGAGAATATTGAATGATAGCCAAGACTCATTGTGGAACCAATAATGCGAGGAAATCTCTCCTGTCGGATGATAGGACATTAGTTGTGTTCCTCCATTTCCTTCTTGAATTCCTTTCGCCATAGACTGCCAGATTTCAAACTCCTTATCCGTAACTACATTTCTATCGCCACCAAGAATCCATATTACAGCTTCGTTTTTATACCGGGTTCCCAGTATTTTCCCGTACGTATACGCATTATCTGGGTTAAACAAAGCCGGATTTCCGTCTTTCTCTACCACATTACTCGCCCAAGTAGGTAAAAGCCCAATATACAGTCCTCGTTTTCCAGCCTCTCGAATCACGAAATCCACCAACTCAAAGTATCCTTCCGTGATTTGGGTAGGATTCTTATCAATCAAGGGCAAATATCCGTACGCATTCGGTTTATCCAAACCATCCAGTTCAGATAAGATAACAGCCTGTATTACCGTAAAGCCCTTTTTTTGCCGGTTATCCAGATAATGAACGATCTCCTCCTTATCCAATACATGAAATAACTCCCAAGCCGTATCCCCCAGCCATAAAAAGGCACCGCCCTCTTTCTTATAAATAATAGGATCGTTCGGACGGACGATCAAATCTTGAGCCAAACAACCCAATACACAAAAAGCTAGACAAAACAAAAGATATTTTCGCATACTAATTCTTTTTAAGATTAAAAACTTACATTATAAATCTCCACGGACCTCACATTATCGAAGCAAGAGGCTAGGCCAACTTTCCCATTCTCACAATCTAATCGAACATTCCGCAAAATCACTCGATCTAAATTATGAAGGTAAAGCCCCCAGCAAGGGAGCGCACGATAATCTGTCAATGGCTTCGAGGGAGTACGTCCTACTATTTCTTGACCTTTGTTTCCAACATACGATAAGGAAACATCCGAAAGCCGGACATCTTTCAAACTACTATCTCCCCAACTCTCTACCGAGGCGGCCGCTTTCATTAAACGTGTACCTCTTATATGCTCCAAACAGATCCGCTCTCCCCGGTTCCCCTCATTCAATGTGACTAGAAACGGATTATCCAATTGATCAAAAGAACAGCTAGATATCAATATATCCTTTACTTCCCCAAACGCAGGAAACCATGCGCCCGGTTGGAGCAATATACCAGAAAGCATATTCCTACGTTTTTGCTCACCGGAAGTCCGATGTGGATATTTTCCCGGACCTCTAAATTCACAATCAACGATCTTTAAACCAGTAGCCGGCATTATCAACCTTATCCCATTGCACGATGAGTTCATATAGCAATTCTCTATTACCATATTCTTCCATAGCCCACCCGCAACAGCATCATCACCCGTATAAAAACGGCAATTTCGGATACGGATATCTTTTCCGCCACGAATATGAATCCCATCCCATCCTTCCTCCACTAAAAGATTATCGAAAGAAGCCCTTTCAATATCATAACTCATAAAAGCATAGTTCGATGCTCTTCGTAGTTTAACACCCGATATCTTAATCCCTTTCGATCTCGACAAAAAGAGAATATGAGGGCCTCTCATCCCTTCTTCACCTTTTTTATCTTGAATATGGGCACCATCGATTACCCCCTCTCCTGTAATTGACACATCTTCAACTTGATCTCCTAAAAGCAATGCCTTGTTCCAATTCCGGGGTTTTACTTTATAATAAGCCTCATCTTGATTAAGATCGGATATAGAACGGTACTTTTCCAGATTATTTATGCCTTTCACTACGGCATTACTTTCTAAGAATAAGTTTACTTTACTTTTCAGCAGAATACTTCCTGTCAAAAACGTTCCCTCCGGAATGATAACCGTTCCTCCCCCTCTCAAGGTACAAGCTTCTATTGCCCTGTTGATGAACTGGGTATTGTCTGTTATTCCATTTCCTTTAGCTCCAAAATCCACGATATTATAGGTGTTATCATCATTTGAGGCCCAACCTATCCGCATAAAGAGCATAAGCAATACAAAGAGACTCCCCCGAAAGACTCTTACTTTCGACACATCTATCATCTTCATTATTCAATAAGATTTAATATGATCATAAAGGAATAAAAAAAGAATAGGATTAGCGATCCCAAGAGAACTATCCTATTCCTTTTCTTTGATGAACTTTTCAACAAGTTATATCTACTCGTTCTCGTAACCTATGCTTTGTGTCATATTCGGATTATTCTCCATTTCAACCTTGGGTATCGGGAAATACAAATCTTTCGCATCATAATGCGGATTACCAACACGTGTCTTTCCATACCAACGGCTAATCTCCTCATCCAAGACCTTCCAGCGGCAAACATCTTGCCAATGTTGTACGCCCTCACCGCAGAACTCCATGAAACGTTCCTCCCGAATCGCATCTCTCAAAGCTTCTCCACTAGCCGTTATATCATGGGAACTATCTCCATTATAAGCTCTTCTTCTTACCAGATTCATATAGTTCCGGGCATTTACCTCATCTCCCGTAGCCTGACAAGCTTCCGCATACATCAAATATACATCCGCCAAACGCATCAAATACATATTAATACCAACCCCTAAATTCAACTCATTCACCGTACTTTTCAACGGATTGTATTTTCGCATGCTCCAACCTTGAATGTCAGCCTCCGTATCCTTATATTTCAGAACCTGCGTCTGCTGTCCATTCATAATAACAGGAGTTCCCGGACGCAAAGCGGCGATATCCAAACGAGGATCTCCATTAAAACGTTTAATATTCGCATCATGAAAGAAAATATTACCCCAACCGGCCGCCTCAACATCTCCACTTGCGTTCTGGAAACATAAGGCAGCGATCAATCCATATTGGGAACCTTCTCCATACCAAAAATATCCGGAAGTATCCCCATTACGGAAATTAATCTCTAAGATCGATTCTCTATTAAATTTCTCCTGATCCTCATTAAACATCTTCACATATTCATTGAAAGGGAGCAATTCTTTTCCGGAAGAATCAATAACCTCTTTCAACGCTTTCTTTGCCGCATCATAATTACCCATATACAAATTCGCTTGCCCGATGTAACTAGTAACGGCAACAGAGGTTGGACGTGGATAGTCCGCCCTCTCTTCCCATACAGCAGGTAGCAAAAGTTTGGCTGCCTCATAATCTTTCAAGATCTGATCGTAAACCTCGGCCACCGTGCTACGTTCTATATTTAGCATATCCGGAGTCGATGCTACCTGTAAACGAACAGGTACACCTTTTCTATCGCCCTCCCCGTTGCAAGGATATCCCTCTCCAAAAAACGCTACTAACTGTTGGTGTGCCCAACCTCTCCAAAACAAAGCTTCTCCCTTCATCTGCGAAAGCCTTACTAAATCCGCATCTGTAAACTTCTCCTTGTCGATTCTTTCCAATTGCTCCAATACGGTATTCGCACAAGAAATCATTTTATAATAACCAATCCATAACGTCCCAATGTAAGCATTATCAGAAGTCACTTGATTGGTCGCCAACTGGTTCCAGTTGGCGTCACCAGTCCAAGCCATATCTACCGTATGATCCACACAGAATGTCCCTTTCGCCATAACCCTCTTTCCATACAAAGGCACAGCGACCATATTCGCATAAACTGATGTTACGATAGTCTCCATATCCGCCATAGATTTAGGGTAGACACTTGGAGATAACGCACTGGGATTTGATAAATCCAGAAAACTATCCGAACAACTATTAAAAGTTAACGCAGCAGCTAATAATATAACTAATTTCTTCATCTTCCTATTAATTTAGAGGGTTAAACTTAAACCGCCCATAATGGTACGGGTGGATGGAGCTCGTTTCACAGAATACATATTTCGTTCCAAATATCCACCACCCAATTCAGGATCTCCTTGAAACTTTGTGATAATAAATAAATTATCGCAATTAATATAAAACTTCAAACCTTCTATCTTCAAATGAGAAAGTATTGATTTCGGTAAATTATAGCCGAAATGTAAATTCTTCAATTTAAAGAAAGAACCATCCTCCACAAAATAAGAGGAGACATTCTTGAAGTTTCCATTCGGGTCCTCTTTCGTTACTCGAGGATGTGAAGTTGCCCGGTTCGTCGGACTCCACGCCTCATATACCTTATAAGTCGTATTATAGTCGCCATAGAAACTTCTTTCATAAAGCTTAGCGCTATTAAAGACATCAACACCTGCGTTTCCTAACCAGCCCATACTTAAATCAAAGCCTTTCCATGACAAATTTATATTCAATCCATACATCAAATCCGGCCAAGGATTACCGATATATGTCTTATCCTCATTCGTCACCTTTCCGTCTCCATTTAAATCCTTATATTTCAAATCACCCGGAGCCGTACCTGCTTGTTGGTACAATCCATCCAGAGATTGAGCGTTTAAGGCATCGATTTCCGCTTGGTCTTGAATAATACCATCCACGACATATCCATACATCTGTCCCATCGGTTGTCCATTTTCCGTACGATAAATAGAACTATTCAAAGCCGCATCGCTTCCAGCCCAAATGATCGGATTCACTTGGTCACTTAACTTTACCACTTTGTTCTTGTTGGTAGACAACGTAAAAGCCACGTCATACCTAAAATCTTTATAGGAATCCCTCCATTGAACCATCCATTCGAAACCTCTATTGCTTATCTTTCCGATATTAGCCCGATAAGAAGAAGTCTCGCTAAATGGTTCCGAAGAAGGTCCGGCAGAAGGTGGCACACCTACTGAATATAACATATCGGAAGTTTTCTTATCATAATACTCGATTGTCGTATTCAAGCGATTATCCAGAAAACTTGCGTCAACACCTATATTCCATTGGGCCACGTCTTCCCATTTAATCGTAGCATTCGCAACATTTGAATACCAGAATCCTCTCTGCGTATTTTGCCCATCATATGAATAATATAGATAATTATTCGTAAAAGAAGGTTCATACAAGAATTGAGGAATTGTATTGTTACCAATTTTACCATAACTTCCTCTCAATTTCAATTGAGACATCCATGTTATATTATCCTTTACGAAGCTCTCTTTTCCTACATTCCAACCGACAGAAGCAGAAGGAAACACACCAAACCGATTCTCTGGACCAAAGTTATCATAACCATCCCGACGAATACTAGCCTCTAGCAAATACCTGTCATCATAAGCATAGTTTACACGAGCGAACTGGGATAAACTACGACCTTCCGTTTTCGTTCCGGATACATCTTTATCTCCCGTACCTAAACTAATATCATCCGAAGGCTGAACCAAAAAGCCGTTTTTCCAACCACCTGCCGAAGAAGCCGTCGCCCGATAAGCCTCGTAGCCAACCATACCTTTTACATAGTGTTTCTCCCCAAAAGTATGGTCATAGGTCAATGTATATAACATACGTAAATCATAACCGGAGCCATAATCTTTCGAGTAATAATCCTGTTGAGATAAAGATCCCAAATTCCATGACTCTAAAAACAAATTATTCGCATGGGAGTCAAAATTGGCAGAGAAATTCGCTTGGAATTTTAAATCATTGATAATCTCCCAATCCAAAATCGCATTTGCCCGGGCCCAAAACCTACGTTCATTCTCATGATGAGACATTAGTGTAGCCACATGATTAGGTCCCTCGTAGTAACCACCTGCCGGATGTTTTCCCCAACCTCCACCAGCTTCGTTGGTATTATCATAAGGCACCATCGTAGGAACTTGGCGGTAATAAACATAATCATTATTCGTCTGCCCATACAAATGGGGATCCGTATTATTAAAACCAACAGTCAGGATCTCGGAAAATTTCACGCGTTTACTTATATTTGTCTGGCTAGCCACACGGAAATTACCCGCATCCTCAAATGAATAACGTTCGATAAACTGATTCTTGTAGAACTCCGCAGACATATTAAATGTAGTTTTCTCATTACCACCCGTCATCTGTAAAAAATAGTTTTGCCTAAAAGCATTACGCCAAACCAGATCTTCCCAGTCTGTATCTGGTAGCGAAGCGGGATTATCCCAGCCGGAATTGGGATTATTAGGGAAGCCTGCCGCCAATTTCCGGTCAATAAAGTCCGCGGTATGCAGCATATCCGGCAAATCGATCGGAGTCTCTATTCCAAAGTTTACTCTCGCATTAATAGAAAGTTTCCCTATCTTTCCCTTTTTAGTGGTAACAAGGATCACACCTCCTGCTCCCCGAGCACCGTAAATAGCAGTCGAAGCCGCATCCTTCAAGATCTCGATAGATTCTATATCATTAAAATTAGGAGCGCTACCCGGCACTCCATCCACGATCCACAACGGATCTGCGCCATTGATAGAAGCCGCTCCACGAATGATAATATTCCCATTGGAAACATTGACACCTGCCACACGGCCTTGAATAACATGCGACACATCCATATTTAAATCATTAAAATCATCCGTCTTAATAGAAGCCACAGATCCCGTTACATTCGACTTCTTCTGCACGCCATAACCAACAACGACTACCTCATCCAGTTTTTGAGTATCTTCCTTCAAGTTTATCATTAAACTTGATTTTCCGTTCACAGCTACATCTTGAGTATTAAACCCAATATACGAGATCTGTAAAATACCGCTATCATTTATATTTAATGAGAAATTTCCCGAAATATCCGTTACCGTTCCATTCGTAGTTCCTTTCTCAACAACATTCGCTCCGATAATCGGTTCACCGTTACTATCCACGACAGTACCAGATACCAGCTTTACATTACCGGCAGTCTTTAAAGTTACGACAATTGAATGCCCTGTCATCGTATATTGCAAGTCTCTTTGATGCAGTACATCATCTAACAAACGCCGAATCGGCTGATTCGTCACGTTTAAAGTTACCTCTTTCTTTCCTTCCACTATAGCATCCCGATAAGAGAATATATATGTGGTTTGTTTCTCTACAGCCTCAAAAAATTGCTTTAATGTAGCATTCTTCATGGAAAGAGTGACACTTCCTGTCTGAGCTAATACCAAAATAGGATTAAAAAACAGAAATAGAGCCAAAAAAATTATATAGCTACATTGATTTTTTCTACTTTTGAACATATATTATTTTTTAAAATTGATACAATCCGTTTTATGGCTTGATCGCCATTCTCGTAAATGGAGTATTAATTGGGGAACCGGAAAATCTCGACCATTTTTCGGTTCCGTTTTTATTATGAAGAATCTTGTCGCATAAGAACTGATTTAAGGTTATACATTTTATTTTCACTCGCTCAAGGATGTATAAAGATATCATCTCCTCGTATATCATATGTAAAGTCATAATGCCTCTCTAAAAGGTCCATTACATCTACGATATATTCACTATCAAAATTTCCGGTAAATAAGTCATTCGCTAAAGAAAAATCATTCAAATGGATATTCACGCCATATCTACGCTCTAGTTTGGCCAAGACATCACTTAATTTCGTTGATCGAAAAACGAGGTCTCCTCTTAACCACGCCGTTTCAAATCGATTATCTGTTTTCTCCACGGTTATAATACCCGATTCTTTATTGAACAATGCTTTTTCATTTGGTTTTAGATAAACGACACGAGAAGGGTCTGAACAAGTCTGTATCTTGATCCGTCCCGATATCAAGGCCATTTCCATGACATTCTCCCGCTCATACGAATACACATTAAAACTTGTGCCCAACACTTCTATATCCAGATATTCAGTATGTACCACGAAAGGTTTATCCTCATTCCGAGTCACCTCAAAATAGGCCTCTCCCTCTAAATTGACCTGTCGAAGCTCTCGACCGAAATCGTGAGTGTAACTTAAGCTCGATTCCGCATTTAGTTTTACTTGTGTTCCATCCGGTAAAGTCACCCCCGATCTTTCCCCTCTATCGGCATGAACCACTAAATTGCCAATGCTACCCTTCTGATCGACTGGATTGAAATATAAATAACCAGACAATATACTTAATAAAGGTATTAATAGTATTGCGGCGATACGAGCCAGTTTCCTAAACACCATAACGAATCGTTCTTTTCTCGTTCGATTTTGAATCTCACTGAACATATCTCGTATGATTCTCTCATCAACCTCTTCAAAGGGTCGCCCATTTTCCCATAAATGAGACAATGACAGCGATAATTCATCATCATCAGACAAATTAACCAAAAGCCGTAGTGTTTTCAACTCTTCCGTAGAGATCGTATGATCCATGTACTTTGAGAGCAAATAATATGTATGTGATTCCTGCATAATATCCTTTTTATAAGGTATACACATGAGCCGTTAATTTATAACATGCCTTTTTAGATGTTATAAAACATAAGAATATTATTTTTCAATTTTATTTATCCGATAAAGAAAAGAGAGAACAGCAAAGCATACTTACCGAGCTCCTTTCTTAAAACATGTAAGGCTTGCGATAACTGGTTACGCACAGATTGTTCTGAAATTAAGGCTTTAGCCGCTATTTCTGTTATAGTTATACCTTGTTCCTTATTTAACTCAAACAGTTCTCGTTGGCGAGGTGTCAACTTTTGTTTCGCTATTTCCAGTCTATGGTTAAATTCCTCAAAAGATAATTTACGTTCAATCGCTGTTTCCTCTCCATTTCCAGACTCATTCAGTACAACATCTTCCAAAAAAAGCGGACTATTTGCCTGCCTACGAAACTCATTCAATAATTGGTTCTTGGCCATCGTAAATAGGAAAGCACTGAAAGACATATCTAAATCAATTTGTTCTCTCCGCACCCACACTTTGATAAATGTCTCTTGTACAATATCTTTTGCAAGAGCATCAGAATGAGTCAAGTGCAATGCGAACGCATATAGGCGTGAAGCGTATGATTCATACAGTTTCGTAAAGTCTCTGTATGAACCGCTTCGTAATCGTTCTAGGTATATCCGTTCTACATCCATCTCCTCTAGCACATATTGACCGAACAAATATAAAATAAAAAAATAAGAAGAGGTTATTTCCTCTTGAAAAGAAATAACCTCTATCTACTACAGATACTCTTTAACTAAATGACATCCAACAGAAGTTCACGACCTTTCTATGTTCTCAGAATGGCATACTGGGTAAACTAAACCCATTATTATAAGTATGCTTAATCCACTCATTCGCAACATCAAGAGCATTAAAGTCCGCAAAACGACGATCAAAACGAGGATCACCATCAACAACTTTAAAATCATCAACTGTTACAATCTTAATTGTGTCAGTAGGAGATATATTGGTAAATTTCATATTCTCTCCATCCCATAACAATTCTCTATGTAGCCCATGAAGACCAGAAAGACGTACCGCAAGAACTCCCATTACTACCATTTCATTAAAAGGTCCGGAGAATTGGAAATTTGAAGATGATTCTACTCGGTTTTCTGGAGATTCTTTACAAGCACGAATCCAATCTTGCTCATGGGCATTCGTAGACCAAATATTGCCATTACCTCCTTTAACTCTTGGTATTGAAGGCTTAGGCTGGTTAAAATGTTCCATATCAGATACGGGCAATAAAGTTGGATTCATTCCATAACAGCCAGTCATGATTTTCCCTTTTGTCCCAATAAAAATAATACCACCATTTTCATCTCCCATCATTTGTCCATCTTTTAATTCCTCCGGACGAGGAGGCATTAAACCTCCATCATACCAATATACCTTAACCTCAGGCATTTTTGTGTTTCCTTTTGGGGGACGAGCCGGGAACGTATAAGTTACAATTTGTGCATGAGGTGGCGAATATAAATTACTCAAGGTTGAACTACCTATCACACTTATCGGATACTTCAAATCAAGTGCCCAATAAAGTGGGTCCATAATATGGCAAGCCATATCTCCTAAAGCACCCGTTCCAAAGTCCCACCATCCCCGCCAATTCCAAGGTGTATAAACTGGATTATATGGTCTTTTTTGCGCCGGTCCAATAAACAAATCCCAATCAAGAGTCTTCGGGCATTTCGGATTATCGCTAGGCCGCATTAATCCTTGAGGCCAAATCGGACGATCTGTCCAACAATGAACTTCATATACTTCCCCAATAACACCGGATTGAATCCACTCTGCTATTTGACGACACCAATCAAAAGAATTTCCTTGATTACCCATTTGCGTCGCTACTTTATATTTTTTAGCGAGTTTTGCTAGTAAACGAGATTCATAAACAGAATGAGTTAAAGGTTTTTGAGTATAACAATGCTTCCCTAATGTAATAGCATGAGCAGTAACTCCTGCATGTGTATGGTCTGGAGTAGCAACCAATATCGCATCAATTGATTTTCCGAACTCATCGAACATAACACGCCAATCTTTAAATTTTTTTGCTTTTGGATAATCATTGAAAGTCTTCTCTGCATATCTCCAATCTACATCACATAAAGCCACAATATTCTCTGTACTCATATTCCGTAAATTACCACGGCCCATTCCACCGACACCAACTCCAGCAATATTCAATTTATCACTTGGTGAAGTAAACCCATGCGTTTTACCTAAAACAGAATTTGGTACGATCGTTAAACCTGCTGCTAAAGCTCCTGTCTTCAAAAAATCTCTTCTTGATATATGTCTCATAATAATGATGATTTTAAAGTTGTTTCAGTTGAATATTCCTAAACCAAATATTAGATTCTCCATGTTTCCCTTGCAAACCAATATAACCTTTTGTTGGCATATTCGCATACGGGATTGGTAGCCATTCCGGAATCTCTGTTCCATCTGGATTTGTTGTTCCAGAAGTCCAATCTGCTAAATTAGCCGAAACAATATGTTTTCCATTCAATTCGATATCTATCTGCTGACCTTTAGCAGTGATAATCATTCGGTTCCATTCTCCCGGTTTCTTCACGACCAATTGTTCATTTGCTCCTTTATGTCCATAAATAGAACCACAACGCCAATATTCTGGATATGATTGCCATTCAGGATGATGATCATCGGCTATTTGAATCTCAATGGAAGATGGGATCCAATTACCCTTATCCGTACAATAAATCACAACCCCACTATTTGTATTCACATCTGTCTTGAATTCTAAATCCAAGATAAAATTTTCATACTGCACCTTTGTCCAAATAGATTGATCGGCTGTGGCAGTAAGTATGCCATTTTTAAAGGTCCAAACCGAACTATCATAATCAGCATTTGATAAATCTTTGTCAAATAATGGTCTATAATCAGTTTCGACCCTACACGATATTAATAACAAAAGTATAATCAATACGGTAAATACTCTTTTTACATTTATAAACTGTTTCATATATCGATTCTATTTATTAAAAGCCAGCTGTTGTTTGTTTTAACAAAGGATTCGCATTCAATGCACGATAAGGAATCGGAAATACGTCTTGATTCGTCGCATCCGGAGTTTTATCCCACCACGCACCTTCACTAAAACGATTCCATCGTATTAAATCAATACGACGATGACGTTCTCCTATGAACTCACGACCTAATTCATCGACAAATTCATCATCGGTTAATTTCGAGATATTAGATTCGTAACTAAATTTAGACCAATCTTCCGCTTTATAATAACGTTTCCTAACCACATCCAGCAACCGAGCAGCCCCTATCTTATCCCCTGATCTATATTTACATTCAGCTAACGAATAATAAATCTCTGCCAATCTGATCTCTGGAATAGAGTTCATTTGGAACAAATCTTTCGATTGAGGTAACCAAGGGAATTTTATCAAACGATATCCTGTATTCTCTTCTCCGTAAATTACATGAGATCCTTTGGCTAAACCAGTCTCTCCCTCCGAAAAACGTCCAACTTGATCCACATAAACTAGAGGTTTACCATTATATTCTTCCGTACCAGTTATTACTTCATCTGTAAATCCATACCCTTTTTCATAATCAAATTTATATTGAGTTCCCATCAAGAAAAAGCCCTCATAATCTCCATCATTTGAAATAACTCTAAAAGCTTTCTTTCGGATATCTCCATCCGGGAATTTTTCAAACGGCATACCTAATTTATCTTGGTATAAATTTCCATATAAGTCCCGAGACGGTGCTAAATTACCTCCATTCCAACCTTGCCAGTCATTATCCAAGGAATAACGATCTTGATAGTGCATCCACATATTATATAGCCAAGATGCCTCAAAATAATTTTTCTTAATCGCAAATTCCATAATATTCTCTTTAGATCTATAACCGTTTATCCCCGAGCGGAACGGGCCTCTATAATCAGGGTCAATACTATATTCTCCATATTTTCCATCTAATATAGCCTGAGCCATTTGCTCACATTCATCATATTTTGAGATTCCTATCCATTTTTCCGCATTCAAGTATAAACGGACAAGTATAGAAGCTACTCCTGCTTGATCAAACCTAGATACCCCCCTATTTTTAGGTAAGTCCGGTAATATAGCTAAAAGCTCTGACTCCATAAAGTTAAATACTTCTAGGGGTGTAGATTGAGCCTTCACTTCTTCTATATCTGTAACAATTGGTACATGCCTAAAGAAATCTATTAAAAACATATAATTCCAAACCCGAAGAGCTCTTAATTCGGCTATATATTCATTTTTCGTTTCTTCCGTCAATTTAAACGTAGAGAAATCTAGATTTTCAAAATCAGACAATGTATTATTACATAATGCTATACCTTGAAAAGGAGCAGCCCAACCATTATATACGAAATTCTCCTCCACAGTCCATTTATGCTCATGCAAACGAACATACTCCCCACCATTATAACCATGTTTTCCTCTTGTCGGAATCATTAACTGGTCGGCAGTAACTTCCTGTAAAAAGTATCGAGCATCAGACCAACCCGTACTAAAAGCCTTAGCATAGTTATTCACCAACGCCGCATAAATATTATTGCTATTTTGATAATAGTTATCCGTTGTAATCTCACTAAAAATCTCTTCATCTAAATCTGTACAAGAAAATGAGATTAATCCCATTACGAAAAGAACTATTATATATTTAAACTTCTTCATAATAAATGAAATTAAGATTAATATGAAATTTGAATTCCAAATGTGAATGATCTGGCAATAGGATACACATTTAGACCGCTAATACCTGGTTCTAGACCATTTATATCCACAGATGTCGGGTCCATTACTGAATATTTCGTAATAGTAAACGCATTTTTAACTGTCGCATATACCCGTAAATTGCTAATCCACTTTGTATCTAATTTTGGAGTCCATCCTAAAGTTATGTTATCCAACCTAAAATAATCTCCATCCTCCAAAAAATAATCACACATCACTTTTCCTGACTTAATATGCCCATTCTTTCCATAAGCATCTTCTAATAAATTCATACCCGGTTCAGCAACTAATCCATAATACATTTGATACATATTCAATATTTGATAGTCAAAGCGCCCTTGGAAATATAGACTTAAATCAAATCCTTTATATCGAAATGTATTCCCCCAAGACAAAGAATATCTAGGTGTTCCATGGCCAATATAATCTTTGTCTGTATCACTAGCTTCACCATTAGCGAGTATTTTTTCTCCTCCAATTTTAGCGTCTTTCCAAACCAACATATTGCCATTATCATCAACTCCCGCATATCTTAAGCCATAAAAAGAACCAATTTCCACTCCGTCTTGTAAGCGTTGGGCATAGCCGGGATTTCCGGGAGCTGGCAGTAAATATCGATCCATATATCCTTTCTGATATGTACCATTCGAGAATTTATCCAGTTTAGATTTCGTAAAAGAAGCAACTAGATTAGTCGAATAACTAAAATCTTTCATGTTTACAACATCCCAATTTAAAGTCAGTTCCAAACCTTTTGAACTAGTAGAAGCTACATTTGTAAATATCTGATCAAACATAAAAGGGGGTAGTGGAGCGTCATAATTAGAAATTACTTCTTTACCTTGTTTTACATAGGCATCCAAACTACCTGATAACTTATTCTTTAAAAGAGAAAAATCCACACCCAAGTTATAAGATATCTGCTTTTCCCAATGTAAATCAGGATTAGGATTATTCGTAGGTCCCCACGCTTGGGTCCATTGTCCATTATCGTCTAGCCAATACCCACCTTGCTCATAACGAGCCAACGCTGAATACTTTGGGAAACCAGAGCGCCCTGTAACTCCATATGAAAAACGGAGTTTTAAATCATTGATGGCCTCAATATTTTTAATAGCAGGCAAACTTGACATTCGCCATGCCGCAGAGGCAGCAGGGAACCATCCCCATTTATGATTTGCCCCAAATTTACTATTTCCTTCATATCTAACAGAAGCCGTCAAATAGTAAGTATCATCATAGTTATAAATCAATCGCGCAGGAAAACCTATTGTCTTTTCTTTTTCTTTCAACGAAGATACCCCTAAACGACCTGCTGCCATATTCCAATCTCCAGCTTCCAGATTGTTATAGGACATCGCATCCGAAGGAAAATTTGCATTCTCTGAAGAAAAACTACGATGATTAAACTCTTGATACGAATATCCAGCCATTAATTTAATTGTATGCTTGTCAATTGTCGTAAAATAATTACCGATCCATTCCAATGTATAATCCGTATAATTTTCTTCCTGCAGAGTTCCTCGTCCGGAACGCATATTATCTATAGATTCCTTATGATTTGAATTAACATATATACGTTTAAAATACTCTTGACTCTGTCTAGCTAGAGATAATTCAGTATTTAGCGTCGGTAAAATATTTAGTTTCACTTTAAAATCAGCAAGGGAAAACTGTCTATCACCTCCATCCTCCTTATCTTTCAACCATCCTACAGGATTATAGGTATCAAACCCATACAGAGTACTATATTTAGAAGGATCTTTTTCATCCATCAATGGATGAGTCGGATTCAATTTTACCGCTTGCTGAAATACGCCATAATCCACATATTCCTCATTGATAACTCGCGTGGACAAGTTTCCTTGAATCTCTAGCAGACCTTCTAATGTCTTTGCGGTGAATCCCATTCTAACTCCATACTCTTTTCTAGAAGACGCTATATCCAAGCCATCTTTCTTCTTATAATTGGCTGAAGCTCTAAAGGTCAAATTTTCACCTCCTCCTGAAACAGCTAAATAATGACTTTGACCCAGATTACTCTTATTCAACAATTTGTCATACCAATCCACCCGATGACCAAAATCTACATCTCTTTCATGCGCAAGAAACTCATCCACAGAAAGTACTTCTGGTTGATTAGCTACCATATCATGATCGATATAGCCATCATAAGATATAGAAACTTTTCCAGCCTTTCCTTTTTTTGTTTGCACCAAAATAACTCCATTCGCTGCACGTGAACCATAAATCGCTGCAGCCGAACCATCTTTCAATATTGTAATTGATTCAATATCTTGGTTAGCGACACTTCTTAAATCTGCACCCGGCATTCCGTCTATAATAACCAATGGCGAATTCCCTGCCTCTATGGAAGAAGCACCTCGCATCTGGATATTAGGAGAAGAGTTAGGATCTGCCGCCGCCGCATTCGAGACATTAACGCCTGATACTTTTCCATCGATCATTGACAGCGGACTTGTAAATGCTCCTTGTAAAAAGTCTTTACTAGAAACAGCGGTTACAGCAGAAGTCAACTCTTTTTTGTCAACTGAGCCATAACCAACAACGACTACCTCATCTAATTTTTGTGTATCCTCTTTCATAATGACCTGAAGTACATTTTTATTTTTCACGGCTTCTTCATGAAGAGAAAATCCAATATAAGAAATCTGGAGTACCGCATCGGAAGACACTACAATAGAGAAATGACCATTCAAATCAGACATAGTTCCATTTGCTTTACCCTTCTCTACAATATTTGCACCAATAATAGGCTCCCCCGTCTCATCAACAACAGTACCTGTTACTGTCTTTTCATCTTGATCAGACTTACTGCCTTTTACTGATAGAATCACATCTTTTCCTACTATTTTATATCGTATATTCGAATTCTCAAATATATGATCTAATGTAGTGAACACATCTTTATCCTTTATATCAACAGATATTACTTGATTGATATCAACTAATTTACTATTATAAAAGAAGTGGAAATCAGTTTGACTTTCAATCAGTTCCAAAACTTCTTTTATAGATTGATCTGTCGCTTTAAAAGAAAGTGAGGTGCTTTGAGCATTTGTTGTCATAGCAAATGACATACTAATTGATAAACATACAAGAAATAAGGTCAACTTCATAATTCTTGATATTTTAGATACCAACCTGACAAACGCTGATTTATCTCCATCAAGTTGGAAATATAAATTATTCATCATATTTTTGTAATTGATTTAAGATTAAAAAATAAATTTCTTAGTCGGTTTAAAGACCTTCTATCAAATTGTTTCATATGGGAAGATGCTGGTAACATTTTCCCGTATGTTTTTTAGATAGACCAAGTCTACTTTCTTGTTCTTTTATTCCATAGGCCCATATTATTTAATTGTTATACATTTTTCTTTATTTTCCTTTCCAAAGTATAACTCGAGTACGGTTAGTACCTTTGCTGTCATCTGTCTTCATATCTTCTATACGATAATCAATATTTGAAGATATTCTCAAATAGTCTAGTGTCTGAGATAGCAACCTATTATCTAAAATACCGGTTAAACAATAGCTTTTAATCTCCGCATCCTGAATCACAAATTCAACATTATAGTAATATGACAATTTTTTCAAAGCCTCAGGTAAAGGCGTATCCTTGAACATCAGTTTGCCATCCATCCATGCGGTTTCATACATCGTGTTTATTTTCATCACAGAAATTTCTTCTTTATCCAAGTTGCAAATCGCTTTTTCGGATGGTAGTAACGTCCTATGACTCACATTCCCTGATTTATTCTTCACCTCGAGATTTACGGAGCCCGTCACTAAAGTAGTCGAAATTATATTCTCATCCCCATAAGCTTGTATATTAAACTCCGTGCCTAAAACTCTAACCCTATACTGATCTCCTGAAGTACTGACAATAAAAGGTTGTTTTTCGTTGTGAGTGACTTTAAAATAGGCTTCTCCTGATAAATATACTTTTCTTTCTTTTTGGTCATAAGACATCGGATAGGATAAAACACTACCCGAATTTAGATAAACAACAGTACCATCCGGTAAATTAAAGCGTGTACGGACTCCCGCATTTGCCTGAAGTGTTATAATTTGAGGATCTCCAAATTCAGAATCAACCTTTCTATGGGAAAATAAGGTTGATAGTCCAATGATAGCAATTATACAAGCCGCAGCGACAGAGAGCCTCTTCAGCCAATATAAACGGGTCCGTTTTGCTAATCGTTGTTCCAGCTTTTCGTAGGCAATCAATGGATTTCGGCTAGCGATCCGTTCCATCGCATTGTTCGCATAATATATACGGGCGGTCTGTAATAAGATCCTCTTATTATTTTCATCCGCTTCCAGCCAAGCTTCAATATAAGATTTTTCCTCATTGGAAGCTGTGTCCTTTATATACCGTAAAAGCATCATACCTTCCGGCTCTTGGAAATTAATATGTCTATTTTCAGTTTTCATTCTTATCTGTTTCTATAACTAAGACAATCCTGAAAGAACACACCCTTAACTAAAAAGCAATTTTTTTCAACTTTCTCATTTTTAGTCCAAGGTAACCGCATCAATTTTTTTTACGGAAGACCGTTAGACTTTTACTACTTACTTTCCCATAGGATATATACTTTATCAGTAAAGTAAGTAGTACTTCATCGGTAAAGTAAGTATATCTTGCGATAAGGATGTCCTAAAAGTGATATTTCGATGCGGTTACCCTAATTTTAATCTTGAATATCCAAGATAAAATATATCTTTGCTTACAGAAAAGAAAGGATGAAGAAGGTGCTATGGATGATTCTACTTTAATTGAACAAATACAATTAGGAAGTAAAGACGCTTTTAAACAGATGTTTATCAAATTTTATTCGCCGCTATGCGAATATGCTTCCCAATATGTTTCTGATGAGGATGCCGAAGAACTTATTCAGGAGCTAATGTTATTTATATGGGAAAACCGAAATTCCTTATTTGTAGAGATATCCCTAAAATCCTATCTTTTTATGGCTGTTAAGCATCGTTGCCTCAATGCGATCAAAAGGCAATTGTATCATGAGCGAGTACATAGCCTGATTTATGATAAGATTAAAGATCAATTTGAGAATCCTGATACCTATTTCGTAAACGAGCTTACAGAGAATATCACGAAAGCGATCGAAGAATTGCCTGAGAATTACCGGGAGACATTTAAACTTAGCCGATTCGGAGAGCAATCTAATCCCCAAATCGCAGAGGCCTTGGGGGTTTCTATCAAAACCGTGGAATACCGGATTACACAATCCTTGAAAATATTGCGGGTTAAATTGAAGGACTATTTACCTTTTATAATGTTCTTGTTCTAAGAATACTCTCCATAAATCCAAAGGCCTGCACGATTGTTAATAATATCAAATCCATAAAAGTTATATTAAACTATTTTGAGTGAACCTTGTCTATCTTTTCGTAATTGTAAACAATGTAATCCATATAGTTATGAAATCGGGAAAGTGCCTTTTGATGTTGTTGATGATCCTTTTTTCACCGATGGCTTTCGCACAACAAAGCGGTGTTAATGTTACCGGATCTGTCGTTGAGCAAGGTAGTGATACCCCCATCGAGCAAGCAACGGTACGATTGCTGAACGTAAAAGACAGTGCCATGGTACGAGGTGTGGTGAGCGCCCGTAATGGTAGTTTTACCTTGAAAAACGTAAAGAAAGGAAGTTATTTACTACACATCACATTCATCGGATACGATCCATTGTACCAACCCTTGCAAATCACCGGAAAGAAAAATCCCGTAAACGTAGGTAAACTCGAATTAAGCGACGGAGCGATCGAGTTGGGAGAAGCCGTAGTTATAGGTAAGGCACCCGAGGTTACCGTTCGCAACGACACTGTGGAATACAACGCGGATTCTTATAAAGTAACCGAAGGCTCCGTTTTGGAGGATTTATTGAAAAAGATGCCCGGTGTGGAGGTAGATAGCGAAGGCAAGATCACCGTCAATGGAAAAGAGGTGAAAAAGGTAATGGTGGACGGAAAGGAGTTCTTCTCCGATGACCCGAAAGTGGCCTCCAAGAATCTTCCAGCCAAGATGATCGATAAATTACAGGTACTTGATAAAAAAAGCGATATGGCCCAAATGACTGGCTTCGACGATGGAGAGGAAGAGACCGTCATCAACCTAACCGTGAAACCCGGCATGAAGCAAGGTTGGTTTGGCAACGCATATGGCGGATACGGAAGTAAAGATCGGTATGAAGGCAACGCCATGGTCAATCGTTTCGTGAATAATGACCAGATCACGTTCATGGGGGGAGCGAATAACACGAATAATATGGGCTTTTCCGATCTAGCCTCAACAATGTTCTCCGGTATGGGAGGCGGTGGAGGCCGACGAGGAGGTTTCGGAGCGGGTAGCGGTATCACCTCTTCCGGAAACGCAGGTTTGAATTTCAGCAAGGAATTCAAGCCGGATAAACTAACTCTTGGGGGAAATACTCGTTATTCCCATTCCGACAATGACGCTCGTAGCAAGAGCGACCGGCAGAATATTCTTCCCGGAGATAGTTCCTCCTACGATAATAGCGAGGCGATGAGCCGTACGAAGAGCGATAACTTTGGCGTAGACTTTCGCTTGGAATGGAAACCGGACACGATGACTCAACTTATCTTCCGCCCGAGTTTCAGCCTCAGCCATAGCATGAATGACAATTTCAGTGATGCTACCACCTTGGATAACGAACGGGATACGGTCAATACCAACAAATCCAGCAATTACTCGGAAAGTAACGGGTACAACCTAAATGCCAGCATCGATTTCAGCCGTAAGCTGAATAACAAAGGGCGTGTGTTCAGCGCCACCCTTTCCGGAGGCAATAGCGATTCGTACAGTGACGGCATGAACCGTTCCGACATCGTTTATTTCAACCAGACTGATGCCTTGAAGAATAGCATTATCGACCAGCGCTCACGTTACGACAACAAAGGTTTCAATTACCGGGCCTACGTATCGTGGGTAGAACCGATCGGGCATAATAATTTCATCCAAGCCACTTATAGCATCAGCCAACGGAAACAAGAAGCCTTAAAGAATGTTTACAACCAAGACGCTGATGGTATATATAATGTATTAGATTCCGCCTACAGCCAAAGCTATCGCAATAACTTTATCAGCCAGCGGGCCAGCTTGAGCTTCAAGTCTCAACGGGCAAAGTTCAACTACACGATCGGCTTGAATCTGGACCCATCCTATTCCAGCAGCGAGAATTTCGTTGGCGACACGACCTTATCCAAGATAACCCGTAAGGTGGTCAACCTCTCCCCGATGGCTCAATTCAACTATATGTTCGATAAGCGTACGAATCTTCGTATCATGTATAATGGCCGTACCAGCCAACCGAGCATGACTCAATTACAACCGGTAGCGGATATCTCGGACCCGACGAATATCACGATCGGTAACCCGGATTTGAATCCCCGCTATACGAACAACGTATTTATTCGTTTCCAACAGTTCACGCCGGAGAAACAACGGGCCTTCATGATCATGGCAAACGGTAGTTATATCATCAACGATATCGTAAGTTATACCTCTTATAACCAAGAGACAGGTGTAAAGACCACCACTTACAAAAACGTAAATGGCAACTATAGTGGCAACGTCCGTATGATGTTGAACACCCCCTTGAAGAATAAGAAATTCTCCATCAACTCCATGACAATGGCCTCGTTCGCTAATAGCAACGGATATATCAACGAGGAGAAGAATACGAACCGGAATCTCATATTGTCCGAACGTGGTGGTATCGACTTCCGCTCCTCTTATCTGGATCTGGGCGTAAACGGGAATATTCGTTACAATGCCACCAGCAACTCCCTGCAAAAGGAAAATAACCAAAACACCTTCAATTACGGAGCCGGCGGTTACACGACAATCTATCTGCCCCTCAATTTCAAGATAGAGAGTGACGTGAACTGGTCTACCAACTCTGGCTACGGGGACGGATTCAAACAGAACGAAGTCCTATGGAATGCCTCAGCCTCCAAGTCTTTCTTAAAGAATAACCAAGGGACGCTCCGTTTCAAGATCTACGATATCCTGCAACAACGAAGCAATATCTCCCGTTCCGTTACCGCTAGCTATATACAAGACTCAGAATATAACACGCTAGGCAGTTATTTCATGGTACACTTCATCTATCGGTTTAGCATCTTCAAAGGCGGAGCCAGTGCCAGCGACGTGAAAACGCCGGGTAGAAGCGGACGGGGAAGAGGTCCGATGGGTCCTCCTCCGGGACATCGATTTTAATCCCCTAAGTGGAGACTTTATAAAGTCGGGCGCAACAAAGAACGCACCGGACTTGTTTTTACTTAGGATAATATATAAAAAACTTAGGATAAAATAACGCTAACTAGCGCATTAACAGCGGAGTTTCAATGCTTAGCTAGCATACATCCTCTATGCCCACAAAGTATTATTAACATTTTAAACGGATTATTTTTACCTTTTTTGTGTAAATATTAAACTAAAACATACGTTATTTGTTGCAATATTAAGAGAAAGATATTGATATGAGGAAGTCGACAATTTGGTTGCTTGCGGTAGTTATGGCTTTTGCCTTCGCCGGGTTATTATACCTACAGGTAAACTATGTGAGCATTATACTTAAGACACGCAGCGAACAGTTCAATGAGACTGTCAAAAGAAGCCTGCGCCAAGTATCTAAGAATCTGGAATTGGATGAGACCCGTAAATACCTTGAGGATGATATCAACCGGGATGAGACAAATTTCATGTATCAAAATGCCCCGGATGCCCAAAGCCTAGGACAAGTGATCAACCATGAGAAATACCAATTACAGATCAAGGATTCTAATGGAACCGTTCAACAAATAGAGATGCAAAGTTTTAGCGCCCATAAGTTCGAGCCGCTCTCTTCCTTGTCAAAACGGCAGTCTGCCAACAGCATCGTAAACACATCTAAAGATTTACAGAAGACACTAAAAAGACGTTACCAGTACCAAGGTGGACTGATAGAGGAGGTGATTTACAACATCTTATACACCGCGAATCTAAAGCCGATCGAGGAACGTATAGATTTTAAAAAGCTGAACAATTACTTAAAAACAGAATTTATTAACAACGGTTTGAACTTGCCGTTTGTGTTTTCTGTTATTAACAAAGATGGAAATGTAGTATACCAGAGCGGAGAATTCCAAAAGCAACCGATCGCCTCTGACGTGATCACCCAAGTGCTTTTCCCGAACGATCCCCCATCGAAACTAAACTACCTGAGAGTTTATTTTCCGACGAAAGGGGATTATATCTCAAGCTCTATTACTTTCATCGTTCCATCGGTTATATTCTCATTGATCCTGTTGATAACCTTCGTCTTCACGATTTACATCGTATTCCGTCAGAAGAAGTTATCCGAGATGAAAAACGACTTTATCAACAACATGACGCACGAGTTGAAGACACCGGTATCCACGATCTCGCTCGCCGCCCAGATGTTGAAGGATTCGGATATAACGAAGAGTCCGGACGTATTCAAGCATATATCCGGCGTAATCAACGACGAGACGAAGCGATTGAGCTTCTTGGTCGAGAAAGTGCTACAGATGTCTTTGTTCGAACGACAGAAAGCAGCGCTTAAATTGAAAGAAATTGACGCGAATGATTTGGTAGCGAACGTGGCTAACACCTTCGTTTTAAAGGTCGAGAAGTACGGCGGTACAATGGATATAGACCTGCAAGCTACAGAATCGGATATATATGTGGATGAAATGCATATCACCAATGTATTGTTCAACTTGATGGACAATGCGGTTAAATACCGCCGCCCGGAAGTTCCGCTTACATTGATGGCACGCACTTGGAACGAGAACGGAAAGCTGTTGATCTCCGTGGAAGATAATGGTATCGGTATCAAGAAAGAATATCTGAAAAAGGTATTCGACCGTTTCTTCCGCGTACCGACAGGCAACGTACATGACGTGAAAGGGTTCGGTCTCGGACTCGCTTACGTACGCAAAATTATTGAGGACCACAAAGGTACGATCCGTGCTGAAAGTGGTGCCGGAAACATTGGAACAAAATTTATTATTACTTTACCTCTTATAAAAAGTTAGTTATGGAAGAAAAACTAAAGATCTTCTTTTGTGAAGACGATGAGAATTTAGGAATGCTTTTAAGAGAATACTTACAAGCTAAAGGGTATGTAACGGACCTATTCTCTGACGGAGAAGCCGGATACAAAGGTTTTACCAAAGGTAAATACGATCTTTGTGTGTTGGATGTCATGATGCCAAAGAAAGATGGTTTCACCTTGGCACAAGAAATTCGCTCTATCAATCCTGATATCCCTATTATCTTCCTTACAGCCAAGACTATGAAGGAAGACATCTTGGAAGGATTCAAGATCGGTGCGGATGACTACTTGACAAAACCGTTTAGCATGGAAGAGCTATTGCTTCGTATCGAGGCTATCCTTCGCCGTGTGAAAGGTAAGAAGATGAAAGATATTCCTTTCTACAAGTTAGGAAACTTCTTGTTCGATACCCAAAAACAAACGTTGGCTATCGGCGACAAGGTTACGAAACTTACTACGAAGGAATGCGAATTATTAAGCTTGTTGTGCGCCCACGCAAATGAGATCCTTGAGCGTAACTACGCCTTGAAGACAATCTGGGTAGACGATAACTATTTCAACGCTCGTAGCATGGACGTTTATATCACGAAATTACGTAAATTGTTGAAAGACGATCCGGGTATCGAGATCATCAACATCCACGGCAAGGGTTATAAATTAATCACTCCTTCCGGGGAGGAACAAGCCCGTGAGGAAGGCATACAAGTGCTTTAATTCACTTGAACAATAACGACAGAAAAGGCTGGCTAAATGTAAGCCAGCCTTTTTTATACTTTCCTTCTTTTCCAGACTAAGAAGATCCCGAAAACGATCAATGTAACTAGTAGCCCCAAAAGTTGAGAAAAACCGGAGGAAAGACCAAACCCTTCCGGAGCTACAAAAATATAGGTAGAACATACCGCCGTCATGAATAAGGCGGGAACCAAGGTTATCACATATAATTTCTTTGCTTGTACCAAATATACGGTTAAGGCCCATAGGGTAAATACTGCCAACGTCTGGTTACTCCATGCGAAATAACGCCAGATCATATCGAAGCCGTCCTTATCTTTTTGACTATATAATAAGATTCCTATCGCAACGATAAACATGGGAATACAGATCATCAGACGTTTGACCACCGTTTTTTGCTCCATATGCAGGAAGTCTGCGACAATCAGACGAGCCGAGCGGAAAGCCGTATCGCCAGAAGTAATCGGAGCTGCTATCACACCCAGTATCGCTAATACACCTCCGACAGCGCCCAGCCACTCTTTCGTGATACTGTCTACTACGACAGCGGCATTGTTCTCCTCCATTCCGTTATTATGGAAGAAATACGTAGCGGCGGCGGCCCAGATCAAGGCTACGATACCTTCGGTAATCATCGCTCCGTAAAATACGGGACGGGCGTATTTCTCACTTTTCATGCAACGGGCCATCAATGGACTTTGGGTAGCATGAAAGCCAGAGATAGCGCCACAAGCGATACTAACAAACATGATCGGAAAAATAGGCAAGCCTCCCGGATGCGTATTACTAAGTCCATCCGTAATCTCAGGTAACGGCGGCTGGTTAATAAATAACATAACCAAGATACCTACGGCCATAAATAGCAAAGCGATGGCGAATAATGGATAGATCTTTCCGATAATCTTATCAACAGGTAATAGAGTAGCCAGTATATAATAAATGAATACGACGATAATCCAGAACGTAGCATCTAGATATTCCGGAGTCAGTTTAGCCAGCAACCCTGCAGGCCCAGCTACGAAAACAGCACCCACCAAGATCATCAAGATAACCGTAAAGCCCCGCATAAATTGCTTAAAGTTGTTCCCCAGATACCGTCCGATCAATTCAGGAAGACTTTCTCCATCATGCCGCAACGAAAGCATTCCCGATAGGAAATCATGGGTAGCGCCCGCAAATATACTTCCCAATACGATCCAAAGGAAAGAAGCTACCCCAAATTTAGCCCCCATGATAGCGCCGAAAATAGGTCCCAGACCCGCTATATTCAAAAATTGGATCATGAAAATCTTCCAAGTAGGCAAGGGTATATAATCAACACCATCTTGTTTTGTGAAAGCGGGAGTAACCCGGGAGGGATCTACGCCAAACACCCGCTCGACAAATTTACCATACGTAAAATATCCAACGATAAGGGCTATCAGACAACATGTAAAAGTAATCATGGTTTTCTAAAGAATTAAATTGTCAAAGGAAAAGGTATATACGAGAAAACCGTACCAAGGGCATTCTAACGAGTAATTGTCAGAATGCCCTTAGTGCGGTCTTCGTATGAATCAATTAATTAAGTAAACGCTTAACCGTCTCGGAAATCATCCGTCCTTCGGCTCTTCCTGCCAATGCTTTTGAGGCTACACCCATTACCTTACCCATATCTTTCGGGCCAGCGGCACCGACTTGAGCGATAATAGCTTTCAATTCTTTCTCCAATTCCTCGGCAGACATTTGTTGAGGTAAATATTTCTCAATCACTTTTACTTGCTCCAACTCAACATCCGCTAGGTCTTGACGGCCCTGTTGTACATAAATCGTAGCGGAATCTTTCCCTTGTTTCACCAACTTCTGCATGATCTTCAAGGCATCCGCATCCGTCAGCGTATCATTGGCTCCCGGAGCGGTTTTCGCTTCCAAGAAAAATTTCTTTACATTTCTCAATGTCTCCAAGGCAACTTTATCTTTCGCCTTCATCGCGTTTTTAATGTCTTCACTGACTTGTTCAAATAAATCCATATCCTTATTATATTATTAACTATCGGAAACTGATCACTTGTTTCCCCCCCCGCTGAGAATCTTGGCGAGGTTGGTTAGCCGGTTGCTTCGCCGTTGTCGGAGCCGATACTTGAATATCCTCTCCCGATACTTTGGAACGGGCACGGGCTACGATCTTCGGATCCCGGTTATAAGTCGGATTATCCTCTATCAAAGCGATCAAGGCATCATCGTCCAACTCTTCCTGAGTCAAAACTACCGCTTTCGCACGAGAGGTAAAACGACCCGCCTTTTGTGCGGAAGCACCATAATATTTACCAATCAAATCACGCTCCTTACGCTCTTTCTCGATTCGCTCTTCTTCTAAGCGCAATTCTTCTTCCGTCATCTGAGCGGCTTCATTCCTGCGTTTATCAGCGATCAATGGAATATCATCCATCGTAAATCCAGTAGCGAGGATCGTCATTTTCACTTTATTACCTAATGTATTATCCACGGCAGTACCCCAGATAACCTCTATATCACGGTTGAACTCGGACATAAAGTTATGCACGTCGTTCATCTCCTCCATGCGCAACTCGGCTTCCTCGCTGAAATATACGTTGAACAGGATTTTCTTGGCGTTCTTTACGTCGTTGTTGCTTAATAGCGGAGAATTCAGAGCGTCTTCCACCGCTTGGCGAACACGTCCTTCTCCTTCACCAAAACCATTACTCATCAAAGCGACACCACCATCTTTCATCGTGGTGTTAACATCGGCGAAGTCGAGGTTGATAATACCCGGAAGCGTAATGATCTCCGCGATACTCTTGGCGGCGATCGTCAAGGTATCATCGGCCTTGCCGAAAGCGTTCATCACGGAAAGGTCCGAATAAATCTCACGCAAACGCTCGTTATTGATCACCAATAAGGCATCCACGTTTTTCGCGATCTCCTCCACACCATTCAAGGCCTGTATAATCTTACGCTCACCCTCGAACAAGAAAGGAATGGTTACGATACCTACCGTCAATATTCCCATATCCTTCGCGATACGAGCGATAACCGGAGCGGCACCCGTACCGGTACCACCACCCATACCGGCGGTAATAAATACCATCTTCGTACCGTCGTTCAACATACCTCGAAGATCGTCCAGACTCTCCTCGGCCGCCATCATCGCACGTTCCGGCTTATTTCCCGCGCCCAATCCCTGCGTGATCTCACGTCCCAGCAATAACTTGATAGGAACATCCGAACGGTTCAAGGCTTGATTATCCGTATTACATAACACGAATGTAACATCGTGTATGCCCTCCTTATACATATGAGTAACAGCGTTTCCGCCACCGCCTCCAACACCAATCACCTTAATGATTTTGGGAGTATCCGTAGGATAATTAAAATTTAATATTGTATCGTCCATTGTCTTCCGGTTTTATTACATTCGTAGATCACGTTATTTACTCTCGTTATCATCGTCATCGAAGAGGGTTTTACCAAAGGTATCGATTCCTTTTGTCAACCGCCCGAACAAGCCGGGACCTTTTTTCTTCTCTTTCTTCGGCTTCTCCTTGACGGGTTCCGGTTCCGGAGTCGGTTCCACTGTCGGTTCAGGCTCAACCACCGGCTCAATCTTAGGCTCCGGTTTAGGAGGAATATATAACGCACAATTCTTAGTTCCTTTCGCCAAGAGGCCGACGGCTACCGCATATTCGGGATTGCTGGCGACCACTAAATCACCACTAGCGACAACCCCCTTGCGAACCGCTGAATAGCGAACCTCCATCTTCAAGCGTTCGCTCATAACAGCCGGTAAATTCTTCAAAGCGGCGCCTCCACCCGTAATCACGATGCCGGCACCGAGAACGCTCATCAAGCCTGTAGCCTCCAGACGAGCATATACATTCTCTAAGATCTCATCCATACGGGCCTCGATCACGCCGTTCAACTCGGCCAGCTTAATCTCACGCAAGCCCATTCCATCCGCTAAACTCACTTGGATGGTCATATCATTATCCCGGTCCGCTTTCGCGCTACCATAAGTGATCTTCAAGCGTTCCGCCTCAGACTCTACGACCCTGAGATTGGTTATATCTTTTGTTATCAAATTACCTCCAAAGGGAACAACGGAAAGGCTGGCCAACTTACCACCCTTATAGACAGATATCGTCGTCACGCCGGCACCGAAACCGATCAAGGCGCAACCCAAGTCCTTCTCATTGTCGCTCAAGACAACATCTCCCAACGCGAGGGGTGACACCAGAATACCGGCGATCTCGATTTTCGCTTGTTCCGAAATGCTATTGACAATATTTAATTTCAAGGAAGGACGTCCAACAATCAACTTGTAACGAGCCTCGATACGGCTACAAGGCACGCCCACCGGGTTGGACTCTGGCTTATCATCTAAAAAATAGGAAGGAGAAACCACGTCAAGAACGGTCAACATATCCGGACGATAATCCTTACACTCTTGATAAAGAGAGTCTATGATCTCCTCCGTGACCACACCTTCCGTTCCCAATACCTTGCAAACCGTATGCTCGATAGAACGGAGTGACTGGCCACCCAGTCCCACATATACCTGCCCGATCTTGGTCCCCCCCAGTTTATTCTCCAACTTGAGGATCAAGCGTTTTATCTTACTCGCCGTCTCCTTCACGTTATATACACATCCTCTTCGTATGCAGGTGCCGGAGTTCTCAACTTCGTAGGCGATGATTGAAAGAGCGCCCGTCGCATTCTTAGTCCCCACCATTCCTACCATATGGGAGGTACCTAGGTCAATAGCTGCTATAAAGTCTGTGTATGCCATATCATCTATTTTTTAGTACAAACAATCTGATTCTTATATTTTAAATTAATTATACTGTACTTTTCCCAACCCACTTTAGGGATCGCTTGTTCATAGAAAAGCTTTAAATTCGCAAGCTTTTCTTCGAATTCATTCAAAGTACCCAACATGATCCGGTGGTTACCCACTCTTGGAATAAGTTCTATATCATTATCCGGATAGACATAGATTTGTTCAATCTGGTCATTCCAGAACTCATTCTCTTGCAAAAATAATGCAAATTTGTATAAGTCGGTCACCGCAAGCTCTTTTTCCACATATCCACTCACAATTGGCACATGCGCGGCATACCGACGACTGATCGGCATGGTGGTTCCCAGATTATCCACGTAATAACTACCTCTTACGCCCATAATCCGGAGGATAGGCATCTTTTGCATGACCTCTAGCTTGATAATACCCGAAGGAGTCTTATACGCCTCCACTTGGGCGATCATCTCATTTTTAAGCAATTCCGTCTCTATCCGATCCGTATTCACGTCGGCCATTGACCGCTTGATCGGATCTAGCCCAGCTTTCTTCAGTATAGACACAAGGTCACTCTCGCTCACGAAGTGTTTATCCAGACTGTCTTTCACCACGACTTGCAGATCTTGGCAAATAGAGTCCTGACGTATTTCCCGAAAGAAAAACGACACAAACACGATGTAACAGAACAACAACGTGGCTACTACTATGGAAATTATTCGGATCACGGTTTCCTTATTTGTTTACATAAAATCTCTTTTACAGGCTCCACCAAACGGTCGATATTACCGGCGCCTACCATTAATACTACCTCATATTTCCCGGCGGCAACCACGTCCAAAAGCTCTTCCTTCTTACACAGCGTCTTGGAAGGGATCGTCACCTTATCAAAAATGATCCGAGAGCTCACCCCCGGAATCGGTTCCTCACGAGCCGGATAGATATCCAGCAAGATCAACTCATCCAATAAAGAGAGACTCGCGGCGAAATCACCAGCGAAATCCCGGGTACGGGTATATAGATGCGGCTGGAAAATACCTGTCACCTTACGACCCGCATATAATTCCTTCACCGACAAGATACTCTGTCGCAATTCGGCCGGATGATGGGCATAATCATCGATCAATACCACTTGATCAGTCTTCAAATGGAAATCGAAACGGCGGCGAGGTCCGGCAAATGTAGCCATACCCTTTTTCAAATCCTCCGGTTTCACGCCGTTCAACCAAGCGATCGCCATAGCCGCTACCCCGTTCTCTATATTAACCTTTACGGGAACACCTAATTCCACATCAGGAATACGGATTTCCGGACCAACGAAGTCAAAGGTAATATTTCCGTCGCAAATACGAATATTTTCAGCGTAAAAGTCCGCTATTTCCGTAACGGAATAGGTATATTTCTTGACACCCTCCTGTAAACGGGGCGTTACGTTGATTCCCTTCTTGATCAGTAGACAACCATCAGGACGAATTAAGGAGGTAAATTTCTCGAAACTCTCCCGGTAAGCCTCCGCCGTACCGTAAATATCCAGATGATCTGGATCTGCGGAAGTAATCACTGCCATATAAGGAGTAAGCCAATGAAAAGAACGATCGAACTCATCCGCCTCGATCACGGTAAAGTCGCTCGTATCAGACAACATCAAATTACTCTCGTAGTTCTTTAGGATTCCTCCGAGGAAAGCATTGCAATCCACCGGCGATTGTTTCAGCAAATGAGCCAGCATAGAAGAGGTCGTTGTCTTACCGTGCGTTCCCGCCACGCATAACCCCCGGCTGCTTTTCGTGATCTCTCCCAAGACACGTGCCCGCTTCATCACCTCAAAACCGTGCGCCCGGAAATAGGTCAATTCCGTATGCGACTCCGGGACCGCCGGCGTATAAACCACCAGCGTATCATCGGGCGACTTGAACGCCTCCCCGATCAAAGCTACATTATCCTCATAGTGAATATCGGCTCCCTCCTTTTTCAACTCCTCGGTTAAATCGGAAGGGGTCTTATCGTATCCGCCCACTCGTTTTCCCTTAGCGAGGAAATAACGGATCAAGGCACTCATCCCAATGCCCCCGGCACCTACGAAATACACCGCTGTCACTTTATTTATATCCATATTCCTTATTTCTTATCTATAATCTTAACAATCTCATCCACGATACGGTCTGCGCTATGGCGTTGCGCCAAGGTCTCGATATTACGGCTCAACGTACGCAAACGTTCATCGTCATGAACTATCTTCAAGGCAGTAGGCACCAAATCCTTTTCCGCGTCTTTATCGGCGATCATAACGGCGGCATCCTTATGGACCAAGGCCAAGGCATTCTTGGTCTGATGATCTTCCGCCACATTCGGCGAAGGCACCAAGACCACCGGTTTTCCTAATAAGCAAAGTTCCGAGATAGAACTAGCCCCCGCACGGGATATCACCAAATCGGCCGCTGAATAAGCATAATCCATACGGGTAATAAAGTCTGAGCACCAAACCGGCATTCCCCGGTACGCCTTCAAATGCTTGGAAGCGTCGCTGTAATAATACCTACCGGTTTGCCAAATAACCTGTACATCCGAGGCGAAGAACTTATCCAGATCCCCTTGAATACTCCGGTTAATCGTCCGTGCGCCAAGGCTACCACCTACCACAAGGATCGTTTTTTTCTCCGGAGAAAGCCCGAAGAACGCCAACGCCTCCTCTTTCTTACTCAGCGCCTCTTCCAAATCCTGTCGCACCGGATTTCCCGTAATCACGATCTTATCCGCCGGAAAGAACTTCTCCATGCCCTCGTAAGCGACACAAATCTTACTCGCTTTCTTCGCCAACAACTTATTGGTCACACCGGCATACGAGTTTTGCTCCTGTATCAACGCAGGAACACCTTGCGAAGCCGCCATCCATAAAGTCGGTCCACTGGCATAACCACCCACGCCGACCGCTATATCTGGCTTGAACTCACGAATCGTCTTCCTCGCCAAGCGCAAGCTTTTCGCTAAACGAGCCATGACCTTCACGTTGTTCATCAAGTGGGCACGATCAAACCCACTCACTGGTAAACCTACGATTTTATAACCAGCTGCCGGAACCTTATCCATTTCCATGCGGTCTTCCGCCCCCACAAATAAGATTTCCGCATCCGGAAAACGTTTCTTGAAAGTATTAGCGATAGATATGGCCGGGAAGATATGGCCTCCCGTACCACCACCACTTATTATGATCCGGTACTTTCTCATACTTTTGACTCTACAGTTATCGTTTCGACAGCCGACAGCGGATTATCTTCTTTCTCTCCCTCGACCGCCTGATTTATTGTCTCTCCGGATGGCTCGTCGGAAGGATTCTCTGGATTCTCCGTATCCTCCTCTTCCTCATCCTCATTTCCGATATTGGCTCCAAAACGACTTACGCTCAATATGATCCCGAAATAGATACAAGATATAAGCGTAGACGTACCCCCCCGGCTCACCAACGGCATCGGTTGCCCGGTAACGGGCACTAAATTCACGGCTACCGCCATATTCGCCAAGGCTTGGACTACCACCAGCAACCCACATCCCAACACTAGGAATTTCGGGAATGATTTATCACATTTCCGGGCGATCATCCCGACCCGCACTAGCAACATTATATAAAGCAACAGTACAAAGATTCCCCCAACGATACCCAGTTCCTCTATGATAATCGCATAGATAAAATCAGAATACGCCTGTGGCAGGAAGTCACGCTGTTGGCCATGTCCGGGCATCTGTCCTAATACGCCTCCCCTGGCAATAGCTATCTTCGCATGGGTTACCTGATAATTATCATCGGTTATCTTATACGTACCACTCTCATCCAAATTATCCTTATGCCCGTCGAAGAAACGCTCCAAACGCCCCTGCCAAGTAACGAATCGATCCGGCAAATACTGAGTAATAGCGGCTGGCGTAAACTTAAGCAACACCAAGAACAACACCAACGCCAACATCAAGATGCCCGCCAGCTTCGCCAACTTACCAAATGGCAACTGACCGATAAACATCATCAGGAAACAAACCCCGAATAGCATAAACGCCGTAGAGAAGTTCTCTGGCAGAATCAAGACACAGGTGAGTCCTACTCCAATCAGTATATACTTAAAGATCTGGTTCTCCGTTAATTTCCCCCGCTTGCTGAGCAAGAAAGCGACAAACACGACACAAGCCAGCTTCCCGAACTCCGAAGGCTGGAACTGTATTCCCATGATTTCCAGCCATCGATGCGCGTCATTAGCGTCCACGCCGATAAAGGGCGTCACGATCAACATCAACATCGAGACCGGCAATAATATAATAAACGCAGAGAAGAAACGACACGGTATATTATGTAACAGCAATACCATGACGAAACCTCCCAATAAAAAGGTGGCGTGCCGTACGATAGGCGCCCAGTGATTCGCGTTCTTATAAGCGATCGTACTGGTCGCGCTGAACACCTCCACCACCGATATAAGACACAGGAACATGAAGATGATCCATATCACCCGGTCGCCCTTAAACAGTTTACTCGCCAGATCCATTTTATCCTTTATTACAAATTACGTACGCAAGCCTTGAACTGATCGCCCCGATCCTCATAGCTCTTGAACAGGTCGAAGCTGGCGCAACAAGGAGAAAGCAATACCGTATCTCCCTTATGAGCCATCTTATAAGCTTTCGCCACAGCCTCCTCCATCGAGCGGGCGTCTTCAATATTCGCCACTTTCCCGTCGAAGAACGCATGCAGTTTCGTATTATCCACACCCATGAAAATCAATGAATGTACCTTCTTATTCACTAATTCCTCGATCTCCGAGTAATCATTCCCTTTATCCGTGCCCCCTAAGATCAAAACGACCGGAGTCGTCATGCTCTGCAAAGCATACCAACAAGAGTTTACGTTCGTAGCTTTCGAGTCATTGATATAATCAACACCACGCACGCGAAGCACCTTTTCCAAACGGTGCTCAACACCCGTGAAATCACTGAGTGAGGCACGTATTTTCTCATCATGAATGTCCACGATCTTGGACGCTATCCCCGAAGCCAAAGAGTTATACAGGTTATGCGTACCAGTCAATGCCAATAGGTCTTGTTCCATCGTAAATGTTCCGTTTGCCGTTTCAATAACTACTTGATTATTTTCCGTATATCCCTTCACGCCGTTCTCATATGTCTCGGCGAATGGGTAAAGAGTAGCCTCAGGATGCCGTTTGGCGATCTCACGGGCTATGATCGGGTCATCGTTCCAGAAAATGAAGGCGTCGTCCTTCGTCTGATTTTGCAAGATGCGGAACTTAGCGTCTACATAATTCTGCATCTCATAGTTATAACGGTCCAGATGATCCGGTGTTATATTCAATATAATAGCGATATCCGCTCTAAAGTCGTACATATTATCCAGTTGGAAACTGCTCAACTCGATCACGTAGACCGCATGTGGATCTTCCGCAACCTGAAGCGCCAAGCTGTTTCCGACATTTCCGGCCAAGCCCACGTCCACGCCCGCTTCTTTCAGTATATGATACGTAAGCATCGTCGTTGTCGTCTTGCCGTTGCTACCCGTGATGCAAATCATCTTCGAGTCCGTATACCTTCCGGCAAACTCGATCTCGGAGATGATCGGCGTACCTTGCTTCTTCAATAACTGTATGATAGGAGCCTTGTCGGGAATACCCGGGCTCTTGACAATTTCGTCGGCATTCAAGATGTCGGCTTCGGTATGCTGTCCCTCTTCCCAACGAATCCCGTGGTTGTCCAGCATCTCCTTATACTTAGGTTTGATAGACGATTTATCGGACACGAACACGTCGAATCCTTTCGCCTTCGCCAAGACAGCGGCTCCCGCGCCACTCTCCCCGGCCCCTAATATAACCATTCTCTTACTCATCTTTTATCTCATCTTTAACGTAACTATCGTCATAACAGCCAAAATAATACCGATCAACCAGAAACGGACCACGATCTTCGATTCAGGCACGACATTGAACGGCTTTTGGATCAACGCCTGTATACCCGCGTTTCCCGGCTTCTGGAAATGATGGTGTAAAGGAGCCATCTTGAAGATACGGCGACCTTCCCCATACTTCTTCTTCGTATATTTAAAGTAGGCCACTTGCAACATGACCGATATATTCTCCACCAAGAAAATACCGCAAAGGATCGGAATCAACAACTCCTTACGGATGATGATCGCGAAAACGGCGATAATACCTCCCAAGGTCAAGCTACCCGTATCTCCCATAAATACTTGGGCCGGATACGAGTTGTACCATAAGAAACCGACCGTGGCACCGATAAAGGCAGCGGCATAAACCACCAACTCCTCCGCGCCGGGTATAAACATGATATTCAAGAACGAGGCGAACTCAAAGTGGGATGACATATAAGCCAAAATACCGAGCGCCACCCCGATGATCGCCGATGTCCCGGCAGCCAAGCCGTCCAATCCATCCGTCATATTGGCTCCGTTCGACACGGCGGTCACCACAAAGATCACCATCAACACGAACACCAGCCACGCGGCCTCCTCCTTATAATCGCCCGCCCAGTTCACCAAGTTGGCATAATCGAAATTATTGTTTTTCAAGAACGGGATGGTCGTCTTTGTCGATTTGGTCTCCACCGTATGATAACGCACCTCCTCGATCACGTTATCATGGCGCACCTCCATATTCTCCTTGATCACCACGTCCGGGCTCATGAACAATACCAAGCCAACGATCAGGCCCAGTCCTACCTGCCCGACGATCTTGAAACGTCCGTGCATGCCCTCCTTATTCTTCTTGAACACCTTGATATAATCATCCGCGAATCCCAAGGCTCCCAGCCAAACCGTAGTCACCAACATCAATATCACATAGATATTATTCAGCTTGGCACACAGTAAAGTCGGGATCAATATAGCGATAATAATGATAATACCTCCCATCGTCGGCGTTCCCTTCTTGCTCATCTGGCCCTCCAGCCCAAGATTTCTCACCGTCTCGCCGATCTGCAACATTTGCAACTTATCGATGATACGCCGGCCGATCGCCGTAGAGATAAACAAGGACAAGATCAAGGCCAACCCCGAGCGGAAAGATACGTACTTAAACATACCCGCTCCCGGGAAATCCAACTGATCCAAATAATTAAAAAGATAATAAAGCATGTCGTCTTAAATATTATGATTGTTGTGTCGAAAAAATCTCGCATAACTTCTCACGGTCGTCAAAGTGATGTTTCACCCCCTTGATCTCCTGATAGTCTTCGTGGCCTTTTCCGGCAACAAGGATCACATCCCCTTTCTTCGCCAACATCGTAGCGGTCTTGATCGCTTGCGTACGGTCCGTGATACATAAGGTACGTTCCATATCCATTTTCGTCAATCCGGCTACCATATCGTTAATAATATCATCCGGTTCCTCAAAGCGCGGGTTATCAGAAGTCAGAATTACCTGATCGCTCAGCTTGACAGCCTCTTTCGCCATCAACGGACGCTTCCCCTTGTCCCGGTTTCCCCCGGCACCTACCACGGTAATGATACGTCCTTTCCCATCTAATACCTCATGAATGCCATTCAGTACATTCGTCAAGGCATCCGGCGTGTGAGCGTAATCCACGATCGCCGTATAACCGAGCGGAGACTGGATCGTCTCGAAGCGACCGGATACGGAGCGGAGCGTGCTCAACACGATCAACACCTCCTCGGGATCTTTCCCTAAAGAAACCGCGGCACCATACACGGCCAGCAAGTTATAAGCGTTGAAACGTCCCACGAAATGCACCATAACCTCCCGACCGTTAATGATCAAGTCGGTACCCTCGAAATGAGATTCCAATATCTTTCCCTTGAAATCGGCCAAGGTACGCAAGGAATAGGTCAGCTTCTTCGCCTTCGTATTCTGCAACATCACCAAGCCGGATTTATCATCGGCATTCGTCAAGGCAAAAGTCCCGGCAGGCAGGTCATCGAAGAATTTCTTCTTCGCTTTCAAGTAATTCTCCACGGTCTTATGATAGTCCAAATGATCACGGGTCAGGTTCGTGAAAATCCCCCCGTCGAAAGACAAGCCGCTGATGCGCCGCTGATCGATCGAATGAGAGCTAACCTCCATAAAAGCATACTCGCATCCGGCCTCTACCATCCGGGCCATCAAGGAATGAAGCGTAAGCGGGTCCGGTGTCGTATGATCCGTCGGTACCGCCTCGCCATCTATATAATTACATACCGTGGAAAGCAATCCCACCTTATGTCCCATCTTCCGGAACATCTCATATAATAAGGTAGCGATCGTAGTCTTCCCGTTCGTACCCGTCACGCCTACCAACACCAATTTCCCGGAAGGATCACCATACCAGCGGGAAACCAAAAGACCCAGCGCCTCCGCCGAATCCTTCACCACGATAAACGAGCATCTCCCCTCCAAATAGGACGGAGCCTCCTCGCATACGATAGCGACAGCCCCCTTCTCTATGGCGCTGTCCATATAGGCATGGCCATCCACGGCCGTACCTCTCACAGCGACAAACAAAGACCCTTTCGTCACCCGACGAGAGTCTGATTGAATATTCGTGATATCCACATTATCCGCCCCCATCAACATAGGAGCTTCCAACGCACCGATTAAATCCCTTAGTTCCATACCTATTTCAATGTTAATAATACGGTCTGCCCCTTAGACACTCGCTGTCCGGGTTGAATACTCTGCGAAACGACCCGTCCGACACCCGACAAAGAGACACGCAGACCGGCTTGCTCCAACAAGAAAACCGCATCTTTAGCACCCATGCCGACTACCCGGGGTACCAGGCCCTCACGAATCGTCAGATCGCTTAATTTCACCTTATTCTCTTCTTGCTCGGCGGAGGCTACGACCCACTTTGTCTCCAAACTGTCCGTATCCGCCTTAATATCCAATTCATCTAATACGTCCTCTACCGCCCTCAGATCGCCGCCTTTCACACGAGGTACCATCACGGCCATCGAATCCCGTTCCATATCCCGGACATCGAACGACATATGGCTGGCGTATATCTTCTCGGCGATCGCACGCACCACGCCTCCCGACATCGTACCGCCCGAAGGATAACCAATACGGGGACGGCGGATCACCACGATACAAGAATACTTCGGATGATCGGCCGGGAAATAGCCACAGAAAGAGACTTGGTGCCCGCTCGTACGGTAGACACCGCCCATAGCGATCTGCGCCGTACCGGTCTTTCCGGCGATCCGGACAATATCCGAATGAACCGCCTTACCGGTCCCTTTCTCCACGACTCCCAGCAACATATCTTTTATCAACGCCAGCGTATGATCCGAGCAAATCGAAGAGTTGATCACCTCCGTGGAAAAACTCTGCACGGTCTTGCCGTTATGTAAGATCTCTTTCGTAAACATCGGGCGAACCATCTTCCCGTCGTTCGCGATCGCGTTAAAGAACGCCAGCGTATTGATCGGCGGTACCTGCGTCTCGTAACCGAACGACATCCAAGGCAAGGTGGTCTTGGACCAATAACGGGTCGTATCATCCGGGCGACGTATCTTGGCACGTCCCGCCCCCGGTATCTCCAAACGAAGATCCGCGTTCATACCGATACGGTACAGTCCCTCCACGAACTTTGTCGGGTTATCCGAATAACCTTTCAGGATCGTCTTGGCTACACCGATATTAGAGGAATACCAAATCGCCTGCTCCACCGAGATCCGACCGTATCCGCCTTTATTCATATTATGGTCCGTCATGCGGGCACCCTTATACATATATATACCATTGCCTACATCGACCGTATCTCCCGGATTGCATAAACCATCCTCCAAGGCCACCATGATAGAGGCCACCTTGAAAGTAGAGCCCGGCTCAATCTCGTCCGCCACGGCATGATTCTTCGTCTCGCCATATACGCCCTCACGGATACGCCCCATATTCGTGATCGCCTTGATCTCTCCGGTCTCGACCTCCATCACGACAGCCGTACCAGACTCGGCATCGATCGCCTTCAATTTATCGACCAGCGATTTCTCGGTTATATCCTGTATATTGATATCGATCGTGGTGCGAATATCCATGCCATCCACCGGGTCCACCTCAATCACGTTCGTCCAGCCTCCACCGACACGGCGAACGGAACTCAACCCGGCCTGCCCCCGCAGGAGCGAATCGTATTGCAACTCCAATCCATTCTTCCCCTTCGTAGTTCCACCCTCCTCGATCTCTCCGTAGATATCACCGATCGTACGAGACGCCAAGGTCCCGAAAGGTTTCTGGCGCTGCACCATCTCCTTCGTATAAAAACCGCTCTTATAACGTCCCAGACGAAGGAACGGGAACTTACGGATCTCCTTCAAGTCCGAATACGAGACCTTCCCCGCGTAAATCGGGAACTGGCGGCTTTTACCGCTCAGCCCTTTCAGCAGATAAGCCTTATAGCCCGCCGGCGTACGATCCTTCAATTTACGGGAAAGATAAAACGCCAACGAGTCCACCCCATCCTTCTTGGACGTCTTGAACGTATCCAGCCAATTATACTTGGCATCCTTAGCCGGAGTATACGCATCCGCCTTAAAGTCGATATACATATAATAACGAGGCACGCTGGTAGCCATCAACTTACCGTCCGACGAATAGATATTGCCACGTCCGGGCAACACCAAACGGTTCGGTCGTTTCTGGCTCTCGGCCACCTTCATCCATTTATCCCTCTCCACGAAGGCCGTATCAAAGGCACGGAACAGGATTCCTACGGCCACAAGCCCCAGCAACAGCACGACCACGAAGTAACAGAATAAAATCCGGCTACCTTTAGGCTCTATTTCTTTCGGTTCGTTTTCTTCAGACATACCTATTTACACCTTATCTCACTTATATAACTCATAAGGAGGGGTTTTCGCACCCTCCAGATCAATACCTTGCTCCTCGATCAGCAACTCGATTTGCGATTGGCGGCTATTGCCGGTCAACTCGGATGAGATCGACAACGCCTCGAAACGCACATCCCTCAATTGCTGTTGCAACCGGTCGATCTCACGCAGCTTTTGCATACAAGTATACCGGTTACCGATAAAGAAAAACGCCAACACGACAAGTAACACGATCATGCGCGTATGCCTCAAGATAAAATCCTCTTTCAGCACGCCGCCACCGAGTATATACCAGAACGAAAGACGCTTCTCCTTCTTCCTCGTTTTCTTATGTTGTCCGTTTTCTTCCATATCTATTTCTCCTTATACCTTCTCAGCGATTCTCAACTTGGCGCTCCGGGAACGGGGATTCCGCTCCACCTCCTCGTCGGTCGGGACGATTACCTTATTATTGACCAAGCGGAAAGGCGATCGTACGTTCCCGAAGAAATCCTGCTCGCATTTCCCCTCGAAGTTTCCGGTCTTCAAAAAGTTCTTTACCAGACGGTCTTCCAAGGAGTGATACGTGATAACCACCAATCGTCCTCCCGGTCTCAACACCCGCAAGGTACTCCGCAGCATCTCTTTCAGCGCCCTCATCTCATCGTTCACCTCGATACGAAGCGCTTGAAAGACTTGCGCCAAGAATTTCTTCTCCTTGTCCTTTCCCGTAAACGGCTTGATCACCTCCAAGAAGTCCCCGATCGTCTCTATCTTCTTTGTCTCACGGGCTTTCACCAGCACAGAGGCTAATTTCCGTGACACCTTCAGCTCGCCATATAGATAAAACACATCGGCCAACGCCTCCGCCGTATAATTATTCACGATATCGGCGGCGGTCCGCCCCGCACGCGTATTCATCCGCATATCCAACGCCCCGTCGAAACGGAAAGAGAAACCGCGATCCTTATCGTCGAAATGATGGGAAGAGACACCTAAATCCGCCAACAGACCGTCTACCTCCCCGCTTTCTCCATAGTAACGCATAAAATTATACAAATAACGGAAATTACTGCGCACGAAAGTGAATCGTGGATCTGCCGGGATATTATGCTCCGCGTCCGCATCTTGGTCAAAGCCGTAAAGTTCGCCCTCGCTACCCAACCGTTTCAAGATCTCGCGGGAATGTCCTCCACCGCCAAACGTAACATCCACGTAAATCCCGTCGGGACGGATATCCAATCCCTCCAGACTTTCCCGCAGCATTACCGGTACATGATAGCAACTATCTTTTTCTTCCATTCGTCGTTCTTACGTTAAACTTCCTCTTAAAATAAAGCGCCGTACTCCTTTGATACGCACGCACATGCCTTATCGGTGGGTAAAAGTACACATTTCCAAAATTACCCGCCAACATTTATATAAGAAAAGTAGGAAAAAGTTATCAACAGGTCGTTAACCCTTCGTCTTTTCGTCCTTATCTCTTACGCTTTTCACCGGTATCCGTTAACCAATTCTTCCTTTCACCTTCATCTTCTAACGGCCGTTGGACGATCATGCAACAGTTGGTAGATGATCTTCTAACAGTTGGTGCATGATCGTCCAACAGCCGTTAGATAACCGATAGTCAAGCTCCCTGGGACTAATCTCCCTAATGGTAGCGGCTAAAAGATCAAGGGGAAAAGGCCAAGATAGCTGGCGAAAAAGCAAAAACTTCACTCAAACCTCTCTCGTTTTAATTATTAACTTTATCTTTGCCCCTTGACAAGCTTATATAGATGGCAAAACAAGGTGTGACAAAGATAGATATTAAGCAAGTATTGGCACAAAAGGCGCCCAAGGCGTCACGCAAGATTCCGGGATTTATCGTGGACTACTTGATTCGCACGGTTCATCAAGAGGAACTGAATGATATATTAACCCGTTACCACGATAAGGAAGGGGTAGATTTCATGCGTGAACTTATCGGCTATTTTGACCTTACCCTCGATCTGGTACATGCGGAAAACATCCCGACCGAAGGCCGCTATATCTTCGCCTCCAACCATCCGCTCGGAGGATTGGACGGTATCTGTCTCTCCGCCGTTATCGGTTCTCGGTTCGAAGGCCGCATCAAGTATCCGGTCAATGATTTATTACTTTATCTCTCCAATCTAAAATCCATCTTTGTACCGATCAACAAACACGGCACCCAAGGAAAGGACAACGCACGGATGCTGGAGGAGGCTTTTGCCTCGGACGACCAGATCATCACTTTCCCCGCCGGATTATGCTCTCGCAAGATTGGTGGCAAGATACAAGACTTGGAGTGGAAGAAATCGTTCATCCAGAAGGCGGTGCAATACAAGCGGGATATCGTACCGGTCTATTTCGACGGGAAGAATTCCAATTTCTTCTACAACCTCGCCCGGATACGCAAGGCGTTGGGTATAAAGATGAATTATGAGATGATTTATTTACCGGACGAGATGTTCCGGAGCAAACATAAGACCTTCCGGATTTATTTCGGGAAGCCTATCCCTTGGCAGACATTCGACAATAGCAAGAAACCCGCCGAATGGGCTGAGTGGATAAAAAACAAGGTTTACAAACTCAAGGATTAACAGACGAAACATATGCAAGACATTATCAATCCCATAGACAGGGCACTACTGAAGGCTGAATTGACCAAAGAGAAGAGGTTGAGAAGTACCAATAAATCGAAGAATGAGATTTATATCGTCACGGCGCACGACTCACCCAATGTCATGCAAGAGATAGGGCGTCTGCGGGAGGTCGCTTTCCGTTATTACGGGGGTGGCACGGGATTCCCTGTGGATATCGATGAGTATGACACGATGGAAGACGCTTACCGCCAGCTGATTGTCTGGAGCCCGGAAGATGAGCAGATCTTGGGGGGATACCGTTTCCTTTGCGGTTCGGACGTTAAGTTCGACGAGAATGGTAAACCGATCTTGGCGACCTCGCACTTGTTTAATTTCTCAGAGAAATTTATCAAGGAGATCCTTCCTTATACGGTAGAGTTGGGACGCTCGTTCGTGGCTCTGGAGTATCAATCCACCCGTTCCGGGGCGAAAGGCTTGTTCGTGTTGGATAACCTGTGGGATGGATTGGGGGCTTTATCCGTGGTTGATCCGAGCTTGAGGTATTATTTCGGGAAGGTGACTATGTACAATACGTACAACCAAGAGGCCCGTAATATGATCTTATACTTCCTCGGATTGCATTTCCCGGACGCAGACCAACTGATCACTCCGGTATATCCTTTGGAGACTAATATGGATGTAGAGAAGATGAGATCTCTTTTCCCTCACGATAATTTCAAGGATAACTACAAGGTACTGAACCAAGAGGTTCGTAAATTCGGCATCAACGTGCCTCCTTTGGTAAATGCTTACATGAGCTTGTCGCCTAAGATGCGTGTATTCGGCACAGCGATCAACCATGAGTTTGGAGAGGTGGAAGAAACGGGTATCCTAATCGCTATTAACGAGATATTAGAGGATAAGAAGAAACGGCATATTGAGACGTATCTGGAAGAGGAGTACAAGTCCGCCGAGTTGATACGAAAGAATTTCATCGGGGAATAAAGCCGTAGATATGGCTAGCGCGACAGCGTAACAAGATATAAAAAGGTTCAGCCTAACCGTTCGCCTCCAAGCGGATTAAAAACGGACAAAAGCTGAACCTCTTTTTATTTTAAAATCTTATCTTATTGATGGATTGATTTGAAAGACAAACGCTTATGGAAGTTTTGAAAAGTTTCGGGTAACGATTTGGAGATTGTGCTAATTTCAGTATTTTACAGCCTCATACTCATGAGACAACTCTTCTTAGAACAAAGGTAAGAATATTTTTTTGATTAAAGAAAAATCCCGAAGGGAAAATAAAATATAAGGATATGAATATTTTTGATGAGCAATAATTTCATAGAGAAAAAGTGGAAATAATTATTATGGTTGTGGAATACGAGGAAATGAAATATAAACCATAGTCATAACATCAGCTTCTGAAAAATGTTTGTTCGTATTCAAAAAATGAATGCGTGACATATTTGGTGGGAAAAGATACCTCGAAAATCCCAATAGTTTTAAAAAGATCATAAAAATCAAACTATTCTATGCAAAATGGAATAAATATCAATATAATCTCCATGAAAAGAATACACAAATACTGCTGGCTAGCCTTTATACCAACAGGTATTTATGTTTTTGATTGTTCCGTTGGTCGGCTCTAATGCTATGTAACAAGTTTGTTCCGTAGGCCAAGCCAACTCTTTATGCTGTCCATCTTCTGCGATTGTTTGTGCATGGGCAGCAAATATTGCACAAAGTCCTAATAAAATCCTTAATATTTTCGTTTTCATGATTTAAATATTTAAAAGTAATAAAACAATCCTATTGACAAACCGTGTATCGATTTGAAGTAGTGGTCGAATCGATACCGTTCTTATCCTTCGTTTACACTTCCATCTGATTCTATCCAACGCACATCGCTTTTCACCCTGCATAGGCTGTATTTATATTTCAACTCACACCCTACATGTTGAAACCGATAGGCAATGCCGACTTGGGGAGACAAGCCATAAGCATTATACTTTTTCTTCAGAAAATCAAGCAATCTATATAGAAATGCCTTGTAATAAGCATTTTGAGAGATTTTCGTTTGACGTAAGGTAATGACCTGATAACGGTCATTGTTTCAGTGGTTTGCTTTGGTTTGCTGCCAAGCTTCTCTCATTCGACTACAAAGGTAATGCTTTCATTTCAGACTTTATGCAGCTTACCTAAAGGAAAACTTTTCGGTTGCAGTGTTTTTTTCATCCGATGTAGAAGGAGTTTTTTCTTCATTCTTCATTTCCTCCTCGATTTTTTCATCAAACTCGTCTATAATACAAAAAATAACTATAATTTTGTATTTAATAATCACGGCTATTTGTTTTGTGATTAATTGTTTGTCAGACTTAAGAATATAAAACGATGTTGTGATTTCTAACTTTTAACGGGTATTTCTTATCTCGAACCCATATAACAATTAGAATATGAGAATTAAGTATTTTACATTATTTTTAATCTATTGCCTGTTGCAATCATTTTCAATATCAGGGCAAGTGCAAGAAATAAATGAGAGTTTCAACAAGATAAATAATATCCTGCACGAATACGAAATATTGACACCTGAAGAAGAATCTAATGCAATATCTAAGGAAAATAGATGTTTCGTAGCCAAAAATATGACTACATCATACCAGTATCCTCATTTCATAATATCTTATAATATTGTATATGCACCTGGGGTTACAGATGCGGCAAATTATAAACCAGGTAAGAGGATCGTTAGAATACCTATAACAAATACGTCTTTTTCTATAGAGTATGCAATATTCAATAATGAACAATTGAATTTCAAATCCGAATATGGGATTGAGATAACTACAGGCAGGAGAAAAGATTTGTTGGATAAATGGCATTTGTCCATGTCTCCTATTGTCTGTAAACAGCTACAAAGAGAGTTCACCCAATTCAAGTTCTTGGTCAATAAATATGATTACAAAGGAGTGCTTGGTGGTACTTATGGTTCGGTAAATAGAGGGCAACAAGCCCATAAAACTGTTATTAAATTAAATAAAGATAATAGCGGTGTATATACACTTTCTTGTAAACTAAATGAGCTTCCCTTAAATTTCATTTTCGACACAGGAGCAAGTACGGGCTCAATATCTCAAAGCGAAGCGGTTTTCATGTTGAAAAACGGGTATCTTAAGTCCTCTGATATTATCGGGAGTGAGCGTTTTATGACAGCAAGCGGAGATATAATGGTTGGTGCAAAAATAATTATCAGAAAAATCGAGATTGGAGGACTGGTGCTGAAAAACGTAGAAGCATCCATTGTTCCCAACAATAATGCACCTTTATTATTAGGACAAAGTGTACTAAACAGGTTGGGACGAATTGAGATAAATTTTGATGCGTCAACATTGACAATAATTCATTAACAAATAATTTAGCTGAACTAATTTAATTCATGGCATAAAAGTATATGTTAAATAATTGTATTTTTTGGACAATTAAAGGTTTACTTTTAATGCTTACATAAAAGGTGTTTGTTGATTGTTTTTATGCTAATAATTTTACCTTATATTATTGATGCAAAAGCATCTACAAACGACTCTAATTGATATAAAAACTGGAGGAGTGAAGTATGAGGCGTAGATAATGTTATAGTTACATTGTTTTTAGAATAATATTGGATAAAAAGAATATGGAAACTGAATTAGATAAAAAAGCGCATGAATATGCTTTGAAAAACGCAAGCCGTTTTATTAATAAAACACTTGCGGAAGCTTATATAGCAGGTTATAAGGCCGGCTTCAAAGACTGTGAAGATAACATTCTAATATCGTTGCCCCAAAAAGATATAGAATATGTAGATTTAGGTCTTCCAAGTGGAACTTTGTGGTCATCAGATTACTGCCTAATTGATAACGACTTTGATATAATGGCATTTTGCAATAAGGAATCATATAAATCTTATCAAAATGTGGACAATCTTAGCCTACCAACGGAAGAACAATGGCAAGAACTTATAACTATTTGCAAGTGGGAGTTCTCTACCCACGAATATATTAAAAATCAACGTTCTTATTGGCCAATAAAATGTGTTGGCCCTAACGGTATTGTTATTAGATTTGACTCAACAGGTTGTATAAAGTCTGATACTTTGACTAATGTGCATAAAACATATTTTTGGTTGAAAAATAAAAATAATGACTTTGACAAGCAAGTCGCTTATATAGATTGCAAAAATCATAATTTTTCAAAAACAACGACTTTGTTTTGTGGATATAAACTGCCTGTCAGATTGGTGAAATAATGTTTACTAACTAAATAGTTATTTACTATCATTGATTTTTATCAAGTAGTTCGTTTACATTCAAGCGTTTAGTTAACATGGTATCGGCTAATTATTCTATTATTAATTCCCAAGCGATTTCCCGTTTGGGAATTAATATGTCAAACAATTGTAATCCAATATTATACTCTTTATCATACATTTCAATGTGATTGACAATAGGGAAATAAACTCATTTAGCTATCTTAAATTTTATTGCATTTACAAATTCATTCCCCTGTTCTTTTGGGTTGGAGTTTGTCGGCCAACTGACATCTTCAGTCTTTCAAACTGTTGTTTGAACCATTCGCCAATCAACAGTAGGTTTATCGTGATTGTGAGTATTCCTTTGTCGCTATGAATTTGGGCTATTACGTCATTTGCCGTGAACTTGCGCTTGTGTTCCTCGCTGTAGTCAATCGGCTTCCCTGTCATCAATACGGCTGTTTGTTTCGGGGTAAAACCGATGGAGAAACAAAGCTTTTCGATGTGCAACATTTCCTTGAACGGAGGAAACCAAGTAGCGGCTTTGTTCAGCAAGCTCTTATATCGAGCCAACTTGTTCTTGTGTTTGGCTTCTACGTCAGCTAACTCCTTGCGGTGTTTCTGTTGTATTTCCAACAAATGGCGGCTGTTATCGGTCTGCAATGTCTATATTTGGGCTTGCAGGGCTTCGATGGTTTCTTCGTGCGTTGTCACATCTTGACGCAAATGGCAGTTCTCACTCTCTAACCGCTTACCCAAAAGAGAACCGACACTTTCGGCTATGTTGGTGGCTGCGGTAGCGGCTGCACCTTTCAGTTTGTCCACTCTTATTTCGTTTTTAACCTGCTGCAACTCGTCCTCGGCTGTGGATTTCCGCTTTTGGAGCTGTTATAAGTCCGATTCCATTTCCCAGTTCTTCTTTTGGAGTTCACGGTAATATTGTGTTGTGGTGGTATGTCTGGCCTCCGAGCCACGGATGCCACGTTGAAGTCCATACTTTGTCATGGCTTGTGCGTAACTATCGTGGTAGGCTATCAGTTTTTCACGTGTCAGCACGTCATCGGCACACAGCCGGACGGTGTCTCTGCCTTTCTTCCTGTATTTGCGTTTGCCATTGCCCTCCTCATTCTTGGCTTTCCTACGCTCACCCATGACGATTGGTATAACCGTTGCGTGCAAGTGAGGGGTTTCGAATTGTTTTCCGGAAATGTCGAAATTTGTATGGAAGCGAATACTCCCTATGTATTGAATATGATATCTCCGGATGGTGTAGCCATTGAAGGAGAAGTTTCGTTTATTGCAACCGGAGGTGTCCGAATTGCAGCCACTCAACCCTATTATATACAAGTAAATGCCCGACAGAGTTTGACGGGGGGGTATGGTCTGGTAGCTCCGGACAAGGATATCTATGTGATGAATGAAGCTGGAGATGCGTTTGTCGAGTGCAGTTTGCCGATGAATCCCTTTGAGGCTTATTTGCAGTCGCAAATTGCATCCTCTTCTTCCATCCCGTTTATTTTGTATATTCCGGTATCGGGGGTGCAGTTGTCGAAAACGGCTGTATCAGTAGAAGAGGGAAAGACTGTAGGGCTTTCTGCTGTGGTTTTCCCGGAAAATGCAACAAATAAAAATCTCATATGGAGCAGTGGTGATAATACCATTGCGACAGTTTCTTCTTTCGGAGAAGTTAGAGGCATTAAAGCTGGGACTGCTACGATTTCGGTACGAACCGAAGATGCGATTTTGCGGCAGTTTGTATTGTTACAGTAACAGGAAATGGAGGGAACCCCGACAATCCCGGAGGCGAAGATCTTGATAATCCCGACGGTGGTGATTCCGATGATCCGACTGCTAATGAGAATGTGGAAATGCTTGTCATACAAGTCTATCTTACGCTAGTGGCCGATTATGTCCACGTGGGCGTTTTGCCAGCGAAGAGCTGTCTTATCCTGTTTGACTTTACCGGTAAACAGGTGAAACAGGTTTCCTCTTGCGAGGGTAATGTAGATCTGTTCATGGGTGACCAATCGAGTGGTTTCTATCTGTTGCATATCCTAACGGGAGATGAGCAGAAGAAAACGGTGAAGTTGATCAAGAAATAACAGGTGAATGAGATAGATAAAGAAGAAGGTGTCAAAAACGCCTTCTTCTTTTATATGTAGACATTCTCTTTCTGTGTAATTGTTAATATATCAGAATTGATTTCAGACCCGATAATATAGAAAAGTAATTTTTATCTGATGAAGTTGTATTTGACTTTAAATTGATAACCAAAGAATTAGAATCATCTTTTAGCTCCTTAAACTTAAACCAATCTCCATATATCATATCATGATAAGCCTGGAAGATATTGCCACTGTTGGTTTTCCAGTAAAAAGTATTTATCTTAAATGCAGATTTTCCATCTACAGTTTCTTCTGTTTTATAAAGAGCCCGATAGCGATCTTTTATGGTAAATGATGAGTCTTGTGTATTTGCAATTACTTCTATTGTCTATAAACCAGGTTCTTAAATCCACATTCAGGCTATTTCTCTTATTCACAGCTAAGAAAAAAATTCTGCAAAGATTTAGTAGTTGGACTCTCTTCTCTAACTGGACTTTGTTTCATTTGATCCGTTCCCTTATCGACAAAAATAATTGCCATGTTCCACTTCAGAGCGAAAAGTTTATATCCAATATTGATCAGCCTGACCGCACAGTTATGAATCACCAAATGAAACAATGAACCTTTCCTTTCATGGACGAGGACCTGAATTTGGTTTTGATTGTTGCCATAGTGCAGTCATTTAGAATTAGGATTGTCCAGTTGCTTTCTGATTTCCTGCGCCTCCTTGAACAGCCGGTGCGCCAGACTGTCCTTGTAGGCCGCCATTTCATGATTACGGATGCGGTTCCTGACAGAGTCCTCAAAAGCGGTCACCAGCCTTTCCACACGCCGGATCTTTTCCTCGTCTCGCTCAATGGTGAAATGTTTCTCAAGGAAAGCGATGTCGGGATCATCCCCCGGCAGACAGAGCCTAATGGCACGGTATTTCAAATCGGCATCCTTCAAAAGCCGGTTCGTGCGGTGCTGGTTGCAGTTGGTCCAGACGGAAATGATCAGTGCCAAGATCAGTGCTGAAGCTGTCGTTACCACTGCCTTGGATGCACTTTCCAGACGGTAGGTCACTAGTCTGCGCTCCGGTTCCTTTTTCAGCAGGACCATTTTCTCGTCTAGTCGTTTCATTGCCACCCGTATGGCCTGGCTGTCCTGCCGCAGGCTGTCCCTTGTCTTTTCCATCTCCCCGGCAAACGTTTCGGCAGACAACGGCCTGCCTTCCGACAACTGGGCGGTATGGCTACGTACCGCTGCTATTTCCGAACTGTTTTTCTCCACTGCGGATTGCAGGCGTTCCAGACGGATTTTCAGTTCGGTAATCCCTTCCGGGGAACTGGTCCGGTTTTCAACTGCGGGGCTTGTGCCTTCCATGGGCAGCGCCTCCACTTTCTTCTCGATCCTTTCAAGGCATCCGTAGATGCCTTCCAGATAACTTTCCTGTTTCATCTTTCAAAGTTTTTTCGTTATACATATGGTTCACAAACTCCTTCCTTTCCTGCGTTTCTTTTTTCTCCGCAGGCGTTCCGTCTCTTTCTCGTCCTCCGTCGGTGCCACCGACGGCATGAACACGCCACCCGTACCGGTGACTTCGACCAGGTTATCAATAACAGAACCAAGACTTTGTTCATGGTACGGTTGCTTTTGGGAAACGTCATTTTCCAGGGACGTGACATGGTTACGGTCCAATGCCGCATCCAGCCTTGACCAGCTGAAACTGCGGTCAATCTCACTTCCCTTGAATGACAGACCGCCCTTGATAAAGCGGATGCCCTGCACTTCATTAGTGTTTCCCTTGTACTTGAATTCCATTGCCACGCCCATTTTTAAGAGCCTATTTTGAAATTCTTTCCATGTATCTGCACTCCTCAAAGCTTCCTTGACCGCACGAAATATCTCGTATTTCACCTTTTCGGAAGCGTGCAGCTTTTCCGTTTTAACGGCCTGTTTGCCTTCGGAATAAGTAAGCGAATACTTGTCCTTGAGCATTTTCGTTACCCTCTCGTTGCGCCTGAAATCGTTGCTGTCGGAAATCACCTTCCCGTCAAAGTCCACCCGGTTGAAGACGATGTGGCAGTGCGGGTTGTCCGTCCCGTGATGCCTCACCACGATGAACTGCGTGTTCCGTATCCCCATCAGTTCCAGATATTCCTCCGCCAGCCTTGCCATAAAGGCGTCGGTCAGCCTCGGCGCGTCCTCCGGCTTGAAGCTGAGCGTGATATGTCCCACCGGTTTCGTCACGCCCGCATTCAGCAGGCATTGCCACCGGAAGCTCCGTGCCATCTCCTCCGCCGTTCCCAGCAGCACGCCTTCAGAGGCGATGATTTTCGCGTCGTCCTTCTGCGTCACGTAACGTATGCAGCCGCCGAACGAGCGGCCTTTTTTGATCTTTCCTATCATGAGGCTATTCTCCTTTCGGTCTGTAATCGTCCATGATCCGCTTCAGCTTTCCCAGCAGCCCCTCTATCTGCAGCCTTGTCCTGTAAAAGCCTATCTGGTGCGAGAGCTTTGTCAGCTGGTTCAGATTGTTCGCCATTCCCGCCAGGCTGCGCAGCAGCGCATTCTCCTCCGGCGTATGCCTTGCCGTAACGGTGGCCGCCAGTGCCGCCTCCCTGATATAGACCGCCAGACTCCGGCCGGACTTCCTTGCCCTGAACCTGAGAGCCTCGTAGCTGACGGGGGAGAACTTCACTGTCACTCCCTTGGTCAGCTTCCACGTTCTGCCCAGTGCTGGACGGCCGCGTTTTTTCTTCATCTCATTCATATCCTTTGTCATATGTTTTTTCTTTTTCGTCCGTACTTCTTTCATTCCAAAATCTGCGACCGGCGGGAGTGGATTTACCCTCCCTGCAACCGCCGGGCGCGGGGGAGCAAGGTTTTTCGGGAATCCGGAAACATAACCTTGCTCCCCCCCACAGAAAAAATCCCCCCGCATTTTCCACATTGAAGCGGGTACACAGGGGACAGTGCGTATATCGGGTATACTCCACGCCCGGTAACAGGTTGTCAGATTTTTCTCCACTGCTCGATGTCCCCACGGTAGGCGGCAAGATGCTCCC
>ERZ1036467.112-NODE-112-length-79285-cov-72.669027_pt1 | contig 79285 bp, 51 predicted proteins | sample MGYA00514231_ERZ1036467 | MGnify/ENA primary metagenome ERZ1036467 (study PRJEB33795, sample SAMN09464919) | human gut metagenome | isolation source: Bloodstream | host: Homo sapiens | place: USA: Stanford, California | collected 2016-07 ...
CAAAAATATAAGAATGAAAAAAGGGCGACAAGATAGAATCGCGGAGACGCTTACGTCTAAACAAGGTAAAAAGACGGTGTAAGAGCGCCCCTTCACCCGTAAACACACTATTTATCAGGAATCTGGAAGAAAGGTGAAGGGCAGAAAAATAACTACGTTCGAGAAAGAGAATTGAATATCAATTATGCGCATAATGCTTCTGTCCTGTTATTACAATCAAAGTTACAATTACAGACATAGGGATTAGTAGTATTTTTCAATTCCCCCAAATCCTTTTATCATTTTATTTTCCTTCGTTTTATTGATGAAGTTGTTCAATCGCTTTTCAAATTCTTCGGGCCGTTTTCTGGCAGCTTCAATGTATGCAATTCGGATACGTCTATACGCATCGGAAAATTGTTGGTAATTCTCCCATACTGTTTTATCCTCTTTCAGTTTTCCGATAATATCATTCGGGAAGACAAAAGGGGCTGACAATACTTTTCGTATATTATCTTCCCTATCAGGGTGAATCATATTATGTTCCAGCAACCATTTCAGTCTCTCTTTGTTGGCTTGCGAGTAGGAACTTTTAGGGTTTCTGGGTGTGAAATGCTGGATTTTATGTTCTTTGTCGAGCGCCTTTATGGTGCTGTCGATCCATCCGAAGCAAAGGGCTTCTTCGACAGCGTCGTTGTATGTAACACTTTTTTCGCCCGAAGATTTGGAGGGGAATACAAACCAAACGTCATTGGCGTTTTCAAAGTTGTCTGCCAGCCATTTTCGCCAATCTTCTCTGTTTTCAAAATATTTTATTTCCATAGTGCTAAAAAGAACAGCAACCCATTGTTGAGAACAGGTTGCTGTTAAATTGGTTATTCATCAGACTTCATGTATGGGAGTCAGGGGCTTTTATTCGTCCGGTCACTTATTTGTCTCCGTACATCTTCGCCCGCAATTCCTTAATATGGTCGGAAGTGATATATTCGTCATATTCCATCATCTTGTCGATGATACCGTTCGGTGTCAGTTCGATGATGCGGTTGGCAACGGTCTGAATAAATTCGTGGTCATGAGACGAGAAGAGGATATTTCCTTTGTACGTCTTCAGGTTGTTGTTGAATGCCTGGATAGATTCCAAGTCCAGATGGTTGGTCGGAGTGTCCAGAATGAGGCAGTTGGCATTGCGCAGCTGCATACGGGCAATCATACAACGCATCTTCTCACCTCCGGAGAGTACGCTTACTTTCTTCAATACCTCTTCGCCGGAGAAAAGCATACGGCCGAGGAAGCCTTTCATATATACCTCGTTGCCTTCTCCAAACTGGCTCAACCAGTCTACCAGGTTCAGGTCGGAATTGAAGAAATCAGTGTTATCCAGCGGCAGGTAAGCAGTGGTGATGGTTACCCCCCAGTTGAAAGTACCTGCATCGGGTTTCATGTTTCCGTTGATAATTTCGAAGAAAGCAGTCATCGCGCGCGGATTGCGTGACAGGAATACCACCTTGTCACCTTTCTCTACGTTGAAGTTCACGTCGTTGAAGAGCACCACGCCTTCTTCCGTCTTCTTGCTCAATCCGGAAACTTCCAGAATCTGGTTGCCCGGCTCGCGTTCGGGAGTGAAGATGATGCCCGGATACTTACGTGAAGAAGGTTTGATTTCTTCTACGTTCAGTTTCTCCAACATCTTCTTACGGCTCGTTGTCTGCTTGCTCTTCGCTACGTTCGCGCTGAAACGGCGGATAAACTCTTCGAGTTCTTTCTTCTTCTCTTCAGCCTTCGCCTTCTGGTTCTGTTGCTGACGGAGAGCCAATTGGCTGGATTCGTACCAGAAACTATAGTTACCGGCAAACATATTGATTTTTCCGTAGTCGATGTCTACGGTGTGTGTACATACAGAGTCGAGGAAGTGACGGTCGTGGCTTACCACCAATACGGTATGCTCGAAGTTGGCAAGATATTCTTCCAACCAGGTCACTGTTTCCATATCCAAGTCATTGGTAGGCTCATCGAGCAAGAGGTTGTCCGGATTTCCGTACAATGCCTGCGCCAGCATGACACGCACTTTTTCCTTACCACTCAATTCACCCATCAATACGTAATGCTTATCTTCTTTCACGCCCAGTCCGCTCAACAGCATGGCTGCGTCGCTTTCCGCATTCCATCCGTCCAACTCGGCAAATTTTTCTTCCAATTCGGATACTTTCAGTCCGTCTTCGTCTGTGAAATCTTCTTTTGCATACAATTCTTCGCGCTGCTTCATGATGTCCCACAACACGGTATGTCCCATCATGACGGTATCCATGACAGTATATGAGTCCCACTTGAAGTGGTCCTGACTCAACACCGAGAGACGTTCGCCCGGTCCGAGCGCAATCGTACCTGTTGTCGGGTCCAAATCTCCGTAAATCGTACGAAGAAACGTAGATTTTCCCGCACCGTTCGCACCGATAATACCATAACAATTACCACTCGTAAACTTCAGGTTTACGTCATTAAATAACACTCTTTTACCAAACTGAACCGATACGTTCGAAACTGTAATCATCTTATTATTTACTATTTTACTAGTTACTATTTACTATTTGAGCGTGCAAAGGTAGACATTTAAAATGAATTATGAGCTATCTGATATGTGCCAATCTGACATAAAAGTGTTACCTTTGCTGCGTTTTTTGGCAAAACGGCCAACTTGGCAAAGTTTTTGCAGACGAAATCTGTGACATCCGGTCAGTCCGGTATGTTTATAAGCGGTATCTTGCATAGATAACGTGTGTTTCTAAATAGTAAATAATAAAATAGTAAATACCAAGATGGATCCGAAAGAAAAAAAAGTGAAGGAAGAGGAACTGAATGTGGAGGAAACTCACAATCCTGCGGAAGACCAACCGCAAAACGAACAAGCAGAGGGAACCGCTCCGCTGACTCATGAAGAGGAGTTGGAAAAGGAACTGGAAAAGGCTCAAGAAGCGCTTGAAGAGCAAAAGGATAAATATCTGCGCTTGTCTGCCGAGTTCGACAATTATCGTAAACGCACTTTAAAGGAGAAGGCCGAACTGATCCTGAATGGTGGCGAAAAGAGTCTTGGCAGTATTCTTCCGGTAGTGGACGATTTCGAACGTGCCATCAAGACGATGGAAACGGCAACGGATGTCAATGCCGTAAAAGAAGGGGTGGAACTGATTTACAATAAATTTATGGCTGTTCTGGCTCAAAATGGTGTGAAAGTCATCGAGACGAAAGACCAACCGCTGGATACTGATTTCCATGAAGCCATCGCGGTAATCCCCGCACCGTCGGAAGCACAGAAAGGTAAGATTCTGGATTGTGTGCAGACGGGGTATACACTGAACGACAAAGTGTTGCGCCACGCCAAAGTGGTAGTAGGGGAATAAGGATTCGCAACCCATAAAACTCATAATTTTTAAAGAAGCATGGCAGAAAAAAGAGACTATTACGAAATATTGGAGGTGACGAAGACAGCCACAGTAGAGGAGATTAAGAAAGCGTACCGTAAGAAAGCAATCCAGTATCACCCTGACAAGAATCCGGGGGATAAGGAGGCGGAAGAGAAATTTAAGGAGGCGGCCGAGGCTTATGACGTGTTGAGTAACCCGGAAAAGCGTTCGCGTTACGATCAGTTCGGTCATGCGGGAGTGAGCGGTGCGGCAGGCAATGGCGGTCCGTTCGGTGGTTTCGGTGGCGAGGGGATGTCGATGGATGACATTTTCTCTATGTTTGGCGACATCTTCGGTGGCCGCGGCGGCGGTTTCGGGGGAGGCTTCGGAGGGTTTAGCGGATTTGGCGGTGGCGGTTCACAGCAACGCCGGTATCGCGGCAGTGACCTTCGTGTGAAAGTGAAGCTGACGTTGAAGGAGATCTCTACCGGAGTAGAAAAGAAATTTAAACTCAAAAAATATGTGCCGTGTGACCAGTGTCATGGCACGGGTGCCGAAGGTGACGGCGGTTCGGAGACTTGTCCTACTTGTAAGGGTAGCGGCTCCGTGATCCGTAACCAGCAGACTATTCTGGGCACTATGCAGACTCGCGTCACTTGTTCTACTTGTGGCGGTGAGGGTAAGATTATCAAGAACAAATGTAAGAAGTGTGGTGGCGACGGAATCATTTACGGTGAAGAAGTGGTGTCGGTGAAAATCCCTGCCGGAGTGGCAGAGGGTATGCAGCTTTCTATGGGTGGCAAAGGAAATGCCGGCAAACACAACGGTGTGGCAGGCGACTTGCTGATTCTCGTAGAGGAAGAACCGCATCAGGACTTGATTCGCGACGAGAATGATTTGATTTATAATCTGTTGCTTAGTTTCCCGACTGCTGCTCTGGGCGGAGCTGTGGAAATTCCGACTATCGACGGCAAAGTGAAAGTAAAGATTGATTCGGGTACTCAACCGGGTAAGGTGCTTCGTTTGCGCGGCAAGGGATTGCCGAATGTGAACGGGTACGGAACGGGGGATTTACTCGTCAACATCAGTATCTATGTGCCGGAAGCGCTCAATAAAGAGGAAAAGAGCACGCTCGAAAAGATGGAGGCTTCGGACAACTTCAAACCTAACACGTCGGTGAAGGAGAAGATTTTCAAGAAGTTCAAGAGTTTCTTCGATTAATTTTTTGCTATAATATATAAGGTATAAGTGAGCTGCAATCTTTTTTGTGGCTCACTTCTGTTTTTAGGGCTTGTCCTTTTAAAAAAAAAGACATATATTTGTGTAGCAAACAAATGGACGTAAAGCGACATAAAATAAATACTAACACTTTAAAATTCATATTATGAGAAACGAATTTATCATGTCCACGACTAACACAATAGAGGGTTGTCCTATAAAAAAATATATAGATACCATCTGTTCCAATATCGTGATAGGTACCAATATATTCTCCGATTTTGCTGCATCATTCACTGACTTTTTTGGTGGACGTTCTGACTCGTATAGAAGAAAATTGGAAATTATATACGGCGAAGCATCAAAGGCATTGAAACAAAAAGCATTAAACTTGGGTGCAAATGCGATTGTTGGTTTCAGAGTCGATTTTGATGAAATTTCCGGTAAGGATAAATCAATGTTTATGGTTTCTGTTTCCGGAACGGCCTGTATCATTGAAATGAATAATAAAGAATTATCTGAAGAGGAGATCATTCGTACATCCATCAGTCAATCTGATTTGCAAAAGGAAATAGACAGGCGGTATATTATTTCTCAAATAAAAGATGCGGTACCTTTGACTTCCGAATGGGTAGAGTTTTTACTGGAATATCCGCAAACAGAGATAATAGAAAGTCTTATAAAAAGATATATCTCCATAGATCTCGATTATTATGCGGAAGAGGCGGCTAACATCAAACAGGTTTTATCTGCCACTCCTCCTGATTTCGTCATTCCCGTTATCTATCAGCATATTGAACACAAAAAGATAAGAATTCTAATAAAGGAGTGCTGTCTTTTTGATGGTGAGTCTATATATGAAACAATAGTGAAAGGAAAAATCCACGAAGGGGTGAGATTGTTGTCAGCAACAAAGAATTCTTATGATGCCAAGGATTTAAAATGGATGAAAACAATATTAGAGTGTTTAAACAACCTGCCGGATACGGGAAAAATAGAAGTTGTAAAAGGCGGTGTGTTTACAAGAGATAATGGCGAGAAGTATATATGCGAAAATGGACATAAAAATCCTGTTGATTCGTCCTTTTGCGAGAAATGTGGAGTTAATATGAAAGGAATGACCGAGGGAGAGGTGAAGCATATTGATTCTTTAAAGGAAAGATATAGTATTATTGAACAATATATCCAATAAGTCGGGGCTCTAACTAAAATATATAAATCAAGTATGGCAGAACCTTTTAAGAATATGTACAACAAGCAATTTTTCGACCTATTTACGAAAGATTTAAAACTTGTTATCGATGATTTTGATGCTCACGGGTTTGTTTCTCAAGTTATGGATGATGAATGGGAAGGCAGGGAACTTAAACAGCGCTGGATACATATCACTAGCATTCTGAAAAAGTTTTTGCCGGCAGATTACAAAGAGGCGATCGCTAAGATTCTTGAGTTGTTGGATCATGTAAAAAGTACGCGGCCTGATTTTTCGGTGATAGACGATACGAAGTTTGGATTGATGCTGGAGTATGGGGTGATTCTGAATAATTATGTCGAGCAATATGGGTTGGATGATTATGAAACGTCTGTCAAGGCGATAGAGAAAATCACACAGTTCACAAGTTGCGAATTTGTGACTCATCCTTTTATAATAAAATATCCGGATAAAATGATGAAGCAGATGTTGGTTTGGTCGAAACATGAGCATTGGGGAGTAAGGCGGCTTGCGTCAGAAGGTTGCCGTCCGCGTTTACCTTGGGCGATGGCTTTGCCGAATCTGAAGAAAGATCCGACACCTATTATTCCTATTTTGGAGAATCTTAAAAATGATCCGGCAAGATTTGTACGGTTGAGCGTTGCCAATAATTTGAATGATATTGCGAAAGATAATCCGGAAATTGTCATTGATTTGGCAAAGAAATGGAAGGGGGAATCGAAAGAGGTAGACTGGATTATTAAACACGGTTGCCGGACGCTCTTAAAGCAAGGGATTCCAGAGGTGATGGAGTTGTTTGGCTTTGATTCTATCAGAAATAATATTAGTGTGGAGGATTTTCAGATTTCAAGTCCTAAGGTTAAAGTCGGAGATTCGTTGGAGTTTGGCTTTAACTTGTTGAATCATAGCAATAAGACAATCAAAATACGGCTTGAATATGGTATTTATTACCAAAAAGCAAATGGAACGCTGACGAAGAAAGTTCATAAAATCAGCGAAAAAGAATATACCGGGAATTCTACCACACGAATAACGCGAAAGCACTCTTTCCGCGTGGTTACAACGAGAAAATTCCATCTCGGGCTTCATCAAATTGCTATAATAATCAATGGGAGTGAATTTGAAAAATATGATTTCGATTTGATTGAGTAATTTGATTGGATTGAGTTATTCGACTGGATCGGGTAATAACCACACTACATATAATATGGATTTCTGCATTAGCTATTATCTATACAAGTGCTGCAACAAATAATATAAATCCTCGATTCTCCGGATGAAAATCGAGGATTTTTTTATTTTGATTACTACTATCTTCTTCCTAATACCCCGGATTCTGTTTCAACCTCTCATTCATCACCCGTATTTTCTCCGGTATAGGGAATACAGTTGTATATCCACTTGCCTCATCCGGTAGTTGCGGACGGCTGCTGTAAGCTCTTGTAAACTTCCCGAAGCGGACTAAGTCCTGTCGTCTCCATCCTTCCCAAGCCAGTTCCAGCTGACGTTCGGCAAGGATATTCTCTAAAGTGGCAGTGCGGGGAGAAGCGTTGACACGGCTACGAACTTCATTGAGTTCTTCATCTCCGTTTGCTCCGTTCCGGACTTTCGCTTCACTCTTCATCAACAAAGCGTCTGCATAGCGGAACAATACAATGTCATTCTCCATCAACTTACCGTCTTTTGTGGCAGTCGGATCGACTTCATACTTTTTCATGCGGGCTCCTGCGGTTTGTTCGTATGGGGTATCTGTTATATCCAGAGATACTTTCCAGGGCAGATATTCCAGTACCGTTCCATTATCCAGTTTGATTATGTTTCCTTTCAGGTCGTGGACAATTCCTGCAAAATAGCAAATATCAAAACGGGGATCTTGTTCCGCGGTTTCATAACCGAAAGTTTCGAGGGCTTCAATGGTGGCGCTGGGACCGTTCTCACCGCTTAGTCCGTAAGCCTTGGCGTGATTATAGTGGCGGGAACGGAAGAGATATTGCATCTGGTTGGTGTACAGAGTTTTGTTCATCGGGATAGTGAAGACATTCTCTACGGACGGTTCGTTGAATATAGAGAAATTCGTTTCGTATTCCGGTTCCAGTTTGTAGCCCATAGTCTTGAGTTGGTCACAATAGTAGATGACTGTTTCCCAGGCATTTAGTTCGCTGCCGTTCACTGTGAACTTTATATTTTTTCCATCCGGGCGTTGTCCGTCCGTCCAATCATTGTCTGTATAAACTTCGGAGTTCAAAGCCAGTTTGGCCAGTAGGAAAGTTACCACGGGGCGAGTGATACGGCCATAGTAAGGGCCGGACTGGTTGCTATGTGCATCGCTCAACAAAGGAGCCGCCTCTTGCAATTCCTTGACAACAAAGTCAAAGACCGTTTTTCGTTCACTTTGCACTACATCTTTCATTGCTACGGAAGAGGATTGAACTAGCGGGATGCGTCCGAACAAATCCATCAGGTAATAATAATACATAGCCCGCATGGCACGTACTTCGGCACGGTATGCCGGCAGTTCCGTAGCGGAATGAGTTTCGGCGAATTTGTCTATCCGTTCCAGTGATTTGTTACTTAACATGACGACTTTATAGAGATATTCCCATGTAGCCTGAATGGCATCATTCTCTATTCCCCAATCGTGCAGGTAAAGTCCTTGCCAAAAACCACCGTCATACCAGTCACCTCCACGGGTGGGGATAATGGCTTCGTCGGAGGTAAAGGTGTTCAGGTCGTAGACTCCCCTACCCGTTCCCTGCAATCCCTGACTATCACTATAACCGCCTACGTATGTATAAAGCGAAGCTACTGCATTGAGATATACTTCCGAGATTGTATTGTAAACGTCATCTTCGGGTAACTTATCTTTCGGATTTTCCTCCAAAAACTTACTACATGAGAATAAACCCAGGCACATTGCCAGAAAGAATCCTAACCGACTTTTATTTTTCATATATTGTTTCATCATCTCCTCCTCCATTAAAAGTTAATACTCAATCCCAGTGTGTACGTCCGCGCCAACGGATATCCCCGTTTATCATCCACGCCTAAAGTGGAGTTCACTGTTGAACTGTTAATCATGGGTGAAAGTCCCGAATAACCGGAAATGGTTGCCAGGTTGTTGACTGTAAATGCCAGACGCAGGGAACGGACATATTTCTTCAGTTTCTGCACTTTCTCAATCGGCACGTTCCAACCCAGCGTCACATAGTCGAAGTTGACATAATCTCCCTTTTCCAACCAATAGTCGGTGGCGGTTTGATCCTTGATGTTCTGTTTCGGGGCTTTCTTCATTACGTTATAGTCGGGAAATATATTCATGTTCATATAGGTCAGGGAGGTTCCGTTGTAAATTTTATGTCCGAAAGCTCCGTTAACCTGCAAAGACAGGTCGAAACGCTTGTAGCGGAAACTGATGTTGGAGCCAAGAATCGTTTTAGGTACGGCTTGTCCTGCCACGTAGCGGTCTTCACCATCTTCAAGGCTGACACCTCCGCCATTCAGATCGGCGATGCCATAGGTGTATCCGCCGTTTCCGTCGGATTCCAGTCCCGTACTGTGGGGAAGATAGAACACGCCCAACGGTTGACCCACCATCTGATATACGATGTGGTTGTATCCTCCATGAAAGCCGGCTCCGTCGAGGCCAGAAAGACTTTTATATTCGGGAGCAAAAAGCATTTCGCCGTTGTACATACCGCTTAATGAGAGCAGTTTGTTGCGCTGGAAAGTGATATTGGCATTGATATTCAGTTCCATATCCTTGGTCTTCAAGGGGGTGATGCCGATGGCGATTTCCGTACCCCAGTTGCGCATGGAACCGATGTTGGCAAGCAAGGTGTTATAGGTGAAAGGCGGTACGCTTACGTTGTAAAGGTAAAGCATGTCTGTGGTTCGGGAGTTGTAATAGTTGGCGGAAAGCAGCAGGCGGTTGCCGAAAAGAGCTACGTCGATACCGGTATTAAAGGTATGTTTCACTTCCCATTTCAGGTCGGGATTCGTGTTCCGCAAGTCTCCTAAAGATACGACGGCGGAGTTTCCGACGGGGACTACACCGTTCGGCTTTACAAGGTTCAATGTAGTGTATGAGTCAATCCCACTCTGATTACCTGCCAGACCGTAGCCAATACGGAATTTCAGATTATCCACCATCGGCAACTGCTTCATAAATTCTTCTTCACTAATCACCCATGCGGCAGATGCGGAGGGGAAGAATCCCCATTTATGGTTCGCTCCGAATTTGGAGGAAGCATCTGTACGGGCGTTCAGCGTCAGTACGTAGCGGTCGGCGTATGTATAGTTGAAACGTCCCATGAAAGATGCCAGACGGGGTTGGTCGTAGTAAGAATTAGTGCCTTCCCACAAGCGGAGTGCACCTGCCTGAAGATTATTATACCCGAATTTGTCGGTGCTGAAATTGCTTACTGTTGTATAATATCCCGTGTAGGTTTCTTTTTGAAGTTCGGCAAGTGCCAACACGTCAAAGAAATGTTTTTTCCAGTTTTTCTTATAGGTCAGCATCATGTTGCCCAGCAAGGACTCTCGCTTTTTGGTTCCTTTGTAAGCCTGACCGTTCGCCCAGACGGAGGTGGGGAGGTATTGCGAATTTTCCACGATATTATAGGTATAGGCGCCGAAGAGGTTTAGTTTCAGTCCTTCCAGCAGATTGAAAGTCAGACGGGCGTGCGTGCTGATGTGCGAAGTGGCATCATCATCCTGCACTTCCATCCATGCCAATGGATTGGTAATTTGGCTGGCGGTTGTTATTCCGTCCCAGGAATTGGTGACGGGGTCTTTATGGTTGGGATAGGTGGGATTGAATGTGGCTGCCGAATAGAACGTTTTCTGATAATCCACCAGATTATGATTCTTCTGAATGGAACCGAACATTCCCAGCTCGCAGTTCAGGAAGCCGTCGAACATTTTCTGATTCATGTTCATATTCGAAGTGAAGTTTTTCATGTCTTCATTCAAAATCACTCCCTGACGATCCATGAAACCAAGAGAAACGCGATAGCTGGACTCACTGGAACCACCATAAAAGGCGATGTGATGGTTTTGTTGTAGTCCTGTCTGTTCAATCTCTTTCTGAAAATCGGTATTATATCCTTTGTCCAGAATGGAAATCCCGCGTTCCGAGGCGACACGGCGGTACTCATCGCCGGACAGCATTTTCAGATTCTTGTAGACGGTGGAAATTCCGAAGCTACCGTTGTAGGCTACCTGTGTTCTGCCGCTCATTCCTTTTTTAGTGGTGACCTCGATCACACCGGAAGCTCCTCGTGAACCGTATTGTGCGGTTTCGGAAGCGTCTTTCAGAATGGTGAAGCTCTCAATATCCGTAGGGTAAATGGAGGTGAGCATACTCAAGTCACCAAATACTCCGTCGACGATTATCAAAGGGTCATTGCCACTGGTCAGTGAGGTAGTTCCCCGCAGGCGTACCGCATCCAAGGCTGCCGGACCGTTTGACCCGCGTTGGATGGTCAAGCCCGGCACACGTCCGCGGATTGCTTCCAAAGGGTTCGTTATCTGGTCTTTATTCATCTGTGTCTCCGTAATCTTCTCTACGGAACCGGAGAGGGTTTTCAAACTTCCGGTGGCATATCCAACAGTTATCAATGAGTCTATGGGCGTGACGGGAATCTTCTGCGCCAAGGTGCTCTCGCACGGGATTACCAGAAGAAGAAGGCTGTAGAAAATGAGTCTAGCGTGTTGTACCATATTCTTAGTTTTTAAGGTAATAATACAAATATAACAAAAAAAGAGGGAATCTGGTTGAGTAGATTCCCTCTTTTATTCATAAATGATATTGACAATGTCTATTTCACAATTATCTCATCCGTAAATATCCACCCTCCGAATTCGCTTCCGGCCTGTGCCTGGTAACGTACGTATCTTCCTTTGGCTTCTCCCTGCCATGAAATATCCGTAAACCGGATAGGGGTTTCTTTGCTCACTTCAAAGTGTTGTTTTTGCAACTCCGTGAAGTTAATTCCATCATCGGAAATGGAAATAATCACTGTCTCCGGCAGGAATACTTCCGCGCCGACCACTTGCATAAAAGCGGCGGTGATGGAATGGATAGGGGTTTCTTTTTCCATATCAATCGTCACATCGAGACGGTTGTCCGAGATAAATCCTTGCCATGAACCATCACCGTAAGTCCAGTCACCACGTATGCCGTCTGTCAGGGCTGTGTTGCCTTGTGCGGGATAATGGGGGCTATAGGAGGAGTTATAGGTCACTTTTTTACCGAGCGCCAAATGGCTGACTGGTTGAAGAGATTCGGGACGGCTGCCGATTTCTTTGCTCAAATCGAAAGGATGATATCCTTTTTTCTGTAAATCGGCCACTGCTGACAGTGCGCGGGTATGGAAATCGGGCCACGACTTACGTTCCGGAGCCGACCAGGCTACTTCCGCCAATGCCAACATACGGGGATAAATCATATATTCCACGTGTTCGGGAGTGGGGATATATTCCACCCATAGGTTACCCTGCACACCATAGACTAACTTTGCCTGCTCCGCAGTTAAGGAAGCGGGGACAGGATCGTAGGCATATACTTTCTTCAATGGCAGGTAGCCACCGATAGCTTCCGGCTGGGAGTACGGGGCGTCCTGATAGCTGTCCAGATAACAGTATGCACCCGGTGTCATGATGGCATGATGGCCGGAGGTGACGGCAGCAATACCACCCTCTTCTCCACGCCACGACATAACGGTTGCATTGGGCGCGATACCTCCTTGCAGAATCTCGTCCCATCCCAAGAGACGGCGTCCGTGATTGTTGAGGAACTTTTCGATACGGTGTATCAGATAGCTTTGCAGCTCGTCTACATTGGCCAGATGCTCGTCTTTCATTCTCTTCTGACATTTCGGACAGGTCTTCCAAGCCGATTTGCCGGCCTCATCACCTCCTACATGAATGTATTCGGAAGGGAAAAGTTCCATGACTTCCGTCAGTACATTCTCCAGAAAGGTGAAAGTTTCTTCATTACCGACACAGAAATCGGAGTTCTTGTAAGGTTCTCCCGAACAGGATAGCTGCGGGTAGACAGCCAGCACTTCTTCCGAATGGGAAGGCATTTCAATCTCCGGAATCACCGTGATGTAATGCTGACGGGCATATTCCAGTATTTCACGAATATCGTCCTGGGTGTAATAGCCGCCGGAAGCTCCGGGTTCATCGTAACGGAGGTATTTACGTCCGCCGTTCCACCATTTCTTCCAGGTGGGGTCTGTACGCCAGGCTGCAAAATCGGTCAGTAAAGGGTATTTCTTGATTTCAAGCCGCCAGCCTGCCGCATCGGTCAGGTGCAGGTGCAAACGGTTGATTTTGTAATATGCCAATGCGTCTATCTGCTTCTTTATAAACTCTTTGGTAGAGAAATGGCGGGATACGTCCAGCATCAGTCCGCGATAAGCAAAACGAGGGGTGTCTTCTATCTCGACAGAGGGTACGGAATAGCTGCCTGTGCCTGCCGGTTGCATCAGCTGTAACAGGGTTTGCATTCCATAGAATAATCCGGCTCCCGAAGTTGCCCGGATCTCAATTCGTTGAGGGGTGACGGAGAGTGTATAGCTTTCCGGTGATGGCAATTGGGGGGTCTTGGGGGTTATCAATAAGAAAAGCATCTGTTTCCTGTCTTTCATTCTCGCTTCTTTGAGTTGAACAGGTAATGCTTTCAGGTAATTCTCCCAGAGTTCCGCTTCTCCACCTTGCAGGTTTGTATAAAGTTTAGTCTTTTCTGACAGTAAAAAAGAGCCCGTCCCCTGCTCCATTTTTAATGGGACAGGTATGACGGACTGTGCCAGAATGGGATGTGCATGGAAGCACATCCCCAATATCCATAAGAAAAGACAAACTTTAGGGTATTCTTTTCTTATATTCATTAATCAATTTTGATTTCGTCTACAAATAAAAATGCCTTTTTACCTTTTCCTCCATGCCATGCCGGAAGTGATTTCTCCGGTGAAGCAATGACTCTCACGTATTGGGTGGTCACAGGAGCAAAGGTTAGTTTGTGCTCAACGATTCCGTCTTTGTCTGTCTCTTTCATCTCCGGATATTCTTCGGAAGCAATCTTTTTGAAGGTCTTGCCATCATCTGAAGTTTCTACGGACAGGTTTCTGGCATCAAATACCCAGTCCCCTTTTGCTACATTGGTAGAGATTGCCACGCTTGAGATTTCAGTAGGTTGCTGGAGGTCGATAGTCATATCCATGTCGTTTCCGTTGAAAGCGATCCAACGGCCTGACTTGTAGCTGCTATTTCCTTTCAGGCCATCTATCAAAGTGGAAGCTCCTTTGAACAGGTATTGTTCATTGATAGGCTGATTGGCTACAATCGGCTTCATGCTGGATTTGCTGAAATCAATCTTCTCCGTCACTGTCTTGCTTTCACCGTTGGGACGAATGGCTTTGGCGGACAGGGTTACATTTTCCTTGATTTTCAATACTCCTTCGTAAACGGGGGAAGCGGCAGTAGGTTCTGTGCCGTCTAATGTATAGTAAACAGGGGCACCGTCGATGGTAGACAGGGTAACGTCCATTGTTCCTTCTGCCGGATTCGGGTCAAACTCGGCTTGTACGTCAAATACGTGTTTAGCGTAATTGTATCCTTCTGCATCGTACCACTTAATCAGTTGTGGAAGACGGGACAGGAAGTCGGCATAGTTTTTCTTTTCGGGGCTGGACCACTGAATTTCACACAAAGCAGCCCAACGAGGCAATACCATGTACTGTGCATGCGGGAAGGTAGCGATGTATTCTGTCCAGAGGTTGGCTTGCACTCCCTTGATGTATTTCTGTTCTTCCGGAGTAAGAGAAGCCGGCATCGGCTCGTAGCTATACACTCTTTCCATCGGCAGATAACCACCGATACCGAACGGTTCGTTTTCGATGTCTTTAGCTTGGTAGTAGTCGAAATACAGATAGGTGTTCGGTGTCATGATGACATCGTGTTTCTGCTTCGCAGCTTCGATACCACCTTTCTCACCACGCCATGACATCACGGTAGCATTCGGAGCAAGTCCGCCTTCGAGGATTTCATCCCAACCGATGATTTGACGTCCGTGGTCGTTCAGGAATTTCTCAATATGGTTGATGACAAAGCTCTGCAAACGTTCTTCTTTGCTGTGGCTCTGATCTGACTTCAATCCCAATGCTTTGATACGTGCCTGGCACTTCGGACATTTTTCCCATCTTACTTTCGGGCATTCGTCGCCCCCTACATGAATATATTGTGATGGGAAGATTTCAATCAATTCACCATAAACATCTTCCAAGAATTTCAATACTTGGTCGTTTCCGGCGCAAAGCACATCCTCGGATACACCCCATTGTCTCCATACTTCGTATGGACCACCGGTACAACCCAGTTCAGGGTAAGCGGCAAGGGCAGCTTGCATGTGTCCCGGAAGGTCGATTTCGGGAACAACGGTGATGTAGCGTTCGGCTGCATAATCTACAATTTCTTTGGCTTGTTCTTGGGTGTAGAATCCACCGTAAGGTTTGCCGTCGTATTCGCCGGAGTTACGTCCGATGACTGTTTCTGTTCTGTTAGCACCGATTTCAGTCAGTTTCGGGTATTTTTTGATTTCCAGACGCCAGCCCTGATCGTCGGTGATATGCCAGTGGAGGCGGTTCATGTTATGTAAAGCCTGCATGTCGATGTAGGTCTTTATTTCATCCACGGTAAAGAAATGACGGCTGGTATCGAAATGCGCGCCACGATAGCCAAAGCGGGGAACGTCATTGATTTCTACGGCTGGCATGGCAATATCCGCACCGACAGCCACAGGCAATGATTTGCGCAGGGACTGGATGCCATAGAATACGCCGGCTTCCGTAGGACCGGTAATCGTGATTCCGTCACCGGTAACTTTCATCTGGTAGGATTCCGGATTTTCGTTCTCCGTGCCTAATGCCAGTACGATTGCGTTTTTACCTTCTGTTCCGGCTTCAATGGCGAAATCTTTTCCGGTAGCCGTTTTCAGATAGTCTGCCAGGAATTTTGCGTTGCGTTGCATCTTCTCGTTTCCTTCCGGATAGAGAATTTTCACACTGCTCTTGAGGATGAAGGGACTTCCTTGAGCGGTTACAATTTCTTGTGGCATGGGGATGATCTGGTAGTTGGCTTCCTGTTGCGCCGATTGGCAAGAGGCAAAAAGTCCTGCTAGTGCCAGACATCCGGTTAATTTAAAGAGTTGCTTCATAAACTAAAAAATTAAGTGTTAAGTTATTAAATAGATTAATTATAAGTTTCACGAATATGTTTGATTGTCAAAGGCAGCTCCTCTCCTTTCTTTATTTGGGGAGAAGTGATGACGACCGTTTTACGTTCTCCGGGAAGAAGGTCGAAAAAGTTGTCGCTGAAACGGGCTCCCTGCAAAGGAATTTCAATAAAGACATCTTTTGCAAGAGCGGGAGAAAACAATGTCAGTTCACACATGCCGTCTTTCTGTTTCATCTTGCAGGAAACGGTTGTTTCAGGCAGAAGCAGGTCTTTTGTTTTTCTAAAGAAATATACGGTTTCGGCAAGGGTGTTTCCTGCCTTGTCTTTCAGCGTCAGTTGCATGAAACAGCGTTGCTGTTCTTCCGGTGATAGCCAGGTGTCGTTTTTTATACGGTACACGCATTGGGAAGTGTTAGCCGGAACTGTCAATGTGTTGAGTCGTATAGGCTTGCCTTGTTTCTTTCCGTCAAAGTCTGTTACTTTCATTTCCAACATCAGGTGGTCTTTGGTGTCCGGACAGTCGGAAATCAGGTAGATATTGAGGCTGTCGTTTTGCCGGATAGGATTGATGAGGATTGGAGCAAAGGCTCGTTTGGCTTGGTAATGCAGGGCTTTCCAATTACCGTAATAGTCGATGCTCGACCAGGATACTACCGGCCAGCTGTCATTCAGTTGCCAATACAGGGTACCCATACAGTAAGGACGGTTCCGGCGGTGTGCTTCCAGTCCGTGACGCATTCCTTGTCCTTGCAGCACTAGTCCGACATAGACAAAGTCTTCAAATTTTTCGGGGATGATATAGTCGCGCTCCATGTAGGTACGAATCAGGGCGTTGCCGATGCTGCTTTTCTGATGAGCATTCATCACTTCCGATTCTATCTGATAATCTTCCGGAGCGGCGAAAGTGGAGATGGTCTTCATTTCCGGGAAGGACTGAAAACCGAATTCGCTCATGAAACGGGGCAGGTCTGTATCGAGTGACTCGAATGTTTTCTGACCATACCAGACTCCCCAGTTATGGCTGTCTCCTATCCCCCAGGATTCAGGACGCCCCCAGTTGGCAAAATACGGGGAGCTGTGTATGTAGAAACGGCCGGCATCCAGTTCCTTAACCTTGGCTGGAAGGAGCTGATGGAACAGTTTGTCGTAGCCTCGAAACATTTCCTGATAGATTTCGGGCGGGAAGTTCTTGTCGAATCCCCAATATTTTAAGGCTTCCAGTATTTCGTTATTGCCGCACCACATCGCCAGGGAAGCATGATTGCGAAGGCGACGGATGTTATAGCAGGCTTCCGCCTCTACCCTTTTCAGAAAGGTGGGGTCGGACGGATAGGGAGTGCAGGCAAACATGAAGTCTTGCCACACCAGTATTCCGTTTTCATCTGCCAGGTCATAGAAACGGTCATCTTCGTACGTTCCACCTCCCCATACACGAATGACATTCATGTTCGCTTCGCGGATGTCGCGGAATAAGGTTTGGTAGCGTTCGGTAGTGACGTTAGTCAAGAGTGCATCCTGGGGGATGTAATTGGCTCCTTTGGCAAACATAGGTACACCATTTACTTCAAAATAGAAGGATTCTCCGTCTTTATCTTTTTCATTAACGAGGCGAACAGTACGCAGTCCTATCCGGTGCGATTGCTCGGCTACGACTTTATCTTCTACTATGATTTGAGCGGAGAAATCATACAGGGCGGGCTTTCCCCATCCATTCGGCATCCAACGTACGGGGGATGCCACTTCGGAAGGTATGGAAACATGATTGATTCCGGGCTGTAAGGTGATTGCCTGGCTGATGCTTTTTTCTGCACTTCCTTCGAATGAGGTATTGATTCTCACCTCTGCCTGAAGTGGCCGGGGGAGTATGTTGTTTATTTCTAATTCATTAGACAGGTTTGCGAGCTGGTCGGTCAGTGCGAGTTGTTTTACGTGGTAGTCACTGATAGAAGCTGCGTCATAAAAACGGATGGTCACCGGACGCCAGATGCCGCTGGTCACCATGCGGATTCCCCAGTCCCAGCCATAGCTGTAAGGGGCTTTACGGGAGAATATGCTTAAATGTTTGTCGTGATGGTCGTTGTCTGCCGGATAGTTGAATCCGTTCGAGTTATATTGAGGCAGTGTCTGCCGGATGGGGGAATGAAAATAGATGTGAAGAAGGTTTTCTCCGATACGGAGTTGGGACTTGACGGGTATGGTATAACCGACAAACATGTTATCGGCTTTCAGCAACAGTGCTCCATTGAGGTATACATCGGCGTATGTGTCAAGGCCTTCAAAAACCAATTGGGCGTCATCCCGTTTCAGTTGTTCGGGGGTAACTGTAAAAGCAGTCCGGTATTCCCAGTCTTCATTTTCCACCCACTGAATCTTTTGTTCATTGATGCCATAAAAAGGATCGGGAAGTTGTTTATGGTTGATAAGATCCTGATGAACGGTGCCCGGAACCTGTGCCGGTCGCCACAGCTCCGTCCCTGCCTGGGAAAACTCCCAGCCTGTATTTAGAACGACAACTTCGGAATTGTCATTGCTCTGTGCATATGCCATACTGCAACAGCATAGTAGTTCACATGCTATTTGAGCCTTTTTTCCGATCAAATTAATCATCATAGTGGGGGCATTAGATATTAACGGATTCAAAGATATTGTTTTTTCAGCTAATTTCACTGATAATTTAACAAAATATGTTGTTTTTGCACGCCACGATAAATATACGGTTTTATTCTTTTATCATATCGGATAGTTTAACCGCTATTATATCTATCATTTCATTCCTAACAAATCTGTTAATTTCACCGCCTGAAAAGTCATGTGTGCCACACTGCTCTCATATAGAATACCGATTGTCTCTTTATCAATCATCGTCAGGCAACTATATCCCCACCCTTCTGCTTCGTCGAGCATGATTTGATGTTCGGGCAACCAGGTAAGTCCTTTATCCAGACTTGCTTTTATTGTTATATGATTGCGCCCTTTAGTCGTATCCGGATTTGAAAACAACAGGAGGTCTTTATTCAAAACGTTGTCCTTGGCATCGACATGAATCAGACTGGCCATACATACCGGTTCCTGAAGTGCCTTACGTGAAGACGGGTGTTCTGTCCAGGTTTTTCCCAAATCTTTCGTTATGGCAATAGCCCGGCTTCCTCCTCTATTGTCACGCATATTCAGCATCAATACTCCCGGTTCTATTTCCGCAACTTGTGCTTCCGTTGTATTAGTCCGTGCCAGATGATGCATTTTCCATGTTTTTCCCCGGTCTTTACTATACATGATTCCTGCATTCGGAACACGGGTAGAGTCTATAAACTGCGTTGGAAATACTAATGTGCCGTCGCTCATCGTTATTCCACGTCCGGGTCCTTGAAGGAGAAAATACCAGGACGGATCTTTTACCTGCTCTGTTATATTGATCGGTTTCGACCATGTTTTACCATCGTCTGTGCTCTTTGCCAATACCAGCTGTGCGGTATGGTTTATATCCATTCCCGGATGGGAGCTCCACCAGGCACGTTGATTACCCATACCATGTGTCCATGCGGCAACCACCCAGACGGTATTCGTTTGAGTATCTACCAAAATAGAGGGATCTCCTACCCCATTCTGTGCTTTAGGCAAACCGTCATACTCACCAAATGAAAGCGGAAGACGCATTTTCTCCCAGCTCTTCCCTCCGTCAGTGCTACGACTCAAACCCACATCTACATATTCCTGTAAATCGACACTACTATTATATCGGACATCGTACACTCCCAATAATGTTCCTTTATTGGTTGTCACTAATCCGGGAATACGGAAGGAAGCAGAACCGTCATTACCAGCATGACGAACTCCGACTGCCATCCGGTGAGTAATATCTTTCGGAGAAATAGATTTACAATAGAGTTCTTTCCCATCTACTTTTACAGCACGTAAATCAGAGACTATTTTAGTATGCAAAGAGGCATCCGTTTTCATCTGCAAACTGATCCAAAAAAAGTTGACACCTGGAAATAAATTGTAATTACCTCTTAATACAACTTTTTCCGATGGTCCGACCTCTGCACATTTTATGGAATAGGAAGGATTAGCCGCCAATGTCGCACCCGGTCGATGGCTGGATATGTACTCTACAGGGGCAAAGCGATTTTTGTTTTGATCTTGTAAGGCCTCTGTTCCTCCATAATAGAGTTTGATTGCCTGAACATCCGCTAAGTTGGTACTTTTACTGAAATCTAAAACAACTTCATCGAGTATCTTGCTTTCCTTTGCATCCAACCGGATATAGAACAGAACATTATCCTGCCGCTCTATCAAAACCGGGATTTGTGTTTCATGGATAAATACTGTGTCTGAAGCTTTTACGTCAAAAGAATAGCCTAATAAGACAAGGAAAAGTAAATAAAAAATTCTTCTCATAATGGGGGGTATTAGTTAGTTTAACGCGATAAAGATAAAACTTTTCTACCATAATACAGCTATGCAAACAGTTAACTTTCATTTTACCAAGTTCTGGTAGGACTAGTCAATACTTTGACCACCATTCTGGCTCTTGTCATCATTGATAAGGTAGGCCGCAAGAAACTTGTTTATTACGGAGTTTCGGGAATGGTTGTTTCTCTGATTCTCATCGGCCTGTACTTCCTCTTCGGAGATTCCCTGGGAGTATCCAGCCTCTTCCTGCTCGTTTTCTTCCTGTTCTATGTATTCTGCTGTGCCGTGTCTATCTGTGCCGTGGTGTTCGTGCTCCTCTCGGAGATGTATCCCACCAAGGTTCGCGGACTGGCCATGTCGATAGCAGGATTCGCTCTGTGGATCGGAACGTACCTGATCGGACAGTTAACCCCCTGGATGCTCCAGAACCTTACCCCCGCCGGAACATTCTTCCTGTTCGCCGTTATGTGCGTACCGTATATGCTGATTGTCTGGAAACTCGTGCCGGAGACCACCGGGAAGTCGCTGGAGGAGATTGAAAGATACTGGACCCGTTCGGAATAAATATAAAACAGACCTTAATAACAATAAACTAACATTTTATAAATATGGATAGTAAGAATAACATTGGTCATTCAGCGGACATCTCTTTAACCGCTGAATTACCCATACCAATCTATAATGGAAATACGATTATGGATTTCAAAAAACTGGCAAGTCTGTACAAGGATGAGCTCCTGGACAACGTCCTTCCTTTCTGGCTTGAACATTCACAAGACCATGAGTATGGTGGTTACTTCACCTGTCTGGACCGTGAAGGAAAAGTATTCGATATGGATAAGTTTATTTGGCTGCAAAGTCGTGAAGTATGGATGTTCTCCATGCTTTACAATAAAGTGGAAAATCGCCAAGAATGGTTGGACTGCGCCATTCAGGGTGGCGAATTCCTGAAAAAATATGGACATGACGGCAATTATAACTGGTATTTTTCCCTTGACCGTTCGGGTAGACCATTGGTAGAACCGTACAATATTTTTTCATATACATTTGCTACCATGGCTTTCGGTCAGCTAAGTCTTGCCACCGGCAATCAGGAATATGCAGACATTGCCAGGAAAACCTTCGATATCATCTTGTCTAAAGTGGATAATCCGAAAGGCAAATGGAATAAGCTTCATCCGGGTACTCGCAATTTGAAGAACTTTGCTTTGCCAATGATCCTTTGTAACCTGGCTCTGGAAATAGAACATCTTTTAGATGAAAGTTATCTAAAAGAAACAATGGAAACTTGTATCCATGAAGTAATGGAAGTTTTTTACCGTCCTGAACTCGGAGGTATCATTGTTGAAAATGTAGATGTAGACGGTAGTCTGGTTGACTGCTTTGAAGGTCGTCAGATAACTCCGGGCCATGCTATTGAAGCGATGTGGTTTATCATGGATCTGGGCAAACGCCTGAATCGTCCGGAATTGATAGAGAAAGCCAAAGAGACCACCCTTACGATGCTTAATTATGGCTGGGATAAGGAGTATGGCGGCATCTACTATTTCATGGACCGTAACGGTTGTCCACCTCAACAACTGGAGTGGGATCAGAAACTCTGGTGGGTGCATATTGAGACTTTGATATCTCTATTAAAAGGTTATCAGTTAACGGGAGATCAAAAATGCCTGGAATGGTTTGAGAAAGTACATGACTATACATGGACACATTTCAAAGATCCCGAATATCCTGAATGGTTTGGTTATCTGAACCGCAGAGGAGAAGTTTTGCTTCCACTCAAAGGAGGAAAATGGAAAGGATGTTTCCATGTACCAAGAGGACTGTTTCAGTGCTGGAAAACATTAGAAGAAATAAAACTATAAACACTAATAAATAATATGCTTAACAAAAATCTTATTTTATCCATTCTACTATTATTTACCACATATTCTTTTGCTGGAAATATCAATAAGGAAAAGCCAAAATATCTTTGGTTTGATGCTGAAGCCAATTTTGAACGCTTTAGTTCAAAAGATTCCATTTCATACTATTTGGAAAAAGCAAAAGACGTGGGATTTAATCAGGTTGTAGTAGATGTAAAGCCCATTTATGGAGAAGTTTTATATAAAAGTAAAATACTTCCTCCACTTACTACAGTCCATAATAAGGTCATCGAACGTGATTGGGATTATTTACAATATTTTATAGACGAAGCTCATCGTCTAGGGCTAAAAGTCACTGTTTCTACGGCTGTATTTACTGCTGGACATCCCGCTACCTGTGAGGGGCTGGTCTATGAAGACAAACGATGGAACGGAAAAACATGTTTAGAGTATATGTCTAATAATAAAATGCTCGATATTAGAGATGATAAGCAAAAGGTAGGAGCCTTTTTGAATCCTGTTCGCAAAGATGTTCGTAACTTTGCATTAAGTATTATACGCGAAATCGTAAAGAACTATGATATAGATGCATACGCACTAGACTATTGCCGATATCCTGCTGATAATAGTGATTTTTCTAATGAAACTCGTAAAGCTTTTGAGAACTATTTAGGGAAAAAGATTAAGAACTTTCCAGAAGATATATTTAGCTGGAATACAGATGGGAGCAAAAGACCGGGAATTTATTTTAAAGAATGGTGGGCTTTCCGTGCTAATGTAATTTCCAGTTTTGTAAAAGAGGTCCGTGAAAATATTCATAGTATAAATAAAAATGTAAAATTGGAATATTGGGCTGCTTCATGGATTCATGCAATTTATGGACAAGGTCAAAATTGGGCTAGTCCCAAATCTGATTTTTCTCTCAATTATGCATGGGGATCAAAAGCCTATAATGAAACAGGATTTGCACCTTATTTAGATACTTTTCTATGCGGAACATATCTAGAAAAAATCTATGGAATGGATGATCCTGAATCTATCGAATTTGGTATAGAGCGTGCAAAAAAAATAATTAATGGAGACTGTAAGGTATTGGGTACCATCTATGCTCTAAATCATCAAACTAACATAGCAGATGCTGTAAAAGTGTGTTTAACAAAATCTGAAGGATTGATGGTGTTTGATATTGTACAAGTTATTGAGATGAATTTGTGGGATGGAATAAAGACAGGTATCAAATATGCTGAAGTACAAAAATAAAGAAGAATAATCACTTTTTGTTTTATTAATACTAATATTTATATGAAAAAACAATTAACATGGAGTATAAGGTTCACAACCTTATTATTATGTCTGTTTTCCGTATTATGTATTCGGGCGCAACAAGCCTCGAATGTGAAAGGAACAGTGTTGGATTCTAATAATGAACCACTAATCGGTGCTACAGTCAGTGTAAAGGGAAATCCATCTCATGGATCTATAACTGACATTGACGGAAATTTCAACCTTCAGGTTCAAAATTCCCAAGGAACGCTAGTTGTATCTTATGTAGGGTATTTGACTCAGGAAATACCTCTTCAAGGTCGCTTGAACTTAGTGATAAAAATGAAAGAAGACGCTCAAACTTTAGATGAAGTCGTTGTAGTCGGCTACGGAAGTCAAAAACGTGGACATTTGACTAGCGCAGTATCATCAATAAACGCCAAAGAATTAATGAAAGCACCAATGCAAAATGTCTCAAATTTGCTTACTGGTAAAATTTCAGGTTTGACAAGTATCCAAGCGTCAGGTAAGCCAGGTGATGATGGAACAACTTTATATGTACGTGGCTTGAATTCATTTAGTAATAATGGTCCTATGGTTATTGTAGATGGTGTAGCGCGTCCTATGGACTATGTAAATCCCAATGACATTGCTAGTATTTCTATTTTGAAAGATGCAGCTGCTTCAATTTATGGTGTACAAGGAGCAAATGGAGTTATCCTGATTACAACAAAAAACGGTGGAGAAGGTCCAGCTAAGATTTCATATGATGGTTCTGTTACAATAACTCAAAATACAGCAATGCCTGAATTTTTAAATGCTAGAGACTATATGTATTGGCATAATAAAGCACGTGAAATGGATAATCTCACTCCATTATGGACTGCCGATATTCAAAATAAGGTATTAAGTAATGATCCTAACAGTATTTGGGGAGAAACTGATTGGCTGGATATGATATTTAGAACAGGGTTTACCCAACAGCACAATATATCAGCATCTGGAGGTACAGAGAAAACACGATACTATGCCAGTCTTGGTTATATGGATCAAGAAGGTACATTAAAAAACACAAGTTTCACTCGTTACAATGCACGTGTAAACTTAGATGTAGAAGTTGCCAAAAATCTAAGGTTTTCGACAAATATATCAGGTTATCGTTCTAGTAGAGACTGGCCAGGTACAGCAATTGCCAATCAGGGTGAATTTGACCCAATTAGACAAGCAATAAATACAATACCCATTATTAAATCTGAATTTAATGGGATGCCTACAGCATGGACAGGAAGTTCCTATTATGTAAATGGTTATGCTGCATTAACAAAATCAGGATATAAAAAACAAACTCGTTGGACATTAGATTCCAATTATAAACTAGAATATGATTTCTCTGGTTTAACTGATATCTTAAAGGGATTAAAAGTTTCTATATTCGGAGCCTATAATTATCGCAATACCATAGATTCTAATTTCGACCGTTATTATGAATTATATAGTATAAATGATACTTTTGATGAAAAGGTTGTTGGCGCAAGCGGATTTTCTAAAGACAATTCTTATACAAAGGCAGCTTCTTTTGGAGATACATGGCTATTACGACCACAAATTGATTATTCTCTGGACTTTAAAAAGCATCATGTAAATACATTGTTATTTTATGAAGCACAAAAAGTATATTCAGATACTATGACTGGTAAAAAAACAGGCTATTTTAGTGATGATCCTGTTGATTTGTCATTAGGAACCATTCTTCCAGAGAATCCAATTACTGGTTCACATTCATACACGGCTCAGGCATCATGGGCGGGACGCTTTAGTTATGCCTACGATCAAAAATATCTAGCAGAATTTGCTTTCCGTTATGATGGCTCTTATGTATTTGCCCCTGAAAATCGCTGGGGATTTTTTCCATCGGCATCAATAGGTTGGGTAGTTTCACAAGAAAAATTCTTTCAGGAAGCACTTCCTTTTGTTAATTATTTCAAGATCCGTGCTAGTTATGGACAATCTGGTAATGATAATGTAACAGCCTATTTATATAATTCAAATTTTGCTATTGCAAATAATAGTATGGTATTAGGCGATGCTCCTATATCTCAATTCTATACAAAAAATAAGTATATCTACCGTGATCTAACATGGGCTACGACTCACAGCTTCAATTTAGGCTTTGAATTTGACCTATGGCACCAAAAATTAGGCGTCGAATTGGATTTATTCTATAAACTTACTGAAGACATTCTAGAAAGCAAAAGTGGTAGTTATCCGACTTCTTTAGGGGAGTACTATCCAAGTTATCAGAATTCAGGCAAAGTAGATAATAGAGGACTTGAACTTACAGTAAAACATATAAATCAAATTAATCGAGATTGGGGATATAGATTAGAAGGAATTTTCTCATATGCTCGTAACCGCGTATTAAAAAAAGCTGTAACTGATAATTACCCTAATTATCGTGCGATTTTAGGACAACCAATGAATACCCGCTTTGGCTATCAGGCACTTGGCTTGTTTCAAACAGAAGAAGAATTAGATAATTATCCAGCGGCTCCTACAGGGACAAAAAACCTAGGAGACCTAAAATATCTGGACGTCAATGGTGATGGTATCATTAATCCAGAATACGATTATGTAAAAACTGGTTACGGTCAAATACCAGAAATTAATTTTTCCCTAAATATGGAAGTTACTTATAAAAATTTTTATGCTACAATGTTATGGCAGGGAGTTACGCATTGTGATTATGAATTATCCGGAGTATATGACTCAGGTACAACTGCAGCCACAAGCTATACTAGTCCATTTGGTGGAAAAGGTAATTCTGCATATTATTTAATAGAAGGAGCTTGGACACCAGAAAATACAAATGCTAAATACCCACGTCTGACTACCATTGCCAATGGAAACAATGCGGCACGTTCTACATGGTGGGTTGTGAATGGACAATATTTGCGACTTAAGAATTTTAATATTGGTTATAATGTTCCAGAAAGGGTGTTGAGAAAAACACCTTTCAGCCGAATAAATATATACTTAGCAGGTACCAATCTACTTACATTAAGTCACTTTAAATATGTGGATCCAGAAAGCCCTTCAGTAAGTAATGGATATTATCCGCAACAAAAAACTTATAGTTTAGGTCTTAATGTTACATTCTAATATCAGGAGGAAATCAATATGAAAGGAATAACAATAAAAAGTTTAATAATTATCGTTGCTGCCAGTTTAGAACTATCCTCATGCAATGTATTAGATATAAATGACACATCGTCATTATCAGATCAAGCTATTTGGAGCTCTGAAACAGCAGCCGACATGTATGTTACAGCATCATATAAAACATTTACAGACGTCTCACAAGTGGGTAATAGTCGCAAAGTATTTTATGATAGTTATTCAGATTTAATGAAGTCGACTTCTTACGATCAATACACACATACGTATAATAAGGCTTTATTACAAGCTAGCTCTTTCTCGTCTGGAAGTGCAGGCGCTTTCGAATGTTGGGCTGATGTTTATTATGAACGAATTCGGCGTGCTAATGTCTTATTAAACGATATTAAACGTTATGGAGTTTCTAGTTTCGGACAAGAGTGGTGCGATATTCGTAGTGCAGAAGCACGTCTCTGTCGTGCATTTTCATACTATCGTTTAATTCGTGTATATGGCGGAATAGTTCTCCGGACAGATATTTCTGGGACAAGCGGAGGTGTAGATGATGGATTATATGATGCGGATATAAATAAAAAGCGCATAACAGAAGCTGAAAGTTGGGATTTTGTGCTTGAAGAGCTAAAGTGGGCTGCAGAACATTTACCTGCTACTTGGGGAACTGATGCCGAACCTAACAAATGGAAAGGACGCGCAACAAAAAGTACTGCATACGGTTTACTTTCACGTATGGCATTATATGCAGGAAAATGGCAAATAGCTATTGATGCAGCAAATAAAGTAAAAGAATTGGGAGGTGATTTGGCGAAAGATTATGCTAAGATTTTTCAGGTAGACGGTAAGCAAGATAACTCTAAAGAAATCTTATTTGCATTATATTATCAAGAAGGAAGTGTCACTCACAATTATGATTTATATAATCGCCCCTTTGGCGATATAGCCGTACATGGTAACGCATACGCTGAACATGTTCCAACAGCAGAACTCGCAGATTTGTATGAATTTCAAGATGGAAGTATCTTTGACTGGGACACTTATAAAAGTGAAGGGCACGAAGATCCTTATACTGACCGTGAGCCACGTTTCCATGCAACAATTATGTATAATGGATGTCAATGGGAAGGAAGAACAATTCAGACCTATGTAGGAGGAAGTGATGGATTCGTAGAATTTACTCAAAGTGGTAGTACTAATGCTCACACTTGTACAGGGTATTATCTGAGAAAATATCTACAAGAAGGTTATTCGGACTATATAACAAAACACAGTTATCAATATGATGTCGTATTACGTTATGCCGAAGTTCTCTTAAATAAAGCAGAAGCATATGCCCAGTTAAATTATGATCAATATAAGAATGAAGCATTAGAAGCACTAAATGAAGTGAGAAATAGAGTGAATCTACCAGATAAAACTACTACCGATGCTCCAGACAAAGAATCATTTATGAAACTGTTACGTAAAGAACGTTGTGTAGAGTTAGCAGGTGAAGGCTTCCGGTATTGGGATCTTCGACGTTGGAAACTTGCTGAAAATATAATCAACGGACAAAATGCACATGGAATAAAGATTACAAAAAATGATGATTCAACTTTTTCTTATGAAAAAGTTGAATGTGATGGAGGAACACCTCGCATTTTTCTCGAAAAATATTATTATTTCTCACTACCTACATCAGAAACGGCAAATAATAAGCTATGTGAGAATAATCCCTACTGGTAATTAAAACAATATAATTAAGAGTTGATATGAGAACTACATATAAAATAAAAACATGGATATTAGGAATTTTAGCAATGGTCGTTTTGACATACAGTTGTGCTAAAGCTGATGAAGAATTTGTGCATCGTACAAATACCATTTCACAGATGATTTGTAAAGCATCACATGGAGGTGGTGAGTTCCAAGGCGCTATTTATGAATATAATGCAAACGATGAGCTGATGACCGGAAGTTTTAATCAGGAAGATATAGAAGGTGGTTATGGTTTGATCATATTCGCTATTCCTCAAACCTTGGAGAAAGATATAGATTTAACTAATATATACTTAACTGCGACATTGACGTATGATGAAATTATCACTCCATCATTAAGTGGAAGGCATGATATTACAGGTGATGGTATTATTATTACTGTAAAATCAGGAGTTGGAACAACACGGCGTTATCGTGTTAGAGGTTATTATGAATAATAAGAATCAAATCTAATAAACTACAAGATGAAAAAACTAAATTTAATATTCCTATTAGGAATCATCATGAGTTGTATTTTATCCCTAACTTCTTGTAAGGATGAATCTCTTAGTGAGAAATTAGGGCATGAGGCTAAGATAATGATATCTTTTAAAGTCAAAGGGACAAGTGGAACTGTGTTCAATTCATCTATAGGTGATGATAATACAATAACAATTAAAGTATCTCCTTACCTCGATGCTGTAGAAGAGTTAAAATCTGCTATACCAACATTTTACTTGTCTAAAGGATCTACGGTGACACCAGACCCCAGCTTACCACAAAATTTCGCACAAGAGGGTGGTGTAAAATATACAGTAACATCGGAGGATCACTCCACAACACGTGAGTACATTGTTACTTGGGGAGTATCTGATAAACTACCTTATGGAGCCGGCTTTAGCTACGCAGAAGTGGGGGCTCATAAAATATTTACAGAGTTAGGCTATCCAGGAGAATTAAAAGGTTATAATACAGGTAAGAGTGCCGTAGAATATGGTGATCTACAAATGTATCATGCATATTGTGGAAATTATATCGTTTTGTTGTCACGGGCATATATAGACATTGATGTTAATTCACCTTATTGCATAAAGGTGGTAGATAAAATGACCCTAAATGATGCTGGTTCATTAAATATTGGTTCTATATCATTAACCAATATCAAGATGATTACATCAGATTATAGAGGAAGGTGTGTGGCAGCAGTAGTGACTAATGATGAAACTGAATTCTTTTATTGGACCAAGCCATCCGATACCCCTATTTCCATAGGCAAAATTAATGTAAATATGGCACCAACCAGTGACTTGTCGAATAATTTTCAGGTAGCTGGAGATATTACGACTAACGCATGGATTACAGCATTGGCTCCACGTGATGCTGCAGGTACGCACTACCGTATAAAGGTAACTGATGGTCATTTGGCATCTACATATTCTACCATAGAAACGGGGTACGTAAGTAGTGATTGCAGTCAATTCCAAATGATTTCTCCTATAGATGATTCAGATCAACCTAATTTTGTAATAGGTGATGCAGAGGGTACAGCAGGTGCGGCAAATAGCGTTCATTGTTATGTGAATTCATTCGCAGGTTCAACACTGTTCACAATGCCACCACTTTGGCAAAGTACATTACAAGCTTGGTGGGTAGGAACAGGGTTTACTACAACTCGTGGAGGAGGTCGCTGTCCGATAGTTTCCGCCCTTCCTATCAATGGTAAAACTTATGTTACGGTAACAAGCGGCACTTCCTTCTGGTTCGCTGCTGCTGTATTAACATCTAACTTACAAGAACTAGCCCATGAAAATCTAAATATCGCAGTAGGTGATATTAGCCGTGGATGGAGTTTCGGTGAGTGGGTTGATTGGTATTGGGATGAAGAACAACAGGAAGCTTATCTGTCAGTTTGGTTTGGTAGATACGGACTTTATACTTATAAAATGACTTGTTTTGAATAGAAATAAAATTATATATTATGAGAAAATATTTGCTAATGTTTGCCCTTGGTTGTCTGACAGCATGCCACTCGGATGGAACAACCTTAGATAACAATGATGAAAAGGAAATACCTTTGTCACCTAATGAATCAGAAGAAAAAATTAATAAGCCCAAAGGGATATGGATTGATGCACATGCTAATTTGAGTCGTTTTGCAACAAAAGATGCAATTACTTCATATCTGGAGAAAATAAAAGATACAGGCTTTAACGAAATTTATCTTGATGTAAAACCTGGTATAGGATATGCCCTGTATGATAGCGATATTCTAGCTCCACTAACTAAATGGGGAGATGAGATCGTAAACCGTGATTTCGATTATTTAGGTTTTTGGTTGGAAGAAGCGGAACGTTTGGATATTGATGTCATAGCAACTATTTCAGCCATGGGCTATGGTTATACAAAAGGGAAAGAAGGGCCGATATATGAGGATAGCAGATGGGACGGAAAAACGCAAGTTATGTTACCGGAAAATAATGATCCTACTCAATTGGTGGATATACGTGATCAGGAAGATGTCGATGCAGCAATGTTAAATCCATGTCTACCGGAAGTTCAAGAGTTTGTTATTTCCATTGTAGAAGAAATTGTTACTAAATATCCCAAGCTGAAAGGTATTAGTCTGGATTATTGTCGTTGGTATGGTGGAAACTATGGCTTTAGCGATGCTACTATTCGTGCATTCGAAACATATAGTGGTAAGAGTGTGACAAATAAAAATGATATAATCACTGCTAGTGGAGGTATCGGGACATTATATAAAGACTGGATTGAGTTTCGCTCTATGTGTATCACTAACCTAATTACCAATATCCGTTCAAAAGTCAAAACCATTAATCCGGATATGGAAATTCAATTATGGGCATCCGCAGATTGGGGGTCACGCTATAGTGTCGGACAGAACTGGGCAAGTAAAAAATATATTCCAGATCCAGGCATAAGATATACAGAAAAGTATAATGAAACAGGGTTTGCAAATCAATTGGACGTATTTGTGTTAGGAGCATATGCGGAGGCCGTATGGATAAAGGATAATCCTAACTCTGTATGGTCTGTAGAGAACTTTGTCAATACATATGATGATTATATAAAGGGAGATTGTAAAGTATATGGTTCTATTCAGTCATACCAGTATAACAGTACAGGTCTGTCTGATGCTATTTACCTCTGCATGAAAAGAACAGATGGATTGATGATATTCGAGATTTCTCATGTAATTAATAATAATTCTTGGGCTGACATTAAAGAGGCCATTAAGCGTATAGAAAAATGAAACAAAAAATATTTATTCTATTATGTACAATAGGTATATGTATATCGGTTCACGCAAAAAAATATATTGTTCATTCTCCAGATAACAAAATCAAAGTTTCAATAACAGCTGATAAACAATTGATTTGGAGTATTGACTACAACGGAGAACGTATATTGACACCTAGTGCCATACAAATGAATATTGAGGGATTAAAAATACAACCGGGTATAAACCCGGTTGTTATCAACGCAAAAGTCGACAAGATCAATGCGGAACAAATTGCAGTTGTACCAGTTAAACAGAAAACTATCAGAGACCAATATACCCAGTTAACTTTAATTTGTAAAGGTGATTATAATATAATATTCAGGGTGTATAACAATGGGGCTGCCTATCGTTTTGAGACTGTACTAAAACAATCCCCCATTATTGTAAACAGTGAAACTGTTGAACTTAATTTGATTGATGGTTGCAAAGCATATTGGCCAAGAGAAAAAAATCAAGAATATATTACCCATTGTGAAGCTATTTTTGATGAATTAAAATTAGAATCTCTTACAAAAGAGATGAAAGGCTATCTGCCAATTTATCTTTCTACTCCTAAAGGTACAAAGATTGTTATTATGGAATCCGATCTTTCCGATTATCCTAATCTATTTCTGACAGGTAATCGCAACAACACACTGTCCGGCGAATTTCCTCCTGTAGTTTTAAAAAGTGCACTAAAAGAAGGTACTGACCGTGATGAAGTATTGCTGGAGAAGGCCTCTTACATCGCTGAGACTGAAGGAACAAGAGCCTTCCCTTGGCGTGTATTAATGATTAACGAGGATGATAAAGCAGTAATTGAAAACAACTTAGTATATCAATTGGCCTCTCCATCTGTCACTCAAGATACAGAATGGATTAAACCCGGAAAGATCTCTTGGGATTGGTGGAGTACACTCAATGTATATGGAGTAGATTTTAAGGCAGGTGTGAATACTGATACTTATAAATATTTCATTGATTTCGCTTCAAAATACGGAATTGAATATATTTTATTAGATGAAGGATGGTCAGCCGGGACTTGGAATATTAAAGAGGCAATCCCCGAACTTAATATCCCGGAACTTGTACGATATGGAAAGGAAAGAAACGTTGGTCTTGTATTATGGACTTTGTGGAACCCGCTGGATAAAGATTTGGAAGGAATTCTGGATATTTATGAAAAATGGGGAATCAAAGGTATAAAAGTCGATTTTATGCAACGTTCGGATCAATATATGGTTAATTTCTACGAGCGTGTAGGAAAAGCGGCTATGGACCGTAAATTACTCGTTGATTTTCATGGTTCTTTCAAACCTTCCGGCTTACAAAAGAGATACCCCAATGTGATGACTTTTGAAGGTGTACTGGGATTAGAACACGATAAAGATTCAAGAGATATTAATCCGGTACATGACCTGATACTTCCATTCACTAGAATGGTAGCCGGTCCGATGGATTATACGCCTGGTGCAGTAAACAATGCGACAGCAGAAGATTTTTACATCAATTTCGTGCATCCGATCAGTTTAGGTACGCGTGCCCATCAAGCAGCCTTATATGTAGTGTATGAAAGCTCGTTACAAATGTTAGCAGATTCTCCTTCAAACTATTATAAAGCTCCTGAATTTGCTTCCTTTATCTCCCGTATACCTACCACTTGGGACGATACCAAAGCGATAACAGCCAAAATCGGAGAACAATTGGTGATTGCTCGTAAAAATGGGAAGAATTGGTATTTGGCAGGCCTGACAGACTGGAATGCCCGCAGCATTGAAGTAAAACTGAATTTTCTTGAGGCAGACAAATATAAAATGGAAGTTTTCAAAGATGGTGTGAACGCAGATGTTTATGCATCGGATTTTAAAACAGAAGAGGTAATAGTTTCAAAAGGTGATTCGATCAATGTCACAATGGCCAAAGGCGGTGGTTGGGCAGCAATTCTGACTCCTATTGAATAAAAAGATTGAGCAATGAAAAAAATACTATTCATATTATATACCTGTTGCATTTTATTGTTTCCCGTAAGTGCACAGCAAATTCCATCATTTAAAGCCAATGACAGAATTGTCTTTCTCGGAAATAGTATAACGGAAGGAGGCCATTATCATTCTTATATATGGCTGTATTATATGACGCATTTCCCCGAATTGCCTCTTCGTATTTATAATGGAGGAATTGGTGGCGATTGTGCAAGCCACATGGTTTTTCGTTTCGATTCAGATATTAAAATTAAAAAGCCAACTTATCTGGTTTGTTCCTTCGGAATGAATGATTCCGGATATGACGGATATAATAAGCCCGGATATGATAAGTACGCGAATAAACAGGTAGAATACGCTAACACAGAGTTTGGAAAACTACAACAGCAGATTCTTGCAGACAAGAAAATAAAAAACGTAGTACTTTTGGGTTCTTCTCCTTATGATGAGAATGTGAAATTGGAAGGAGTGGAAACTTTACATGGAAAGAATGAGACGATCAAAAGAATTATTGAAATGCAAGCAGAAGTTGCCCAAAAGCGAGGATGGGGATTTGTTAATTTCAATACAGTGATGTGTGAGCTGAATAAGGAGATTCAGCAGTCTGATTCTACAGCTACTTTCTGTGGAGGTGACAGAATTCATCCGGATAAAGACGGCCACATGGTAATGGCGTATTTGTTCTTAAAAGCACAGGGGCTTGCAGGAAAAGAAGTCGCTTATTTTCATATCAATGCAACTAACAGGAAAGCAATGGAAGAGAGAAATTGTCGAATAACTCACATAAAGAACGAAAATGACACAATATCTTTCAGCTATTTATCCCGTTCTTTGCCCTTTCCTGTCGACACTATTCCTCGTTGGGGAACAAAAGGTACAGCCCGGGATGCTGTCAGACAAGTTCCCTTTATGCAGGAAATGAATCAGGAAATAATGAAAGTGACCGATTTGCATGGAAATTTCCGAGTGACTATTGATGGAACAGAAATAGGACGCTGGGACGGCAATGAATTGAGTAAAGGAATTAATCTGGCTGAAATAACATGCACGCCCCAATACCAACAGAGCCTGTCTATCATGTATCTGAATGAGGAAAGATGTGCTATAGAAAAACGTTTACGCCAGTATATGGCTATGCAGTATGTCTTTTTTAAGCATAGAGGATTACTTTTCGCAGATAATAAAGCTGCTCTTGATGCTGCCAAAGCGGAGCGAGAAAGTCACTATTTAGTGAAGTATTTATATACCAATTATACCCAAGCCATGTTTCCACAGATACGTGAAGCCTGGCAAGCTGAAATAGACCAGTTGATAACTCAAATATATAAAATAAACAAGCCTCTCACACGTTTGATTAAAATAGAAAGGATTAAAGAATGAAATTAAGACTATTATTGCTTTTAAGCTTGTTACAATGGAGTTTTTCCTGTTTCAGTGTGCAGGCAATCACTACTCCCGTGGTCTATTATGGGAAAGTACTGTCCGGAGGTAAGGGAATTGCTAATGTACCTGTTACAGATGGTACACAAATTGTCCTTACGGATGACAAGGGACGATATTCCATATCAAGTACCTCTAATGCAGAATACATTTACATCACCCTTCCTGATGGCTATAATATTCCGATGAAAGGTAAAGTTCCTGCGTTCTTTCAAAAAGTACCTGCTCAACCTTCAAAAAAAGTGCATATTGATTTTGAACTGACACCATCATCTACTGACAACAAAAAGCACGTTTTGGTGGTATGGGCTGACCCACAAGTCTATTTCGATGAAGAAATGCCACAAGTACAGCAGGCTTCAAAAGATGTAAAAGAACTGTTGGCAACTAATTATCAGGGGATTCCTGCCTATGGAATAGTCTGTGGAGACATTATCGGTGACATCAATAAAAAGCCCAGTTACTTTACACCGATGATAGATGCAATAGCTGAAACGGAAATTCCCTTTTTCTATGTAATTGGAAATCATGATTTAGATTTAAACGTACGTTCTAATGAACATGCCCGTATTACTTACAAATCTTATTATGGTCCCACTTATTATTCATTTAATAGAGGAGATATACATTATGTTGTTCTTGATGATATTTTCTTTATTGCAAAAAGCTATTTATATGTTGGTTATCTCACCGAGCAGCAACTTCAGTGGCTGGAACAGGATTTGAAACAAGTCACTCCGGGATCTACAGTAGTAGTTGCCATGCATATTCCTACATATTCAAGAGAAGCACGTCGGAAAGAATGGGGAAAAGAGTCTACTATGAAAGTCATGAACAACCGTTCTCATTTGTATGAGTTGCTAAAACCTTACAATGCCCATATCATGTCGGGACATGAGCACTATAATGAAAATTATGTTTTGGCAGACAATCTTTACGAACATGTACATGCTCCCTTATCAACACTGTTTTGGCAAGCTCCCTGGGCTTGTGACGGAACTCCAGGCGGATATGCCGTTTACGAGTTTGACGGAGGTAAAGTCAATTGGTATTACAAATGTGTAGGAAAAGACAAAGATTATCAATTCGAGCTTTATCCGGTAGGTGCCAGTCGTAATAAAAAGGAGGCAGTTGTAGCAAATGTTTGGAATTACGATTCAACCTGGAAAGTGAAATGGTATGAAAATGGTATTGACAAGGGGGAAATGACCCGTTTTTCCGGATACGATCCTGCTATTTATGAATACTGCGAGAAAAACAGTTCTACATTCAAACATAAGTATTTGGGAGCGGACATTACCGAACACTTGTTTTATGCGGTTCCTGAAACGAAGGATTCCGAAATAAGAGTAGAAGTTACAGATCATTGTGGTAATGTATATACCCGCAAAATGCAGCAATCTAAATAAGCAAAAACATAAAAAAAGGAAAGAAGATGAATCGATTAACTGTATTAAGGAGAGTATTTTATATTCTGGGAATCACCAGCCTCCTTTCAGCTTGTAACGAGACTGATAATCTGGTACTAAAATCTCCGGATGGTAAAATACAACTAACAGTCACAGAAAATGATAATACAATATCATACGCAGTAAACAAAGAAAACGCCGCTATGATACTCCCTTCTAAACTGGGATTTATTCTGGAACATGAGGATAGTTTAAACCACTTTGTGATTAAAGGTACCGAACGTTCCTCTTTAGACGAGACTTGGGAACAACCTTGGGGAGAGAGCCGGTATGTACGCAATCACTATAATGAATTGAAGGTACTACTCCAAGAAACAGACGGAAAGCGCAAACTTAATGTAATATTCCGTCTGTTTAATGATGGTATTGGGTATCGTTATGAATTCCCGCAACAGGAATCCATGGATTCATTAGTGATTATGAGTGAAGAAACAGAGTTTAGAATGTCAGGTACACACAAAGCTTGGTGGATTCCTGCATCCGATCCGTATTATGAGTGTATAGCAACCTTCTCTCCCATTAACGAACTAGACACCGTACGTACTCCTCTTACAATGGAAACAGCGGAAGGAAAGTATCTTACCATTCACGAAGCCAATCTGACTGATTATCCTAAAATGAATCTGACAGTCAAGGATTCTGCCACCCTCTGTGCTTCGTTAGTACCTTGGTCTAATGGAGTAGCAGCATATATCAAAGCTCCATTTGTTACCCCTTGGAGAACGATCGTGATTGGTGATAAACCGGGCGATCTAGTTACCTCCTATTTAATGTTGAATCTCAACGAACCCTCCAAAATTAAAGATACTTCCTGGATAAAGCCAGGAAAATACATGGGTATATGGTGGGAAATGCATTTGGGCAAAGGAACATGGTATTATGGTCCTAAACATAGCGCAACTACTGCCAATACAAAGAAATATATAGATTTTGCATCAGAGAATGGTATCTCCGGTGTTTTAGTTGAAGGATGGAATGTCGGCTGGGAAGGAAACTGGATGAAGCATGGTGATTCTTTAGACTTTACCAAACCTTATCCAGACTTCGATATTAAAGCAATTACAGATTATGCCCGTGAAAAAGGTGTGGAACTGATCGGACATCATGAAACGGCAGCTGCTACACGCAACTATGAGAACCAACTGGACAAAGCTTTTGCTTTCTATCAACAATATGGAGTACATGTTGTAAAAACAGGATATGTAAATCGCCTAATGGATTTTAAAGAAGCTCATGACGGTCAGTATGGCGTACGTCACTACCGGAAAGTAATAGAAACAGCTGCCAAATATCAAATAGCAATTGACAACCACGAGCCTGTTATGCCTACCGGTATTGAACGTACCTGGCCCAACCTTATGACCCAAGAAGGTGTACGCGGACAGGAACACAATGCGTGGTCTCCCGATGGAGGAAATCCTCCGGAACATACAACTGTTATTCCTTTTACCAGAGGATTAGCCGGTCCTATGGATTTTACATTCGGAACTTTCAATTTTACTAACGAGGCATATCCGGGAACACGTGTCAATACTACGCTTTGCAAGCAATTAGCACTCTTTGTTGTTATCTACAGCCCTTTACAGATGGCTTCAGATTTACCAGAAAATTATAAAGAGATAAAAGCGTTTGATTTTATTAAGGATGTACCTACCGATTGGGATAAAACTTATGTCGTAGATGCGAAAATTGGTGATTATTCCGTATTTGCACGAAAAGATCGTAACTCCAGCGATTGGTATGTAGGTTGCATCACTGACGAAAATGCAAGAGAGTTGGACATTCCTTTAAGTTTTTTGGAGACGGAGGCAAAGTATATTGCTCAAATATATGCTGACGGTGATGATGCAGAATGGAAAACAAATCCGACTTCTTTTAAATATGAAGAAAAAACAGTAACGGCTTCTGATACGCTTCATGTCAAACTGGCAACAAGCGGTGGATGTGCTATTCGTTTTATCAAACAATAATATGATTATGAAGAAAATATTTAGTGTGCTCCTTTTTCTTGTTGTCATCTGCCAAATTCGCGCGGAAGATACAAATATCACTACCATGCGTAAAATGACACAACGGTTGTTTCCTCAACAGGCTTCATTTTTTGATTTTCGTCTGTTGAATGATACTTCTACAGATTCTTTTACCATCAAAAGTGAAGGGAATAAAATTATTATTTCCGGAAATAATGCTAACTCTATGGCTGTAGGTTTGAATCATTATTTGAAAAACTACTGCCTGACTACTATTTCATGGTATAAGGATGATCCGATAGAATTGCCAAAAACTCTTCCTAATATACCGGCGGAAGTCACTATTAAGGCAAATGTCCCAACGCGTTTCTTTCTGAACTATTGTACGTTCGGATACTCAATGACTTGGTGGAAATGGAGTGATTGGGAACATTTCATCGATTGGATGGCTCTAAACGGAATTAATATGCCTCTTGCTATTACCGGTCAGGAAGCCATCTGGTATAAGGTCTGGAGTAAATTAGGATTGACAGATGAAGAAATACGTGGCTATTTTACAGGACCTGCACATCTTCCGTGGCATCGAATGTGTAATTTGGACGGCTGGCAAAGCCCCTTACCCAAAGAGTGGCTGTCAAGTCAAGCAGAGCTACAGGAACAGATCGTTGCCCGTGAACGTGAGTTTAATATGCAACCTGTATTACCGGCTTTTGCCGGACATGTACCGGCAGCGTTGAAACGGGTCTATCCCAATATAAAAACATCCAGAGTAAGCGAATGGGGAGGATTCGCCGATCAATATCGTTGCACTTTCCTTAACCCTATGGATTCTTTGTATGCGATCATACAAAAAGAATATCTTACCGAACAAACTCGTTTGTATGGCACAAATCATATTTATGGTATAGATCCGTTTAACGAGATAGATCCTCCTTCATGGGATACCGATTCTTTAGGAATGATGGCTAAACATATCTACGAGTCTGTGGCTGCTGTAGATCCGAAAGCAATATGGCTACAAATGACATGGTTGTTTTATGCTGACATCAAGCATTGGACTACTCCACGTATAAAATCCTATCTTCGTTCTGTACCTCAAGACAAATTGATTCTATTAGACTACTTCTGCGAATATACAGAAATATGGAAACAGACTGATAGTTATTTCGGGCAACCCTATCTTTGGTGTTATTTAGGCAATTTCGGAGGAAATTCTTTCTTGTCAGGGCCAGTTAAATTGGTAAGTGAACGGTTGGCAGATGCTTTAAAAAATGGTGGCAGCAATCTTAAAGGAGTTGGTTCCACTCTTGAAGGCATAGACCTGAATCAGTTTATGTATGAATTTGTTCTTGATAAAGCATGGAATAGCGGTCAGACAGACAAAGAATGGTTCTTAAAACTGGCAGATAGACGGACTGGCAAGGTGTCTCCCGAAGCAAGAAAAGCATGGGAAATACTGGCAGACAAAGTGTATATCCAGCCGGCACAAGTAGGGCAAGGCACACTTACCAATGCACGTCCTTGTTTAAAGGGAAATGGACATTGGACTACTAAGCCGACAATAGAATATCAACCCAAAGATTTAGTTGAAGCGTGGAGATTACTATTGTTAGTAAAAGACTGTCAACGGGATAGCTATGAGTTTGATTTGGTTAATATTGGACGACAAGTTTTAGGAAATTATTTTAATGTAGTCCGTGATGAGTTTACTCTTGCATATGAAGCCGGAGATATAATGATGATGAAAAACCGAGGGGATAAAATGAGAGAAATTCTTGCTGATCTTGATAAGCTCGTTAGCTGTCATCCTACCTTTTCTCTGAATAAATGGATCACTGACGCCCGCGATATGGGACACGATGCCACTTCTAAAAACTATTATGAGATGAATGCCCGTTCTCTGATTACCATTTGGGGAGATAGCTATCACCTGACCGACTACGCCAATCGGTCATGGGCAGGACTAACCAATCAGTATTATTCTGTCCGGTGGGATCGTTTTATAAATGAAGTGATTAAAGCTGTCGAAAAGAAGAAGGCTTTTGATGAGGAAGTCTTCTTTAATGAATCACGGATGTATGAAAACGAATGGGTAAATCCGAGTAACAGAATCAACTATAACGAAGGTGGTGACGGAATAAAACTAGCCCGGCAAATCTATAAGAAATACGCAAAAGAAATCATTCGATAAATTTACAAAGTACACCTCAATATGAGAACGAATAAACTACACTTTTTTTTATTGCTTTTAATGTGCTTCTGCTTGAACTTTTCAGTTCAGGCAGAAGCCTCGATTCATATCATCAAAGGTAAAGTAACCTGCGAAGGTAAGGGGATACAGGGGATAATGGTTACCGATGGCCGTATATGTGTGCAAACCGATGCTTCTGGAAAGTATAATATACCGACTTTGGGAGATAGCCGTTTTGTGTATATTTGTACTCCTTCAGGTTATCTGACAGACCGGAAAGGGACTATTCCTTCTTTTTATTTACCAATCGATCATTCTAAAAAGCAAAACTATAATTTTAATTTGAAGAAGAATCCGAAAGGTGATGTCTCTCATGTCTTTGTTACTCAATCTGACATACAGGTTACTTCCAGAGATGAACTGGCTATTTATCAGTATGTAGTGGATGATTGCAAACAACTTCTCTCTTCTTATGCAACAACTGATGTTTTCGGTATCGATTGCGGAGACATTGTAGGCGACCATCAAGAATTATATCCCGATTACCTGAAAAGAGCCGATCAACTGGATATACCCATTTATCGTGTAGTTGGCAATCATGATATGAATTATGACGGTCGTACTCATGAAACTTCCTACAAGACTTTTGAAGATACTTTTGGTCCTTCCTACTATTCTTTTAATAAAGGGAATGCCCATTACATTGTAGTAGACAACAACTTCTTCATCGGACGTGATTATTTTTATATGGGTTATCTGGACGAAAAGACATTTGCATGGCTTGACCAGGATTTATCATACGTACCGAAAGGGTCACTCGTATTCTTTATTATGCATATCCCTTCCCGTCAAACGGAAAAGCAAGAAGCTTTTTTGTATAACTATGATATGATTGGCAATCAGATGGTTAATGCTGGTGCACTGCATCAGATCTTGAAACCCTATAAGGCACATCTTATCACAGGACACACTCACTACAATCTCAATGTAGTATTTAATGAGAATCTGATGGAACATAATACAGCTGCGGTTTGTGGTACGTGGTGGAAAGCGGATGTTTGTCTGGATGGCACTCCGCGTGGTTATGGCGTATACGAAGTGAATGGTAACGATGTGAAATGGTATTATAAAAGTTCCGGATATCCTAAAGAACATCAGTTTCGCTCATATCCGGCGGGAGCCTCCAAAGAACATCCGTCGGATATTATCGCTAATGTCTGGAACTGGGATAAACTGTGGAAAGTGGAATGGTTGGAAGACGGTCAATTGATGGGAAGCATGACACAATATACAGGTTTAGACCCATACGCATCAGTGGTATGTTCGGACCGGGAAAAGATGGTCTATACATGGATTACTCCAAGACCTACCCAACATATGTTCCGGGCAACTCCTAAAAATAAAGATGCTCGTATAGTGGTTAAAGTTACCGACCGTTTTGGCAAAGAATATATTCAAACGATCAATCCATAGATATTATGACTAAACGTGCTTATGCTTTAGATGCCCTACGAGGATACGCTATAATCACAATGGTGCTTTCGGCAACGGTTGCGTGGAATTCTTTACCCGGATGGATGTATCATGCGCAAACTCCTCCGCCGGACAGAGCTTTCGACGCCAGTTTATCAGGCATCACTTGGGTGGATCTGGTTTTTCCATTCTTCTTGTTTGCAATGGGAGCAGCTTTCCCTTTCTCAATCAAAAAAAGATTTGAGAAAGGGGACACTAAGTTGAGATTGGTATATGAAGCTATCAAACGAGGTGCACAATTGACTTTCTTTGCTATTTTCATCCAGCATTTTTATCCGCATGTATTGAGTAATCCACAAGACATGCGTGGCTGGTTATTGGCCATCCTTTGTTTTGTGATATTATTCCCCATGTTCATTCGTATTCCACTGAAAATGCCGGATTGGATGCGTATAGCTATTAAGGTGGTAGCATATGGGATAGCTATTGTTCTGTTACTGACAACTCAATACGCAAATGGAAGAGTTTTTGATGTATCATTCAGCAATATTATCATATTATTATTGGCAAATATGGCTGTTTTTGGTTCAGCCATATATATTTTCACAATGCAAAGCCTCTGGGCGCGAGTAGGTGTATTACTGATATTGATGGCTTTGTTGTTGAGCGGACAGGTCGAGAATTCCTGGGCACAAGCTATATACAACTACACACCTCTACCTTGGGCTTTTCATTTTGAGTATTTACAATATCTCTTTATCGTGATTCCGGGAAGCATTGCGGGAGAATATTTGATGGATTGGCTGAAGCAACACAATGATTCGTTTGTTGAATCTACCAATAAATGGAAAGCTATCGTAATGATTCTTTTGACATTAGCTATAATTATTGTAAATTTGGCAGGACTTTATACACATTGTACAGTCTTGAATCTGATAATAAATATTCCGTTATTGATAAGTGGAGTCTTTTTATTGAGAAAAGGCACAGGATTTATAAAGCTTTGGAGAGAACTTTTTACAGCCGGAGCTTTTCTAGTTATCTTGGGATTATGTTTTGAACCTTTTCAAGGAGGTATAAAAAAAGACCCCGCCACTTTTGGTTATTTATTCCTCACTTCAGGCCTGGCATTTATGGCTTTGTTGCTTTTAAATGTAATATGTGACTATTTTCGTTGCGTGAAGAGTATGCGTTTTCTCGTAATGCCCGGACAAAATCCTATGATGGCTTATGTAGTAGGAGATCTGTTGATTATGCCTTTGGTCAATTTATTAGGAATTGCATCATTGCTTGTATATTTCAACGAAAACGCATGGATGGGATTTTTACGAGGAGTGGTATTGACAACATTATCAGTACTGATAACTATGTTCTTCACCCGAATAAAATGTTTTTGGCGGACTTGAAACAATAATACTCAAAATATGAAAAGAAGAATCTGTATTTTTATAATGTTTTTTTCGGTGTGTCATACATATGCTCAATTAGTATATCATGATGCCTCAAAGTTCCCTTTATTAGGAAAAGCTACCGAAGCTACCGGAGCCCGATATGAAAGACTCCCGGATTCATTGAAGAATATCTCCCGTGCTCCGTTATGGAATTTAAGCCGTAACTCTGCCGGAATGGCGATACGTTTTCGTAGTAATTCTACCACAATAGCTGCTAAATGGGAAACACTCATCAATTTTCATATGAATCATATGACGGATACAGGCGCAAAAGGCTTAGACCTTTATTGTCTTCAGAAAAATGGAGAGTGGCGTTTTGTAAATAGTGGTCGTCCGGGTGGAAAAACAAATCAAGCAACAATCATTGCTAACATGCGACCGGAAGAGAGAGAATATATGCTTTATCTTCCTCTTTACGATGGTCTTGTTTCTTTGTCTATAGGAGTAGATTCGTTAGCCACCATCGATCAGCCTTTAATTGATTATCCGATCCGCAAAAAGCCGGTTGTATTTTATGGCACCAGTATTCTTCAAGGAGGTTGTGCTTCACGTCCCGGAATGGCACATACAAATATCATATCGAGAAGGCTGAACCGTGAATGTATCAACTTGGGATTTAGCGGAAATGCACTTTTAGACTTGGAAGTGGCCAAAGTGATAGCCGAAGTAGATGCCAGTGTTTTTGTTTTAGACTTTGTGCCTAATGCTTCTGTAGAACAGATGAAAGAACGAATGGAAACATTCTATCGTATCATTCGTAGTAAACATCCGGCTACGCCAGTCGTTTTTATAGAAGATCCTATTTTCACTCATACACTTTATGATGAAAGAATTGCTAAAGAAGTGCAAAGAAAGAATGACACGTTAAAGGAAATATTCAACCGGCTAAAGAAGGAAAATGAAAAGAATATCATTTTTATCTCTTCCAAAAACATGTTGGGAGAAGATGGAGAAGCTACTATAGACGGTATTCATTTCACAGATCTAGGCATGATGAGATATGCTGATTTAGTTTGTCCAATCATTAAGAAAGCAATCAAATAAAAATAGCAATATTTGTCCTATTTGTCTTAAATACTTTAACATGACCGATTTGACTAATGAACTTTGTGCTTAAAATTTAAAGTTATTTGAAATATCTGATTTAAATATGAAAAAGATTCTTTTATTTCTATTTATATTTCTATCCACTTTTGCAAATGCACAAAAGCATAAAAAAGTGTTATGTCCAACGCCACCCATGGGTTGGAATAGCTGGAACTGTTTTAACAAGAATATCAGTGAAGAACAAATACGCGAAATAGCGAATCTTATGGTCTCTACCGGACTTAAAGATGCTGGATATACATACCTCAATGTGGATGATTGTTGGCAGACGCATCGGGAGTCTTGCGTTATTCAATCTGATTCGGTAAAGTTTCCGTCTGGAATCAAAGCATTGGCTGATTACGTACATTCAAAAGGTTTGAAATTCGGTATATATTCTTGTGCAGGTTCGAAGACATGCGCTGGTAGACCCGGTAGCCGAGGCTATGAATATATCGATGCAGTCACATATGCAGAATGGGGAGTTGACTTTCTCAAATATGACTGGTGCCACAACAACGGAGCTAATGCCCGAGAAGCATACTTTACCATGTGTGATGCCTTAAAAAGTACTGGTCGTCCTATAGTTCTATCAATTTGTGAATGGGGGACGAATAGGCCATGGGAATGGGGGAAAGGTATCGGTGAGATGTGGAGGGTATCCGAAGATATTATTGCAACAACCGAAGGTACAGCATACTGGGGAGGAGCGAGCATTCTGAAAATTATAGATATTATGGCTCCTCTTTGGCCATACGCGGGACCAGGACACTGGAATGACGCGGATATGCTCCAGGTAGGCAATGGAGATCTAACATACGATGAAAACGTGATGCACTTCTCAATGTGGTGCATGCTCGCTTCACCTCTGATAGTAGGATGTGATCTTCGTAATATTGATAAGAAAATCCTTGATATACTTACCAATAAGGAAGCTATCGCCATAAACCAGGATAAGCTCGGAAAACAAGGCCGTATGTTCGAACGTAGTGGAAGATATCATGAGACATGGATCAAAGAATTGTCAGATGGCCGTATAGCCTTATGTTTCTTGAACAAGGATGAAAAAGAATGGTCTCTTGATTACCATTTTTGGGGATTTGACATAATTGGGATAGACCGAACTTACGATCATTACATAGTACGTGATGTCTGGAAACATCAAGATATTGGAGATACTGGAGATAGGTATAGTTTCAAAGTACCGGCTCACGGTGTAGTTCTCCTTTGTCTTGTTCCTAAACAGTAATAAAAGAACCGAATATTCCTATATTACACAAATAAAAGCAGATGGTCAACTATTCCAAATACTCTTGACTGTTGCTTTTTACGTTATATCAATAAAAATAAATCTTCAAATACCAAAATGATATTTTATCATTTTGGTATTTGAATGATGCTATAATTGAATTTATTCAGGCGAGCAGTCAGATACGGAAAAGAATCGCATAGATTAGCCATTAGTATTATTCAGAAATTCCTGAAATCCTTCCCTTAGAGAGCATAATCATTATTATTTGATATCATGCATTGCATAGTGAATGTATTTCTTAATCTATTTATGCACTTTGTTTAATAAAGTAAGTTCATAAAAGCACTTCTAATAAATCAATAAATCCTATTTTTATGAGCCCAAATAGCTTTCTTTAAAACGTACGTGCTGTTTCTTATAAACCAACCGTATGTTTCTTTAAAACGAACCGTACGTTTCATTACAATCAACCGTGTATTTTTCACAAACAATACGGTAATTTATATGCAAATGCCGGTTCTTTTATTCGTAATTATGCATATAAATACCGTATTTTATTGTTTACTCGCTCTACTTTCTTTCATTCATAAAAAGTGGAAAATAGTAGAATCAAAGAAAAAACGACAGTATGTCAACTAATTTAATATAAAATAATCACATTGATATTTATGTTCTCCAAAACCACTTGATTTTTGTGAAGAACATAGTTACTAAAACAGCTAAAGAAGTAAGGATTGCTCCCTGAAGAAATCCCAACCAGGCATTTTGTTGAAAATAAGATAATAATGAAGCAATTCCAAGTATATTAGCCAATGGCATAATCAACAAATCGCCGACCACATAAGCTATCATCGGATTCTGACCGGACATCACCAAAAAACGAGTACTTTTCACACACCGGAAATAATCACAAACGATACTTAGAAATAAAAGAGCTAGAAAAGCCAGTCCGGAAGTGACAAAGAAATAACTAAAAGTAGTTGGATCTTTTTTAATACCATCCTGGAAAGGCTCAAAGCACAAACCCAGAAGAAGTAAATATGCCCCTGCGTTAAACAACTTTCTCCATAATAAAGCTATTCCATCCACTTTACGTGGAAATATACACTTACCAGCTAATAACAATAAAACAGTAAACACAAGGTTGACAACCAAATTACGAGTGTATAGACCGTAAAGATTGCTAATGATGATAACAACGGATAATATCATCAACATAATACTCATTTTACGATAAGGAGATGTAGCATAATCATCCGTCTCTTTTTGATATGCTTTCATCCACTCCGCTAAATACTCCCCGGCTATACTGCCGGGAATAACGATAAATAAGTATTTCAAATAATCAAACCGATACATCCACGGCAGAGGAGTATAATTAAATACACTCTGTGTCCACGAACCGTCAACCGTACTCCCTACTATCATAGCCATCAGCAATATCAGAATTCCTAAACGCATCCAACGATTATGCATTGTGAAAATGTAAAGGATAGAACCGAAAATAGCCATATTAGCCAACAGCAAAATGATAATGTTGCTGGAGAATAAACTGAATGTTTTCCCATCCGCATAAGAAGTGGTAGCCAACATAATGGCAGCGACAATGTAAGCTCCCACTTTTATTGAAATATGTACCCAATCCGGCATTTTCAAAGGAATGCGCATGAACATGGGAAATAGAACAGCAAAACAGAGTATAGCCAGCAGCCATGCTCTGATATCCTGCGGAGAACTTAACATATACGGATAAAAATGCTGGATGAAAATAGCAAAGAAAGTCAACTGAATCCCCCGTTTGACAGCTTCATAAACAAGTTTTAATTTTGAATCACCTTTTTCAGCACGCTTCCTTATGGAAAAAGGAAACGCGGCTCCCATAGCGAACAGGAAAAAAGGAAACACAAGATCTACCCAAGTAATACCGGGCAACAGAGGATTAAACACATGATCTGGCGGAGGCGTTTGAGCATGACTCATCCAACCGGGAAGAACATGCGTTACGATGGTAGCCGAAAGCACCATCGTAATAATTGCATATCCCCGTAAGGCATCTAAAGCTAAAGCTCTGTTGTTCATAAAGCTCCCCCCTCGCGCATTCCTTTTTCTACTTCTTTCCAAAGATTCTTTTGGATGATGTGTACTATATCGAATACCATTAGTCCATCCGATCGACGAAGGTTCATCTCTATTGTTTCGGATAATTTCCCCGGATTATCATAGAACTGATCCACCAAGATGCCGCCCATAAACTTGTTGTCTTTAAGAATCTGACGCAAGTGCTGACAGGAACCTTCTACACAGTACCATGTACCGGCTTGAGCCTGCGAATCAGTCTCGTTCCAGATGTTGCGGTTCGTTTTCTTGTATTCCTCTATCGTTATGTCTGTATAGTAATTTCCGGTTGCATACAAATCGATCAGTTCCGCGTATCCGTAATTTTTATATTCGGGAGTGGCCCAACTGAAGTCTTTAGCCGGATCATACTTTTTGCTGGCGAAATTAACTCCCACTTCATAGTAAGACGGATACCAAGCTCCGGTATATGTGCCGAAAGAAACTTTTGGATTGGCGGCTTTCACTTCCTTACGTGCCAATGCCATAAAATCAGTAATGTTTTTCGTTCTCCATTCCATCCATTTCTGGAAATACTTTCCCGGTTGTGTGATAAACTTTCCATCCGTATTCTTCTTCCAAACAAAAATATCTTCGGGGAACTTCGCCACTTTCTTACCTATATATGCTTCAAACTTTTCACGTGACAGCGGTGAGAAGTCGGCTGTTATACCATCATAACGTACACGATCGAGCATCAAACCGTCCAAATCAGAGTATTTGGTCACCACTTCTTTCAGTACATTTAGAATATGCGTACGATATTCCTCGTTCAAAGGATTGATCATAGCACCATATTTATGTTTTTCTTCCGTAATCGGAATAATACCTTTCTCGGGAGTATACACCATGGATGCCCATTCCGGATGTCCGCTGTATACCATTCCACGATCGAAATAATTATGCCCGGCACAGAATACATTTAATGAAGCATGAACCTCAAGACCCAATTCGTGCCCTTTTTTAATGAAGTATTGCAAATAATCAAAATTCCCGGCCTTTGCGCCTTTCCACTCTTTCATTTGTGGGGCAAACTGACTTTGATAAAGTACTTCTCCCGTAATGGGCCGTATATCCACTATTGCATGAGTGAAACCTACTGATTTGATTTTCTCCAAATAATAGTCAATCGAGTCTTTATGGCTGAAACGTTCGAAGTTAGCTTCGGCATCGAACCACATTAACGCAGGTTTCTTTTTGATTACAATCCGGAAAGGAGAAGCAGGAATAGCCGCATTATTGCATAATTCTCCCAACATATAATTCCGGAAACAATAACGTACCTCTATGGGGTCATTGATCGAATCATTCCAGACCTTTACAGTAGAAGAACCACTGATAATTTCCGCTTTGGCCGGTCGGAATATACCATCCGTCCCCACTATTTCAAATCCTTTCACGTTTTGATTTTCCGGTGTCAATCCTTCTTCACCATGTTCAAAGTCTATTTCTACTACGTTCCCTTTTACCCGGTGGAATTTGTATATAGGACCGGAATATTGAATACCTTTACGATGATACGTTTTTGCCAATGCCCAATAAGCCAGTCGTTCACCGACCTTTATCTTATAGGGCGAATGAATAAAGTTTTCACTCCCGGCATCACCTGTGGTCACCATTCCAACATTTGGAACAGCTGACATCAACTCCAACTGACACTGGCGGAACCAAGCCCAATCCAGTTTATCATTGCCTTCCGATTTCCATGGTGCAATCTGTACGTAATAAAATGGCATTTGGGGATTGTTGAAGAATGTTCTCCATTGAGAAACCATTGCAGGAAATAATCTCTTATATAATCCGGGATCGGGTGTGTTTGCTTCACCTTGATACCAAATCACTCCTTTAACAGGAAATCCTTTCCATGGATTCACCATTGCATTCCACAATAATGTAGGAGTCCCTGCCGTCCACCCGAACTCTCTCTGTATTACATCAGGCAATGCTATTTCCGGAAAGCCCGATAAAGTCTCTTTATTCATCCAAGCCTCTATTTTTGACATGCTCCAGGAACAATGTATCAGACCGACAGGAACATCCAAAGATTGCTGTAACTGATTGCCAAAGAAATAGGCAGTTGCACTGAAATCAGCAACATCTTCCGGAGAGGCTTCTTTCCATTCTCCGTCCACCCCAGCTTCCTGTGGAATGGTACTCCAGGCATTTTTTACAGTATAGAGACGCAGTGGACGTTTGGGATTAGCAGATACAATGTATGGCTGGGAACCAAACACAGGCTGTCCACGGAATCCTTTCACTGGCATTTCCATATTCGACTGTCCGGAACAGAACCAGACTTCTCCTATTAAAATATTCTGCAATGTGAGGTCCTCTCCATCCGAGAACGTAATACTATACGGACCTCCAGCTACTGGTGTTTGGAGAGAAAGTTTCCATTCACCTTTTGCATCAACATTCGTTTGGATTTTTTTATTATTCCATGAAGCGGTAGCCTGCACACGTTTTCCCGAAGTCGCTGTTCCGGAAAAAGTAACTTCCGATTGTTGCTGTAACACCATATTATCCCCCCAAATGGAAGTAAGGGTTACTTTCGCTTCTGTTTTCAGGAGAAAGGAGAAGCATATCAATAATATAAAATATTTGGCTTTCAACATATGATTCTTATTTGTTTTCGACAGCTTCAGTATACACATTGCCGAAGCGATCTGTTACTTTCACTTCTATTTTAGCATTTTTATTACGGGGAGTAGCATGAAATAGATGTTCGGTAAGAACTGGGGAAATCCATTCATATTTCACCTTTTCTTTGTCAGAACAGATTGCTTTGGCTGCAGGATCATATCCTTTGTAGCGTTGCATTTCTCCCATTCGCTTTCCGTTTTCATACCATTCCACTTTCCACTGTTCATCCCAGTTCCATACGTTAGCAATAATATCGGAAGGGTACTCGTCAGATGATCCGGCCTGATATACATGTAATTGATGCTCTTTCGGGTAGCCTGCACTTTTATATAGCCATTTCACTTGGTTCCCGTCTACTTCATATACCCCATATCCCCTCGGAGTACCATCCACATTAATATCTGCACGCCACCAAGTACCGCATACGGCAGCTGTGTTATGTTCCATTAATGAGTCATTAAAACATACGTTTACATTAAAATGTGTATGTCCGGAAATGATGTGGGCATTATAACCTTCCAATAATTTATATAGTGCAGCTGTATTGACCGTTTCATCTTGATCTAGCGTGTTATATCTTAGCTTCTTCTGAAGACTGGAAGGAATATGCATCACTACAAAGACAAGTTTGTCTTTGGGCACATAAGAGAGGTCTTTCTCCAGCCATTGGAAAGTACGTTCATCAATGTAACCTATATATTGATAATCACGGTTGACATAAAAGCAATTGTCAAGCACGATATAATGAGCATTACCTTTATTTAATGAATAGTAGATAGGACCGAAATAACTTTCGAAAGTGCGATAAGAATATTCAAAAGTACGCCCTCCATACGTCATGTCGTGATTACCAATTGCCCGATAGATGGGAATCTCTAATGATGATACCGTATCTATATAGGAAGGATATAAAGAAGGAGTATCTCCTACGATATCCCCACAATCTATGCCGAATACTTCTTTTTTGCCCATATACGGACGAATATATTCTTTCATATCTTGCAGATATTTAGCATAAGCCTTTACGTCATCTTCGGAAGTAACCTGCGCATCTGCCTGCACCAAAAACAAATGATTGATCTCATTTTGCGGATTTCTTACCAATTCGAAGTCGTAAATATCTTGCTTGGCCGGATTCAGCTTCTGATAGAATAAAGGTATTGTTTGTTCTGTTTTCGGTAAATATCCGGAAGGAGTGGATAAATAAATGAAACGCACATTCCTATTAGGGGGGAGAGTATATTGGCCTTGTTGGTCAGTCAACACACAGTCTATTCCGTCGGTCACTACTACCCCCGGGACTCCTGTCCCATTACAGGTTACTTTCCCGCGAATAGGGTTAGAAGGAATCTGGGCTTGTAAATTCAAGCCCAGACCTATTAATAAAAAGAATTGTAATAAATATATTTTCATAATTAGTTGGTTAGTTCAAACCTCATTCTTCGATAGATTCCAGATATTTATCAAAGCCTGTTTTAAAAGCGTTCCAATAGTCGTATTTCTTAACGTGGCAAAGGTCGAAGGCAAAGAAGCCGTCACTATTACTGATACAAGCATCAATAGCATCCGGAATTTTTGCAGATTGTCCTCCGTCAGTCCATCCGGTACTGTTACCGATATCTGGTCCGCCTGCAAAAGGTACATCTCCTTGTAACAGTTCACGTCCATTCTTACAAAAACCTTCCATGGTCCATTCGCCACTTCCATATATATTGTTCACGGAAGCATAAGCACCCAAAAAGATATAGTCCAAATGGTCCGCATATCCATAATTCTTATAATCGGAAGTAGCCCATTTCGGATAATAAGCGGAGGTGTTGTATTTAGGGCTGGCCCAGTTCACGCCTGATGTATAGTATGTTGAATACCAGGCACCAACATAAACTCCAAACTTGATATTGTTATTGACAGATTTAACTTTCTCGCGTGCCTTTACTATGAAATCATGAATAACTTTCGCTCTGAATTCCAACCACTTCTTAAAATAAACAGGCTGGTCAGAAGGTATTTCATCCGTACCGGGTGCCATAATATCTGCCGGGAAGTTTGCTACAGTTTCACCGATGTATTCTTCGAACTTCTGTTTGGAAATATCTGAAAAATCGCTTTCTAAGCCATAGTCATCATAACGACAACGATCCAATATGATGCCATCCAAATCATATTTAGCCAAGTCGGCCAACAACTGTAAAACAAAGTTTTGTACATCATCATTAGCGGGATTGAAAAATTTCGCTCCATAATCGGTTTCATCGTCCAACAAATCCATCGTATTGGTTAGCCCGTCAGCTAGATTAGCTACACTAGCCCATCCTTTTTTTGATTCATCACGGAACAAGACTCCATCATGTCCTAAATTATACGGACATAAATAGCCTCCTACAAATGTATTGATAGAAGCATTCACTTTTAATCCTTGTATACGAGCCTCCTCAATAAATGCCTGTAAATAATCCCAAGTTTCCGTCCTTTCATAATAACTATATCCGGAATTACCCCATACATCCATACGTTTCACCTGATCTACAACATTAGTATTGAATAATACATCTCCTGTAGTGGGACGTACATCGACAATAATATCAGTGAATCCTGCCGCTTTTATCTTTTCCATATCTTTGGCTATGTTTTCCTTACTATTGGCATAGTCAGGAAAATTAGCAGCCGCATCAATCCAAATATATCGTGGCTTAGCTTCTGCAACATCCGGCTCGTCCGGCTTTTCTGTCGAATTATCGTTCCACGGCCATCCGGGAATTCCATCAGAATCATCACTACAGGAGGTTATTGTAACTGCTCCCAAGAAAGTCAGTATTAGTATTTTTAGAAATTTTCTCATATCATACTTGTTTTATTAGGTATATACTGCCTGATATATCCGCAGTACATTTTTTATTTAAGAGTGACTACTGATGCTACGGATCTTTCGTCTCCGCTGGAGTCACTTGTCTTGATAGTCTCTTGCCCATTGACTAACATGCAACTGGAACCACCGCCATCCAAATTGATAGCATCCGTACATCCCAGTGTTTTCATGATATTAGCTACATTTTCGGTGGTCATACCGGCAACTCCCGTTGTCATTCCATCTCCTTCACACACAAAAAGAATCATTTTCTTATCATTGGTGATACCAATAGCCGAACGAGGTCTGTTCACCGTGGCGCCAATATCTGATAAAATTTCTTCTTCGTATGTATTCTTTATGTTTCCATCCAACAGAAGTACGGGGCCACCGCCTATTCCTGTTTTAGCATTTAAGACAGTTCCTGTAGACGGAAAATTTTCATTAGGAGTTGTTTCTGATTTTACCGGTGAGGGCTCCGAATACCAATAAGTAACATTGGATAGTGTTGTGTAAGTCCACATTGATTTGAATGAGCCATCGTTCATTTCACAGAATGCAGCTAATACAGGATACCAGAATGGACCGTTAGTCCAATCTTCTGCTGTTACATCATTGTTCTTACACACCATTTCACCGTTACGCCATATTAGGCTTAATGACCCCTCATAGAAGAAACCTCCATTGATTACAATTGTGGAGTTGTTCTCTTCATAAAATTCTTTTGGCTTTTTCAATCCAGTCTTTTCTCCTAATACACCAAATGCTGCCTTACTCATATCACCTACCGCAATATAAGCTATCGCTTTTTTGCCTTCCAGTGTTTCTGGTGATTTATATACGTTGATATGTTCAGGCAAGGTTCCATAAGTGCTTTTCACATTGGCCCAGCCTAAATTTACAATATCAGGATTGGCTTCAACAGGTTCAGTTGGAGTCTCCGGCTCCGCCCATGGCCAATCCGGGATATCAGTGTTATCATCACCACATGCTATGAAAAAAGGCAGTAATGATAATAACCATAACATTTTTTTCTTTGTTGACATATAGCTACTCCTTTAAATGATTTACAGATTTCTTTATCCCATATATGATGAATGGGTATTTTCTCATCATATATGAGATAAAGAGATCAATTAATTATTTGTCGATACAATCAAACTCATATCCTCCGATAACCTTACAGTTGTTATCCACGTAGTAAGCACGGAGCTTATATCCATCTGTTGTCGGAGCAAGCAATACATCACCTGTTGCAGCTACACCATCGGATGAATTGTATGAGGAAAGTGAAGGATTGAATGACAGAGCATCTGAAGTAGATATTGTACCTGTGAATGATCCGTCTGACGTTACATCATACATATATAAGCATGGAGTTCCACCCCATTGCGGGAAATGAGCTGTACACACCAATACAAGATATTGTGCATTATTAAAGCTTCTTGTATCCAGACAGTTGTTATTCATTGCCCAAGAATTACCATTGTCGGAGTCTTCCAGAGATTTACTTGCATTATTATTTGTTCCATTCACCCAATAAAGAATGTTAGAATCATAGTATGACAAGAAATAATCACTTTGAGCAGTAGTTCCTTTAGTCACAACTTTAGTGTTTGATGCGGGAGCTCCCCAATTACCTACACCATTCACTGTTACTACTTGAGGACTTCCCAATACACCGTCTGTTATAATCCAACGAACAAACTTATTGGAACCTGAACTGGCTGTTCCGTCACAAGTAGCAATAATAGAGGCATTAGTATTAATATCTCCTTGAACAGACACTTTCGTACCCATATCTAACCCTGTATTATTAGTATAAGTAGTCAATAAAGTTGGAGCAGTCGTAACAGAAGAAGTCTTATAGATTGAGAAAGACTTGCCATTAGTAGCCTTCGTTGCTAATAATATATTTCCCCTACTATCACTTGTCATACATCCTAAAGATGCAACACTCACACTACCCAAAGTTACATTACCAATCTTATTTCCCGTAGATGCATTGTAATATGCAGGAGTTGTGGTACCATCACCCAAGCAAACTACCAGATTATTTCCGGAAACAGCTAAAGAAGGTGCATTTGCTCCAGTCCAAGGTAAGCCGATAACTCCCATATCCAATTTAAATAATTCTGTCTCACTACCTTTTCTATATCCGTAAGGAATCTTATCCGGTACTGCTTTTTGAATAGTATAAGTTTGCTTTGTCACTCCATCGTGAGCAATCACTGTAAGCTCAACAGGTGAATTAAAATTAAGAGGCTCTGTTTTAGGATCCGGTGACATGGTCGCATGAGCCGACAGTGAATAATCTGCCAAGCAAGAAGATAAATCTTCCGCAGAGATTAAAGATACAGTTTTGTGGTCTTCATCAATAATACCTGTAATGTCTTCAGACGGTATTGAGAAACTTAATAACTGACACTTAGTAGACTTAACTCTTTCGCCTGTGATGCAGATTTGTTTCTTATATCCTTGAGCGTCTGTATAAGTGAAATAATTCTCTTTAGTCAGATCGAGAATTGAAAGAACCGGTTCAATAGTACAGTTTGGTGCCAACTTTGCCTGAATCCTCATCGCTTTCATATATTCTGAAGTTTCATTATCACTATTTTCCGGATAATACCATGGCATAGGAATTACATACTTATCTACAGAAGCATCTGCAATAGTATATACCACAGCCTCTTTATCCACGTATGGCCCAGAAGTAAAGAGTGCAGTCAAGCTCGTGATTCCCTGTCTGTCCGCAGTAGGAAGCACATATTCCGGATCCTGGCAAGAACTCGTGAGAGCCAAAATCCCTAATAATAGATATAGTATATTCTTTTTCATAATGTTTTCATTTTAGATTTATTGCCATTCTGCATATTGAGTTACCGCACCGTTATTGTCCAACTCTGCCTGTGGCATTGGGAAACGATACATCTTAGTCGGGAAATTACGATCTTTATCATCACATTCTGTATAAATGTAAGTGAAAGACCCATTTGCATTTTTCTCTATTTTCATTCCATGAAGACGAATACCGGTAAATGCTGTCGCAGATAATTTCCAACGACGCATGTCCCAATAATAATGTCCTTCATAAGCAAGTTCTACTTTGCGTTCCTGACGGATGGCTTTCATTAAATCATCCCCACTTTTGTCTGTGTAAGACAATCCCACTCTGTTACGAATATCTTTTATGTCTTTATTTGCCTTATCCGTATAGCCATTCAGATGATAACATGCTTCTGCATGATTCAGTAATACCTCTGCGTAACGAATTTCGGTCCATGGCTGTGTACTGGCTTGTATGGAAGTAAAATTATGAGCTTCATCTACCAGTTTACGTAAATAATACCCGGTAGTAGAACGTCCTTCCGGTTTGGCATCTGTTTTCCATGCAGCCCAACCATCAGTACCGTTTACGAAAGATTCTATCGGTCTGCCTTTCCATGTTGCTCCATTATAGAGAATGGTAGCTTTAAAACGTGGTTCCAATTTGGCATAAGGAGGAGTCGTTGTAGTACCTTCAGCAGTATGCCATGCACTCCAATCGGGGAAGCCACTACCATCTGCATATTCATACGATTCAACCATTTCTTGTGTCGGGGTACCGAATCCTCCGGTCATGGAATTGCCGTCGAGCGCTTTATCACCTCCAGGAACCATATATCCATCAAAGTCATGAGTCACAGTGGAACTCTTATCATAACAATATTGTAAAATGGCTTCTTTGCTTCCTGCTTTAAAGGCATTTGAATAGTCTTCTTTTGCTTCTAATTCATAACCCATTCCCATCACCTTTTCAGCTGCGATACGAGCGTCATCCCATCTTTCCGCATACAACATAGCTCTCGATAACATTGCATAAGCAGCTCCGCTAGTTAAACGTCCGTTAGGAGTTTTATCAACAGGCAAATGTTCACCGGCATATTTTAGATCATTATATACAAAATTCCATCCGTCGGCTTCCGAACTAACTGGCATATCCTTTTTTATATTATCCAGATTCTCATCGTATATAATCACTTCTTTATAACGCTTTAATAAATCTGTATAGAGATACCCTCTGAAGAAACGCATTTCAGCTTCCAAGCGTTCTTCATCAGCCTGACCAAATGAAGCATATTTCTTTAATTTGTTGATACCTTCATTGACACGGCGCACATATTCGTACATCGTCCCCCAGTTGCCAAGGTAAGTACTAACATAATTCACTGTGAGAACAGAACCTCCATAAGCAATTTCACTAGGTATCTGACATTTAGCCATATAGTTGTAGGAACCATATTTAAGCTGATCTGTCAGAGCTTCTGTCATTCCTGCCAAACATTGTCCATCCCTGTAGGCTCCTAAATAATCTATATAGCGATAGAAATCGTTGACTGCCTGTTCTGCATAGTCGAGTTTACTCCATACAAGTTTATCTGATGCTCTGTCTGTTGGAGTCATGTCCAGATAATCACTACATGAGCCAAGCCCTAAAGAGGCTCCCAACAATATGATACTTAATACTTTTGTTTTCATAATAGAACTTTTAAAGGTTTAGAAAGTCAAAGTTATACCGCCCATAATGGTGCGTTGTTGAGGATAGTATCCGTTATTTACTCCCGGAGATTCAGGATCGATTCCATCAGGAAGACCGGAAATCGTGAATAAATTAGAACCTTCTACATAAATTCTAAGATTCTGAATACCGACAGGACTCATCCATCTCTTGGGGAATGTGTAACCCAATTGTGCGGATTTGAGACGAAGGTATCTACCGTTACGCAACCAGAAAGTGGAAGCTAATCCATTATCTCCTCCGTGTCCTTGATTACCCAGTGTAAGTCGTGGGAATGTTCCATTCGGATTTTCTACTGTATATGCATTCTGAACCAGATATAGTGGTGAGTTGGCTCCTTCTTTAAATGCCTGTGTCCAGACTGTATTATCGTCATATCCATTGTAATAAGTTCCTGTCAACGATACATCAAACAGTGCACCTCCAGTAAATTGTGCACTTAAATCGAATCCATTCCAAGCACAATTCAGGTTCAAACCGTAAGTTAATTCGGGACGATTGCCACGTCCAACACGTGTTCTGTCATCTTCGTCTATTTTACCATCACCATTTAAATCTCTGTATTTGATATCACCGACATTAGGACGAGTGCCATACCAGGCTGAATTGTCTATTTCTTCTTCTGAACGGAATAAGCCATCTGCAACCCACACAACAGAAGCATCGACACTACGTCCTGTGCGTTTTCTCCACTCTACTGTGTTCGGACTATCCGGATAACGGAGATAACGGTTTCTTGCAAATGTCAGATTGAAGCTTGCGCCATAGGAGAATGGCTTGCCTGCCAAGTTTAATTTATTACGATGGCTCACCGTTACTTCAACGCCTTTGCTATCGACCTTATTATAGTTGGCATAAGTATAATAATATCCTCCCATAGATGGGGGGTAATCGCCTCCCATTGCTGTCAAAATATCATAGGTATAATTATAGAATGCGTCAAACTCCATTCCCAACAGACCATTCCACATCGTAAAGTCAAATCCTGCATTGTAAGTTAAGGTGTTCTCCCAAGTTAGAGTAGGATTGGCAATTACAGAGGCGCGTAATGCTTGCATTACTTTTCCATTCAGAATTGTTTGGTATGCATTTTTGTTACCATCCATCAAATTGTAAGTACTAAGGAAAGCATACGGACTCACTGCATCGTTTCCTAATAAACCGACAGATGCACGTATCTTCATATCATCCAGAAATGTCAGACTAGACATAAAATCTTCTTTAGATATTCTCCACGCTACTGACGCTGACGGGAAGAATGCCCAACGTTTCCCACTAACATTGCCGGCAAATTTGTAAGAACCATCATATCGACCTGTAAACTCTGCCAAATACTTATTGTCATAGTCATATTTCAAACGAAAAACATAACCAATACTACGGTTTGCATCACTGTATCCCGAGATTGGAGAGTCTGCCGGTTGTCCAAAGCTCAATTCTGGTAGTTCAGAGAAACTCATGTTCTTATTATAGCCGGAGAAACTGTTTTCTTTATAATCCCGGATTTCTGCTAATACCATTCCTTCTACATTATGTTTTCCGAAGGAGCTTGCATAGTTTATGCTTCCTTGGCCTACCATTTGATGAGAACTATACTGTCCTTCACCTAAATTTATTCCATTTGCTGTGCCGCGAGGATCGTCTGCTTTAGACCAAGTCCAATCTGCTGTCGAAGTCGGCATTTTATGTATATATGTGGAGTAAGGTGTATTCAAATTCTTATTATGAGAAGTTGTATAGTCATAAGCTCCGGTTACTTTCACGCTCAAGCCTTTAACCCAAGGTACATTATATTGTAAAGAGATGTTAGTTTGTAAATCAAAGCTATTGGTATGTTTGTATCCTGATTCATAAATGGCAGCCAATGGACTGTTGGGCAGACTTGTGTTATTCTGTGTGGTAGCAGAATAAAGTCCGTCATATGTTTCCGGCAAATATGGATGCATCATTATAGTCTGATGAGCTACTGACAACCAACCTTGTTCACCCAATTCGGAATTAGAATCCGTACCGCCTGAAGCATATCCCGGAGTTTCACGTTTACCGACATTTCCTGCAATACCTAAACTTAACTGGAAGTTCTTAGCCAGTTGAGTCTCAAGATTAGTTCTTAAATTGTATCTCTTGTAAGAGAAATTGTCAATGTTACCTTTTTGACCTAAATAACCCACAGAAGCAAAGTAACGCATCTTATCACTACCTCCCTGTATTGTTACATTGTGTTTCTGATTAATACCGGTTCCGAATACTTTATCAATATAGTTAACATTATCCCATCCGTCAGTAGGATCACCATTCAACATAGCTTCCACATTCGCCTTTGTAAAAACGGGATTATATTGACTAATGTTTGAAATGCTTCCATTAGCCATTTTATCCATCATGTCAGCCATATTATAATAATATGCAAATTGAGGTCCATTCATAAACTGCGGAAAGTTTGCATTCATAGATGCTCCTATTGAACCATTATAAGTGATTTTGGATTTTCCTTCCTGACCTTTTTTTGTAGTTATAATAATAACACCACCGGCTCCTTTTAATCCATAAACAGCTGCAGAAGCTCCATCTTTCAAAACAGATACACTTTCGATATCATTAGGGTCAATATCATTAATAGAACGAGGCATTCCGTCTACTATATAAGTAACATTATAAATAGAGCCACGAACTCGTAATGTAGCCTGATCGTCTCCGGGTTCACCAGATACTTGAACAGATGAAATACCTGGCAAACGTCCACCTAAAAGACTCGACACATTGGTTGCCGGTGCTTTCAGCAGTTCGTCGCCTTTCACCGCAGATACGGCTCCGGTTAAAGATTGCTTCTTGGCAGTACCATATCCTACCACAATCACTTCATCCAAAGCTGCCACATCATCTTTCATAACCACATTAATGGTCGTCTGACCTGCTACCTTTATTTCCTGATCTGACATTCCAACATATGAGAATGATAAAATGTCTTTTGCGGTGGCCTGAATGCTATATTTTCCATTTACATCTGTAATAGTGCCATTAGTAGTTCCTTTTACGACAACACTTACTCCTGGTAGCGGTTCTCCTATACCATCAGTAACAGTTCCTTTCACTAAACTCTGTGCATGACTACTGATAGCACATGCAAATAGCGCGCAGATTGAAAACATAAATATTTTCAATATACGAGAGTTCTTCTTGATTTTTGAGTTAAACTCTGTCATAGAATTAATTTTTAGATTATTAATATAGATTGGTTAACATATCCATTATTGTTTATAGCTGTTCCAATACTTTCCAGCATTGGTATAACCCTCTTGGTACATGGAAACATCCTTTCCATTTTCCTCCTTTGAGTGGTAGTAGCACTTCACCTCTCCGATTTAAGTATCCATACCATTCGGGATGCTCTTTATCTTTAAAATGGGTCCATGTATAATCGTGTACTTTTTCAAACCATTCCAGACATTGGTTATCTCCGGTCAATTGATAACTCTTCAGAAGAGATATGAGTGTTTCAATATGCACCCACCAGAGTTTCTGGTCCCATTCCAGTTGTTGGGGAGGACAACCGTTACGATCCATAAAATAGTAGATACCTCCATATTCTTTATCCCAACCATATTCAAGCATTGTAAGAGTGATATTCTTAGCCTTTTCGATTAATTCCGGACGGTTTAGGCGTTTCCCTAAATCCATTATAAACCACATGGCTTCAATCGCATGGCCAGGGGTAATCTGCCGTCCTTCAAAGCAATCTATCAGATTACCATTCACATCTACATTCTCAACAATGATACCACCAAGTTCGGGACGATAGAAGACAGACATAACTTCATGAATACAAGTATCCATCGCTTGTTCCAAATAGTCCTTGCCTAAAATATGCTCAATTTCCATAGCAAGATTGCATAGTATCATCGGCAGGGCAAAATTTTTTAGATTACGAGTGCCCGGATGAAGTTTATTCCATTTACCTTTCGGATTATCTACTTTGGAAAGGATAATGTCGAAGGTTTTCTTGGCTATGTCAGCATATTCCTGATTACCGGTTGCAAGGCTTAATTGCCCGAAAGCCATGGCAGCGAATGTATACGAAAAGATATTGTATGGTTCTACCAATGGTCTACCCGAACGGTCAAGTGAAAAGTACCAGTTATAGTCTCCATCATGTCCGTATCTTTTTAAAAAATCACCACCTTGAACGGCACAATCAAGCCATTCCTTACGTTTTTCTACCTTGTTGTAAAGCATGGAAAACATCCACACCTCGCGACCTTGCAGCCAGATAAATTTATCTGTATCGAAAACTTTTCCTTCACGATCCAGACAGGTGAAGTAGCCACCATACTCATGGTCTTGTGAGTTCTCAAGCCAGAAAGGAAGAACATTATCCAAGAGTTCATCCTTGTATTGATTTGCCAGTTTCTTAAAATCCATACATCTTTTATTATTAAGTTATTAAGGTCTTTTTGTTTTACTATTCCGAACGGGTCCAATATCTTTCAATCTCTTCCAGCGACTTCCCAGTAGTCTCCGGCACGAGTTTCCAGACAATCAGCATATACGGCACGCACATGAGGGCGAACAGGAAGAATGTTCCGGCGGGGGTAAGGTTCTGGAGCATCCAGGGGGTTAACTGTCCGATCAGGTACGTTCCGATCCACAGAGCGAATCCTGCTATCGACATGGCCAGTCCGCGAACCTTGGTGGGATACATCTCCGAGAGGAGCACGAACACCACGGCACAGATAGACACGGCACAGCAGAATACATAGAACAGGAAGAAAACGAGCAGGAAGAGGCTGGATACTCCCAGGGAATCTCCGAAGAGGAAGTACAGGCCGATGAGAATCAGAGAAACAACCATTCCCGAAACTCCGTAATAAACAAGTTTCTTGCGGCCTACCTTATCAATGATGACAAGAGCCAGAATGGTGGTCAAAGTATTGACTAGTCCTACCAGAACTTGGTAAAAAAGAGAATCTCCTCCTGAAAGTCCTGCGTTTTCAAAGATAGAAGGGCCATAATAAAGTACTGCGTTCACACCCATAAACTGTCCTAAAATCGCAATACACACACCGATAATAACAGCTTTGAAAATTCCAGGCTTCATCAATAAAGACCATTCCGATTTTGTTTCAGAGGTCAGCACAGATTTCGTTTCATTTAATTGACTTTTCGCTTCTGTAATTGAATTATATATTTTCTCTAATATATTTACAGCTTTCAATTCCTTTCCACGTACGATTAACCAGCGGGGACTTTCCGGAATAAAAAATATGATTATGAAGAATAAGATTGCCGGCAATGTTTCCATACCCAACATACCTCTCCATACTTCAGTTATAAATATTTTATTCAACCAATCCACACTTAATTGCGTACCACTCTCCGCCCATGCCAATAATTGATAGTTAACTAAATAAGCTCCCAAAAAACCAACTGTTACAGCCAACTGATACAATGACACCAAACGTCCTCTATACTGCGCTACAGCTAGTTCTGATATATAAAGAGGAGAAACAATGGACACAACCCCTATTCCTACTCCACCTATAATCCGATAAACTACCAATTGGGCAAAATCGGCTGATAGAGCACATCCTAGAGCTGATGTGGAAAACAACACAGCTGATATAACCATCGTAAGTTTTCTTCCTAACTTATCGCTTAAGATTCCAGCAAAAAGAACACCTACGATAGAGCCTACTAAAGCACATCCTACATACCATCCCTGTTGTAGTGCATCTAATTGAAAAAGTTGAGTCACTTGGGCAATTGTTCCCGATATAACCGCAGTATCATATCCGAACAAGAAGCCTCCCAATGCTGCCACAACAGATAGGAATATAAGATAACTAAAATTGATTGTAGACTTCATAACATTTATTTTATTTCAAAATATTCTTTATATCTGTCATATAAATGACCAGCTTGCAGATAGGCTGATTGCGGACTCATAAAATGAGAAAATTCAAAAGTAATAGCCTTATCATATCCGGCACGTTTGGCTGCTTCCAACTTCATCCGAAGTTTATCAAACTTAATGGGTAGAAAACGAATTGGCATATCACGGTCAAAAGATTCGGCATTTGTCCAACATTGCATACCATACTTATCTGCTAATTTTTTATTGACAGAAAAGAACGCATCCAATTCGTCATAATCAATATGCCCATCTTGAAATGCACATGCATCTACCACATCATGAATTCCATCAAAAATTTCATCCCATTCTTTTTCGTGTTGTTGTACAGAAACGGCATCTTCTCTCGTCATTTTTGTCGTTCCCATGATTGCTTTTTTGCCATCAATCCAAGGAGATATAAAAGTAGGCAATCCATTAGATATATCCTTACATTGTTTTCCTAATGCATGAAAAGCACCAATCGCCCCTTTCGTTGCCCGGCTTATTTCACCACTGATATACCATCCTCCAAAACTTTTATACTTGGAACCATAATTTTCCCAAACTTCATCAATTACATATTTGTTATCTTCCACTTCCCAGGTCATATCCCCTGTGTCCCAGTATTTACCCGAATCGTATAGTCCAAAATAGAATTTCATTCCATACTTTTCAGCTAAACGTAAAAACATATCCACCAAGTCAACGGAAGGCATATAACAACCTTTCTTCAATAAATAAGGAGAAGGAAAAGTGACAAACTTACGATAACCAGAACGGATCATTATTACTGTATCAATTCCTATATTTTTCATGTGCTGAAAATCCAAGTCCCATTCTTTCTCACCCCAGTTCTGATGTGGAATATCATGTGATATTTCATCCAAAAAAGTTCCGGTAATTTTTAAGCCATTGTTTTTAGGAACAATGAGTTTACTTTCCAAACCATCAGTTGCCACTACTGTACTGGCACTAGCTTTTGAAGTACAAGATTCAAACAAAGTTGGTACAGTCAAGGCTGACGCGCCAGCCAATGTGGCTTTTTTTAGAAAGTCTCTTCGATCTAATGTTTTCATATTAGTTTAATTAAAACAGCAGTTAACACTTATATTATTATTACCTATTGAATATATTGCCCTATAATATCTACTTTTTTATTATTGAAAGGATCTAATATCTGATCAATCAAAATTGCCATTTCACTTCTCAAAATATTTCGATTCATATCAAAATCTTTCAAATCAAATTTATCCCAGATCTCTTCTACCCTACCCTCTTTCATCTCAATACCTTCTTTTTCTGCAATCTCTCCTACTAGCTCTGTAGCTTTCTGAATTGATATGGTATTATTACCTTCGAATACTTGCTTATTGACAAAAGGATAAACATCACCCAATCCTTTCAACTCATTTGCCAATAATAATGTATCCGCTCTGAACCACATTTGATTTGACCAGTCAACACTTTTACCTATACCTTTTAATATACCTGTAGAGCCGATACGTTGTAGTGACTTAAACATTGGGTGATCTAACTCAACATCTAAATAAGGCAATAAATATCCTTTTCCATCCAAAATCGCATTTTGTACTTCCCGAACAGATACTTCTCTTATATTTTTACCTTCTTTCACCGCAAGAGCTGCTAATGCTCCCGCTGCCTGCCCGATCTGCATAACCATCGGCTGCAAACGAGTGGTACCATTAATTATATTAGAAACAGATATTGATTTTTCAGCAACAATCAATCCTTCAACATCTTTCGGAATCAAAGTTCCTAAAGGTAAACCGTATGACGGTATCGGATGAAAATAAAGATTAGGCAACTCTTCATATCCATGATAACGCGTATGATGATGGTCCACAGGATAATTCCCCACGGCAATACAAGTACGATAAAGAGGTTGAGACTGCCTGAACGGTTCACAAGCATGATTTAAATCAAAACGTACTAGCCCATGGATTCTCCTAGACTCTCTATGGTAAGGAATAAATGGTAATTTGTCGGCTGTAGGATATTCATCATCAGCTAAGCCCAATGTATTAAAACCTAATTCATGTTGCAGAAAATAAACGAAACACATCGTATAATGTTTTGCATATTTCAAGGCTTCTTCACGTTCCTCACGGGTCATTTCAATCAAGTTTACATAATAATCATTGCCTTCTATCGGCCAATTAATCATGTATTTATTATTAGGAAGTTTTCCATAAGTTATCATCATGTCTTTAGACCATACACGATCCGGTTCTTTAGGCATGATACAAACATGACTGGCACAAGCACAAGCAAATTCATCTTTATTATATCCTTCAGGACAAGGAATAGTCACATCTTTACCATAATCTTTCAAGATTGCTACGTATGTAATATCCTGAACTATATTATTTTTCTCTTCCGGAGCAATATCTTCTTTAGTATCATGACGGCTTTCCATACCGACATCATATTTCACCCCGCACATTTTTGCTATATCCCCCAATTCAGTACCATCAATCAATATTTTAGCATGTATTTTTTTAATTGTATTATCTTTCATCTGAATTTGAGCAATCCAAGCATCATTCTCTCTTTCCAGCTTTACCAAAGTAGCATTATGCCATACTTTTAAATTTTTCTCCGCGTCAACCATTTCATGGAAAATTTTATTTCCGACTGAAGGTTCAAACAACACTGCACTCACCCAACCGGTTTTTAGAGAATCAAGTCCTCCATAATAATCTGCCAAATGTCCGCGAAACTCACCAAACAAGCCTGCCGGTAAATCATAGTTTCCGTCAACAGCACTTACACCTGCAGATGTAAGCATTCCACCCAGCCATTCTGTTTCTTCTACTATCAATGTTGCAGCCCCCATTCGAGCAGACTGAATACCAGCAGTCACTCCACTAGCGCCTCCACCAATAATTAGCACATCAACAGAATCATCTGAATGAGAGCATGCCGTAAAACACAAAGCAAATAATAAACACAGACCTAAAAAATAGTTTCTCATACTAAATTCATTTAAGGATATAGAGTTTTATTAATAATATCACGGCACAAATATAGCTATATTTATTAAATAAACAATAGATAATAAAATATTTTATTAATAAAATCGTTATTCCTCGCATTATTAATTAATAGAAGGGGGAATTACCTCACAAATCGTCTTATTTCATTTATTATATCCACAATCGTCCATAGCTACATTATCCTATATATAAATCCATTACATAGTATATAGGGAATATAACATTCAAGATATTCTAATTTTCAAGGCCTCAAAACCACGTATTAATAAAAAAATTAATTATCTTTGTGTGAATTACCAAATATACATAGTTATGAACCAACAATTCTTGAAAGAAATAGAAAAAGGCTCTAAAAGTGCTCTTGTCAAAAAGAGGATTATTACACATTATATATATAATGGAAGTTCTACAATTCCCGATCTTTCAAAAGAGCTGGATTTAAGTGTACCGACTGTCACCAAATTTATCGGTGAAATGTGTGATGACGGATATATTAATGATTATGGCAAATTGGAAACTAGTGGCGGACGCCATCCCAACCTCTATGGGCTTAATCCGGAATCCGGTTACTTTTTGGGTGTAGACATCAAAAGATTCGCCGTCAATATCGGACTGATAAATTTCAAAGGCGATATGGTAGAATTGAAAATGAATATACCTTATAAGTTTGAGAACTCAATCGAAGGGATGAATGAGTTATGCAAGCATATTCTCAATTTTATAAAGAAACTCACTATTAATAAAGAGAAGATCTTAAATATTAATGTAAATGTGTCGGGGCGTGTAAATCCTGAATCAGGGTATAGCTTCAGCCAATTCAATTTTGAGGAAAGGCCGTTGGCGGATGTATTATCCGAAAAATTGGGATATAAAGTAACCATTGATAATGACACGCGTGCCATGACTTATGGCGAATATATGCAAGGCTGCGTAAAAGGAGAAAAGGATATCATTTTTGTAAATGTAAGCTGGGGAGTAGGTATCGGAATTATTATTGATGGTAAGATTTATACCGGGAAATCCGGATTCTCCGGTGAATTTGGACACATGAGTGCTTATGATAATGAGATAATCTGCCATTGCGGAAAAAAAGGTTGCTTGGAGACGGAAGCTTCCGGATCGGCACTTCATCGTATCTTATTAGAGCGTATTCAAAGTGGGGAAAGTTCCATTCTATCTACACGAATCGCCACAGAGGAAAACCCGATCACTCTTGATGAGATCATTGCCGCTGTGAATAAAGAAGACCTGCTTTGCATTGAAATTGTAGAAGAAATCGGGCAGAAACTAGGCAAACAGATTGCCGGGCTAATCAACATCTTCAACCCAGAACTGGTCATTATAGGTGGAACTTTATCTTTAACCGGTGATTATATCACCCAGCCCATAAAAACAGCCGTACGCAAGTACTCTCTAAATCTGGTTAATAAAGATTCAGCCATCATCACATCTAAGCTGAAAGACAAAGCTGGCATCGTTGGCGCTTGTATGCTCGCACGCAGCAGAATGTTTGAAAGCTAGTTTTATCTTCTACGCTGGGAGAAAAAGTTATCTATAAAGCGAACGATATAGACTACGGCTACTCCGGCAACCACTAAAACAATAATACGACTCAACATAGATTACATTTTTATATTTCACATCTATTACATACGCAGGATTTCCCTTTTAAAATAAGAATAGGGAATCCTGTAAAAATTAGAACGCTGATTATTAATTAATAATCAGCGTTCTAATTTGAGAGCCGCTAGCCAGACTTGAACTGGCGACCTACGCGTTACGAATGCGTTGCTCTACCAACTGAGCTATAGCGGCGTTTGTCTCTCGTTTACGGCGTGCAAAATTACAGCTTTATTTGAGAAAACAAAAAGAATCCGATTATTTTTTGAGCATAATTTTTAAATCAACTTTTGTTGACGCAATCTAGAACTTTTCTTTGCGTTCAAATTTTCCGTCCTCGGTATAGTACTTCCATGTACCCTTCGGTTTATTATTTGCATACTTTCCACGAAGCTTCAATGTCCCATCCTCATAATATTCACGGTAACGACCGTGACGTTTTCCTTCCTTTACTTCCGCTTCACTCTTCAACGCTCCCTCCGGATAAAACTCCCTCAAAACGTTTCCTTCAAACTTTTCGACATAGAAACGCTTCAATTCGCTCATCTGTTCTTTTTCAGTTTCAGCATCTTCGTTCATTTCCTCATCATCTTCATCGGCAGCAATGGCAACAACCTCCTCCGGTTGATATGGACTGTAATCCATCACATATTGCAAAGAAGCTGACCGTCCATCTCCTATAACCTGCATAGTCCAGTAAGGAAACGAATACAGAATATCTTTATTGGATTGTATTTCATTCCATGTGGCAGGATTCATCATAGGTTTCAGTTGGGAATAAAACTTGTGCACATCCGTATATAAGAAAATGGTAGAACTCGACTTTAAATAGGAAAGCGCATTTTCAAATCCCGGATTATTTTTCAATAAATTCTTCTGCTCGTAATCTTCCACAAAAGAGAGCAAAGACGCAGCCTTATTACTAAAAACTACATAATCATCGACATAAGTATAATATGGCTTTTCAAATTTATCAAATAGTTTTCCAAAGAACAGGCGGAAAAAGCCTTTCATTTCGACGTAATTAATCTCGAAATCTTTATAATTGACCGTCTTTATCTTAACCGGACTGCGCCGCTTAATCTTCTTTTCTATTAATTCCATGTTCTTACGGGCATCTTTTATACTTTTAGCTCTGATAGCCAGAATTAGTTCTGGGTCATGTCCCAACAACCCCGGTTCGGATTGCGTAATAGCAAATTCCCCCGACATCCAACTCAAAAAGTTTTCTTCCAAAGATATCCCGAATAGCCCTTCAATCTTTTTCCGGGAACTTTGATAAGAATCATACAATTGTTTATTATGAACCGACATTGCATTCTCCAGCTCTTTTACAAAAGTTACCGGGTTGTTGAAACCTATATTGGTATAAAGAGCCGTCCGCCCGGACAGAATCTCATGCGCTTTCATTTTATGTTTTCCCGAATTCAACAAAGCAGTGACATAAGGATCGGCAGAATCTTTTCTCAACGTATACCCTTTCACTTCCATCCGCTCCTTATCCGTATTTAGGTAAAGTCCGGCAAAATTCATAGAATTGCTAAACAGATCAATGTATTCGTTTCTTGCCCCCAGATAAATAGACATGAATTGAGGTACGCGCGCATAATTAATAAAGACTCTGACAAGCCCCTTGCCGGAAACCAACTTCTCCGTTTCAATAAAAGACTGGTCGAGTCCGATTTTGGGTTTATTACGCGAATCAATAGCCGATTCGACAAGCCCGGACGTATAAGATCCTACCAAATGATTATCCACAAAAGCAATATAGAAAATATCCCTTGTTTCGGAATCACGCATTTCAAGGATATTAATGCCGTTATGTATCCGGTTGGTGACAGTAAAGCCACTCATGACTAATACGGTTTCCACCTGATCTTTCAATAAATCCATTTTCGATGTTTTCTGCATATCCAGAATCAGCAGAAAATCCCACTTTGTGGCACGAGTCTTGTGAAGCGAAATAAGCATATCCCGCTCACCAACAAGCGACAACAACACTTTATTGCTTTTGACTACCGAATCGAGCTTCTCTACACTCTCCGTTACTTCCTCGAAAGATTTCGCTTTCTTCAGACATTGCCATGTTTCACTTCCACTAAACTTTTCCCAATCTTCAATCGGGGCCGATGATTGAATGATAAACGCAGCATCTTCGGGAACCAGATAGATTTGCTGAATATTACGATCAGGTGAAACAAATAAATAAACTACGGAATATACAACATATACCGCCAAAGCTAATGCAGCCACAACTAAAGTTCTCTTTACAATTTTCGAGGTACTCTTTTTCTTCTCCGGGCCTGCATATTGCTCTTCCTGCCCGCAATTTAATTCATTCATTATTGATCTGTTATAAACTTGAGTGGACAAAGATACTAAAAAAACTATTCTGAATAAAACATAAACCATTGACTCGTATCGTAAATATGTACTAACTTTACAGCATGAAAAAGAAATTCCAACTCGAAGTTCCGGGAGGAGCCGATAAAGTCTTACTTCATACCTGTTGTGCTCCTTGTTCATCAGCCATTATTGAATGTATGATGCAACATCACATCACCCCTGTTATCTATTATTGCAATCCTAATATCTATCCGCTGGAAGAGTATATGATAAGAAAAGACGAATGTACACGCTATGCCCAATCATTGGGATTGGAGATAATAGATGCTGATTACGATCATGAAAACTGGCGATGCCATATAGCAGGAATGGAGCAGGAACCCGAAAGAGGAGGACGCTGCCTACGTTGCTTTAAACTACGCTTATTGGAGACCGCCCGTTATGCACATGAACATGGCCTTTCCATAATAACCACAACGCTTGCTTCCAGTCGTTGGAAAAGTCTGGAGCAGATTAATGAAGCCGGACAATATGCCACCGCTTCATACCCAGATGTCACATACTGGGAACAGAATTGGCGGAAAGGCGGACTTAGCGAACGACGCATCGCCATCATTAAAGAGTATAACTTCTACAACCAACAATATTGCGGTTGTGAATTCAGCATGAGAAAAGAAGAATAAAACAAACCCGCCATTACTAGCTAACCAATGAATCGAAGTAAAAAAGGTAAAAACAGAAAGCTATTCAAAAAGAAATCACATTCCAATAACAGATTAGGATGTATCATCGCCATCATTGTGCTCATTCCTATTCTTTTTGGCGTCTATTTATATTGCCAACAGATTAATACCCAGAATAATAATGAACCGCAAACCGATGTCTCCCTTCAAATTCCACTTGGCAAAGATCTGGAGACAGCTGTATCACTAGTTCCCCGGCAAGAACAAATCATCCGCCATAGCGGATATACGGTATCATATAACAAAGATTTAAAAATTCCCAACTGGGTTTCTTACGAATTAACCAGGGAAGAAACCAAAGGAAAAGAAAAAAGAGGTAATCGCTTTATTGCCGATCCACTAGTGACAGGTCCGATTGCCACAAATGCCGACTATACCCGTTCAGGATACGACAAAGGACACATGGCTCCCGCAGCAGATATGAAATGGAGTCCTGAAGCCATGAAAGAATCATTTTATTTCAGCAATATGTGTCCGCAACATCCACAACTAAACAGAAGAGGATGGAAAAACCTGGAAGAAAAGATCCGGGATTGGGCTATAGCAGACAGCGCCATCATTATTATATGTGGCCCTATTATTGAAAAACATCCCAAAACAATCGGAAAGAATAAAGTTGTAGTACCTCAAAAGTTTTTTAAAGTAGTCCTTTCTCCTTTTGTCAAGCCGATGCGAGCTATCGGTTTCTTATTCAATAATGAGCAAGCAGTAGAACCTCTATCATCCTATACGGTAACAATAGATAGCATCGAGAGCCTGACTAACATGGATTTCTTCGCACCTCTGCCTGATGAGATAGAAAACAAAATAGAAGCAGATATTAATTACTCCCTGTGGCCTAATTAAGTAGCAAAACTCGTTTCTCTGAAATGAATTCATTTCCCTGTGCCAATGGCATTCTAGTTACAAACAGACTTGCACTTCAATAAAAGGGAGTTGTTGTATTACTCTCAAGGTTTCACATTGTAACGTCAAGAGATTGTCTTATTCCCACATATTGTGGGAAAGTATTCTCTTATTTTATGAGAAAACATTCCCATATATTGCGAGAAAATAGTCCCACAATATATTGGAATAATGGAACTACGCTGGAAACAAAAAGATAATTACAATGAATGCCAAGCAGCACAATAAGCAACTGAACAAATCAAGCAAGGCAAACGCAACGTGAAAGAATGGATTCATTACCGCATCGAAAGAAAACATACTTTTGATATAGTCTTCTTATGATTCATCCTAAAAAGAGAACACTCCTATCCAAATTCTTTTTATCTTTGACGAACTTTTTAAATACACCTCAAAAGATGAAGAAAAAAAAGAGAAATATTCTACTATCAATTCTAATCGGAGCATTCCTCCTTTGTACAGTTGCCGGAGGCACCTTTTATTATTATCTGTTTGCCCCCCAATTTCACCCATCTAAAACCGTATATATTTATGTAGACCGGGATGATACTGCCGATTCTATCTACCATAAAATAAAAGAATTCGGGCATGTCAATAAGTTCACCGGATTCCAGTGGATGGCAAAATACAAGGATTTCAATCAGAATATCCATACCGGTCGTTATGCCATTCGCCCCAATGACAACGTCTATCATGTATATAGCCGTTTTTCCAGAGGTTATCAGGAACCTATGAACCTTACTATCGGAAGCGTCCGGACATTAGACCGATTGGCGCGAAGCATCGGCAAGCAACTCATGATAGACTCTGCCGAAATTGCGAGCCAACTGTTCGACTCTACTTTCCAAGCGCAAATGGGATATACCAACATAACACTCCCCAGCCTTTTCATACCGGAAACCTATCAGGTATATTGGGACATGAGCGTAGACGAATTCTTCAAACGAATGAAGGACGAGCACAAACGCTTCTGGAATAAAGATCGCTTGGCACAAGCTACCGCCATTGGCATGACACCGGAAGAAGTCAGCACACTTGCTTCCATCGTTGAAGAAGAAACCAACAACAACGAAGAAAAGCCAATAGTAGCCGGATTGTATATCAACCGGTTACATCAAGATATGCCCTTACAAGCAGATCCCACCATCAAATTTGCCCTGCAGGATTTTGGTCTGCGCCGAATTACTAACGAGCATTTAAAAGTCAATTCTCCCTACAATACCTATATAAATACCGGATTACCTCCGGGGCCCATCCGTATTCCCTCTAAAAAGGGAATAGATAGCGTACTAAACTATACCAAACATAACTATATCTACATGTGTGCCAAAGAAGATTTTTCCGGTACTCACAACTTTGCCTCCAATTACGCCGACCACATGGCAAATGCAAGAAAATACTGGAAAGCCCTGAATGAAAGAAAGATTTTCAAGTAAATTTGTGATAAAACGAACGGAAAAGCCTATCTTTGCCCGATAGATTAACAAACTGTGATCAACACTAAATAAAAGAAATAGATATGAGCAAGCAACTCTTACTTGGCGATGAAGCCATTGCACAAGCTGCACTGGATGCCGGACTTTCAGGCGTTTATGCCTACCCGGGTACTCCTTCAACTGAAATTACGGAATATATTCAAATGGCCCCTATAACGACCGAACAGAATATACACAACCGTTGGTGTACCAATGAAAAAACAGCTATGGAAGCTGCGTTGGGTATGTCTTTCGTAGGTAAACGGGCATTAGTTTGTATGAAGCACGTAGGTATGAATGTAGCTGCCGACTGTTTCGTCAACTCTGCCATCACAGGCGTGAAAGGCGGATTGATTGTGATAGCTGCAGACGATCCCAGTATGCACTCCTCGCAGAACGAACAGGACAGCCGTTTCTACGGAGATTTCTCACTGATACCGATGTACGAACCAAGCAATCAGCAGGAAGCGTATGATATGGTATACAGTGGCTTCGAATTCTCTGAAAAGCTAGGCGAACCGATCTTGATGCGTATGGTAACCCGCCTGGCACACTCCCGTTCAGGAGTAGAACGCAAAGAGCAAAAGCCGCAGAACAGCATCTCTTTCAGCGAAGATCCGCGTCAGTTCATCTTGTTGCCGGGAAATGCCCGCAAACGCTACAAAGTATTGCTTGCCCGCCAAGACGAATTTATCAAAGCTTCAGAAGAATCACCTTATAATAAATACACAGATGGTCCTAACAAAAAGTTAGGAATTATCGCTTGTGGCATCGGCTACAACTATCTGATGGAAAACTATCCTGAAGGTTGCGAATATCCGGTACTTAAAATCGGCCAGTATCCATTGCCTAAAAAGCAATTACATCAATTGATTGAATCCTGTGACGAAATCCTCGTTCTGGAAGACGGACAACCATTTGTAGAAAAACAATTGAAAGGTTATCTGGGCATCGGCGTTAAAGTAAAAGGACGCTTGGACGGTACCCTGTCACAGGATGGAGAACTAAATCCTGACTCTGTAGCCCGCGCCGTAGGTAAAGAAAATAAATCAGAATTCGGTATTCCTTCTGTCGTAGAAATGCGCCCTCCCGCACTTTGCGAAGGTTGCGGACACCGCGATATGTATATCACACTAACCGAAGTTCTGAAAGAAGAATACCCATCTCATAAAGTATTCAGCGACATCGGCTGTTACACGCTAGGCGCGAATGCTCCTTTCAATGCAATCAACTCATGCGTAGACATGGGCGCCTCCATCACGATGGCGAAAGGTGCGGCTGACGGAGGTCTTTTCCCGGCTGTAGCTGTCATCGGAGACTCCACATTCACCCATTCTGGAATGACCGGACTATTAGATTGTGTGAACGAGAATGCCAGTGTAACCATCGTCATCTCCGACAATGAAACTACCGCCATGACAGGTGGACAGGACTCTGCCGGAACCGGACGTATCGAAGCGATCTGTGCAGGTATCGGAGTAGATCCGGCTCATATCCGCGTCGTTACTCCGTTGAAGAAAAACTATGAGGAGATGAAGCAAATCATTCGCGAAGAGATCGAATACCGTGGTGTATCTGTCATTATTCCACGTAGAGAGTGTATCCAGACATTAGCACGCAAAAAAAGAAGTAAGTAAGCCATGAAGAAAGACATTATATTATCAGGAGTCGGTGGACAGGGAATTCTGTCTATTGCTACAGTAATCGGCAAAGCTGCCTTGAAAGAAGGATTATATATGAAACAAGCAGAAGTGCACGGAATGAGCCAACGCGGAGGAGATGTTCAATCCAACCTCCGTATCAGCGACCAGCCGATTGCTTCAGACTTGATCCCATCAGGTAAATGCGACCTTATCATTTCATTGGAACCCATGGAAGGATTGCGCTACCTCCCCTATCTTAGCCCTAACGGTTGGTTAGTGACTAACGAAACTCCGTTTGTCAATATCCCCAATTATCCGGAAGCAGACAAAGTAATGGCAGAAATCAATAAGCTGCCTCACAAAATTGTGTTGAACGTAGACAAAGTAGCCAAAGAAGTAGGCTCCGCCCGCGTTGCCAACATAGTCTTACTGGGAGCAACCATTCCATTCCTTGGCATCGACTACGGAAAAGTACAAGACAGCATCCGTGAAATCTTCCTGCGCAAGGGAGAAGCAATTGTAGAAATGAATCTTAAAGCATTGGCTGCCGGCAAGGAAATTGCAGAAAAGCTAATGTAATAACAGGCATTATCATGAATACACAATACTGGGAAGAAGAACTAGAAACCATGAGCCGGGAGAAGTTGCAGGAATTACAACTTCGACGGCTTAAGAAAACAATCAATATAGCTGCAAACTCCCCATATTACAAAGAAGTTTTCAGCAAACATGGCATCACTGCAGATAGCATACAATCATTAGACGATATCCGCAAATTGCCCTTTACTACCAAAGCCGATATGCGTGCCCACTATCCTTTCGGGCTGGTAGCAGGTGATATGAGCAATGATGGTGTACGTATTCACTCTTCTAGTGGTACTACCGGAAACCCGACAGTTATTGTTCATTCACAGCACGATCTCGACTCCTGGGCCAACCTGGTAGCCCGCTGCCTGTACGCAGTAGGAATACGCAAGACCGACGTCTTCCAAAACAGCTCCGGATACGGTATGTTTACAGGAGGGTTAGGCTTCCAATACGGTGCAGAACGCCTGGGCTGTCTGACAGTCCCTGCCGCAGCCGGAAACAGTAAACGACAGATTAAATTCATCAACGACTTCAAGACTACCGCTTTACATGCTATCCCCAGCTATGCCATCCGCCTTGCCGAAGTCTTTCAGGAAGAAGGCCTTGATCCCAAAGGAACCACACTGAAAACGCTGGTTATCGGTGCTGAACCTCACACCGACGAACAACGCCGGAAAATAGAAAAGATGCTGGGCGTAAAAGCATACAACAGCTTCGGTATGACAGAAATGAACGGTCCCGGTGTTGCTTTCGAATGTCAGGAACAAAACGGAATGCACTTCTGGGAAGACTGTTATCTGGTAGAAATTATCGATCCGGAAACAGGAGAACCCGTTCAGGAAGGAGAAATCGGAGAATTAGTACTTACGACTCTCGACCGGGAGATGATGCCGTTAATCCGCTATCGCACCCGTGACTTAACCCGTATTCTTCCGGGAAAATGCCCCTGCGGCCGCACGCACATCCGTATTGATCGTATCAAGGGACGCAGTGATGATATGTTCATTATCAAGGGAGTAAATATCTTCCCGATGCAAGTAGAAAAGATACTCGTACAATTTCCCGAATTAGGCAGCAATTACCTGATTACACTGGAAACAGTCAACAACCAAGACGAGATGATCGTCGAAGTAGAATTAAGCGACCTTTCCACTGACAATTATATTGAACTGGAGAAGATCCGCAAGGATATAACCCGCCAATTAAAGGATGAAATATTGGTGACTCCCAAAGTTAAACTGGTAAAAAAAGGCTCTCTCCCGCAAAGCGAAGGAAAAGCCGTCCGAGTAAAAGACTTAAGAGACAACAAGTAACGATTTAAATTTCCATGTGCTAATATACCAACCGCTGTTCACCATGCGGAATGGAATATTAGCACATTATTTAATTAATATCATACAGCATGCAATTACTTAAAAAAAGAATTCTGCAAGACGGAAAGTGCTACGAAGGAGGTATCCTGAAAGTAGACGGTTTTATTAATCATCAAATGGACCCTGTCCTGATGAAATCAATCGGAGTTGAGTTTGTCCGCCGTTTTGCAGCCACAAACGTAAATAAGATTATGACGATCGAAGCCAGCGGCATCGCCCCTGCTATCATGACAGGCTACCTGATGGATTTACCAGTTGTATTTGCAAAGAAAAAGTCTCCTAAAACCATCCAGAATGCACTAAGCACCACCGTGCACTCATTCACCAAAGACCGTGATTATGAAGTCGTTATCAGTGCAGATTTCCTCACCCCGAACGACAATGTTCTTTTCGTGGATGACTTTCTCGCATACGGAAATGCCGCATTGGGCATTATCGACCTCGTCAAGCAATCCGGAGCAAATTTGGTAGGAATGGGCTTCATTATTGAAAAAGCCTTCCAGAATGGCCGCAAAATGCTTGAGGAACAAGGTGTCAGAGTAGAAAGTCTGGCCATCATTGAAGACTTATCCAACTGCTGTATTAAAATCAAAGACGAGTAGATTGATTGGGGTTGAAATACTGCCCCTTATCTTTCGTCCTTTTTCCATATTGCACCGCATGCTGCGGACAAACATGATAACATGCCAGGCATGAGGTGCAATCCATTCCCCAAACAGGCCTTCCGTCCACAACTGTAACATTCTCCACCGGGCAACTCTCCTCACAACGCTTACACCCAATACAAGCATCGGTAGCATAAAAATGCTTAGGAGACATCTGAAAACGATTAAACAACGGATTTATAATCCTCGTCTTGATAAAAGGCATACTCCCTTCATGACAGAGAAACAGCTCTTCCCTCTTACTTATCGAAGCATTTATTTTACTGACAGTCGAAACAGCATCCGCTAGTTTTTTCTCTTCCAACTCTTTATTATCTACGTCAAAACCGGGAAGCAATACATAATTATTGGGCATAGTCACAGAAAAGCCTGCATGACACTTCCAGCCTTTATGACTCAAAGCCTTCTCCAGCACCTGCTGCGTAAGCCCGGTATCATCCCCACAGGAACAAACAAAAAACAAATATTGTCTTTTATACCCCTTTAAAGAGAGTTGCCGAATAAAATTAAGTACGATTTCAGGAGGAGCCCACGAATAGATAGGAAATACAAAACCGATCTTTTCACCTGCCTGCAAACTAAACTCCAATGCTTCATTCTTTAGCGCATCGGGAATAAAAACCAACTCTTCTTTTTGCTCTTTGGAAAGCTGATTTGCAATCCACTTAGAATTACCTGTACCGGAGAAATAAAATATCATAGAAAAGTATATAAAAAAAGCCGCATCGACGATGTGATGAAACTCTGATAGAACAAGATTTGAGCGCT